>Ga0247836_1002838_pt1 | contig 24315 bp, 16 predicted proteins | sample LaCruzMarch2015__4_FD_187116 | JGI IMG/M metagenome (GOLD analysis project Ga0247836, IMG submission 187116) | Freshwater microbial communities from meromictic Lake La Cruz, Castile-La Mancha, Spain - LaCruzMarch2015_14m | ecosystem: Environmental > Aquatic > Freshwater > Lake | place: Spain... | reverse complement strand
CTGGAGGCATAATCAATTTTTAACCTCCTCCAAAAACACCCTTGTTGATAATTATATCCATAACATCAGGTATCTTTGGAATGTCCTCATTGGCGCTTCTGCCTAAAAGGGATAAAGTCCAGCTTAGAGCAAGTTGCATGCCTATTTACATTCAACAATTAAAGCTTGCTTTGCACTAATCGTCAATGTCTTATCAAAAGGAATGAAGGCATCAGAAATAATATCCTTTCCCTTGGTTCCCTGAATATTCATTTCGGCAAATTGCGCCAAATCAAGCTGATGCGCGGTGTCCGTTTTATTCATCACAACCATTATTTTTTGATTGTGTGTATACCGGAAATATACGTACACCCCTTTTTGCGGAGCAAAATGCTTTAAATCGCCATGGTGGATTGCAGATGCTGTTTTGCGCCAGTGGAGCAGTTTTTTCATAAACGCCTGGGCTTCCTTCTGCTTTGCAGTGAGTCCTTCTCCGGTAAATCCGTTTACTTTATCCCCTTTCCATCCTCCGGGAAAATCACTTCTGATGTTTCCATGGCTATCATCACCAGTATTGGACATCAGGATTTCTGTTCCATAGTAAAACTGTGGGGTACCCCTCATGGTGGCAAAATACGCCATGGCCAGTTTAAACAAGCCGTAATCTTCGTTGAGTTGCGAGTAAATACGGCTCATATCATGGTTGTCAGGAAATATAACATGCTTAAATGGATTGGCATACAGGAAGTCGTTGGACAACATGTCATACAGGTTGATCATCCCTACATCCCATTTCTCTTCTTCTTTCAATGCTTTTACCAAGGCATTTTGTAAAGGGAAGTCTAAAAGTCCGGGTAGACATGAAGTATATCCGTCGGGATTATCTTTTCCTTTTTGCCAATAAGCCAAAGTGGCCGGATTTAAGCTCCATTCTTCACCACAGATATTAAAGTTTGGGTATTCATTCATAACCGCGCAGGTCCAGTCTCTCATGAATTTTTTATCGGAATAGGAGTAAGTGTCCATGCGGATACCCGACAATCCGAGGTATTCAATCCACCAAATGGTGTTTTGGATTAAATAAGTGGCCATTTCGGGGTTGCGTTGGTTGAGGTCGGGCATTGTTTTTACAAACCAGCCGTCAGAAAAACGTTTCGTATCGTATTCAGAAGTATAGGGGTCCCGCAAAGTCGTGCGGCGGTGGGTGGTGGGGATAAAATGATCGGGGTTATTGAGCCAATTTTTCGATGGCAAATCATTCATCCACCAATGTCCCGAACCACAGTGGTTCACTATCATGTCCATGATTATTTTGATACCCTTTTCCCTTGCTTTTTCCGCAAACTCCAAGTATTCTTCATTGGTACCAAAACGGGCATCTACTTTATAATAATCTGTCGTTGAATATCCATGATAAGAGAATTGGGGTTGGTCGTTTTCCAGGATAGGGTTGAGCCATATTGCGGTAAATCCCATTTCTGAAAAATAATCAAGGTGATTAATCAGCCCCTGGATATCACCACCGTGCCGCCCCCATTTATTGCTCCGGTCTAAGGTGTCGGCCATGCCTTTGATGTTGTCATTGTTGGGATTGCCATTGGCAAATCGGTCGGGCGTGATGAGGCACATCACATCCGCATTGTCGTAGCCCTTTATCAAGGCTGCATCTGTTTTTCGTTTTAAAATGGGATAAATGCGGGTCAAAACCGTTTTGTTTTCTGCATTTAGAAATTCGATCTTAACATCGCCCGCAGTAGTGTTCATCTCAATATTTAGGTAAATAAATAAGTAATTTTTGTTTTCCATCGAAACAGTTTTCTGGATGGAAATGCCCTCATAATTAATCTGGGGTTTTAGATGGCTTATATTTTTCCCATAAACCATTATTTGCAATTGGGTATTGTGCATACCTACCCACCAAAAAGATGGCTCGATCCGTTCGATGCTGCTTTGGGAAAAAGCCAAAAGGGGCAGTAAAAGAATGAGAAAAACAATGTTTTTCATGCTTGTTTATTTTTGAGCCACTCCAACTGGACGAGCTTCCTTTCTTAAAGTTTGATCAAATGCTACCAGTGCACTTTTGAGTTCGTTTGCTATTTCAGGGTATTCCTGAATAACATTCTTGCTTTCTAAAATATCTTTCTCCAGATTGTAAAGGGCTTCGGTTTGCTTAAATGTTTCCGTTTTCCCATTTTTCCCATCTTTTCCTGTGTTGGTAAAAACATTTTTTTATCCCCCAAATGCCATTTCCCAGCCACAGTCGTGGCATATTCTTTCCCTTTAAGCAATTCGGCAATGGTTTCTTCTTCAGGATTTAAGCCAAGGTTTCCTGGATTGTTCTTTCCTTCCGGAAAAAGCACTAACTGCAAATACAAAAAACGCCAGTGTCAACAATCGTGTATTTGATTTCATTTTGATGCTTTGCAAAAGTTTAGTTTTTTAATTCACCGGTTAGTTCTTTTTGCTCACCCTCTCCTTGAATATTCCAAACTAACTTACGGTCGTCAAACCTAAATTTGAAGGTAAGTCTATCCGGTGTTTCGTATTGATAGATCCGAAGTTGGTATTCTTTGTCATTAACCCAAGCTCCTGAGGCAGCAATTTTGTTAGATTTGCTTCTGGTGTTAGGCAACTGACCTTTTAAATCACTTTTGGTGTATTCGCCATGACCAATTGGAATCACTTCGGTTCCATGTTCCATTTCCATGGAAATTGAATATTCTTTTTTTCCGAAATCAAAAGCAATTGACTTTATACCCGCCTCGTTGCTGGCAAAAAAATACTGTTTGTTGTTTATTTGTTTTAAAATTGTGCTGTGCCTGTTTCCTTCAATGGGTTTCAAGGCAAGTTTTACAGTTTTGTTTTTTAAGGCAAGCACATCTACTTCATTTATAGGAAGCTTTTCTTTATTCATTGCGGGCAGAAGAATGTCCCATACAAGATTCATAACACCTCCCATGTCATTGGTTCCTGATGTAATTGCAATTACGGCATCGTGTTCCGGGCTAACAATACAAAATTGCCCCCTCATGCCATCTCCACGATAACTGTTATGTCTGGATCTCCAAAATTGAAAACCATAACCTTGTGCCCAGTCGTTATCCGGATTACTTCCGTTCGATACCTGTTTTGAAGTGGCCATCTCAACCCATTTTTCCGAAAGCAGTTGCTTACCATTCCAGTTTCCTTTTTGAAGATACAATTGACCGAGTTTAGCAATATCCTCGGTAGTAATATTCAAACCAAAGCCTCCCAAACTTTTCCCCATTGGGCATTCATCCCAAACAGGTTTCTTAATATTTAATGGTTTAAATAACCGAGGTTCAAGATAATCTACAAGCTTAGTACCTGATACCTTTTGAATTACTGCCGACAACATATACGTGGCTGCAGTATTATAAAGAAAATGCGTGCCTGGCATAAATTCTACTTCAGCCTCAAAAAATGCTTTCACATAATTATCGTTACCACCCGAAAAAATCCTTGGTTCTTGCCGATGCCCGGTAACCATCGTCAACAAATCTTTAATTCGCATTTGCTTTAATTGCCAGGAAGGCTTTTCGGGTATTTCATCAGGAAAAAAAGATATAACCAAATCATCCAACGAAAGAAGCTTTTCCTGTACAGCAAAACCAATGGCGCTTGATGTAAAACTTTTGCTTAAAGACCACATAGTGTGTGGCGAAGTAGGGTTATAAGGAGCCCACCAACCTTCCGATACCACTTTCCCATGGCGTACAATCATAAAACTGTGCACAGCATCAATTTTTTTTTCAGCAGCTTCAATAAATGAAAGAATGGCTGCTGAAGAAATGCCTTCTGCTTCGGGTGTACTTCTTTCTAAGGTAGTTCCAGTTTGGGCTGAAATCACGATGGAGCCAAGAGAGAAGATACTTAACCAAATGAATTTAATGCTTTGTTTCACCTTAGTTTTAGTTTATTGGTTGTTTATAAAATAAACCAGTTATTTAAGAGCATGCTCTTAGTTCTTAAAACTTTGGGTACCCTTTGTACTGAACCCAGTCAAAATCAGCGTACTCTTTTGTCGGGTTCCCATTGCTGGTAGCGTAGATTCCCAAATTGGTTCCTATATACCCCTTGCATAAAACCAAATTGCTCTCGGTTTCGGAAAATAAGCTGAAGTTTTCACCTCCGTCCAGTAAATACATGTATTGGTATTTGTCGCCTTTAGCCACGATTTTGAAAGTGATTTCGCCTTTGTATGCAGCAATGGTTTCCTGTCTTCGCAGCTCCAAATCTTTTTCCCGCCCTTTAATCAAGAGCTTCAGGGTTGTTCCAGTTTTACTTTTTTCAATCGTGAAATTGATATAGTTGTCATCCTGCTGAAAAATACTTATACCAGCTTCCGCCTGTTCTTTTTCAGGGATAAAATTCATCTTTACACTATACTCAAAGTTGGTCTCTTTCTGACGGATACCCATCAGGCTATAGCGTCCCCGCAAAGTAAATTTTTCAGGTTTCAGAAACAGCCTTAGGAATCCCTTTTTTGCACTTAAAGAATAAGTGTTGGGTTGAGGGACGCGCCGAAAATTCCATTCTGGATGCAAATCCTTTTTGTCAAAATTATCAGCAAACCCATCGTTGTAGTTTTGTGCTTTATCCGCAAAAGGAAGTCGCGTATAACGTTCAACTTTTCCCGTGACAGGTGCTACAACCGGCCATAAGAACTCCACTGGTTCCCATTTTTTTTCACTTACCTGTTGCCACCGGACAATTGCGGGTTCCCACGTAACCGGCATCAAAAACGTCTCGCGCCCCATATTCGAAGCACCTTCTTTGTCATTTCGGATTCCTAAAGCTACCATGTACCACTTCCCGTCTTTCAGTTCAACCAGGTCAGCATGCCCGGTACTGTGCACCCAGTTGTCTTTTGATAAATGCCTTGAGGTAAAGATTGGGTTGCGGGGATTGGATTCATAAGGGCCAGTTATTTTGTCACTGGCTGCAATCATCACCGCATGGTTGTAACTGGTACCTCCTTCAGCTACCATCAAATAATACTTGCCATGTTGTTTGTACATGTGTGGGCCTTCCACACAGCAACCACCACAGGCTCCACGCCAAACTGAGTAGCGTTTTCCAACGAGTTTCCATTGATTCAGATCCAGTTCTTGAACCCATATTTCGCCAATACCGTTTTTGTTGGGGTCTCCAACGGCGTGCGTTCCCACAAAATAGATCTTACCATCATCATCGAAGAAAAGATCGGGATCAATCCCCGGTGCGCCTTCTATAACGTGCGGGGCAGACCAGGGGCCTTGGGGGTTTTCAGCCGTGATGATGAAATTTACCATAACCCCGTGACCTCCGGCAGGTGGCGAATACACATTGGTTACAATGATGTAAAAGGTGCCGTTGTGATAGCGAATAGTTGGGGCGTGTATACCGCCATTTTGCTGAACATCCACCAAATTTACCGCACCCGTACCCTGGTCCTCACGGTGTAAGCCATAACCAATTAATTCCCAGTTCACCAAATCTTTACTGTGGTGAATGGGTAAACCAGGGAAATATTCAAAAGTAGAATTGACAATATAAAAATCATCACCCGCCCTGCAAATGGAAGGGTCGGGATGGCCACCCGGAATAATGGGGTTGATGAAGGTTGGCCCCTGTGAGTATATTAATGCTGGTATAAAAAAAAGGAATACAAAAATGTTATTCGTTTTTTTCTGCATGATAATTAATTTATATAAAAAACGAGAAAAAATAAATCCCTTTGCATCCCTTGATTCTCTGGACAATGAAGAAACTCATTTTTTCTCGTTTCTATTAGCATTGAGTTTTGATTATTCCGCTACGGCTTTCGAGTTAAGTTATGAATATTAATCTCACTTCCCGGAAAAGGGAAAGCCAGCAAATCGCCATATACACTATACGGTTTTAGTCCGCCGCCCTCCTGAGCAGTTTTTATAATTCCTTTTTGAAGTCGTCTGGTGTTGATGTAATGGTCGCCCAGTTCAATAGCCAGTTCTTTGGTTCGGTCATTATAAATAGTATCCAGAGCGGCCTCTTTTGCAGGGATGGTTTTTAAAACGGTTGCAGGGTTGGCCCTTGTCCTCAGTTTATTAATATCATCAACATCCTGCTGGCTTACCACATTATTTTTCATAATATTAGCCTCAGCCCTTGTCAAATGCATCTCTGGCAGTCTAATGTAAGCCAGGTCCATTTGATCAGATGGATATTTCCCGTTAATGTAAGTAATGGTGGGTTCTACCTTATAAAACGCCCAGCGGGCATCTTTTGGATCGGCATTCATCAATTTCGACAAAACACCATCTGGGTTTAAACTAAGATTACCTTGAGACTGAACAGCTCGATACGCATTAAATAAACCTGATACAGGAAGCGGAGAAGCATTATCTCCAGTATTAAACCTAATCATAAAAATATTTTCCTTTGAGGGTGTTCCTGGCGTAAATGGTGCTTTTACATTCGTTTCAATGACAAAACCACCTTTAGTAATAACTTCATTCGCCATTTCATAAGCCTTATCATATTTTTTATGAAAGAAGTAAATACGGGCGGCTAAAGCAGTGGCAGCCTGATAGTTGGAAACCCCTAGATTATTATTAGTGAAATTTTCTCTTGCTTTTTCAATATCTGCTTCGATAGCGTTCATCACATCAATGGTTTTGCTGCAAGAAATCCTATCAGTTATACCCACAGGTTTTTGTAGGAGGGGAAGAGAATACCCTGTGGAGGGAAGTTCATATAAATTGTTCATCTCAAAATATACCAAGGCCCTCAAAAAGTGCATATCACCCAGTATAGCTTTCTTTTCCGCATCAGTGCCCGGCATAGCCATAACATCTTTTATGGCGACTGTATTGAGTTCATTCAATATTCTAAAAGCCCGAGTGAATATACCTAAATCGTTACCTATATTGTGATCAAAATATTGAGGATAGTTGGTATTGTTCCGCGTCACAACATCTCGGACTAACAAGGCACCAGATAAAGGGGTAAAAGTACAAAAGGTTACACCACCCTGGCCCCTCATCAAACCGTATGCTCCGTTGATTAACCCTTTCATGGCTGGAAGATCAACCAGCTTATCGCTGGTTACCCCGGTTACAGGGGGAATATCAAGAAAGCTATCTTGACAAGAAAAAAATGTCAGAGCTAAGGATATAGCAATTATTATCTTTTTCATAAAACGAAATTTAGAGATGAAAAAACGTTGTTAAAAATTCCAGGAAAGGCTGAATGTATAAAATTTGGCCTGGGGCATTCCCCTGTCGTTTGACAAGGCATTACTATTACTAAAACCAACCCCAGCATATTCAGGATCCCAAAAGAAGTCAGGTGCTTTAGTCCACGTTAAAAGGTTAGAAAACCTTACAGCGCATCTTAGCCCCTTCAAAAAGGAATTTTTCATTCCACTGAACGAGTACCCAATATTCAGGTCTTTTAAGCGCAGATAATCTGTGCGATATAAATGCTCAGTGGTATTACTAAAGTTTATATTTTCTGTGGTCAATTGGGACATTCTGGCAATGTCGCCAGGTTTTCTCCACCTATTATCAATCAGCTCTTTCGCTGGATTAATTTTATTAGTCCCGAATGGGCTTAGGTATCTCTTGGTATCACCCAATATAAATTCCTGGCCTACGGACCAGCTAAATAAAAAATTCATATCCCAGTTTTTCCAGGTAAAACCATTGTATAGTCCACCCGTATATTTGGGCCACGGATTACCCATAAATACCACATTTGCGTTAGAGAAATTATTGAATGTCCCATACTTGGCTAAAATTTGACTTGTGGACAAAGAACTACCTGTACTTTGTTCAAGATACATATCTTGCCCGTTTTCTGCATTAACACCTTGCCAAACAACCACTTGCTGAATACCTACTGGTAAACCTGGTTGCAGTGAAGTAGAACCCAGACCAGAAGCTATCGTGACGCCACCAACAAGACCCGGCAAAATCTCGACCATATTGTTTTTGTTAAAGTTTAAGGTGATTTTTGTTTCCCAAGTGAGATTATTTTTTTTGATGTTGACCGTATTTAGCATGATATCAAATCCTTTGTTGGAAAGTATTCCCGCATTTGTAATGATATTATTTACTCCGGTTAATTGCGAAACAGGGTAACCCAACAGCAAATCGGTGGTGCGCTTGTTGTAGTAATCAAACTCGCCGCTGATTCTACCATTTAAAGCCTCCCAAGTCAATCCAAGGTCTAATTGAGCGGTTTTTTCCCATCCCAGCGTGTTATCTCCCAGGTTACTCAAGAAAATTCCGATATTGCCGTTGTAGGTTAATGAACTATAATTAGTAGTATACGCGTTATTGCCAATAGCAGCATTTCCAACAATGCCATAACTGGCTCTCACTTTCATAAAATTAAACACCTTCTTTAAAGGGGCGAAGTAAGCTTCCTCGCTAAGATTATATCCAATTGAACCTGATGGAAAATAACCCCAACGGCTCTCTGGTGCAAAGCGTGAAGAACCGTCTGCTCTCATGCTTGCAGAAAAGAGATACTTGCCTTTAAAATCATAATTTATCCGGCCAATGTATGAATTAAAGGAGTATGCGGATTGGGTATAGCTGAGTACCTTGTTGGCAGCATCCTGTGGGTACTTTGTTTCAGCATTAAAGAAGCCATCGCCAAGTGCCGTATTTTCTGTCCTTATAGATTTCTGTGCTTCGGTAGCCACCAAAAGATCCAAATTGTGGCCATTGAATTTTTTCTGATAATTCAAACTGTTAATCCAGTTCCATGAGGTATTGGTGCCGATTTGAGTGGCAGCATTGGCTCTTGAATTGCTGTATAGAATTCTGGGTCTATAATGGTAATCATTAGTAACCAACAAGTTAAGCCCATATTCAGAACGAAGCGTAAGCCCTTCTGCAATTCGGGCTCTTGCATACCATGTTCCAAAAAACTGGTTACTTTTTAATTTAATTTCAGCAAGTTCGACTTGTGCTACTGGATTATTATCAGCTCGGTAATAGGTGCCATCTTCTTTTTTAATAGGCCATATTGGTAACATCGTCCCAGCAGAGCCTACACCGCCGCCCCAACTCGATGGAACCTGTTTGTTATCTACATGGCTTATGGCCATCTTTGCTCCCAGCGTGAAACTTTTATTCACAACGTGATCAAGATTCAGACGGGCACCAAAATTCTTGTAATCGTTGCCTACCAATATAGACTTTTGGTCTTTTAGGAAACCGCTTACATAAAAAGTAGTCTTATCTGCACCACCAGACAGAGAAATATTATGTTCTTGTGCATACCCAGTCCTTAGTGTTGCATCTATCCAATCTGTATTGGTTGCCTTTGCTTGCGCTTCAGTAAGTCCATCTTGAAGTACGCCGCTTTTGCTCCAAAATTCCTCTGCTTTATTCCCTGAATTTACCCAAGCCTCCTGAGCCGCTTCAATATATTCTTGGCTGTTTAGGACACCAATTATATGTACAGGTTCTGACATGGAGAAATTTGAAGATAGACTGACTTTCGTTCGCCCTGCTTTCCCCTTTTTTGTTGTGATCAATACGACACCATTTGAACCCCTTGAGCCGTAAATAGCGGCGGCTGATGCATCCTTGAGAATTTCGATGGATTCAATATCGTTAGGATTTAAACTTGCCAATACATTGGAATTAGCAGCCGTTTGTAGACTAAAATTATTTACAGCCGCCCCCACGTTACTATTGCTTATAGCTCCAGCTTCTACTGGAATGCCATCAATAACGTACAACGGTTCGCTACTTGCAACCACTGAGGAACTACCACGTATACGAATATTGACTGAAGAACCAGCCATGGCACTACCTTGTATTACCTGAACGCCGGCAGCTTGTCCCTGCAACGCCGCTTCAAAAGAATTGGCAGCTGTTGTATTTAATTTTTCAACATCCACTTTAGAGATAGAACTGGAAAGGTTCTTTCTGATTTGAGTACCATACCCAACCACGACCACCTCACTCAATGTACCTGCCTCTTTCAAAACAATACTAATGGCAGTTCGCCCGGCAATCGCCACTGTTTGCTTTTCGTAACCCACATAACTGAAAACCAAATTGCCCGTTTTATCGGCATCCTCTAATTCGAGTATGTACGTGCCTCTTTCATTGGTAAACGTACCTTTTGTCGTGCCTTCGAGCACCACACTTGCACCTACGAGCAGCTCGCCTTTTTCATCGGTGACCGTACCGGTGACGGTAAAAGCGGGTGGTAAAGCCTCCTCGGGAGCCGCGTTTTCGGCAGTCTCATTTTTTAATTTGCTCAAAACAATGAAATTACCCGATACCTGGTAGCGGACACCCATGGGGGGAAATAATTCCTTTAAAACCGTTTCCAGAGTTTGGCCATTCGCCTTAACAAGTACCTGTTTATCAATCGGTATACGTGTGTCGCTGTACACAAAGCGCGCTTCGGTTTGTTTCTCAATTTGAGCGAGAATGGTTTTAAGCGATTGCGATTGTGCCTTAATGGACACCCCACTGTTTAAGACTTCCTGGGCTTTTGCATCATGGGCGTACACCATAGTACAAAAAGCAGCCATCAAAGTCATCTGTACGAAAGTTAGTCGCATGATGTGCCACAGTGTTTTTTTGAACAATAACCTTTTTTCCATACCTTTGGAGTGCTTTTGATTTTTGATAAAATGATTAAGCATTGCCTTGCTTTTCCAACTTACGACCGTCAAATCTGTGGGCTGTTGAGCAAAGGCATTTTGAAAAGCCGATGGTGTTAGCGCACCGTCGGCTTGATCTTTAGAAACTATTTATTGACAGCCTTCGCCATCAATCCAAATAGCTGTTTCGTATTTTTGAAATGAGGCATCAACTGTTTTACAAATCAAATCCAATTGTTCCATTAGTGACAATCCGTTCAGGTTTCCGGTAAAACGACAGCGGTTCATGTCTTTGTTTTTCAGCAAAACATCAATGGCATATACCGATTTAAGTCGTTTCAGCACAGTGGGCAAATCGGCCTGTCTAAAGTCAAAATCTTCTGTTTTTTCAATAGGATACACTACAATCGGCACATCAACTATGATGGGCTTTAGAACGGGTTCGGTAGGCAAATAATCTACTTTCTGATTGGGTGTCAAAACCACTGGTTTAGCTGTTTTTCCTGGTCTGTTTTCGTAAACCATCACTTTCCCACTCGTCACCACCACTTCTGCTTTTTTATCCTCGTAGGCTTTGATGATAAATTTTGTACCCAAAACTTTGGTTACCAAACCGCCTGCGTAGACGTAAAAAGGTTTTGTAGTATCTCGTTTTATTTGAAAATAGCCTTCACCCTTTAAAAAAACAATGCGGTTTTTGACCCCAAAATCTTCTAAATAGGTCAAATGGCTTTGTGGTTTTAAGGTGATGGTGCTACCATCCTTTAATTTAAATTCTTGTTCAACATTGGTCGTATTCGACAATCCAAATTCTGCTTTCTTGTTGGTCAAAACGATCCCTTCTGTATTTACCGGTTTTTTCGTCCAGAACCACAAACCACAAACAATCATACCCAAAAGGCAAGCAGCAATCCCCAATCGGTAAAAAGACAATCGAAATGGAAACCGCCAGACACCAACTGTGCTGGTATCAATGCGTTTCTTTAAGCGTTTATTGGTATTAGTTTCTTTATGGACAGACAAGGGGAAGGACGAAGCCACAACTTGCAGTTCTGACCATTCTTCAATCAGACGATCTTCGTCAGGGTCACAATCCCCTGCTATATATTTCTCAATTAATTTATCAAATTCAAACTGTGTCATGGTGAATATTAAAATTGAACAATTAAAAATTGGCAGTGAATTTTTCACTTTGCCTTAGTTATGGTTATAATACACATCTAATCGTTCTTTGATGAATTTCAAAGACTTTGTAATATGGTATTCAACCGCTTTTTCGGTCAACTGCAAGTGTGCTGCAATTTCTTTAACCGATTTATTCTCGTATCGGCTCATTCTGAATACCTCAAGCGTTTTATCGGGCAATTTTTCTAAAACCTCATTCACCACACGCTGCAGCTCAGAATAATTCAGGATATCATCCGTCGAGAAATTTTTCTGGATTTCTTGAAAAATGAGGTATTCCTGAAACTTGAGGTAGGTGATTTGGGATTTGATGTAGTTAATTGAAAAATGCCGTACCGAAACAACCAAATAAGCCTTTAAACAATTGATTTTTTGGCTTTCCCGGTTGTTCCAGATCCGTTCAAAAACATTGTGTACCATATCTTCAGAGGATTCTTTTGTCCCCAACTGGCCATACGCCACGGCATACAACATTTTCCAATAACGCGCATATATCGCATCAAAGGCCGCAATTTTGCCGTCGCGTAACCCTGTTACAAGTTGTTCATCTGTGAGTGCTTGGTAATCCATGTTTTCCCTAATGTCTCTTTGTTGATGTAAAGGACAAAGAAAGTTGGGCAATCCCTAAACGGAACATCGTTTTTTTTTGTTTTTATTTCGAAAACAGAATAACCCCCTGTTTTTAAAAACCTCAATTGTGGAAAGATTTGGACTAATGGGTTGATTAAATCAATTATCAATTCATCAAACGGACACGACAAATGCCCCTGTTTCCGTTATTTGCCTATGAAAACACCTTTTTTGCCCTATCGATCCTCTGGTGCACCAACTGCCTATCACAGCAAGCAGACCAATCACTCGTTGAGGTACGAAAAGGAAAAATCACAGATAAAATTTACTCTTTTGAATTGCTGCTGAAGTACATTATCTCGATCCTTGAAAAAGAAATGGGCAGGAAATGGGGGTAGGAAAATCTTAATGTTCAACACAAAATCAGTTCAACATGACCACAACGACCTTAAAGGACGGTGACTTTTGCCGAGTAATCGCAGGGACACACAAAGGAAAGTCCGGCTTTGTCCAAGACATCAACACAAGCAAAACAGGACAAATTACCATTACGGTTTTACAGAAAAACGGGGTCAGATTTAAGACGCTTGGAAAAAACGTGGAAGTAACAAAGGACGAATAAAAACGCCCTATATTTGCCCTGTGAGCAGGATAAAGTGTACATATTTTCGTGATAGTGGATACCGCAAACTAGGATATCCTGGAACTGCTTTGTGGCTTGACACCCGGTTTAAAACAATCACAAACCAAAAAATGGGAATCAACAAATCTTTCAAAGACTTGGGAATACAGGACTATATTACCCTTGGGTACTTGTATTTAGTCTTATTGGGTGTTGTCAATATTGTCATTTACTACTCCAGTTTCAACATCAATATATTTGACTACATCTCCATTTCAGATATTTTATTGGCCCCAATAAACATGCTTTTCCTCAACTACAAGTTTACTGCAATGATCATGGTGGTCATTGGAATCGTCTCTTATTTGTTGAAGTTCGTGTTTTGGGGCATCAATCAATTGATTGAAGAGGTTGCCAATAAATTCAATAAGCCAACCAAGGGGATAGTCTATCAGCCTGTGATTGCGTTTATTGTTTTATTCAGCTATATCTTTTTAGTTTTAAGTACAAACATGGCAAAAGGAATGAGTTCCAGGGTAGAGGATAAGTCTTACAAACTCAACACTACGCTCACTTTCGCTGATAACACGCAGAAGGATGTCTTTGTCATCGCCACGACCAGTGTTTACCTGTTCTATGTAGAAAAAGGGGAAGACGTAGTAAGTATTATGCCCATCAGTGGCAATGTCAAATCGATGAAAGACATCAAGCACAAATAGTCATAATTGTCATGGCAATACTCAGCTAACTGTATTGCCGTGGCTAAACCAATAAACTTATGGAATTGAACTTCGAACAAGTCATCACTACCGAGGAAGAACTTCGTGAAATCATGGGGTACCCTAGCGAAGTAGTAACTCGGAAAACAATCAATCACATTGATCAGCACTGTAAAAGCTTTATTGAAAAATCTCCATTTATCACCATAGCGACATCAGATCTGAATGGTAATTTTGATGTTTCTCCCAAAGGGGACCCAGCGGGATTTGTAAAAATTTTGAGCGATAAATTGCTTGCTATCCCCGATCGGCCCGGAAACCGTAAAGCGGATACTTTACGGAACATCATTCAAAACCCAAACGTAGGGTTGATCTTTTTAATCCCGGGAATTAAAGAAACTTTAAGGGTCAACGGTGAGGCCAAAATAGTAAGGGATGAAAATATTTTGGAACAGTTGTCCTGTCAAGGAAAAACGCCCTCGTTTGCCATAATTGTGCAGGTAAAAGAGGCTTTTATGCACTGTGCCAAATGTATCATCCGATCTAACTTATGGGGGACCATTGACGATACCCAAGAACGTCCTGTTCCATCATTGGGGAAAGTACTGGTTGACCATGGAAAACTCGATATCAGTTACGAAGAATTAGATGACCGGATTAAAAATGATGAAAAGACAAATTTGTATTAGAACCTCGAAAATACAGTGATATTCAAAACCCAATGCAAAAGCCAAGTCCCCCACCGATTGATTAGAACCCAGCAAAAGGTTCTTCGCCGCTTCAATCAAATGACAATGGATGCAATCCTGATTGACAACGTTTTCGGTGGTTTTGCAAACATTTACATCTCTGTTACTTCTTTTTACAATTAAAAAACTTCAGGAAAGTGCACAAGGCGATTACTGTTTTATGGCTAGGAATTATCTGCATGAAGGTATATTTGGTACTCTTTGCTAGACACACCATAAACATGAAGGATCTCATTAGCATTTTAGCCATCACACTTCTGGTGAGCACCTCCTGTGCTGGACAAGACAAGCTAAGGCCACCTCTTCCAGCCTTACCGCGGGCAGATCTGACTTCGGTTAAAATGAATCCAGACACCATTGCCAAGGCGATTCAATTCATCAGTTCCCATCCCAATAAGGATTTCAGGGGTATGGTGGTCATCAAGGACAATAAATTGGTGGTCGAGGAATACTTCGGTACCTTTTGGAGGGAGACGATTCACGATATCCGCTCGGCGGGTAAAAGTGTAAGCGCTTTACTTTTGGGCATCGCCATCGACAAAGGTTTGGTTAAAAGTACCGAGCAAAGCATTTATGATTTTTTCCCGAGCACCAAGTTTGTTCGTCCCGCCAAAGACAAACACCTCGACATCAAGATAAAACACCTCCTGGCCATGTCTTCTGGGCTCAACGCCGACGACGATGCCGACAATTCTCCCGGCAGTACAGGCAACTGGCTGACCGAGGACAATTGGGTGAACTTTGCCATTACCCTACCCATGCTTTTCACTCCCGGAGAGAAATACGTTTACAACGATGTTTGTCCCATGCTGATCGGTGCCATTATTGAGGAGACCTCGGGTAAAAAATTGGCGGCGTTCGCCCAGGAAAACCTGTTCACTCCGCTGGGCATAAGAGAATTCTATTGGTATACTGCTCCCAATGGCAGCACCGTACCAATGGGCAATTTGTACATCTCCACCCTGGATTTTGCCAAATTGGGACAACTGGTCATCAATAAAGGCGAGTGGCAAGGGAAAAAAATTGTCAGCTCGGCCTGGATCAATGAACTATCCGTCAAAAGGTTTGACCTCTCCAAAGACGACCCCTTCGCGGATGGCTACGGCTATTTTTGGTTCACCGCAACCAAGGAAGTGAATGGCAAAAAATACGACTGTGTGTATGCCTCTGGAAATGGTGGCAATCTACTGTTCGTTGTACCCAGTGAAAATCTAGTAGTCGGCCTCACTTCCAGTGCCTATGGGCAGGGGTACGGGCACCGACGAAGTCGGGCTATTTTTCAGTACGTCTTGCGGTCGCTGGCAAAGGATTAGGGCGAACCATCGTGCATTTTGTTACGAGAGGTACAACATTTCTTTGGCCCTAAACCGGATCACCTGACTGGCAAATGCAATTTTCGGGCAAACTCCCGAATCAATTATTAACAATCTAAAATCTTAACGATGGCACCAAGCAATCTTCAAGTTAACGCTAACGGAAATGCAGAAGAAGCAATTACCTTTTGGACTAAACAGTTCATGGGAAAGTTATTGGTTCTTACCCTTTTGTTATTGTCAACAATTGAAGTTTCTTCCCAAAACTTAACCCAACAGCAGTATCTTGAAGATTTGGCGTTTTTTAAAACCGAACTAGCGAATAGGCACAAAAATTTATTTTCTGTGATTTCTGAAAAGGAATTCAATCAGAAAATCGCAGAAATTGAGAAAAAAAGCAGCTCATTGACCAAGGAAAGTTTTGAAATTGAACTTTTCAAAATCATTAAAGCCATTGGTGACGAACATACCTTCATTGTGCCTGCCTATCAAACCTCATTTCCGATCACCTTTGACATTTTTGAGGAAGGAATATTTGTAACTAAAACGGATTCTGCTCATTCCAATCTACTTTACAAGCAGCTCAATGGAATAGGCCCAAAGGCCACAAAAAACATCCTTGAGGATTTCAAGACCATCATAAACACTGAAAACCAGTCCTATTTTGAAGTCAATTTTTTGAATTTAATCAAAAACCCCAGGGTTTTAATAGGTTTGAATTTAGCCACTTCAGAGGCCAATGGAGTATTTCTACTCGGTGGAGAAAAACACAATATCCTGGCTATTCAAAAAGGAGACTATTCCCCTTTAATCTCCCCTGACTATTTACGCTATAAAAAGAAAGACAAATACTGGTACGAATTGATAGACAACGGCAACATTTTATATTTCAACTATCAATCTTGTTCTGAACAAAAAAACAACCCCTTCGAAACCTTCAATGAAGAATTATTCAGCTCTATCGAAAAAAATAAACCCCGAAAAATAATTATTGATTTGCGTAACAACAGCGGCGGAAACTCAGGAATATTAAGTCCATTTTTGGAAAAACTAAAAAAGAGTGGCCTGAATACAAAAGGCTCCTTGTATGTATTGATTGGGAAGAATACCTTTTCATCTGCCTTGATGAATGCAGTAGATTTAAAGAGAAATTTTAATTCGATTCTTATCGGAGAATCTACCAGTGGCAATGTAAATCATTATGGAGAGGTAAGAGGCTTTGATCTTCCCAATTCAAAGATAGAGGTAGGCTATTCTACAAAATATTGGGAGGTTTGGAAAGGGCACAAAGGACCTCTACTTCCAGACATCAGCATAAAATATTCTATTGCCAATGTTAAGCAAAACGTTGATGAAGCAGTTGAATATGTCAGGAAAAAAAATTAGTATTGATATACCAAATACAAATACAGGGAAAATTGGCTAAAATATCGCTTGGGCAATCTGGCGCTGAAGTGCTTTTATGAAATCGATAATTCGACGAAGTCAAACATTTTCGCAAGGTTCAAGGGTAGGAATGCTATCGAACTTTGGTAGTAGAAAATTTCCTTTTCTTTTTCTCGACCAATAAATGGCGTCTCTACCTAGATTGCATTATACGTGGCGGAATGTCGGAAAAACACATAGATTCCGCCACGTATAATGGCTTTTTTTGAGTTTCTCTTTACATAAATTCCAGCTTATTTCACGAATATTGGTTATTGGTTCAGGAGTAGATTTACTTCTTCCCCTCCTTCACCGGTTCCGTTGTCCGCAAAAATTTCACCAAATCCAGCACCTCCGCCTCTGCAAGCGGATCAAACAGCCCCACTGGCATCAGCGAAGTCGGCATCACCTCCCGGGATTGAATCGACGATTTGTCGAGTACCACAGCCTCCAGTCCTACGGTTCGGAAGGTCAATTGGCGTTCATTTTCAGAAACCACGTTGCCCGAATACGTCCGTCCATCTCGGGTAGTCAGCACGACCAATTTGTAATCATCCTGGATTTCTCCGCTGGGATTTAGGACGTTGAACAGGAGGTAGTCCAGGTTGGCGCGGTTCGAACCCGTCAAGTCGGGGCCGATGTTGCCCCCTTTGCCGTACATTTTATGGCAAGACCCACAAACCGCTTGAAAAAGCAGCTCACCCTTGGCAGCATTGGCCGAAAGCAGCGCCTTTTCGGTGATCATGCGCTGGTATTTGGAGTAGGCTTTTTCCAGCGAAGGTTCCTGCTCAATCGGGCCCCATACCTCGATGAACCCGCTGCCCACTACCCGCAACAATTGCCGGGCAGCATAGGGGGGCACATCCCGCTTGGGAATGGTCTCGTCTTTCAAGGCCTGGGTCAGTTGCCAGCCGTACCGAGGTCGCGACGAAAGGGTTTGAATGGCCTGCTGTTTTTCGGCAGCATTGAAATCCGGGTACTTGCTGATCAGCAATTTAGCCAGGGATTCCTGATCGTAATCGGCAATGGCTTGAATCACGTCCAGGCGCAAACCTGCTTCATTGAGCAGCGTGGGGATTTCCGGCAACAATTCAGGCCGTTTGCGCGCAGCGATCAGCTGTAAAGCCTGCTGCCGTTGCACAAGCGGTGCATTTTTGTTTTTGAGAGTAACCAGGGCCTTTTGGCTGGCCTCGGTATCCCCAAAGCGCTGAGCAATTTGCATGGCCAGATCTTGGGTGGGGCCTTTGACCTGCCGCAATTTGGCGTACAGCGCTGCCCAATTGTTGGGCGCTTTCAAGTCGGTTCTGCCATCCAGGCCGTCGCGCATGCCTTCCAACAGGGTCAATCTCTGCTTGGGGTTCTTTTCCAAGGCGCTGACCAACACCTCGGGTGTATTGGCATCCACAATGCGCCGGGCTATGTACCGGGAGATCAAGGGTATTTCGGATTGCGCAGCCAGTGCCAAGGCTCGATTGGGATTGGCTTTTACCAGTGGTTCCAGGCCAAACCAGATCATTTTGGGCAAGTTGTGGTCGGCCTGGTCTTCACCGTGTTTGACCAATTGTTCAGCAATTTTCCAGGCGGATTCGGTGTCTAGGCGCTGCAGGGCCGAAGCTAGATACAGTCTGACTACGGGTGAAGGGTCGGCTTTGGCCAGAGCTACAAACTTGTCCAGGGCCGCAGCGGAAGGTGTTTTGTCTTCACACAACAGCTGAATCGCCCAGGCGCGAATGTACGGATCGGCATCGTTGAGTGAGCTGAGTAGAGCGCTTGCAGTCAGGTTGCCAGTAGTGTGCAAGCTCCATAGGGCACGGAGTCGATAGTCTGGATTGGCCTGGCTTTGGAAAATGCTTTGCAAGTTGGCGACGGCAGTTTTGTCCAAAGCCATTTTGCTCGCCCGGCCCTGCAAAATCAATCTGGCCCGGCGGGAATGCCAATCGCTGGGGCTTTTTTGCAATTCGACCAGTTGCACATCCGATAATTTGCTCAAATCCCCATAGCGCCCTTCCCAGTTTTGGGCCAATGAAGCAGTCGGCATGATTCGGAACACCCGCCCGGTTTCCCCATTCAATACCTCTTTGCCACAAATATCGGCATCGTGCCAGTCCAGCACGTACACGCCACCATCGGGGCCAACTTCCATGCTGAAGCCTACCCATTGCGCATTGTTGGCCAGGAGCAGGTCGTCGCCGTGTTTGGCCACAAAACCGGAGCCTTTGGGTTCCAAAATATCCGACAAAACGGCGTGTTCGTGAATGTTGGCCATAAAAATACGCCCCCGATGTTCCGCCGGAAAAGCATCGGACTGATATACCCTGGCGCCCCCATGCGCCGAACGGTGGCTGTGCTCCGCAATGGTGCGAATGTCGCTGTACAAATAAGGATTGAAATGCTGCCCACCCTGGCGATGGTAAACGCCCCCAGGGATGATGTGCCACATGTGCGGGATGACGCAGGCGCTGATGAACAATTGCCCCTTGGCATCGTAATCAATGCCCCAGGGATTGCTGAAGCCGTGGGCTACTACTTCAAATTTGTCTTTAGTCGGATGGTAGCGCCATACTCCACCATTGATGTCAACTCCCTCTCCATTGAGGATGTCTTCAGGAAAAGGGTCATTGTGTTTGTAAATTCGGCCTTTGCCCGTCGGTTTGCGTACTTTGGAGGGCGTAGCAAAACCTTGACAGCCGTACAACCAGCCATCGGGACCCCAATGTAAACTGTTCAAGGTCTCATGCCGATCGCGGATGCCCCAACCCGTCAGGCGTACTTCAATGTTGTCCATATCGGCCACATCGTCGTGGTTGCGGTCAGGGACAAAAAGCAGGTTGGGTGGTGCGCCCAAAAACAGGCCATCAAAACCTACGGCGATGGCCGCAGGAAAGGCAATACCTTCTAAAAATACTTTTTTGGAATCGGCTACTCCATCGTGATCGGTGTCTTCCAAAATCAAAATGCGGCTGTTGCCAGCTTTAGAGAATCCATAGCCACGCGATTCGTAGTCGCGGTTTTCCGCCACCCAGAGTCGGCCACGGTCGTCCCAGCAAAAAGCCATCGGCTGGGTCATCATCGGTTCGGAAGCCCAGGTATTTACTTTAAACCCTTCTTTGAGCGTCATCGCCTTAACTGCTTCTTCGGGGCTCAAAAACTTGGCGTCTCGGCCTTCGGCTTGCGCAATGCCCCACAGCGAATACATCATATCCTGGCCGCTGTAGGCACTCCAGATGCTGTTCATTTTTACATCGTTGAGCGTGCCAGTGTACACAACAAGTTGGTATTTGATGACTTCCACTTTGCCTTTGGGGATTTGCCAATCGGCTGTACGTGCTCGGGCCGGGCCAATGCCCAATTGCCCGTCTACCCGCCAGTTCTGGGGGAAGCCTTTGTTTTCAGGGTGTTCCAAAATGGCGATGTGCGCCCAGTCGTTCCGCCCTTCAATTTGCATGCCTACATCGACCCAGCCAGCGCGTTGACCTTCGGCTTTTTCGTTGCGTTGCCGCGCCGCATTGATCACTTCACCTTTGATGCCTTCTTTCCAGGGCATGCGTACAAACAGGCCGCCGTAATCGTACTTGCCGATGGTTACGTCGGTTTGGGCTTCGCCCGCCCATTCCAGATCCAGAAGGTATTTGCCGTCCTGCTCCCGCATCGTCCAGGTTTGGGTTTCGGTCAGTACGGTATTGCCCTTTTCATCGAGCTGGTCGTATACGGTTTCCCATTTCACCTCCGGGCCCTTCGCTTTGATGACGGTAGCCGAAACCCGCCGCCAATAATCTCCTTCGGGGTGGTGAAAATAATCCCGCCCGTTGACCCGGGTGAAACCCCAATAAATACCAGTTTGGTGTTTGTGGTGGCCGGGACTGTATTCGGTCAGAACGCCATTGCCATCTGGAGCGACAATGGGATGTAAAAAAGGCCGAAAATCGGCTTTGGCATTTTGGGTCAAAACGGGCGTTTTGCCTTTGGCCGTAAAAACGGATATCGTACCAAGTGCTTCGTCCTGGACGAGGCGAAATTCGGTGGCAGCAATTGGCGTACCCTTTGGTTTTAGCACTTTAGGCATTAAGGCAAACCAGGCTAAACCTATCAAGGCAAGTGAAAAAGCGTAAAGTTTGGATGTCATTTTTGGCAGGTTTTGGCATTGACTTGATAAAATAGACTTGAAGTAAGTAAAAAATTATGGGCTTTTGCACAAATGTCTCTTTGTTGATGTAAAAGACAAAGAAAGTTGGGCAAAATCTAAACAGAGCATCGTTTTTTTTCGCTTTTCTTGGGGGAACAGAATATTTCCTGTTTTTGCTAGAGGGTATCCTCAATCGTGGAAAGATGGGATATAGCTTGGTGGAGCAGCGCAGTAGCGAAGAAATGAAGTGAGCGTTATGGACCAAACTGCACAAAACCAGATGACAAAAAAAATCACAAGAGCCAAAACTCTTGTGATTTTTAAGAAATAAACTTTAAGTTTGGTGCTTATGCCGAAACACTACCAAAACAGATTCTAGTGGCATTTCTTTATGGCCCTATTTTGAATGACCAATTTATCTACAGGCTCCTTTCCAAAATCTGGCGCACCATAGCCGGGGTAATATCTGCATGTTCGCCATAGTTCTTGCCCCTGGCTTCAAGCCTTTCCACAATTTTATCAATCGTGTCGTGGCCTAAACCGTACGCAGAGATTTTGGTAGGAATCCCCAGTGATTCATAAAATTCAGTGGTTTTCTGAATAGCCGCATCCACCAATGCATCATCCGAATCACGAAGATGCCAAACACGACGGGCATATTGAATCAACTTTTCGCGTTTGGCCTCCTTTTTTATTTCCAGCAAATGCGGCATGATGGTCGCCAGCGTTCGCGCATGGTCTATGCCATGTAATGCCGTGAGTTCAACGGCAATTAGATGAGTAGCCCAGTCGGTAGGCACCCCTGTTGAGAGCAAGCCATTCAACGCAATTGTAGCGGCCCACATCACGTTGGCAGCAGCATCGTAATCACTTGGATTCGCCATCATTTTTGGCCCTTCTGCGGTAAGCGTCAGCAGAATCGCTTCTGCCATGGCATCAGTGGTAACGGCATTTACTGGATAGGTGATGTATTGTTCAATAACATGCGTAAAAGCATCTGCAATGCCATTGGCAATTTGTCGCTGCGGCAGGGAAAAGGTGGTTTGGGGGTCAAGAATAGAAAACTTTGGAAAGAGTAAGGGGTTGCCCATCCCCACTTTTTCCTGGGTATCATACCGACTAATGACTGCAACGCAATTCATTTCAGATCCTGTGGCAGGAATGGTCAGCACCGTGCCAATGGGCAAGGCGGAAGTGTAATTGTTTTTTTGAACAATCATGTCCCAAGCATCACCTGTGCAGGGTATGGCAGCAGCAATAAACTTGGTGCCATCTATAACGGATCCACCCCCTACTGCCAGCAAAAAATCAACATTTTCTGCACGACCCAGTTCAACCGCTTTTAGAAGCGTTTCGTAGCTCGGGTTCGGTTCAATTCCGCCAAATTCCACGATATTGTACCCATCCAAAGCGGCTTTTACCTGATCGTACACCCCATTTTTGAAAATGCTGCCCCCGCCGTAGGTGAGCAGGATTCGGGCATCTTTCGGTACCTGATGGGCCAGCGTAGCGATTTGACCTTTGCCAAAAATGATTTTGACCGGATTGTAAAATTGAAAATTCTTCATGGTTTTGTAGATTGTAATTTTTGTGTGAGCGCAGGGGGTGAAGTCTTTGGCGTTGTTCAAAAGCAGCAAAAATAGATGATTTAAGCTCGCTTGTTGATTTTGTTTTATTTTTGCCCCACTACTAATGATAAAAAAAACAATAAAATATGAACAGACGAGAAGTCATTTTATCCCTAGCTACAGGTGCAAGTTGGCTTGGTTTACCAAGGTTTGAAACCATGAGATCACCTAAGCGTACCAACAGTTTTGCAATAGACGATAATCACGTACGATTTTTCTGTCAGGATGTTTCGGAGCGGTTTACCATAATTATGCTGGCCGATACGCATCTCTTTCGTGATGATGCCAGAGGCGAACCGTATAAAGAGTTTAGTGGCAGAATGGCCAAAGCTTACAATCAAACGAAACATTATCAGACAAACGAAACCACAAACCCCGAAGAGAGTTTTGAAAAAACATTGGCCATTGCACAAAAGGAAAACGCAAAAGTGGTGGTGCTGGCCGGTGACATTTTCAGCTTTCCATCGGAAGCGGCTATTGAGTGGGTAATCGATAAACTAAAAACATCCAAACTCCCCTACCTATACGTATCTGGCAATCACGATTGGCACTACGAAGGGATGAAAGGTTCTTCGGCACAACTGCGTGAAACCTGGATACAGAAAAGACTCTTGCCCTTATATCAACAAGAAAATCCCATGATGATGGCGCAAGAGATTAACAATGTTCGCCTGGTGCTGTTGGATAACTCCGAATATCAAATCACAAAAGAACAATTGTCGTTTTTCTGCAAAGAAATTGCTACAGGCAAACCCATTGTCCTCATATTGCACATACCCATGTATGCACCAGAACGATCAGTTGGATTTGGATGTGGCCACCCCGATTGGGGCGCTAAATCGGATAAAAACTTTGAACTGGAACGAAGAGAACGTTGGCCGGAAGCTGGTCATACAGCTACAACATTGGATTTCTATCAAAAAGTTTTATCTGCGCCTAATGTATTAGGTGTGCTGGCCGGCCACACCCACAAACAATCTCTGGATGTGCTGAACGGGCTACCACAAATCGTTACACATGCTAACGCACATGGGGCTTATTTAAAAGTGGAATTTGTGCCTAAGGGGCGATAAAAAAATAAGTGCTTTATTTTGCCAAAGAATTAGATGAGTAAACGGTTCATTTTAAGTTTCTTATCTAATCCTTTGGCTCAGGAAAAATGAACACTTATTTTTGCCCCACTACTAAGCTGGACTTTATCCCTTTTAGGCAGAAGCGCCAATGAGGACATTCCAAAGATACCTGATGTTATGAATATAATTATCAACAAGGGTGTTTTTGGAGGAGGTTAAAAATTGATTATGCCTCCAGATAGCCGTTTTTACAGCACTGAGGACATCGGAAAAAGAAACGGTTTGCTTAGGATACCAAGCGGCAGTAA
>Ga0247836_1002833_pt1 | contig 24347 bp, 16 predicted proteins | sample LaCruzMarch2015__4_FD_187116 | JGI IMG/M metagenome (GOLD analysis project Ga0247836, IMG submission 187116) | Freshwater microbial communities from meromictic Lake La Cruz, Castile-La Mancha, Spain - LaCruzMarch2015_14m | ecosystem: Environmental > Aquatic > Freshwater > Lake | place: Spain... | reverse complement strand
GCGGCTTTAGATAGTGCCCAACCTTTTTCTGATGATGATGATGAAGATCAAGTAGATTTTGCTAAATTACTATTGTCTGAACTTAAAATTAAAGGAGCAGATCCTGAAAATTACGTAGGCAAACATAATCCATTATTAACTCTAATTAAAAGTGGTGCAGATAAAGAAGAGATTCAATATCGACTTTCTCTGCTTTCTGAAATCTATCCTGAAGCATTAGCCGCTCTTGTTCTTGATCAAGTAATGCCTGAGCTTACCGTGGCCCAACTTGCATTAAAAGCGCAACATACGGTTTTATTTACAGAGCTTCTAAAGTATAACCCTAAGGATTATGCATCAGTTGATTATATACCATTACATGAAGCAATAGATGGTAACCGTTATGATCTAGCCGCATCATTGGTCAATGACGTAAATGTAAATAGCACCAATCGACAACTACAAACGCCATTAATGTTAGCAGCAAAGAAAGGCAATGTTAGATTAATGCAATGCTTACTAGATAATGGAGCTTGTCCTGATAAAGTTGATATTCATGGCCGTAATGTTCTTCATTATGCCTTAATGACTGAATCAACATCAGCGGCCTTATTCTTAATGCCTATAGTTCGCGATAAAAACAGAGCAGATCGTTATGGTGTTACTATTTTAATGCGAGCTGCATTCAAAGGAAATGTGCCAATTATTAATGCTATTTGTTCAGGAGAAGATTATACCAACCAAGTTGATGCCCGTGGTCGAACAGCTTTACATATGGCCGCATTGGAAGGAAAAACCACCGCTATCGAGGCTTTAGTAGCTCATGGATTTAGATTGGATCAAATTGAAAATCCAACCGCGACAACAAAAGCTAATAAGTCAGAAAGGCGAACACCATTACATTATGCTGCATTTTGTGGAAAAGCTCCTGCTGTTCTAAAATTGTTAGAACTAGGCTCTGACCCTCTTCAACAAGATAGAAGAGGACAAACTGTATTTGAATATGCGTTAATTAGTAAGAATAAAGAACTGTGGCGCGTTTTACGTAAATTGGTGGAAGAACGTTATAGTAGTCATAAACCATCTTTATTGCTTGCAGCGGCATCATGTGATCATGTAGATGCGTTGATAGAAATAATGGCCGAAGGTATAGATACTAATACTACAGATTCTTTTGGCAACTCAGCATTGCATCTATCTGCTGCTAATAATTCAATAAATGTTACTAAATTATTAGCAGAACGCAGTGAACTTATTAATTATACAAATAGAGAAGGTCGAACAGCACTCCATCTTGCAGCAGAAAGGGGTAATGTCGGGCCAATAAAAGCATTAATAGCAGCAGAAGCTGAATTGAATCAACGTGATTCAATGAGCTTGACGCCACTTTATTTAGCTTGTCGTAACGGTAATCTCGCTGCAGTCATGCTCTTAATTAAAAATAGTGCCATTCAAACCTTAAGCGATTCACAAGGGGCAACTCCTGCACAAATTGCATTAATTAATGGACATGTTGAAATTGCCAGGTTTTTAGCAAAAGGTGGCGATACAAGTTTCTTACCAATAAAGATAGCATCTCTTCCAGCCCTTACTCAAACAAAAATAAAGATGCAATCGACAGGTTTAGCAGAATGTCAGGGCTTAGCTTTGGCTTTTGTTAGAGGGCTACGTGCAACATCATTGCGTGCGCCTGGAGCTGATGGTCTTTTTGGTAGAACGCCAATTTCAGTAGATGATGTTGTCACAGGTATTAATATGGGAGTTAGAGCATGATTTTAGATGAGTTGTTAAAATTAGTTGATTTTGAGTTATTCAAAAAAGAATCACTTTTATCATTTAAAACTATTGTTGATGAAGCGATGTATAGTGAATTGCAGGCTTTTTATGAACGTCTTGGAAAAATTTCGATTTCAATACTTTCAAGACCTGAGAAATTATTATTATCAAAAACAGCTTTGGTTGGTTTATCTTTAGAACCCGTTCCACATGCATTGGATCAACTTATTTCTGCATCTTTACAGTTAAAAGGTTCTTTTGGCCAAGTTATTTTTTATATGATTTTTAGTGCATTTAATGAGAAAAGACCTCTTAATCAAATAGTAGATTTCTGCTCTTTAATTGAAGAACTCAATGAGTCATTAGATTTTAGTTTAATCTTAAAGCATGATGCCTCAATTACTGAAAATTTAGCAATTCTAAAAGCTATGCATAGAGAAAAATTTACAGCTAAATATCCAGAGCGAACGTTACAAGATTTAATGTCCGAGTTCAGACGAATTGATCACAATGTTCGCTTTCCATTGGAAGAAGAAGAGTTAGAAGAGTTGCTTCGCGAATATGCAGATCTTGCGAAAGATAGATTTAATTTGGCTCTTTTAACTCAAGCAGAGTTAAAAGAGAAAATGCTTCATCATGCCGATCTATTAAAAAAAGAACCGCATTTACGTGATGCTCGGATCAATTTATTAGCCTGTATTCGCGAAATGGTGAGACGAGAATTTAATATTTTTCCTCATGACACCCAGATGTTAGCCGTATTAGCGATTATTAATAATCCTGAATCGCTAAAAGGTCGTATTGCTCAAGTTAAGACTGGTGAAGGAAAATCAACTATTATTGCTATCCTTGCAGCTTTTGAGTCTTTGCAAGGGCAGTTTGTTGATATTATTAGTTCAAATCAATATTTAGCTGCAAGAGACCGGATTAAATATCAGAAATTTTTTGAGTCTTTTGATATATCAGTTTCAGACATTTGTCGATCAAATCCTCAAAAGGAAGATTTCCGTGGGCAGGTATTATATGCGACTTCAACAGATATTAAATTTTCTATTTTAAGAGATGCTTTGTATAACAGAGGCTTACGTTTTTCTTTGCGCGAAGGTAAATTAGAAAAACGTAGTCAGGAAGTTATTATTATTGATGAAGTCGATAATTTACTTGTTGATGCCCGTGGGGCGGCCCGAATGGCTGTAAAATCTAATGAAGATAATCGTTGGGTTTATGAACCAATTTTAGAGTTTGCGAAAGCTGCAGGTTATCCTTCTGATGGTGAGATAGCGAGACTTAAAGATAAGTTAATACATAGTTATGGTGGACGATATGTTAGTGAAGTAGAGTCGTTTAGTGAGCAGCGGTTATCTAAATGGTTGGCGAGTGCTCGTGAGGCATTGAGTTTTAAAGAGGGTGTTCATTATATTATTGATAATGTTAAAACTTTAACTGAGCGTGGCTATGAAGATTTACCTAAGGTAACTATCATTGATAATGATACTGGCCGTAAAGCTGAAGGAAGTCGCTGGTCACGTGGACTTCATGAGTTTATTGAAATTATTCATGGTATTGATCCTTATCTTGAATCTTATACTGCAGCCTCTTTATCCAATTCATTTTTTAATGGCTATGAACGACTTTATGGTTTTACTGGCACCATGGGTGGGGAAACCATTCGTAGAGAGGTAAGTGACACTTATCAATTAGGTTCTTTTGATGTACCACCACGACAACCTAGCAAACGTATAGACTATGGACTTAAAGTACTTACTGATGGTGATAAACATTATGCAGCGATTTATGCAGTATTAGAGGCGAGAGTTGCGGCAGGTGAAGCTTGTTTAGTTTTATTTAACACCATTGAAAATTCAGAAAAATTTTCTAAATTTCTCTTGGCTAAAAAAATGGCGCATCAAGTGCTAAATGAGCAACAACAAAAGCATGAAGATGCAGTGGTTGCAACTGCAGGTGATCATGGCTCAATAACTGTTGCTACCAACGTTGCTGGACGTGGTACGGATATACCAGTTCGTGCCACTAATTTTCATGTAATTTGTGCTGATCTTCCAAAAAATGACAGGGTAAGAGATCAAGGTTATGGACGCACAGCTAGGCAAGGTAAACAAGGTTCTTGTGAAACACTACTTTGTATTGATGATCCGGCACTTTTGGCTGTTTATCCTAAGGAGGAATTGCTTTTAGTAATGGATAGTTTAGAAGATAGACAATTAGAAATAGCTATTAATGATGCAATAGAACAAAAAACTATGCGTGAATCGCATCAGCGAAAAAACCGTAATATGATTGAGGCTATTTGTAATGCTAAATTAAAATTATTTTTTGCAAGATTAAATGATATTAATCAAAATTTTGATAGTGAAGTACTAGATTTATCTTTAACTAAAATTTGTGATGATTATGCAGGTTATGCTGTTGAAGAAAGACTGCAATTAGGAAAATTATGGCAGCCATTAATTCGCTATGCGAACGCTTTATTAAAGCAAAAAGCAGTGACTTCTGTAAACTGGCCAGGATTTATTAAAGAGTTTAAAACAATTTTTGTAAAAGATCTTACTCAACTTTGGGCAAAGTTTTTTACTGATTTAGAAGATCACTACGACTTACCCTTAGATGATGCAAGAGCAAGAATTGAAGAAGATTATGCAAGTTTATTACCTCAGTTAGATGCCTTTAATCCATCTCAGGTTCTTTCCCAGATCTTAAGTTTAGCTCAACGCTCTATATTTATGGATGAAATTCAACCAACGCTATCCGCAGCACCGAAAGCTACGTTTTTTTCAGCCGCAGTTTCTTTTGATCCTGATGAAGTTATAAGGAAGATTATATTAAAATATCAGACTGTAGAAATTAATATGCCAAGTTTAGAACAAGTCTTTTATCAAGCGGTGGCAAAAGGTGCAGATGAAGACGTGTTTCAATTACTAAAGACCAAAGTAAATATCAATCTAATTGATCCGGTTACTAAAAAGGCACCGTTACATGTTGCTATAGATAATGGGCATGAAACAACTGTTAGACTTTTGTTAGCTGTAAAGGCTAATGCTGGATTAGATGGTGATGGAGTAAGTGCTGAAGATTATTTTGCAAGATCAGAACTTGAAGGCATGAAGGTATTAAGTTTGAAAATAAGGGCTCAAAGAAAACAAACCCCGGAAGTTGATATACTTATAAAATATAAGAGCGCAGGCTCCCCTAAAGTTTACGAACTTTCACTTAGAAAAGCAGCAATTTTGGGTAATGATGGAGATATATTTTTATTATTGAGAACAAATAACCATAGATTAAATATATTTATTAACTCTCAAGATGACGATAGTAAAAAAACAGCCTTACATTTAGCTATAGAAAACGGCAAAGTTAGTGCAGCAAGACTTTTAATTCAAATGGGTGCGGCAATGGATATTAAAGACGCCGCTGATAAGACAGCTGCTGATTATTTAGCCGAATCATCAATTAAGGAAATGAAATCCCTTGCTCTGTCTTGTGCAACAGCCGAGCACATATTAGATAAATACAAAACAACTAGAGTAAGCATGCCTACTATAGATGAAGTGCTACACAAAATAGCAGCGGCGGGGGATGACCCAAGTTTAATGTCTTTACTTGAATTTAGTGATGTTGATATAGATTCACAAGATGTGGATAAAAAAACATCACTTCATTATGCCGCTCAAAATGGAAGAGATACAACAGTGCAAATATTAATATGTGCTGGAGCTCGAACAGATCTAAAAGATAGCGCAGGTAAAGTGCCGGCTGACTATCTGACTAAATCTATTGTAAAAGAAATAATATCTATATTTGAAAAACCGAAAACTGGTTTATTAATGTAGTTTAATATAAGTCTTACCCTACTAGTACGAATTTATAAGTAGGGTGGGCAAAGCAAAGCGTGCCCACCAAACAAGAATCGAACAGCCTCTATATTTTCACAAACCCTATTTTTATTCTACAGACAAATTAATACTAGTATCATACTTAATTTGGCTCAGACAAAAAATACCGCGATAGATGCGGATATTTGCTTCAGAGGAAAAAACCCTACGCGCAAAAACATGATGAAGTTAAACAATGTTATTTTGTTTCTGGAGATATATATTACATCTTAGTTGTACAGATGGAAGACATGAACCATTACCATGAATTTTTGCGACGTATATTTTCTTCGGAAGAAAATATACGAACTTATAAGAGTGTTTTTTGTTTGAATCGAGTTAAATACGATACAAGTATTAATCTTCCTGAGGACTGATTATTTTTATCATAGCTTAGGCATAAAAATTTTTCTGAATTAATTTAACACAAGTCAAATTTCGACGTCCCGCGGTCATATCATTACCCACAAGTCTGCTGGCCTACATTGTCTGGTTGAAACCGAGCCACGACTGTTAGGGAGTGGAGATTTTAAGAACTCCACTCCCTAACGGTCGTGGCTCGGAGTTCCGCTCACTTGCCAAGATAAAGTTAATTTGTGTGTAATGATATTCCCGCAGCCATATCATTACACACAAGTCTGCTGGCCTGCATTGTCTGGTTGAATCCGAGCCACGTCCGTTAGGGAGTGGATATTTTAAGAACCCCACTCCCTAACTGTCGTGGCTCGGAGTTCCGCTCACTTGCCAAGATAAAGTTAATTTGTGGGTAATGATATTCCCGCGGTCATATCATTACCCACAAGTCTGCTGGCCTGCATTGTCTGGTTTAAGCCGAGCCACGACCGTTAGGGAGTGGATATTTTAAGAACTCCACTCCCTAACGGTCGTGGCTCGGAGTTCCGCTCACTTGCCAAGATAAAGTTAATTTGTGGGTAATGATATGCCCACATGATCCAGTAATCTAGCCACATAGCAGGATTACTATCATAATTTAACAGAGACTACATCATCAGATTGTTTCTGCAAATGCACACACTGTTTATAAACCATCGATTGATATTGATTTAGATAATGATTTTCTTCATCACTGCTAAAATTAAGTTTAATCTCCATCTCCAATGCGGGAAGAAGTTTTTTAATTAAATATTTTAGACGTTTGGTCAGCAAAGTACGGCTTAATTGACAACTATCAGCGAAATCGGCTAATTGGTATGCATGTACTGTCTTTCCGTCAAATTCATCACCTAAACCCATTGCCATTTCATGTTCAAAATCAGGATACATTTTAATATTAACCAAGTCATAAAAAGGGGTAAGAGATATTCCATTTGCGCCAATAAAAAAACTAATATTTTTGCCGTGCGCATCGTAATTGAAGATTAGTAAATTAAATAATACCCAGTCAAGGATCTGTTGTTTTGTTAGGGCTGGATTTGAGCAAAGATTTGCAAAATCAAATAATTTCTTCATGCTGGCACCATCTCTAATATGAGCTACGTCTCGACCACTACCAAAATTTCGTTCATATTTATATTCTGGTGGTAAATTTAATGCTTGGCATCCGTCTATTATATGACGGCGTTGTATTTCATTAATTGAAATAATGCGTCTGTCAAAACGTTCAATCAGAAGAGCGGGGTGCTTGCCAAAATGCATTAATTGAACATTTGCTACGGTTAAGCCACATTGTTTAGCCAGTCGCATTGTGATTAATTCATTAATAACTAAATGGGAGAATTTTTGTTTTTCAAATTTAAGAATATGAGTAGAACAAAGGCTTCCTTCACCAAAGCCTAGTTTACCTTCTTTATTAATCATAACATTGATTTTGTCTTGTACACCTGCAACTGAAAGTCTTGGCTTTCCATCCCAAATAATCAAGCCAAAATCATCACGAGAATCTAAACGTTGCGCCATTTCATTATCAGTAATGATGCGAAAATAAGGATTTTCTGGAAAGGACTGTTGAGGAGTCAACATAATTAATGCACCAGGGGTATCTAATCCTAAAGCGCGAATGAGCCCATAAGTATTGTACTTACTTAAATGGAAACCTTTTACCAATTCATCCAGACCATTTCCTTCTGGCAGTAAATTACGTAGAAATATTTGTACATTGATTGTGGGTATATCGCCTTGCAAGGGTAAATGTGGTGATACAGCGTAACCTGTATGTTGCCAGTCCTCGCTATATTGCCAATGTAATTGATCGTTAAGCATGCTTAGATTAGCAATGATATGTTTGCCTAGATAGACATCTAAACTGTGCTCATTCCCAATCATTAGTTACCTCATTGTTATTTTGCCATTGTGCTATATGTAGCTTGATGCCCAATGCTGAACAGATTTGTAATACATTATTAAATTTGCATGATTGCTGCCCATGCTCAATTTTCATTAGTGTTTGCTTGGCAACGCCACAAAGAGCCGCCGCATCTTCTAAGCGTAAATTACTTTGTGTGCGACGCGCTTTAATAGCCTGGCCCAATAGCGCCGGGGTTAGGGTTTGACTAAGATCTGGTGTATCGATTACTTTAATTTTTTTCATTATAAAATCCTAGTGCGTTAGGTTTTATTAGCTTACCTTGATAAAAATAGTTATTAATCCTATTTTAGTAGGATTAAATTAAAAAGGCAAGTGATTGGCAAAATAATCCTACTTTGGTAGGATTATATTTGTATGGGTGGGAGAAGTTGTTTTGGTTAGATAAATCCTGGTTGTGATCAACCAGGATACCGCGTTATGTTAGGCAACCTTGGTAGTCTAAATAATCAACCAAAATCGCATCCTTCCCATCAAAAGAAAATATGACGCGCCAATTGGCATTAACAGTTACTGAATAATGGCCTTTAAGACCTGATAAATAGAATGCCAGAATCCAAATTCTACAGGTAGGTTCCGCCAAGGGCAGCCAACTCGCATGCGGTATAACATTGCTTCAACCATCATACGAAGATTAGGCTTGTTATAAATATGATGCTGTAGCATGATCTCCTTTAGCTTTGACCACAGCTCGTCACTGAGCATTAGGGCTTGTTTACAATTGATTTCTGAGGCCTACGTGCCGTGGCCATATCATTACCCACAAGTTAACTTTATCTTGGTAATTGAGCGGAACTCCGAGCCACGACCGTTAGGGAGTGGAGTTCTTAAAATCTTCACTCCCTAACGGTCGTGGCTCGGATTCAACAAGACAATGCAGGCCCATCAAGGATTAGCAGACTTGTGGGTAATGATATGACCGTAGAAAATAGGCGTCAGGTATTAATAGTAAAAACGCCCTAATATAAACAGGAATAATTTATATGGATATTAGTGAACTTTTGGAATTTACAGTTAAAAGCAAAGCATCAGATTTACACTTATCTGCAGGATTACCACCAATGATTCGTATTGATGGTGATTTACAAAAAATGAAATCTCCACCGCTTCTACAAAAGGAAGTCTTGTCATTAATTTATGGCGTAATGAATGATAAACAACGCAATGAATATGAGGAATATTTAGAATTAGATTTTTCTTTTGAAATAGCAGATCTTGCGCGTTTTAGAGTAAATACTTTTAATCAATCACGAGGAGCGGCAGCGGTATTTAGAGTTATTCCTGATAAAATTTCATCAATGGAAGATTTACAGTTACCTCCAATTTTCATAGATATAGCCTCATATCCAAGGGGATTAGTTTTAGTAACAGGTCCTACTGGTTCAGGGAAAAGTACAACGCTTGCTGCTATGGTAAATTATATTAATCTTAATAAATATAATCATATAATAACTATTGAGGATCCTATTGAATTCGTCCATACATCTTTTAACTCGTTAATTAACCAACGTGAAGTTCATCGAGATACTAAAAGTTTTAATTCGGCATTACGTTCAGCCTTACGTGAAGATCCTAATGTGGTTTTAGTAGGTGAATTACGTGATTTAGAAACAATAAAATTAGCATTAACAGCTGCTGAAACAGGACATTTAGTATTCGGTACATTGCATACCAATTCGGCAACAAAAACGATTAACCGGATTATTGATGTATTTCCTGGAGATGAAAAATCAATGGCGAGATCAATGTTGTCGGAATCTTTACAGGCAGTTATTGCACAAACGTTATTGAAAAAAACTGGTGGGGGAAGGGTGGCTGCATTTGAAATTATGATCTGTAACGCAGCGATTAGAAATTTGATTAGAGAAGATAAAGTCGCGCAAATGTATTCATCAATTCAAACCAGTAAAGGACAAGGTATGTTTACATTAGATCAGTATTTAACTAAATTGGTAGATGACAATTTAATATCACTCAACATAGCTAGAGAAGTGGCAATAAATAAGAGTATATTTTAAACAATAATTTTACAGATAATGTTTATTCTCTAGAGCTTTAGTAAAAAACCCTAGAGTTTAGTTTAAATTACAAGATAATTTTAACTTTCAACATTTTGACAGTATGTTTCCCGAATTTTAGGTAGAATTAGAAGAGAAATAAATATCCCTATCGGTAAAATAGCCAAAGCAATATAGTAGGCATGGAGTGGGTATACACGAACACCGTTCATGATTTCTCCTGCCCAAAACTTATCTAGAATAAATCCGATAAATGGCTGAGCATACGCGATGCCAATCATGTTGAGCATATTCATAAAACCTAGGCCAGTAGCTACATAATGGCTATTACATAATTCCTTTGCAACCGAAAAAGCACATAAAAAACCAGCAGAAAAAATTCCAAAGGCAAGTAATAAAAGCTCCATAAACCAGCCTGACTCAATAGGGGCATAAATAAACAATAATGATGTGATTAAAGCGCCTATTGCTCCAATATACATTGGTGGTTTTCTAAGACCAATGCGATTGGAGTAAATAGCCCATAATGGGCTTGCTATGGCCCAGCCGATAAATACCATAGAAATATAATTAGCAGCAACTGATTTTGCGATGTGCATTTTATACATTAAGAAAGGAACACCCCATAAGCCACAAAAAACTGGCGTCACCATATACATTAGGCCACCGTAAGATGCTACCAACCACAATTGTTTATTTTTTAAAGATGCTAATAAACTTGAAAACATCTTATCTTGTGTTGAAATTATCTTGGTATTTTTTGCTTGAGATAATCCTGTAGGGGAATCTTTTGCTATAAAAAAAATCAAAAGTGCAAGGACTAGGCCTACAACCCCCATTATGATCATACTATCACGCCAACCACTATGGTCAACTAATAAGGCAAGTGGGGTTTCTCCACCAATAGCACCTAACATACCAATCGTTACCATGAGCCCTGTAAGTAAGGCGAAACGTTCAGATGTAAACCAATTAGCGGCAAGTTTCATTGTTCCTACTGCTGCAAATGCAGAGCCAAATCCTATCATTAAGCGTGCAAAACAAGCCATGAAAAAACTATCGGTCATTCCAAAAGCAATTGTACTTAGAGCACAAATAATGGTGGCCATTGTTAATATTTTATTTGGGCCAAAACGGTCCATTAATATACCGCAGGGTAATTGCATTGGAGAGTATGAGTAATAGTACATTCCAGATAAAAGACCAAGAGCTTGGCTTGTCATTGCAAAATCATGCATTAACTCGTTTCCCATTACACTAGGAGATACTTGTAATAAGGATTCATAAAAATAAAAAATACAACCTAAACCCCAGACTATCCAAGGTAGTAAAGATTTAGATTTTTTTGTATCTAAATTGTTTTTTTTTGCAGATAATGACATAAAATTTAATATCCCTGATAAACGCTGAACCAATTAATATGAAAATAAAAATACTATCAGCTTGATTAGTAATTGTCTATTATGAATTTACATTCCGCATAGATAATAATGGGTTTGCGATTTTAATGCGAAGATATTTTTTCTACATTATAAATTTTGATTTTACAGTCTACCATAATAAACTGAATTTTATGAATAATATCATTATATTATCTTTGTAATCGGTCAGATATATTTAATATACAATTCGTTACTTATTTTATATTGGTTACATTTTGGATAAATATTCATTTTCTTTTACTTAAAAGATAATGACTATGATATTTTTTTAAAATCTTTCTATAATACAAAAAAACTTATCATTAATGTCAAATATATCGCCGTAATTATGGCTCCAGTCATGATTTGAGTGGTAGTATTCCATCATGGTGCCTTATTATTTTACATTAACAAATTGCTTTGGTACAATGATCGGCCTTGTTGTTTTTAATAAGCCCACCATTTCTACGGAGTGTATATGATATATAGTGATTCCATCGAAGATATGCTTAAGCAAGTAAGTGAATTAGCATTGAAATTAAATCAAGTAAAAATTAATGTTAAAAAAAATTCTCCTGAGTTTGAAGGCGGTGCACGTACATTAAAACTAAAAATTTATGGTGATTATGAAGCTTTTGTTATAAGCGAGGCGCTTAATGAACTGGTGGTAAATATTCGAGAACTACTTAATTCAAATAATCTTGATGAATACTCTAAGCTTGAACTAGAGGCGAAATCTATTTTGATTAATACTTATGAAACTGTTCTAAAGCCAACGCAAGAAAATTGTAATGCTTTGCAAAGAAGCGCTAAATCAGTTAGTGGTCAATGTAGTGTATTTACAAAAATTGGCTTAATCTTAGGTACCATCATTGGTCTTTGCAGTTTTATATTACCAGGCATTGTATTGTTAGCGGTAATGTCTGAAAATTGGAATGATATTGCTCGTTCAGGAATGGCTAAACTTGCGCATGGAGTATATAATTCTATCAATGATACTGGAATTCCTAAAGAACTAGCTAAACATGAGCTAGCAAAAGAAGAAGATCAACCAGGAAATCCTGTAGAAGAGTCAACTCTTAAAGCAAATAATGCTTCTCTTCCGTCCAAAGGACAACTATACAGAGGTCTTGGAATTTTTGGTAAAGCTTCTTTTTCTAGCGATTTTTCTAATCTTCCTTCGCTTTCATATTATCGTCCAGTATAAAAATCATAGTGACTTATAAAAAATTTGTTACCCAATGAATTAATCAATTCATTGGGTAGATTATATGCTGGATAATAGTTATGAATTTTCATTTAATTCCTGTGCAATGAAATAACTCTTAAACATAAGCTCAAGTTTTTTTTATTTTTAACCTAAAGCTATTACATGTTTAATCATGATAGATGGTATTGACCTCATAGTGCATCAAAATAACCATCATTAGCTTTAAAAGCAAAACAATGAAATAATCATTATTTATTAGTTTGTTAATATAAGTATTAATGTAAAATTTAAAAATTAAAATTGATTTTATATGTTATGTTTCAGGATGGACATATTTAAAGAGGTGCTAGGATGCGTCGTTCTTTTCAAATATCGCGTATTAAATCTTCATTAGCTGTTGACTGGAGTTTAGATGTTGCTCAAGTTGAACTCTTAAGAGCTGAGTATGGCAGCAACAATATTATCGAAACACACAAGAATCGTTGGGTAGAATTAATTATCGATACCGCAAAGGATCCGATGATATGGTTTTTAATAGCAACAAGTTTATTGTTTGGATTTTTAAAATATTATAATCAAGCGATTATTTTGTTTCTCGCAACCATCCCATTAATAGGGATTGATGCATTTTTGCATTGGCGTACTCAAGTATCCACTCAAGGATTACGGAGTAAACTTGCAACAAATGCAACGGTTATTCGTAAGGGAATTGAAACTACTATTCCAGCTTGGCAAATTGTACCCGGTGATTTAGTTGTTGTTACACCTGGTATGTTTTTTCCAGCGGATGGGATTATTGTTAGCGGAAATAATTTGCAAGTTGATGAATCTGCGCTGACAGGAGAATCTTTTCCAGTAAGCAAAAAACCAATGACCTATATCTCAAAAGAAATTTTAGAGCCTATAGTTGATGGTGAACATTGGGGATTCGCCGGTACTCGTTTATTAACTGGAAGTAGTTTATTGCGTGTAACTCATACAGGATGCGAAACTCTGTATGGGGAAATAATTTCTTCGGCATCACAAACCGCTCAAGAACACACACCATTACAAAAAGCAATTTCTAACTTTATTTTTGCTATCATTATTGCTGCTATAATTTTTTGTTTAATTTTAGCCGCAGTTCGTTATTATCAAGGATTTGGTTTAGTTGATGCTATTTTAAGTGCAGCAACATTAGCTATTGCTGCACTTCCTGATGAATTTCCAGTTGTATTTACTTTTTTTCTTGGTGTGGGCGTTTATCGATTAGCAAGAAAAAAAGCATTAGTAAGACGAGCTGTTTCTGTTGAAAATATTGGTCGAATAACCTGTATTTGTTCTGATAAAACAGGAACAATTACTGAAGGTCGTTTTCAATTGACACGTTATCTTTGCGCGGAAAAAATTAAGAATACAGATCTTTTGTATATAGCCGCTTTGGCATCAAGATTAGAAAGTGGTGATCCTCTTGACTTCGCAATATATGAGGCAGCAAAAAAAGATAATATTAAGTTTAATAGAACTATTATTACCTTTCCATTTACTGAGGACAGAAAGCGAGAAACTTCAATTGCAGAATACGATATCAATAATTGGATAGTTGCAACTAAGGGTGCGCCTGAAGTTATATTATATCATTCTAAGTTATCAGACATAGAAAAGAAACTATGGCTAGAACATATAACAGAATTAGCTTCTTTAGGTTATAAGGTTATTGCTTGTGCAAAACAATTCGTGCAAAAACAATCTCATCTTTATGAGCCAAATATAAATTACCAATTTGCAGGACTATTAGCGTTTGAAGATCCACCTAGACAAGGGGTAATAGAGGCTGTACAAACATGTAAAAAAAGCAATATTCACGTCTTAATTGTTACTGGCGATCATCCGGAAACTGCAAAATCCATCGCACGTCAAATAGGATTAGGTTGTGAAAATCCTAAGGTAATAATTGCTGATGATATGCAATACTATTCAAAAAAAAATAATAAAGATTATCTGCGTGCGATTGACGTTATTGCTAGAGCAATCCCTTCACAAAAATATGAAATTGTTACTGCTTTAAAAGCTGCTGGTGAAATTGTTGCTGTTACAGGCGATGGTGTTAATGATGTCCCAGCCTTAAAAGCCGCTGATATTGCTGTGGCTATGGGTGAGCGCGGTACACAAAGCGCGCGCGAAGTAGCAGATATTATATTACTGGATGATAATTTTGACAGTATTGTTAATGCGATAGCGGAAGGTAGACAATTATTTAAAAATTTACAGCTTAGTTTCAAATATTTATTGATGATTCATATGCCTTTTGTATTTTCTGCAGCGATTATACCTTTATTAGGTGGTCCATTATTATATTTTCCAATTCACATTGCCATGATTGAATTAATAATACATCCTACAGCAATTCTCGTTTTTCAAGATTTACCATCATCTAAAAAATTAGAGCCAGCAGTGCTTCAAAAATCAATTAAATTTTTTACAAGGCAAGATTGGGTTACGATAATTATACTTGGTATTTTCTCAACTTTTAGTATTATTTTTGGTTTCATATGGGCTTTGCATATAAATATGAATGTTGAACACGCACGCTCATTATCACTCGCTTTTCTTTTCTTCACAAGCGCAACATTGACTATAGGGTTGACTGGTTTTAAAACATGGACATCGTGTATTGTGATATTTGCAACCTTCGCTTTTTCAATTTTATTAATACAAATACCTATTATATCTAAATTTTTATATTTTACCCCTCTTAATGCAAGTGATTGGTTAATAGTGATTATTGGAAGCTTAATAATATTAGGAATATTAAAAATTGATTATTTATTTAAAACATATAATCATACTTAATAATTCTCATGTCCAGAGACATTTCAATTACATGTAATTATATAGGTCTTCATTTACCTTATTATTGGTGTATCAAGCATGAAACAAGTAACTATAATCATCGGTATTATTTTTATTATGCTAATCTTACTTATGTACCTATTCCAACGTCAATTAATATATTTTCCTTCCCACGAAGTTCCTAAATTACAGGATTATCAAGCAAATGACATGATGGTCATCACCCTGGATACTCAAGGTGGCTTGGTGCTAAATTCTTGGTATAAGCCTGCTAAAACAGATCAACCCACGATACTTTATTTACATGGTAATGCGGGGCATATTGGTGGTCGTATTAAATTGGCTCGTCAATTTATGGACGCAGGCTTTGGTTTGCTTTTATTGGAATATCGTGGCTACGGGGGTAATAAGGGTAGGCCATCTGAGAAAGGCTTGTATGAAGATGGGCGTGCAGGTATGCGATTTTTACATCAGCAAGGAATAGAATCTAAGCAAATTGTTTTATATGGAGAATCATTGGGCTCAGGTGTGGCTACCAAGCTTGCAGTTGAAAACAGCATTTGTGGCGTGATTCTTCAATCGCCTTACACTTCCCTTAGTGATTTGGCTCGTTTTCATTACCCATGGCTGTGGTTTAATCCTTGGGATAGTTTTGACTCAATTAATCGAATTCAAGAGATTCATGCTCCACTATTGATTTTACATGGTTTAAAAGATGATGTTGTACCTTATTCACAGGGGCAATTGCTCTTTCAGAAGGCAAGCAAACCAAAAAAAATGTTGAGTTTTATTCTTGAAGATCATCATACGATGTGGAATGCGCCTAATTTTTCTAAAAATATTATTGATTTTATAGATGTCCATTGTAAAAACAAGAGCATTATTAAACCAATCACGCCTAAATTTCCAGGGGCATCTTAAACAATAAAGATTTTCAGGGTAGGCCTTTAATTTTGAATATAAAAATCTATAGATATGATTTTTGACTATTTTGCTTGTGCTGGAATAATGCAAATCAAAATAATCGCCAATTTCTTTATTTTTATTTGATAATTCACAATTCAAGGCTTGGCTCCCGTCGCTTCCATAATTTATAAAAATAGGAAGTGATTAACCTACAATATCCACGTTATGAATAATAAATGGTGATTTTACAGTTAAAATTGCACTTCCTAAACATGGAAAAATTTTTGCAACATAGTCTGCTATTGGAAAGATCTTTATACAATAAAATTAAGATGAAAATGCAGATCCACTGGGCAATTCAGCGGCAAGAGTAGCCAACATAGGTTCAGAGCTCGATCGAGAACTACCGCCCTCTGCAAAAAAACCAGCTGAAGAATGACTAATTTTTACTGAATTCAACGACGCGAATCTTTTAGCTAAAAACGAATCGATTTCTTCGAGTTTTTCTTTGTAAAGTCTCTTAATAAAATTATTAGGATATAACTGAGACGCAACCATAGGTTCTCTTGTAAGTGGTGAGTTGGGATTTAATTCAAGCCATTTTACTATGGCTTTTTTTTCATATATGCAGCCATCTGGTGCTGATATAGGATTAAGCATAAACTGAGATGTTATTGGGCAAATAAATTCATCAGGTATCGTTATCTTTCCTTCTTCTTTAATTAAAAGATCTATATTTATTTGGTAATTTACCAGTCTTTTTGCGATTACCTCATCATCAGCTAACTCCATACATTCTAAAAGTGACTTATAAGATATCAAATGATTTTCTAATATGTAGGTAATTGAATCAATTTTTTTATACTTTATAGCAATTAAAAGAGCTGAAAGTCCATTCTTATCTTTTTCTTCTAAAGATGCTTTGCCTGATTCAAGAAGCCATTGCATGATTTTAATTTGGCTATTGGCTGCGGCAAATAAAAGAGCTGAAGTTCCATTATTATCTTTTTCTCCTAAAGATGCTTTGCCTGATTCAAGAAGCCATTGCATGACTCTAATTTCACCGTGTCCCGCGGCAATTAAAAGAGAAGTCCTTCCATAACTATCTTTTTCTCCTAAAGATGCTTTGCCTGAATCAAGAAGCCATTGCATAACTCTAATTTGGCCATTGGCTGCTGCAATTAAAAGAGCTGGATTTCCATGACTATCTTTTTCTTCTAAAGAAGCTTTGCCTGATTCAAGAAGCCATTGCATGACTTCAATTTGACCGCATGCCGCGGCAATTAAAAGAGCTGACTTTCCTTTCTGATTTTTTTCTTCTAAAGATGCTTTGCCTGATTCAAGAAGCCATTGCATGACTCTAATTTGACCATTAGCTGAAGCAATTAAAAGAGCAGAATTTCCAAAATTATCTTTTTCTTCTAAAGATGCTTTGCCTGAATGACGAAGCCATTCCATGACTTTAATTTGGCCATTGGATGCGGCAATTAAAAGAGCTGGATTTCCATTCGAATCTTTTTCCTCTAAAGATGCTTTGCCTGATTCAAGAAGCCATTGCATGATTTTAATTTCGCCATTGGCTGCGGCAATTAAAAGAGCTGAAGCTCCATAACTATCTTTTTCTCCTAAAGAAGCTTTGCCTGAATCAAGAAGCCATTGCATGACTTTAATTTGGCCATTGGCTGCGGCAATTAAAAGAGCTGAAGCTCCATAAATATCTTTTTCTTCTAAAGATGCTTTACCTGATTCAAGAAGCCATTGCATGACTTCAATTTGCCCCCTGGCTGCAGCAATTAAAAGAGCTGAAAGTCCATTTTTAGACCTTTCTTCTAAAGATGCTTTGCCTTCTTCAATAAGCCATTGAGTTAATTCCAGATGCCCGCTCATTGCTGCAATCATAACTAAAGTAAGTCCATTTTTTTCTGTTTTTATTAATATTTGTAATGGATCATTTTCGATTATTCTTCTTATTTCGCTTAAATTTCCCTCACGAGCTAATTTAAATATTGGGTTTTCATTATCTAAAAATGGCATGAAATACATCCTAACTTTATTTTTTATAAACGTGATTTGATTTTTATGTATTTTATATGACAATACTGCATTTTTCAATCAACATGTATCAAATTTGACGCCGATGTATAAGTAGAATTCTTACGCTTAATTGATCGTCAACAACTAAAATAGATGTCATGGCAAACATTTAAATAGCATTACTTATAATTACTCTATCTTTAGAGAGTAGTTGATTAATAAATAATATTGGAACACGTAGAGGGTCAGGCCTTGAATTTTGAATACAAAAATCTTTAGATATGATTTTTGACTATTTTCTTGTGCTGGAATAATGCGGGCCAATTTCTTTATTTTTATTTGATAATTCACAATTCAAGGCTTGATCCCGTCGTTTTTGCCGTAGTTTTTGCTCGGCTTTTTTGCACAAAATCAGCGCCTAAAGTAATTGTGGTAAGTGGTTGGTAACGATTCCTCAAAGAATCAACATCACCCATTGTGCCATCCTCACATTTGGCGTTTAAGACTAAAAGCCCTGCAATGCACCAAAAATGCTTTATCACTTTTTTAAAAATCATCCAATATCCTTATCGTACAGAAATTTTTTCTAATATGAAATTATGCCAACTTGGCATTCTTTTTGGTTTTACTTAAGGGGTTCGCTACAGCGACTAAGATTGCAAATAAATTACGCAATGTAGATATTGTTCGTCAGTATAACTAATTGATATTATTACATATATTTTGAGAAAATAAATACATCATTGACAGTAATAAATCACAACGGCATAATTTCGACAACCTGAAGGACAAGCAAATTTTAATTTTTTTAATTTTTAAAAGGAACTTTTTATGCCATTACCACTTCTTTTAATCCCGGCAGCATCTTTAGCGGCTAGCGCTATTTCATCAACTACTGCGTCAACAGCACTAATTTCTGCAGCTGGTGCTACTTCAACAGCTGTTTCATCAACAACAGTTTTTTTTAGTTTAAGCAGTACTGCTGCAGTAACACTAGTGGGAGTCGGAAGCTACTTTTCATTTTTTGGTCGTGGTACAAGAGCCGCAGATTCTAATCCACACAAAGTCTCTTTAGTTAGTAGTGCCACAAGAGAACAAATTGCCGCAGCCGTTGCATCTGTTGATTCATTCAAAATAGAAGTTCCGATAATAATTGAAGAAGCAAAAGCTGGATTGAAATCAACTGGGGCAGCTGCAGAATCACTTCAGGGATCAACAATAGCTATTTCGCTAGTAAGTACTGATCTAAGAGCTGGTAAAGAAGAGGCAGGAGCTACAACTGAACGTCTTGCCGTATCACTTCCTATATTACAAGCCGTAGCAGAAACAACACATGCAAATGTCGTTGGGGAAATCTCAAATATAGCCGAGCTAAATACACGTATTAGAGAAAAAGATAAAAAAATTAGTCAGGTTATTACTGAGAATAGGCAGCTGCGAGATGAATTAGATCCTCTGAAATTAGAACTTATGACAACTCAAGCTAAATTACTAGCTGTTGTTTCTCAAAATCAAATGCTAAGAGCCGATAATGCCCAAAAAGATGAAGAAATTGAAGAATTACGCACGGAACTTGTAAGTACTTCTGCAACTAAGGATAAGTTACGTCAAACTAATGATAAATTATGTCAAGCCATTGAGGATTTATTAGCTAGACAAGACATATCGTTACCAAGCGCCCCAACACCTGCTTAATTAACCAATTACAAGGAATCAACATGCGTAAGCCTGAGGAAGGAAAACCACACCCTGAAAATCAATGGGGTTTCATAAGGTTTTGTTTATGGGCGTGGTCTAAATTCAAAGAAGTTAAAGATTGGTTTAGAACAACTAAAATGGAATATAAAGATGATGAAGCCGGAGCGCTGATGAAGCGTCACATGGATCATAAAATTGGATATGACCATATAACATCCTGGTGGTGTGATCAATCATTTTGGAAAAAATCCTCGTATATTATTGGATCTAGTCTAAGCGCTGGTTTATTAGGTTTATTTGTAGGCGCACCAACATTGTTGGCATTATCTGTAGCATTTTTTTCTATCACATGCCATACCTTATGTGTTTCTCATGATGAAAGTCGTCGTGAACGGGCAAGAGAGCTTGTAGAGGAAACAATAGCTTTGCACGAAGAGCTTAGAGCAAGCCAAATCGTATTTGATGAAGCATCTCATGTGTTAGATGATGCTAGTAAGGGAGTAGAGCAAGTACGTGATGAACTTAGAGAGCAGTCATCATTGGTGGAAGCCGAAACTCAAAGAGTTCACCAGGCAACAGATGTGCTGGTTACTATTGCTGATGAAGTTAAAGATGTGACTTGCCTTCTAGTTACACAAGAACGAGAGGCTGTAGCTCACTTTGAATCTATTGCGGTTGATTTGGTGGCAACGAGGCAGGTAATCCAAGAAACTACAGTGCAAATTGAGGGAATTGGGGCATCAGCCCAGCAATTTTCTGAATCAGTGCAAGAGGCGCGAGAAAGTATCAGAGGATTCACAGCTGCGGCTAATCGTTTCTCACTATTTGTTGATGAGACAATTTTGGCTAAACCACCAATCCGAAATACTGATTTTTCTGAAATAGATTTATTAATTGATAGGGTAAGAAAGAAAAATATTACAGATAATGAATCTATTTTAAAGGCGGAGCAGTTATTGGATCGCATTTATGTGTAGATATATATGCCTCAGGGTAAATGCATATTGTATCAAGCGCACGTTTTTGTACCATTGGACTTAAACGTCCTACAACAGAAAAAATAATAAAAGTAGCAAATTGGCATAGAGCATAAATTTTTTATTAAAAGTTCTATTAAAGCATTCATAAAATAAAATTAATTGAACGTTCATTCAATTTGTGATATTATATTACCATAAATAATAATTTTTGGATTTGTGATGGCAAAAAATATTACAAAGAATAAAATTTTAGAAGCCGCTTTACAAGTATTTATTGAGAAAGGTTTTGCAGGTGCATCAATTAGTCAAATTGCAAAAATTGCCAAAATTAATCAAAGTCTTATATATCATCATTTTGAGTCAAAAGAAGATCTCTGGATATATGTAAAAATCTATTGTGTGGATGAGGCGGTAAAAAATATCCAAGAGATTCGCCATGATACATTAGAGAACTTTGTTCATGATTTAGTTGCAGCACGTTTTACAGTTTATGTTCAAGACTCTATGCGAAAGCTAGTTCATTGGCAATCTTTAGAACCTAATCCTTCTCAATTTTATGGTCAAACCGCAAAACCCCATCCTTTGTTTGATATCGCTGATCATATAAAAGATTTACAAGCAAATAATCTTGTGCGAATTGATCAAGATTATCAAGTGTTATCTGGCGTTGTTTTTAGTCTCGCATCTTATGCTTTTTTTGATTTCGCTAATGCGTTTAATCTTTCGAAAGGGCAGAGAGATGCATATAAAAAGCTAGCTTCTGAAATATTGATTCAAACCTTAAAGCCAAGAGATGAAAATGCAATTAAATAAATATTTTTTTGATGAAAATCAAACTCGATATCAATTAATTAAATCTACCCCAGGTAAAACTATCTATAATTGGCTGTTTTTTCCTGGTGGCCCTGGGATTGACTCTAGCTATTTATTATCCTTAATAAATAATCTAGATATAGAAGGTAATTGTTGGTTAATTGATTTACCATTAAATGGTAATAATCTTTTAAATTTAGATAATAAAATTGATCCTAATTCGATATATAAAAATTGGGATGAATATTTTATTTCTGCTGTAAATAAATTTGATAATCCTATTTTTGTTGGTCATTCCTTTAGCGGCTATTACCCGTTATTTTTTCCGGAATTAGAGACTATATTGAAAGGGTTGGTTATCTTAAGTTCATCACCAGTCCTACCTTCATTGCCTACTCAATCAATTTATGATTTTGAAAAAATAGCAAGAGAAAATGATTTACCATTTGGAGATGAAATAGTTACTGATTTTTTAAATAACCCAAATTTAAATACTCTAACAACGCTCTATCTTTCGGTAGTTCCCTACGAGTTTCCTGCAGAAAATATTATACAAGGAATTGACCTGGCAAAAAATATTATAGCCAACATTGATACAAGTTTTTGGTGGCTTACGGATGGGGTAAATAAATACGTAACAATAACTTGGATTCCTGAAAAGCTACCTACATTAATAGTGGGTGGCTCGCGTGATTTTTCAACACCTTTATGCCTATTCGAAAAGGATTTACGATTTAAGCGAAATAATATTGAAATAATTAGCATTCCAGATGCAGGTCATTTCCCTTGGATGGAGCAAGAAGTATTGATTAATGATGCTATTTGCCTTTTTAATCAGAGATTAAACCTTAAGGAAGAAACGACATATGCTTAACCAGCTCTTTTATAGGAGAGATGAATGACCAAAATTATTATCCTTAAGCCAGGTATTGAAGAATATGAACCTTGGTCTAAAATTTATCAAATGTATCTTGAATTTTATAACGCATCCTTGACTGAAGAAGAATTAAGAAGTGTATGGTCTTGGATATTTGCAAAAAATAGTCAAAAAATACATTGTTACTTTGCAAAGTTAGATGATGAAGTTGTAGGATTGGCGCATTTTCGTGAATTTTTACGGCCGTTAAAAGCAGTTAAGGGAATTTTTCTTGATGATTTAATCGTTATACCAAAATGTCGCAGACAGAAAGTAGGGTTTCATTTAATTGAGGCTGTTAAGTTATATGCTAAAGAAAATAGTATCCCAATTGTTAGATGGATTACAGCTTCTGATAATAGTCAGGCAATTAAGCTTTATGACGCGGTAGCTAATAGAACATCATGGGTTACTTATGATGCTAAAATTGAATTGGAATAACAAATTAATGCGTCAATCTAACTCGCATATAATTAAAAATTACGGGACTAAAAATTATTAAGACATATATATTAATTTTATTAGGAATATTATCTATGAGCAGTATTTCTTTTTCAGAAGAGGGCAGTGCTAACTATGTTCTCAATACTAATGATGAGGCAAGACATAATCTTGATTATCAACATCATCTTATGGCAGAAGAATCTTATAAGCAATTAAGAAAAGCTGGAATTAAAAAAGGTCAGACTATTTGGGATATAGGTTGTGGCTCGGGAGCCATGACCGAATATATTGCGAGGGAAGTTGGTGATAATGGCAAGGTATACGCAGTAGATGTCTCTAAGGAACAGCTTGAAAATACACGCAAAAGGATTAAAGCTGCCGGGTTAAAAAATGTAACATTTATTCAAGCTGATATTCAGGAAGATAATAATTTGCCAATCGGTAAAGCTGATATAGTCTATTCTCGTTTAGTATTTATGCATATGAAAAATGCTAATTTAGCATTAAGTAAGATGAAGTCATTATTAAAGGTTGGTGGAGTTATCTCTCTACAAGAATCAGCTTTTTCATCTATTTATACAACAGATAATAACCCTGTTATTAAAGATTATTTCGCTTCGCTTGTGCAATTAGGAAAATTAAAGAGTGTTGATTTTGACATAGGTGAAAAATTACCAGATCTATGTAAAGAAGAAGGATTTAAAAAAATAGAACATTATGAGATCCAGCATAAATATTTTGCTAAAGAAGTAAAATTACTTGTACTTTCAAGAATAGATGAGATGAAGGAAAAATTTATAACAACAGGTATTGCTAATGAAAAAAAGATTAGCAAGTGGAAAAGCGCTATGTCATCTCTTCCAGAGGATCATTCATTTTATTTAGCTTCCATGCAATATCATGTTCTTGTATGGAAATAGCAATGCTAGCTTCAATGTTGTGCTATGCAAATTAGAATGATTATATAATTAGTTTGTCTTGTTTCAATGCCATTCGGGTCAGGCCTTGAATTTTGAATATAAAAATCTATAGATATGATTTTTGACTATTTTGCTTGTGCTGGAATAATGCAAATCAAAATAATCGCCAATTTCTTTATTTTTATTT
>Ga0247836_1002830_pt1 | contig 24355 bp, 24 predicted proteins | sample LaCruzMarch2015__4_FD_187116 | JGI IMG/M metagenome (GOLD analysis project Ga0247836, IMG submission 187116) | Freshwater microbial communities from meromictic Lake La Cruz, Castile-La Mancha, Spain - LaCruzMarch2015_14m | ecosystem: Environmental > Aquatic > Freshwater > Lake | place: Spain... | reverse complement strand
GGCCTATGCGGGGCGAAAGCCCCGCGCGGCGACGCCGAAGGTGCCTGATACTGCGAACGAAATGGGAAATCAGCTCGATATCGTCAAAACCCGCTCGAATATCGCGCTATTCAGAGGTTCCCTAGGTCGGCATCCGTTGGGATGGAAGCGGATCGGCGTTGTCGATCTGCTCCATTTGAATATTGAGCCAGCGGGCACGCCGTGTTTCTCAAGGCACGTTAGGCGGGCTCGACACAGGTCCAGCAATTGGAAACGGCGGCATCGCAGCCGCCTTTTTTGTTTTATGGTGCGCAGGAGTTGCGCTATGTCCCTGCCTCGATGCGGCGAACATGAGCACCCCGATGACAGTCCCCCGAGCCGACAAAGCGCCGTCCTTCAAGGCCGCGGTCGTTCCGGTGACGCCTTTCGAGCAGAATTGCGCGCTGATCTGGAACGAGGTGACGAAGGCTGGCGCGATCGTCGATCCGGGTGGCGACGTCGACCGCATCTTGGCTGCGATCGATCAAGTCGGCCTGATGCCGGAAAAGATCCTCCTCACCCATGGTCACATCGACCACGCTGGCGGTGCTGCAGAGTTACGGCAGAGACTCAACGTACCGATCGAAGGGCCGCACCTTGCGGATAAGTTCCTCCTCGATCACCTGGAGGAGCAAGGCGCCGCCTATGGTTTCCCCGCCCGCAAGGTTACGCCAGACCGCTGGCTGTCCGAGGGCGATCAGGTAACGATCGGCGAACATGTCTTCGACATCTTGCATTGCCCAGGCCATTCGCCGGGCTCTGTCGTGTTCCAGAGCAAAGCTCAGAAGTTTCTGATCATGGGCGACGTGTTGTTCCGCGGATCGATTGGCCGCTCGGACCTGCCTCAAGGCGACCACGACACCCTTATCGCATCGATCAAAGACAAGCTTCTCGTGCTCGACGACAGCTATGCCTTCTTATGCGGGCATGGACCGGGCAGCAGCATTGGCCTCGAGCGGCGAACGAATCCGTTTCTCAAATGACGTTCGCCGTCGTTCCTGCGTCTAGATCCGCTGTGTCGGCGAACCGTTAGTCGCCACCACGGGCCATGCTGATCTTTACGCCCTTGAGCGCTATGCCTTCGGTTGCGATGTTGACCGAATGCGACGAGCCGCTGATCGAGACGTTCATGCTGGCGGTCAGGCCGCCTCCGTTGATCGCCAGATCGACCTTCGAGGCCGACGCCTTACCCGAGACACGCCCGCCTGCATTATACGTGCGTTCCTCCCAGTCGCCCGTCACGGCGCCGTTGGCGTTGTTCAATTTCGCGCGCAAGTCGATCTTCGCCGATGGGTTGGCGCAGCGGATGGCGAGCCCAAGTCCGCTCGACCCTTCACCGCGATAATAGGCGCGGCACTGCATGCGCTCGGTTTTTCCGCCTTCGAGTCGAACCTCGCCCGTTCCGCTCCACGATCCGACGAGGCTTGGGAATGGATTGTCGTTGGCATACGAACCGCTGGTCGATCCGGCCGCGATCGCAGCAGCGGCGATGGCAGCGACGGTCGCCGCGCGAGCTGTCCCGGCAAATTGGAACTTAGGTGTCATACGTCTAGCCCTCCCGGCGTGTCATTATCCGGGCGGTAGTAGCACAGCCGGACGGCACCAACCAAATGCTGGCGAGGCCATTGCCGCATACCGGTGACATTTCGAGCGGGCGCGTGCGTTGGCACAGCCACGGCGAGCGGGAGATGGCGACGCCACGGTTCTGCCAGTTAGGCGGTCGTCGGCTTGGCAAACCAGCGGGCGATCTTGCCGCGCCAGCCGACCGGCAGCCCTTCGATGGTGCGCTTCATTGCGGGGCGGATACGGCTCAGCCAGAGGCCGGTGTATGCGGCTCCTGCGAGCGTAAATCCGGCGGCATAGTCGAACACGGCCACCGACCCGTCAGCCCATTCGGCTTTATACCCACCGCCTGGTGCCAGCAAATCATAGGTTCTGAAGCCATTGGCGTGGGCGCGGGCAAATTGTTGTTCGATCAGCTGATTACCTGGACCACACTCTTTGAATGTCTTGTCGTAGGCCAGCACGTGAATAGCCATTCGGTCGCGACAGGAGACGGTGATCTCCATTGCTGCCGTCGTGCCGTTGCACGTCAGTTCGGCGATTTCGATTCCGGCTGGGCGCTCGACGCTTGCGGCCGCCGATTCAAAGAATATGCGAAAGCGGTCGTCTGCGACGGCGGGAGAAACCAGACCGCGCTCGCGGAGCCAAGCGCGCTTCGTCTCGATCGCGCGTGCGGCAGGTTCCATTGCGTCGGGGCCTTCTGTCCACCTTAGAACCGCAATCGGTCCAAGCTTTTCCATGCGGCGCAGCTGACGGCGCCTGTTCTTCGAGCGGCCGTGTCCTGCATATCGTTCCGCATAGGCCGTCCAGCTCGGCGAACCTCCCATGTCGAGATAGGGCGCTTCTTGTTGCTGTGTAACCTTTAGGCCAAGTTCGGCGAGCAGCGGCGCGACGGTTGCGTCGGCACGTGTCTTTACAAGCCGTGTAGCGTCTGCTCGTGCGGCTGCGATTGCAAACGACCAACACTCCCGAAGAACGGGCATCAACCCCGGACCACGTTCGGCCAGCACATCGCCGTACTGGCTGACGGGCGCGCCCATCCACGCCAGAATCCGCAAGGTACCCTTGCGTTCGATCACCAGCGGCAAGATGGCTACCGGCCGACTGTCGTGCCGCGCGACCACGATAGCAAGCTCGACGTTCGGCGATGTGGCGAGGTAGGTGTTGGCCCAGTGCCAATTCCAGTTGAAGGTCTGGAACATGTTGGCTGAGTTGCCGGCGCGGTCGAACAGGCCATTCCAGTCGTCTTCGAGTGCATCGAACGCTGCCCGATCCGCGATGAGTTCGAGACTTAATTCGGGCGAAACGCGGGAAGCCGGGGACGGTGCTGCGCTGACGCGATCGTCGGCAAGAAACGCATCACGGACGGAGCTGCGCGCGAGGTGTTGTATCGAATTGAACATGGCTGCCGGCTTTCCCTCAAAAGATGAGGTTCGAGCAGCACGAGCCGTGCCAATCTCATTGTTGCGCCGCCTTTGGCGTCGGCGGGGCGACCTCGGGCCAATCGGGCCGACCACGTCAGGCGCCTTAAGCGACGTTCATTATTCAGCCGGAGCTTCGCCGCCGAACAGACCACCACCACCAAAGCTGAAGACCGAAGGGTCCTCGGCCAGCGCGAATGCCCGGCTCGGCGCATAGTCGCCAGCAAGGTGGCGCATGAGATCGCCCTTGATATGGGCGTTTCGGCCGTCCGAGCAGTACCCTTCCTCACCTGAAATGACCTTCAAGGTGGCGCTATAGGTCACCGTGTAATTCTGATCGAGCTTGGCCAGAGAGGCAGCGTCTGCTCCCGGTTGGGCACCTTCCGACGCCATGAAGTTGGATTTGAGTTTTGGAGCGTCGAAATTGAAGCCGCAGCGTTGGGCCCGCGCGGCAACGCGGCTGACCTGTAGGGTGCGCGCCAACGGGTCGTTGCGGAGTTCCGGCTTACTCGGTGCGGCCTGCGGCTGGGTTTGCGTGCCGCCAAACAGTGAGCCGGTCGTCAAACTTGGCAGCGAGGTCTCGGCACAACCCGATAAAACAGCGGCCACGCCGATAACGACGCTGGCTGCGGCAAGCGGAAGGGGGCTGGAACGGGGAAAATGGCGCATGGCAGGCTCGTCGGCAGTTGGTGGTGGTCAGCCTCGACGACTCGATACCACCAGGATTTACCCCCGCCCCCCGGCGGTCAATTTCCGACGCGGCTTAACACGGTTTGAGTTGTGCGTATCGTCCTGCTTCGAAACACTGTCGGCTTTGGCAACGCACGAATTGCGAGGGCCCCTTGAAACCGGAGACGGCTTAAACGCATTCCATCCGACGCGATCCTGGTTTACTCATGCAACATGCTGGGCCCGCTCGAAGTGGAGATCGTCGCATGGCCGAGACGGATGAGCGTTACACATCTCACCGGCAGTTGACGGTCGAAGATTTCGAGCAACTCGCAAGAGACCGCAGGTTACCCGTGCAATCGGCTCGAAAGAAAGGCCTCGTGGCCGCCCGACCGGCGACTGTCGACACTCCTGTCGCGACGCAGTGGAACGGCGAAGAAACCCGCAACATCGCTCGTACAGGCGACATGATCGTAACGTCGCTCGACGCGGCGGGCGCACCATTGATCGATGGCGCGGGAAACAAGAATGTTTATGTGATCGGAAAGCCGCGCTTCGATAAACTGCATGAAGCCGTTGGGCGGGACAGTCCTGACGGTCCCATCCATCGCACTGTTGGAAGCGTTCGATGCATCAGGCTCGAACAGGGGTTCGACATTGTCGCGCCGTGGGGCGAGCGCCAAACCGCCGACAGCGGCTACTTGATCGCCAACGGCGGCGACGTTTATGGAAATAACGCAGAGACATTCGAAAAGACCTACGAGATTTTGTAAATTTGCATACGGGGCGGGGGCTCATGACCCTCGTCATTCGACCTAGAAGAAGGGCAAACGCGCAACGCGCAGGTTAGCCTTTTCGAATTCACGCAGTAGAGATTGCGGTATAGTCTAATCGTGGCTCATCCCTAGCTGCACTACCGCATCAATTCGCGCGTTGCGGCGTCGAGGCCTTCGAGCGTGAGCGGATACATGCGGCCGCGCATCAGTTCGCGAACGACGCGCGTCGATTCCGTCCAGTCCCAGGCAGCTAGCGGGTTTGGGTTGAGCCACACCACGTGCGGAAACTTGTCCGTGACGCGGGTCAGCCAGACGCGCCCGGCTTCCTCATTCATGTGCTCGACGCTGCCGCCGGGTACAAGAATTTCGTAAGGGCTCATGGCCGCGTCGCCGACGAAGATCACCTTGTAGTCGGTGCCGTAGGTGTTGAGCACATCTAGCGTGGGCGTGCGGTCGGTCCAGCGGCGGACGTTGCCCTCCCAGACGAATTCATAAAGGCAGTTGTGAAAGTAGTACTGTTCGAGGTGCTTGAATTCGGACCTGGCGGCCGAGAACAGCGTTTCGGCGACCTTGACGTGGTCGTCCATCGACCCGCCGATATCGAAGAACATCAAGATCTTGACGACGTTGTGCCGCTCTGGCCGCATCGCGATGTCGATGTAGCCCTTGTTGGCCGATGATCTGATCGTGCTGTCGAGATCGAGTTCTTCGGCAGCACCCGCCCGCGCGAACCTTCGCAAGCGGCGCAGTGCGACCTTCATGTTGCGCGTTCCGAGTTCGACGCCATCGTCGAGGTCGCGAAATTCGCGCTTGTCCCAGACCTTGACCGCGCGGCGGTGGCGGCTTTCGTGCTGGCCGATGCGGATGCCGGCCGGGTTGTAGCCGTAGGCGCCGAACGGGCTGGTGCCGCCGGTGCCGATCCATTTGTTGCCACCCTGGTGTCGGCCCTGCTGTTCGGCGAGCCGCTTCTGCAACTCTTCCATGATCTTGTTCCAGTCGCCGAGCGCTTCGATCTTGGCGCGCTCTTCATCCGACAGGTAAAGCTGGCTGACCGCCTTCAGCCATTCCGCAGGTATTTGAACCGTGCTGCTGTCTTCGCCGCCGCCCGATACCGCGTCGAGCCCGCGGAAGACGTGGGCGAACACCTGGTCGAAGCGGTCGTAGTGACGTTCGTCCTTCACGAGGCAGGCCCGCGACAGATAGTAGAACGCCTCGACCTCGCGCGCGGCCGTGTCGGCCTGAAGCGCTTCCATCAGCGTCAGGTACTCTTTCAGCGTCACCGGCACTTTGGCGGTGCGCAACTGGTCGAAGAACGTGGTCAGCATCCAATCAGTTTGCCCCGCCATCCGTTCCTGAGCAAGCGGGCTGGGTTCTCGATCCGACGTAGCCGCGTGTCGGGGTTCGCTGCCGAATTAGGGCGGGCGCACCGAGTTTGGCGCGACCTATGGACATTCACAAGCGGCTGAGGCACCGTTTCGCCATCTCTTGGTACCGAAAATGGCACCGAGGGTTAGGTACAATCTTGAGTGGGCGGGGCCAGTTGGGCTGAACTGTTCACCATCGGAGGACGTCCCATATGAAGGTTTCTCGTCGCGGGCTGATCGCCGCAGGCGGTCGCACGCTCGCAACTTTTGCGGCAACGGCTGTCGTTGCAACCACGCTAGCCGCAATCGCTATGCCGGCCGCCGCTCAAACTTGGCCCGACAAGCCCATCACGTTCGTCAACCCGTTCGCCGCGGGCGGTGGCACCGACGCGTTTGCTCGCCCGCTCGCGGCGGAGCTCAGCAAGCAGCTCGGTCAAAGCGTTATCATCGATAACCGGGGTGGCGCTGGCGGTACGCTGGGCGCTGGCATCGCCGCGCGCGCGCCAAAGGATGGCTACACGTTCTTCGTCGGTGCCGTGCACCACTCGATCGCTCCGGCGATCTATCCGAAATTGACTTACGACATCGAAAAGGATTTCGAGCCGATCTCCGTGGTCGCCGTCGTTCCTCATGTCGTTGTCGTCAATCCAACACGCGTCCAGGCAAAATCGCTCAAAGAGCTGATCGACGCTGCGAAGGCAAACCCGGGCAAGATGTCATACGGGTCGGCTGGCAACGGTACGTCGCACCACTTGGCCGGCGAGTTGTTCAAGATTCTCACCAAGACCGATATCCAGCACATTCCCTATAAGGGCGCTGGGCCGGCACTTCAGGACCTGATCGGTGGCCAGATCGATATGATGTTCGATGGGCTCGGGTCATCGGCTGCCCATATCAAGGGCGGCAAAATCGCCGCGCTATCGGTCGCCAGCAAGTCTCGCTCCGACTCGTTGCCGAACGTTCCGACAGCGGCAGAAGCTGGCGTTCCCGGTTTTGAGATCTCAGCGTGGTACGGCGTCTGGGCGATTGCTGGCACGCCCAAGGATATCACCGCTCGCATGGCTACGGAAATCGAGAAGGCGCTCAAATCAGACGCCGTCAAGAGCGTCTGGGCCTCACAAGGCGCGAAGGTCGGTGTCTCGGGACCGGAAATGGCGACGTTCTTGAAGTCGGAAATCGGCAACTGGGCGAAGGTTGCCAAGGACGCCAACATCAAGATCGATTGAACGTGCCGACCGTAACGCTGCCGGCAGGATCACGTCGATGCCAAGTTGGATAACAAGTCCTCGCGATTTCTGGACGGGGTTGGTCTACATCACGATCGGGGGCGGAGCCTTGTGGCTTGCCCTCGGTTACCGCCTCGGCACAGCCGGGAAGATGGGGCCGGGTTACTTCCCGCAAGTTCTGTCAGTTTTGCTCATCGGGATCGGTGTGATCGCCCTCCTCCGATCGGTGATGATCAAAAGCCAACCGGTTTCGCATTTGGCGTGGAAGCCGCTACTGCTGATTACCGGTGCAATCGCCGCTTTCGGCACGCTCGTTCAGGGCGCTGGCCTCGTCGTTGCGCTACTGGCGCTTATTTTGTTGGGCGCTGCTGCCAGCCGGGAATTTCGGTTCGATGTGAAGGCCTTTGTCGGCATGGTCGTGCTGATCAGCCTGTGCGGGCTGGTTTTCGTCAAAGGATTGGGCCTGCCGCTGAAGCTCGTAGGTCCGTGGTTGGCTCCCGCTTTCCAATCGGTTTTGCGCACACTCGGCGTGGCGCCGTGAGCTGGAAATAATCCACCATGGACATCTTCGACAGCTTAGCGCTCGGATTTGCGACCGCGCTGACACTGAACAACCTTTTGTATTGTTTCATCGGCGTGTTTCTCGGCACGGCCATCGGCGTGCTGCCAGGATTGGGCCCGGCTGCGACGATCGCGATCCTGCTGCCAGCGACGTTCGCACTGCCGCCGGTCACGTCGCTCATCATGCTGGCCGGTATTTTTTACGGCGCGCAGTACGGCGGTTCGACAACGGCCATCCTGGTCAACCTGCCGGGCGAAACATCGTCGGTCGTCACCGCGCTCGACGGCTATCAGATGGCCCGGCAAGGCAAGGCTGGTCGCGCGCTGGCGACGGCCGCCATATCTTCTTTCTTTGCGGGCACCGTGTGCACGTTGCTGATTGCGATGTTTGCGCCGCCGTTGACCGAATTCGCGCTCAAATTTGGCCCGGCCGAGTATTTCTCTCTCATGGTGCTCGGCCTTATCGCGTCGATCGTGCTGGCCAGCGGCTCGATCGTCCACGCGCTCGGCATGATCGTGATCGGACTGTTGCTCGGCATCGTTGGCACCGACGTCAATGCGGGGACGCAGCGTTTCACTTTCGATCATCTCGAACTCGCAGACGGCATCAGTTTCGTGATCGTTGCCATGGGGTTGTTCGGCATCGGCGAGATCATTGCCAACCTCGAGCACGAAGCAACGCGCGACGTTTCGGTAAGCAAGGTCGAGGGGCTGATGCCGACGCGCCAAGATTGGGGCCGGATGGTCGCTCCCGTCTTGCGCGGGACCGCAATCGGCTCCGTGTTGGGCATCCTGCCTGGTGGCGGCGCGGCGCTGGCATCTTTTGGCGCCTATGCGCTGGAAAAGAAGGTCTCGCGGAACCGCGCGCAACTCGGCAGCGGTGCGATCGAGGGCGTTGCAGCACCTGAGGCCGCCAACAACGCCGCCGCTCAGATGTCGTTCATTCCGATGCTGACGCTTGGCATTCCGGCCAACCCGGTCATGGCGCTGATGATCGGCGCGATGATCATCCAGGGCATCCAGCCGGGCCCAGGCGTGATCAAGGAACAGCCCGCGCTGTTTTGGGGTGTCATCGCTTCCATGTGGATCGGCAACGTCATGTTGCTGATCTTGAACCTTCCGCTGATCGGGCTCTGGGTTCGGATGATCTCGGTGCCCTACCACTATCTCTACCCGGCGATTCTGTGCTTCTGCTCGATCGGGGTCATCAGCCTGTCGAATTCGTCGTTCGATGTTTACCTGATGGCGCTGTTCGGCCTGCTTGGGTACATTTTCAAGAAGCTCGACTGTGAGCCTGCGCCGCTTCTGCTCGGCTTCATTCTCGGGCCGATGATGGAAGAGTTTCTGCGCCGCGCGCTGTTGCTGTCCAAGGGCGACCCGATGGTGTTTTTGACACGCCCCATCAGCTTGACCATGCTGATCCTCGCCGCCGGATTGCTGATGCTGGTGCTGCTGCCGTCATTCAGCAAGACGCGCGAGGTTGCGTTCCAAGAGGAGGCCGTTTGACACGAAGCGCGCTATTTTCATCGGCTCACAATGGGCCGATCATCATGGCGCGGTCGTGGATCGCATCATGGCTGCGGTAATGCGGCAAGCCGAACGCGGCGAACTCGTCGTCGGCTGGCGTAGCATACGAGGCAACGACGCCGATCAGACGCAAAGCACCGTTGATCGGCAGTAGTTTTGAGGGACGCGCCTCGCTCGAATGGGCGAGGGCTGGTCGCATGGCGAGTTTGCCGTCGATCCAAACGGCAGCCGTCTGATGGCCGATGCCGCCGAAATACACTGTCTCGAGGTAGGCCAACGCCGTCCCTGTCGATGCCAGGGCTGCAAACGTCAGATCGGTGGTTGTCAGCTGGGGTGGCGCTGCGTCGGGATGGGCTGGTGCATCGAGCCATTCGCCGGTGCCATTGCGGGCATGGAGCGCGTCGAGCAGGGGATCATCGACGGTGATCACAAAAGCAGGGGCATTCGCTGTCAGCGCGAAAATCTGTGTGCCTGGGACCGCTTCGGCAAACGGCCTGAGCGCGCGTTTCGGCCCGGCGAACAAGCGGACGCTGTGGGACATCTCACGCAGCCTCTCGAATTCCTCACCAGGCGATCGGCTTGCGGTCGCGGAAGAAGCCACCAGTGGGGCCATTGGCTGGCAGGGTTGCAAGCCATACGGCCGTGTCGGCGCCTTCGACGACCGAACGTGCCGCGTCTGGCCCGCCCATGTCGGTTCGAACCCAGCCGGGGCATAAACTGTTGACTTTGACGCCGGTCTGATCGCCGACTTCGGCCGCTGTTGTCCGGGTCAGCGCGTTGAGGGCAGCTTTCGACAAGCGATAAGCTGGCCAGCCGCCGCCCATCTCGGACATCTGGCCGAGGCCGGACGACACATTGACGATCCGGCCGTAGGTCTGTTCGCGCATCATCGGCATCACGGCGCGGATCAAACGTGTTGGACCAATGACATTGGTTGCAAAGGTCGTCTCGTAGACCGCTGCCTCGGTGCTGGCGACGCGCGCTTCGGGTCCGTCGATCAAAATGCCAGCATTGTTGACCAGGATGTCGATCCGCCCGAACGGGCCCATGGCCTCGGCCACGGCGGCGCGGATGCTTGTCTCATCGGTGACGTCGAGCGCGACGACGGGTGTCACGAGCCCTTCCCGTTCGAGGGGTTCGGCGGCGGCAAGTCCTTTTTCGCGGTCCCGCGAGCCGATCACGGCGACGATGCCGAGCCGCGCCAGCTGCCTGACGATCTCGAGCCCGATGCCGCGATTGCCGCCGGTCACCAACGCGACGCGAGTTTCGGTCATAGCGGGGTCTCCCAAGATTGCCACGCCTAAGCGATGCCGCGACCAAACGGGCCGCGTCAAGCAAAGGTGGATCGAACGCGCTGAGGGTTCTGGAGAAAAATGCCCGGTCTGCGACAACGGGGGGAGTAATCGCAGACCGGGACTTCGGCGACGCTCGGGGGAAATTGCGTCGCTTCTGGACGATCTATGGGGTGAGGGGACATCCGCCATAGCCGTTGTCAGTGATCTCTCGGACCGACCGACGCTTCCATAATGACTGACCGGCTAGAGAGTTCCGCAGATCCACCAAAAAAATTTTAACTTCGCAAAACGGTCGTCAGCGGGCCGCTTGATCGGAGCGCGCGGTGACACGCCAGACCGTGTTTCCGACGTCGTCAGCGACAAGCAAGGCTCCCGACGCATCGATCGCGACACCGACGGGACGCCCGAACGCTTTCTGGTCGCTGCCTTCGCTGACGAAGCCGGTCAACACGTCTTGAGCTGGCGCCGACGGGCGACCGTCCCGGAACGGAACGAACACGACTTTGTAGCCGCTGAGCTTGGTGCGGTTCCAGGAGCCATGTAGGCCGACGAACATGCCGCTGCGGAGGGCTTCGGGCAGCTTCGAGGCGGCGGCAGTCGCTGTCGCGAGGCCGAGGGGCGCGGTGTGACCACCGAGCGAGTAATCGGGGACGATGGCAGACGCTACGAGTTCAGGGCGCGCAGGGGTGACGCGTGTGTCGACGATTTTCCCCCAGTAGCTGTAGGGCCAGCCGTAGAAGCCGCCATCTTTCACCGACGTCAGATAATCGGGCGGTGTGTCGTCGCCAATTTCGTCGCGCTCGTTGACGACGGCCCAAAGTTCGCCGGTGCTTGGTTCGAATGCCATGCCGTTGGCATTGCGCAGGCCGGAGGCGAACACGCGGGTTTTTCCACTTGCGATCGTGTGTTCGAGGATGGTGGCTCGCCCGACTTCTGCTTCGAGACCGTTTTCGCCGATATTGCTGCCCGAGCCGACGGTGACGAACAACTTCGATTGATCGGGACTGACGATCAGATTGCGTGTCCAGTGGTGCCCGACCGGCAAGTCGATCAACTTGGTGCCCTGGCTCGAGATTTTCTGCTGGCCGGTCGTGTAGTCATAACGAACTACGCTGTCGGTGTTGGCGACGTAGAAGTGCGAACCGACCACGGCCATGCCAAACGGCTGCCGCAGCCCGTCTAGGAACAGCGTCCGCGTCTCGACCGTGCCATCGCCGTTCGTGTCGCGAAGAAGCGTTATCTGATTGGCACTTTCGACGATTCCGCCAGCGCGGCGCTGGGCAAAGTTCGACACGATGGCTTTGGGTGCCCAGGAGGCTTTCGGCAAACTGGCCGCTTCAGCGACCAATACGTCGCCGTTGGGCAACGTCAGCAGCCAGCGTGGGTGCTTCAACTCACTGGCGAAAGCCGTCACCGAAAGTCCAGACGCGGCCGCTGGCATGCGGCCGTTTGGCCATCCTGGCGCGGCAACTGCGTAATTCAATGTCGGGATCATCGACGTTTCCGCGGGAGGGATGTTCGGGGCGTTCGGCGGCAAGAGAGCCTGTTGGGCTAGAGTCGGCGTCGATAAGGCGGCGAGTATCAATGCCGATCGCGAGAAAGGATAGCGTATAGGTTTCATCGGATTAGTTTCCGTTTTAAGGGGATCAGTTTTGCTTTATTTTTTGATGTAGAAGACGGACATGGTGGCGACTTCGATGCCAAGTCTGCGAATGGAGGCGTGGGCGACGGAACTCCCGTCTGCCTGTAGCCAGAAGGTGTCGTGAAACGACATCGTCGTCGTTTCGCCGCCTTGGTCAGGAACGTGTCGGACGTAGGTCCAGACAAACGAATTGTCGGTGGTTTTGCCTTCGGCAGGGTCGGCCAACGATGTTTCGGAACCGTCGTAGGATCCGTCGTCGTTACGCCGAATGATCCAGTTCAATTCATCGATCTGGCCGTCATCGAAACGATAGGTTTCTGTCAGCAACAAAATTCCCGTGGCCGGATCCACGGTGCCTGTTCCGTCAAGGATGAACTGGCGGAGTAACCCGCCGAAACGGGTCAGGACGACGCCCGAACCCGAAAACGCCCCGGTGAAGAATTCATCAGGGCGGAAGACACGACCGCTAAATGATGGCGGCGTCTCTGTCGCTTGAGACGGCAGCAGCGAGCGGGCGGCGTTGACGTGGTCGAGCGCGGTTGGGCTACCGCCGGCCATGCCCTCGTCATCGGCGACCTGGAGCGCGATTTCATCGGCTGCCCATTGCTCCAAGACAGCCGACTTTTCAGGGTCGGTCAGGCTTTTGTCGGTCAAAACTTCGATCGGGTGATCAAATACCGTCTGTGGGCTCGATTTGGCGGTTGTTGCGGCCGCAGCATCGGGTTGCCGCGAGGACTGGGATTTCAGATCCATAAAACTCTCGTTTATGCTTTAGAGAATTGCCCTGCCGGGCGGCACGTTGCGCGCTGAATGTAGTGATTGGGGTGTATTTCAGCCCATTTGGCCCCTTCGATTTGAGTTGCCATCAGGCATGCTACGACGTGGGTATTGGGTTCGAGAGGAATAGGTGACAGCTCGCGGCACCTGGCGCCTTCGACAATCGAGCAAACGACAAACACAAGTTCCAACATGGCGATCAACCCGCTATGGGCGGCTCGTCCATCCAACACGGTCGTGGTGTTGGTGATTGCCGCAGGTTTCATCGGACGTTTGCCGATGACCCCGGATATTCGGGGACGACTGCCGATCGGGGACTGCTGTCTCGCAGTTACCTCGGGCGGGCTGAATGCTTAACCGCATCGGCAGCGATGGGTTCCCATCCTGAAAAAGCCGATACCGGAACTCGGCCCGGAGGAGCGCCCAGCGATTGCAACGGCACGGGGCACGCGCCGGCTTGGTCCACAAACGAAAACGGGCACCTGTGGGTGCCCGTTGCGAATGATTGATTTGATCGAGGTCGTTCAAACTTCAGACGATGTTGCGGGGGCAGAGATCGCGCCGCCTCCCACAACCGGTCGTTTTCAGTTCTTCTTTGCGGCCGGCGTTACGGCGGGGGCAGCAGCGGCCTTCTTGGCGTCCTTCATGCACTTGGCGCGGAATTTCTTGCGCTCGGCACCCTTGAGCTTGGCTGTATCGGCGTCAGCCGAGCATTTGAGCGATTCCGGCGTACGCTCGGATGTCGGCGTAATGGCTGGCTTTGGAGCGGCGGGCTTCGCAGCAGCAGCCGGTGCGGTCGCTGGCGGGGTCTGGGCCATGGCGACAGGTGACGCAAGGGTCAGCAAAACAGCGGCAATGACAGAACGCTTCATCATGGTAGGTCTCCAAAAGATAGGGCAGTTGCGCCCTGACGGTTCCACGCGTCTGCATACACAAAGCAAGATGAACACACCACAACACGGCCTATTCGGCTTCTCGGTCCACGCGAAAGACGGCGCCGCCCGCACCGGGGCGATCACGACGCCGCGCGGGACCATCCGCACGCCAGCGTTCATGCCGGTTGGTACGGTTGGAACGGTCAAGGCGCTCTACCCCGAGCAGGTCCGCCAGGCGGGAGCCGACATCATTCTTGGCAACACCTACCATCTGATGTTGCGCCCAGGTGCCGAGCGGCTTGCCCGGCTCGGGGGGCTCCATTCGTTCATGCGCTGGGACGGACCGATCCTGACCGATAGTGGCGGCTTCCAGGTGATGAGCCTGTCCGGCTTGCGAAAGCTGACCGAGGACGGTGTGGCGTTCCAGTCGCATATCGACGGCTCGAAGCACATGTTGACGCCGGAACGCTCGATCGAAATCCAGTGCCTGATCGGTGCCGACATCCAGATGCAGCTCGACGAGTGCATCGAACTCCCATCAGAGCGGGCCGAGATCCAGCGGGCGATGCAACTCTCCGTGCGCTGGGCCGAGCGATCGAAGCGCGCGTTCGAGCAGTATGGCAAGCCCGGGCAAGCGCTATTCGCCATCGTTCAGGGCGGTACCGACCTCGCGTTGCGGCAGGCCTCAGCCGAGGCGCTCGTGGCGTTGGACTTTCCTGGTTACGCCGTCGGTGGGCTTGCGGTCGGTGAAGGTCACGAGGCGATGGTCGCAACGATTGCAGGGACGGTACCCCATCTGCCTGAGCATAAGCCGCGCTATCTGATGGGGGTTGGCACGCCGCTCGACCTGATCGAAGCGGTGGCGCGCGGGATCGACATGTTCGATTGCGTGATGCCGACCCGCAACGGGCGTCACGGCACGGCGTTCACATGGGGCGGGCGGCTCAACCTGCGCAATGCGCAGTTCGCCGAGGACCTGTCGCCGATCGACGAGCGGTCGACGTGTTCGGCTGCGCTGCAGTATTCGCGCGCTTATGCGCACCATCTCATTCGCAGCGAAGAACTGCTCGGGTCGATGATCCTGACGTGGATCAATACGACCTTCTATCAAGAGCTGATGGCGGCGATGCGGGCTGCGATCGCCGCCGGCCGCTTTGACAGCTGGCGTGCCGAGACCAAGGCACAGCTCGGGTATCTGGGCACCTGACCCGATCGATACTGAGGCTCCGAACTACGATGAGCCTTGGAACGCCAAACGGCGATCTTCTCGGCGCGAGCCCGGCGGTTTCGGCTCGGCGCAGGTCAGGTACAATTGTGCGATGGTCGAAAATACGAGCAGGATCGTCAAGAGATCGACCACGTCCGAAGGGCGGTCCCGCATTGTCATCAACATCACGATGAACGATGCCAAGCCAAGCCCGATCAGCCGCATCGAACGCTGCCCTTCCTGGGCGCCGATCGCGCGCACGGCATATTCGCGTGCCATGCTCTGGCTCCAGCCACGCTCGGCATCCCGTTGATAGCGCTTGATCATCGGGATCAGCCCGCTGACGGTGATCGTGCCGAAGATCAACATGATCCCGGCGACCAACGGCGAGCGCATCATCAGCATGGCGCCTATGGCGGCGAGCGTGCAGGCGATGGTCGCGGAGGCCGCGTGGGACAACAATGCGGGCATCGTCTGCTCGTGTTCCTCCTGCAGCCAGGAGGCAAACCGGTTCGTCTGAGTTACGAGAAACGCGTCGAGGTGAGATAGCATTGAAGCGCCTGTCACTGAGCCCAGCAAGATATCCTTAACCATAGGCACGGGGGTGAGGCGAGGCAATGGCAGCGACTGTAAAGCGGCTGCTAACTTGGCGTCAGGGTTAATCTCAGCCGACCTGCAACTCGGCCCGTTTGATGCGCTCGCGGTGAACGAGATAGACGCCTGACGCAATCACGATCGTGGCTCCCGTCATCGTCCACGCGTCTGGTACATCGCCGAACACCAGCCAGCCCGCACCGACCATCGTCAGCAATTGCGCGTAGATGAACGGCGAGACGGTGGATGCCGGCGCCAGTGTGTAGGCATAGATGAACAGCCAATGGCCAATCCCGCCGAACACGCCAAGGCTCGCAAGCATGGCCCAAACCGTCAGGCTGCCAGGGTCGCTCCAGTTGGCGAGCGCCAAGGGTGCGCCGATGACCGTTCCAACGACCATCGATAAGAACAGCGTGACGATCGGCGGATCGATCGGTGCCAAATGTCGGGTTAGCAGCATGAAGAACGCGTAGGCGAGCATGCCGGCGAACGAGATGAGCACGGCCCATGACGGTCCATCGCCGGTCGGGTGCATGGCGATGACGACGCCGGCAAATCCGACGATGATCGCAATCGCCCGCCGCCAGCCGACCCATTCGCCGAGTAGTGGTCCGGCCAGGGCCGCGACCACGAGCGGCGCCATAAACACGATGGTTACCGTCTGGTCTAGGCGCAGCGTCTGGAGCGCAATGAAATTGCACGCTGTCGTCGATACCATCAGGACGGATCGCAGGGATTGCAGGCCAAGTCGCCGCGTGGCGACGAGGTCTTTGAGGCGCGATGGTCCGAACACAATCGCGTAGATCACGAGAATGTAGACGGTCTGCCCGACAAAGCGCAGCCACACGACTTCGGCGACGGGCACGCCGTAACGTGTCGCCAATAGCTTAGCCATGGTGTCGAGGGCTGTGAACAGCGTCACCGCGAGAACAATGAGGCCAATTGCGAAAAGCGTTCGGCGGGCCGTCACAGGCGCCTGGTCGCGACCTTTGCTGTTCCGCCCTGTGTTTGCGGATCCGGTGTTTGCGGCCCCTGTGTCTACGAAGCCGTCGGCCTCAGGGGCGGGCGGGTTCGGATCCGATCGCCGCTGTTGCATTCGATAATGCTCCGTTTGCCATGATGCCTGACATAGCCAAGACCGTTGCGCCAGCACAGCGTCAGGACAGCGATGCTGGGAAGCGAGCAGCGCTTACCTCAGTCGCACGTCGGATATCACATCAGCTCGACCGCAGGCCGACCAATCCTGCAGGGCTGATGCTGACAGCCCGTCGCACGCCGATTGCGGCCACCCGCCGCAATACGAAGAGCGCCAGACGCGCGACAAGAACTGGACTTCCACGCCGCTCACGCGTAGACCCACGCGCCTGAGGGATGCCGACCGTTATCATTCCAGCAACTTGCATGGGATGATATGGGCGGCGTAAATCGGGTCCGTAGCTCAGCGGTAGAGCGGCTGACTTTTAATCAGTAGGTCGATGGTTCGATCCCATCCGGACTCACCAACACACGACGCTTTTGTCGGTCATTGGTTCTTCAGACGCGGGTATTGCGAGCCACGATCGCAACGTCCAGCAACTGCGAACGCCATCGTCCACTTGACGGCACTGACGCTCACCATGGTTTGGCCGCAAGGATCCGGTTTTTTGAGAGGCCAATTATTCTTCGGCTCAGAATATTGTCGGAATTGCTCCACAAGTGTAACCGCTGTACTTGCGCGCCGAAGTTCTTAGCCTTAATGTTGGCGGCGGATGTCAACATTTTGCAGCGCGTCGCGTTGCTTTTCCAAGAGTAGAGGTATCGCACATGCGTCTGACGAAGACGACGGGACACGCCATTCGGATCCTCATCGACTGCGCAGGCGCGGACGACGAACGGGTCAAGGTCGCATCGATCGCCAACCGGCTCGGCATCAGCCAGCTCAACGCTTTCAAGATCGTCCACATCTTGGCCAAGGCGGGCTTCATCGACGCCATGCGTGGCCGCAACGGCGGCGTAATGCTGGCGACGGCACCCGAAGCGATCCGAATTGGTTCTATTGTTCGCGCCATTGAATCGACCGAGATGATCGTCGCTGGCGCTACGGGGGCCAAAAAGCGCGACAAAGCTCCAATCAACACGATCTTCGAAGATGCGCTCGAGGCGTTTATCGGCGTTCTCGACAGCCACACGCTGGCCGACATCGCACCTGCCGTGAAGCGCGCCAAAACGAAACCGGCCAAGGATAGCAAGGCGTTGAAAGCGGCGAAGCCTGTCAAAACGGCAAAGTCGGTCAAGCCATCGGTCGTGCTCGCGAAGTCTCTGTCGAAACATGGCGCCGCCAAGAACAAGGCGTCGATCGGCAAGGCCAGCATGGCCAAGGCAGTCGCCAAGAAAGCAATGGCAAAGGGTAGCTCGCGGCGCAACAGCCTCCGCGCCTGAGTTGCGTCTCGCGTGATGCCAACGGCCCTCGTTCTGGTTGCGGGCGAGGGACCAGCGTGCGCCCGATCTTGATTTCGACGATCTGCTGCCCCATCACTCGCCACTAGACAGTGATGGTTGCACCCTCGCGGCAACGCCTCGGGCTGGCGCAAATCGGTCTGGCAACACAGGTCGGGCAAACAGAGGTCGGGCGCGCGAATGGCCAACATCAAAACCGGTTTCATCGCCGGGTTGACCCGGACAGATGGTCCGCGGCGCGACACACTGCGCCGCGAAATCGCGCGGGATCGTGCCCGGCTTCAGGCGCCGGAGTTGAGACCCAAACTCGTTCTCGCCAGCGCCAGTCCCCGGCGCGTGGCGCTTCTCGCCCAGATCGGTTTCGAGCCGGACGCTTACCGGCCTGCTTCGATCGACGAAACGCCGGGCAAAGGCGAGATGCCGCGAGCTCTCGTCACCCGTTTGTCGAAAGCCAAGGCCGAGGCGGCGCGCGATCAGATCGCCAACGACCGCGATATCGCGGACGCCCACATTCTGGCCGCCGACACCGTCGTCGCTGTCGGCCGCCGCATTCTTGGCAAGCCCGAACAGATCGAGCAGGCCACCGAATGCCTCCAATACTTGTCGGGCCGCTCGCACCGCGTTTTGACCGGCGTTTGCCTGATGTTGCCTGACGACCGGATGCGGCTGCGCATTGTCGATACGCGCGTCCGGTTCAAACATTTGTCGAAGACCGAGATCGAGGCCTACATCGCGTCGCGAGAATGGCGCGGAAAAGCTGGCGGGTACGCCATCCAGGGGCTTGCCGGTTCGTTCATCCAGAAAATCGTCGGGTCCTACACCAATGTCGTCGGATTGCCACTCACCGAGGTCACAGGGATGTTGCTTGCCGAGAGCTTTCCTGTCCATTTCAACTGGCCCAACGCTGGACAACTCGACCCGACGTAGAGCTGTCGACGTTTCAGCTCGATTGACGTGTGGCGAGGTCGAATGAGCGAAACGTTGAAACCTGACGACGGCGCGCCCAATAGCGTTGGACGCTGCCCGATCTGCCGTAAGGCGACGGCGGTTGCATCGCGGCCGTTCTGTTCACCACGATGCCGCGAAATCGATCTTGGCCGTTGGTTGTCGGGCTCGTACGTCATTGCTGGCGGCGGCACTGACGAGGACGGCGAAGAAGGCCGCGTTGACGACGGGCCAGACAAAGACGGGCCAGACAAAGACGGGCCAGACAAAGACGCCTGACGCGCGTTGACGTCAACGCAGGTCCTTAGGCGCCGATCGCGTCAAAACAGAAACTGTTCCGATAGCACCCGCTCGTCGAGCGAATGGTCGGGGTCGCACATCAAATAGAGTTCGATGTGCCGCGCGTTCTCGATCTCGACGCGAACGACAGATCGTGTTTCGGCGTGGTCGGCGACCGCACTGACGGGACGCTTACCAGCTTCGATGACGTCGAACGCGATCTTGGCTTTGTTGGGCAGTAGCGCGCCACGCCATCGGCGCGGACGGAACGGCGAGATCGGGGTCAGAGCAAGCAACGGCGCATCGATCGGAACGATCGGTCCGTGAGCCGAAAGGTTGTAGGCCGTCGACCCGGCCGGCGTCGCAACGAGGGCCCCGTCGCAGATCAATTCGGAGACGCGGACCGTGCCATCGATCGAGATCCGAAGTTTTGCCGCCTGCGCTGTCTCGCGAAACAGTGACACCTCGTTGATCGCCAGCGCCTTGTGCGCTTTGCCGGCGCGGTCATAGGCGATCATCGACAGGGGATGGATATGGCTGATCTCGGCGTTGGCGAGACGCGCGTAGAGGTCATCTTCGCGATACTCGTTCATCAAGAAGCCGACCGAACCGCAATTCATGCCAAAAATCGGGATCTGATCGTTCATATATTTGTGGAGCGTTTGGAGCATCAGGCCGTCGCCGCCGAGCGCAACAATGGCGTCGGCCGCGCGCGCGGGGCGGTCCCCATATCGGCGTGTCAGCGCCAACAGCGCGGACTGCGCTTCGGGCGTATCACTCGCGACGAATGCGATCCGCTCGAACGGCGGGGTCAGCTTTGCCATAGTGCCTCATCCTCGGACGAACCGGAACGCATCCATGACACAACCATCTCAGCAATCAATCGGCGGTCTCATGATGAGCGGGAACGGCGCGAGCATGATTTTTACGACGTTTCCGTCGATCGAGGCGGCGCGCGAGGTCGCCCGCGCTCTGGTCGAGGCGAAGTTGGCTGCGTGTGTCAACATCATCCCAGCTGTCGTTTCGATCTACCGCTGGGATAGCGCCGTCTGCGAAGACGCCGAGGTCGCCGCGCTGATCAAGACCCGGCGGGAACTCGTAGCCGACGTGATGGTGGCGATTGCCGCGCGCCATCCGTATGCCACGCCCGCATTGGTCGCCTACGATATTGCGACGGGATCGCAAGATTACCTAAACTGGATCGTGGTCAGCACGGCTCGGTGACGCACGGCGGTGGGTCAATAGCCAAACGACTGATTATTAAACAGCCCGTAGAACCCGTAAGACGGGCGCGGGCGCCGGCGCGGAGCGCTCGCCTGTCGCTGTGCGCGATCGCTCTTGGCCGACGGCCCCCGCCGGGTCGTGGCCGTCCGGCGTGGCGCTGGCGGATCGGAGCGCGTTGTCTTGCCCCTTGCAGCCGCATCCAACGTTTCCGCGGTAAGTTGCGGCTTATCCGTTGCGACGACGGAGATGTCGGGCGTTGTCGCTGCGGGATCGCGCGTTTCGGTTCGAGCGGCTTTTGCCGTGCGGACCCCGTCCGGCCTGGCTATCGGCTTGGCCGGGTGATCTGTTGCGGCGACCGCAAGGGGTGGGGCAACCGGCCCGCCGATTGACATGCGGCCTGGAAGGGGTCGCACTGCTGGTGTGGCTTTCGCTACAACCATGGGTGCCGTTGCTTGTGCTGTTACTGTTGCCGTTGCCGTTGTCGGCGGGGTTGCCTCGGTAGCGATCTTTGCGGGCCAGCGTTTGACAAGTTGGGGCACGGGCACAGCTATCGACGGCGCGAGTTGAGCGCCAGCGATCACTGCTGCTGCTGCGGCTGCGGCCGTGCTATCAGGAGCCGAATATGTCGCCTTCGATTTGCTCCCGGCAGATTGGGCCTGGACGGTCGATGGCGCGCAACGACCATTTGTGTTCGCCCCTTGCCCGGCAGGGCAAGCAAGGCCGCAGGCAGGGCCAACGTGCCCTTTGACAAGGGTCAACAGAATGTCGTCGGGGTTGTCATGGGGCAGCCGAGCATTGACCTTGGCCAGAAAGGCGCTCATCGCGGTTTTTGAAGCGCTGTTCCAATCCCCGTCGGCCGTGTCGTCGAAACAGCCGACCCGGATCAGTTCGTGCTGGATCTGCGAGGCGAGCTTCACGCGCTGCTCGTCAGTGGCACCGCGAGACGACGCGAGTTGGACAGACGAGGCTTCGGAAGCAAGGCGGGTTTGAGCCGCCCATGGCGTGATCGACGCCTTCACCGATGGATCGGCTGCAAAGCCAGCGAAGTCGGGGGCCTTGGCGCTCGCACCGGGTGAAATTTTAGACGGTTGGCTTCCGGAAGGCTGGCGAACGCCGGGCTCGATCGCCAGACTGCCAGCATCACTCGTGCTTATTGGCAGTGCGGCGACCCACGCTGACGCCGAGCTTGTGTCGCGTGAGTTCAACGGTATCAGCACGGCTGCCGCACCAATGGCGGCGCCAATCGTCGTAATAAAAAGTACGGTCGATAAACGCATGACGAATTCCTACAACGCGAACATGACGTCTGAGGCCCACTGACCAGCAACGAAACGCGACGAACGAACGGCCTATTGCGATAGTGCCGTCATCCACATTGCGAGACGCGATCTGCGCTCAGCATAATGCCTGACGCTGACGCAATCGTTGTAAACCATACCGTATTTTGATACACACACCGACCCCAAGCGACAACGTCGGTCTAGGCGAAGGTGATGTTGGCCCAACGACGGATGATCCCACAGCTAGGGCCTGTGGACATCAGCCCCCTAATAATGGGGACAACTCAGGAAATGCAGGGTCCGGAGTTATCTCGCAGTGGGCCGTGGCCGTCACGCAACACACGCTCTGGATCGCGTCCGAGTTGCCGGTGGGGCGCCCTACGCACCTGATTCCCCTTAGCGAATCCAAGTGAATCAGTTAGGTCATGGGGCGAGGGAGTTTATTTGCGTCTGTTTCTTGCGTCCCTGGTGTGTCTTCCAGGTTATGCACAGGCCGGATGCCGAGCGGCGGTTGGGGCTGTGAATAACGTCGGAAGATAGGCCTGGATGCACGGTCCAGTATCTTGGTTGGCCTGCCGTCTGGTTCGCCGCCAATTCCTTTGGGGGGAATGGCGGATGCTCACGAACCACTGCGTCGTGCTGCCGTGATCGTTTGTCGTTGGATCGACCAAGCAGTGATCCTCAGTTCGAGTGGTACATAATAAGAATAAGGCCGACTTTGTCCCGGCGTACCGTTCGGCCCATCTCAATGGAGAGGGCTTATGAGACACGTCTTAGGCGTGTTAGGGGTCATGGCAGCAAGCGTCCTGCTCGCTGTCTCCGCCGCTATGAACTGGCAGTTTGGCTACAATATGGGCCGGACTCCATTCGACGGGCAGATCTACGGTGCAGCCAGCGCTGCCGCAGACTGTATGAAGGCGCTTGTGCCTTTCTTCTTTTTCGCCGCATGGCGTAACAGAATGTGGGCGCAAGCTGGAGCATCCGCGCTGGTTTGGGCTGTCGTCACGGCATACTCGCTGACGTCTGCCTTAGGTCACGCCGCTCTCAATCGTGCTGACACCACTGGTGCCCGCTCGGTTCAAACCCAGTCCTACCAAGACGTTCGCGCCGATGTGAAGCGAGCCCAGGACCAGCTGTCTTGGATCCCTCAGCATCGTCCGGCCGCCACGGTCCAGGGCGAGATCGATGGTGTCAAAAACAGCCGCGCTTGGGGTTGGTCAGCTGCCTGTTCGAAGGTTGACGGCAAGGCCGAGCGGTTGGTTTGTGATCGGTACCATGCGTTACAGGCTGAGCTCGGCTCGGCACAACAAGCCAGCGTTCTCGAGAAGCGGATTGCCGATTTGCAGTCTAAGATTGATGCTCAAGGTGGCGTTCACCACGGCTCGGCTGACTCAGATCCACAAGCTGCAGTTTTGACGGCGCTGCTAGCTAAGGTGTTCCCTGGCGTTCAGAAGGCCGACGTGCAGACCATGATGACGGTCTTCGTCGCCTTGCTGCTCGAGGTCGGTTCTGGCCTCGGAATGTACATTGCCTTCAGTCAATGGCGTATCCACGACGTCCGGGCTCCGTCGGCACCGCGCATCATGCCGGTCGCTGCAACGCCACTCCCGGCGATCAACACCGCTGCGGTAGCGGTGGCGGCCCATCAGGCCGTGCAGCAGATTGCTGCAAAACCGCGTTCTGGCGCGAACGACAATAAGGTCGCTCAGCCAGCTGCCCTCGCGGCCCCGACTGCCCACCAAGCTGTGGCGGTGTCGGCAACGAGGATGGTCGCTCCCGAGACGGACGTGGAGCGGTTCTACAAGGAGAATATAGAAGTTACGGACGGTTCTAGTCTAACTGCAACGGAGCTCTATGAGGATTACTGTGATTGGTGTGAGGCGAAGAACAAGGAGCCACTAGCACTGCCAACTTTTGGACGCGCGTTCGGTGAACTCGGCGTCAAGAAGGAGAAGATCGCAGGCCGCATTCGGTACATCGGCATCGCGCTGAAGTCCGAGCAGGAGCTTCGGCAGGATAAGAAACCGCCCGTCTTCGACGTCAAGGCTGCCTGAAGGTAGCATTCGGACGAAAGGCCGCCCTACTGGGCGGCCTTTTTTTTGTTCGGTGCTCGTTGGCAATTCCGTCGTGCACGCTTGTCGATGGCGTTCTCAGTTTGTCGACGATTGCAGCGTACCGTCATGCTCCCTCGTGTTGGAAATAGTCGAGCGCAATTCGTGTCATTGAAATTGGCCGAAACGGCTGACAGGGCGATAATCTATCGGCAACCATGGCGGGTGCTTGGCGCCGGGTTTCTTGTGGCAGGAGCGACCCTGCTGGTTGCTGGGGTGTTCATCAGCATTGCAGTGGCAGAGCCAGCCTCGCCTATTGCTCTGGAATTCGCGATCTTCGGCGGAGTGTTCGCCCTGGCTGGCCTGGCGCTGATCTATCAGATCGGCGTCAAGTGCCGCACTTGGTTTGCCGAGGGCATGGTGCCGGTTGCGATCGCCACCGCCGACGAACTGACTCTGATCCCGGCAACCAACGCGCGCCCGATAGTCCTGTCCTGGGTGTGCGCGCCGGTGCAAAACAAGGCCAGTGGAGCGGCGGCGTAGTGCTGTCGCGTGGCGGAGTAAAACCCGGCCACTGGTTAGGCTGATCTCTTTCCGATTCGGAGGGGTTGGCGAGGATGCATGC
>Ga0247836_1002824_pt1 | contig 24367 bp, 19 predicted proteins | sample LaCruzMarch2015__4_FD_187116 | JGI IMG/M metagenome (GOLD analysis project Ga0247836, IMG submission 187116) | Freshwater microbial communities from meromictic Lake La Cruz, Castile-La Mancha, Spain - LaCruzMarch2015_14m | ecosystem: Environmental > Aquatic > Freshwater > Lake | place: Spain... | reverse complement strand
GTGCCGGTTGCGGGCGCCGGTGATGCTGGCGTGGCAGTGGGGGCACTGGCGGGGTGTGTGGTTAGCAAGCAATAAAGAACCACCACATCACAGCACACCACCTTGTGATTCCTTGCGACGTGGTCGCGAAAAAACTTGGTCGGGTTGGCGGCGCTCCGCACGCGGTCGCGGTACTTGGGGCACGGCCCGTACGGGCACACGAGCGGAACCTTGGATCTCCGTAGAACGGTGGTCCGCCTCAGCTCGGCGTTCTCCGCCTTCAGACGCGCGACCTCGCGCCCGGCCCTGTAGGCCTCGAGCTCCAGGCGCTCGTTGTCCTGCGCGGCGACGCGGTGCTGCTCGCACGAGTACGCGTAGGTCTGCGCGCGCTGGAAGCCGTTGAGCCGCTTCTCGAGCTCCCGCGCCTGCTGCGTCTTGCGCTCCAGCTGCGCCCTGCAGTCGGCGAGGCCCTTCTGGCACGCCGTCAGCTCCTTGTGCATGCGGTCGACGGACTGCCGGCTCTGCTCGAACGCGCGCGTCCGCTGCATGAAGGTGTCGGTGGACAGCACGTCGCCGTTCGGCAGCACCTGCTGCGTCGCGGCAGCGCCGCCCGCGGCCCCGTGCGTCGTGTGGTGGTCGTACAGCTGGTTGTGCCGGAGCTGGAGGGCCGCGTGCTCGCGCTCGAGGGTCTGGAACCGCGACAGCGCGTCCTTGTGGCTGCGGTAGAGGAGCAGGCAGAACGGCTTGTCGCAATCCATGTGCGGGATGGAGGTGATGAACGGCGATGTCATTGTGGGTTTTTTATTTATTTTCGGATCACCCCCCTCGTTAAAAAGAGAAGGCGCAATGGCGCCGTTTTATTTTATTATCAACCGCGCGCAATCCACCAATACGTTCCCGAGGGTCGAGTCGGCGCCGAGCCGTGGATGCCACGCCATCGCCACCGCGAGCCTTCTCAGCCGGGCGCGCTCGCGCCAGAGGCGTTGGATGCTGCAGATGCTGGTGTGGGGGCGATTGGTGGTGACGAATCTGGCGATGAGAAAGCTACCATCGACTGCTGTTGCACAGAGATGTATGAAAGACCCGACCGACACCACATTAATCCCCATTGCCGGCACTGTCGGGGACCAGTGCAGGCTGAAAAAGCCGTTTGCAGCGGCGTTGCATTTTATTACCATTGAGCCGACAGCGAGCAGTCCCATGCTTGGGTAATAACAGCGTGTGTTCATTTGAAATCTATGCATGCGAGGAGGATTCACACAAAGGGTGGTTCGTCCCTAAAAAGAAGACGGGACCGCCTCCTCAACCTCGCCCAACGACCGCCTGTAGCACCCGCTCGCAACCGTCCAGCCTGCGCGCCGCGGCGTCCACGCGCTCCGCCAGGGGTGCCGTGCTGGGGAGGCTGTGCTCGAGAGCATCGCGGGCGGCCCCCAGCCTCCTGGAGAGGTGGGCGAGCTGCGGGTGCAGCAGCGCGCACAGGGCGTCGTCCTGGGCCTCGTCGGTGGCGTAGGCGAGCACGCCGCTGCGGGCGATGGTGTCGCGCACGACGCTGTTCGCGACGACCTGCGCGCTCGGGGTGTGGGCGTTGATGCTGTAGGACCGGCGGCCGATCCGCACCCGGCGCAGTGGCTCGACGAGGCGGACGTCCGCGGGCAGGCTGGCCCTGAGCGACGCCCTGCATATCTGGTGCGGAAACTTGACGATGGTGTGCAGCGAACCCGCGTCGTTGGCGACGGTGTGGGTGTCGGTGGGGTGCAGGTCGGCGAGCGCCACGGGCGCCGGGTGGGCGATGATGAGCCAGACGCTGCTGGCCATTAAATTTTTTTTTATTCGACCCCGGAAACCTCGAATTGCTTTCGGCTGATGCACACAAACGGAATGTCGAACGCGCACTCCCCGGGCTCGCCGCTGAGCGTCCATTTCAACTCGAAGCCGATGTCCACGAGGCCGAACGGCGGTGAGCGCCTCTCCGTTTCCTTCTGCGCCACGCGCGAGACTGCAGACGTAAAGTTTTCCATCGAGTCGAGGCGCTGCTGCATGATGTCTGGGAGTTCGAGCTTTTTGTCCTCTTGCTGCTTCAGAAAGAAACACTCGAGCACATGCAACCCCGTGATTTTGTCGCCAAACGGCTCGAGTCCATGAAGAAACGTGTTGTTGACAGGCCCCGTATGGATCAGTCTCTCGGCGATGTACATGTTGCCGTTTGAGTCGTGTAGCGACACAATTCGCGGGCTGTGGTGGGTCATGGTGAATGACAAGGCGTCATCGAACGTCGCAGGCATTAAAGTGGTTGTCATGGCGTACGCCCTCGTCTCTGATTCGCTGGTAAGGGAACAGGTCATTGATTTTTTTTCACTCAACCCCGGAAACCCGGAACAGCCGCTTGCGCTCGTCCAGCACCCACATGCACCCCAGCGCCGGCGTCGCGTGCACGACCGTTGGGTTGGGCGGCAGGGGCACGGTGGCGGTGAACCGCCCCGACGGGAGGTGGGCGAGCCTGAACGTGCCGTCGTCGCGCATCCAGCACACGGCCGCGGTGCTCGTGACGAGCCAGAAGTCCTTGATCGCGGCCGCGATGGCGACCTCCTGCCCGCTGGCCGTGCGGTGGAGCAGCGCGGCGCTGGTGAGGAAGGTGAAGCTTTTGCCGTCGACCGTCTCCATTTTAGCGATCCCCGCGAGCAGTTTCTTCCTGTCGACGATGCTCGCGACGACGCGCCGGCTTGCGAAGTCGTGGCATATCCCCTCGACGTCCTGGTCCATGTTGAGCGAGTAGACGACGCCCGCGCCGCTGACCATGTAGACCGTCCCGGGCACCTCGCAGAACGCCCACGCGCCGTCGCCGGCGTCGGACAGCACGATCTCGCCCTCGTCGCGGGTGGCGATGGTGATGGCGAGCGTGGCGGTGTGCTCGTCGTGGGAGACGATGCAGTGGTGGTTCTTGATGCTGGGGAATATCGACGTGTGGCGGCGCTTTGATGCGAGCGGTTGGTGCGATTCGGTCTTGATGCGCCACAGGTCGTGCTGCATGTAGACGGCGATGCTGCCGTCGTGCACGCACACGGTGAAGCTGTCCTCGTTGGTGCGGAGCCATCGCTGGGGTGGTCTGGCCTGCAGCAGCCACCGAGCGGCCGCCTTGTTGATTCCGAGCACCCGCTCGATGGGAATGGCGGCGTGCATCGTCTTGCACACCCGCCTGGCGAGGAGGAGCGCGCTGGGGTTCAGGGCGGCGACGATGTGGTCGATTGCTTCGGAGGGGAGGGACTGCATGATGGCGTTTTGGAAATATTTTTTTTCCGGTCCGAAACACCCAAGCCAATCGTTTTAAACCATATTTAAGGTGTCCGTTTTTAAAAAAAAAACGTGCAACGATGGAGCAAATGAAGGCACGGATCCAGCAAGTCTGCTACATGTTCTCCGCGCGCGGCATGAGCGACGTGCTGATCTCCCTGAGCGAACACCGCGGCAGTAAGCCGAGCAGGATGTGCTTCTCGCAGGAGAACGCGCAGCACCCCTTCCCGAGAAACGGTTTCTTCCGCCTCGAAGACGGCAACACGGCGCTCATCGATGCGAACCAGGCGATCCTCGAGCCGGCGTTCGCCACGATCTCGTCCATGGGCTCCGCCGGCCTTTTGTCCGAGCAGATTCCCGACAAGCTGGCCGTCGTGGGGGCGTGCGTGTCGATGGCCAACGCGTCGCGGCTCATGTACGAGCGGCATGGCCCCGAAGGCATCTCCAGCCTGGACGACGTGCGCGTCGGGTACGAGAAGGCGGTGCGCCTCAGCTTCAACACGGCGGCGTCCATCCTCCTCGATCAGGTCAAGGCCAGCGACAACTCGGAGCCCGTTCTCGCGCTCGGCGACGACTCGGAGTGCGGGGACGCGGAGCTCCGCTCGCGGGTGTCGGAGGCGTTCGCGGGCCTGGCGCTCATCGCCGCGTACGAGAGGGAGTGGAACTCGGTGGTGAGCTACGCCACGGCCTCCCTCATCATGCACACCGACGGGCTGGTGTTCGTCACCGGGGTGCGGCTGGTGCTCATCGCCATGGACCAGCCCCGCGTGGAGCGCAAGCTGATCGAGCTCGCGCTGCTGCCGTGCCTCTACATGTCGTCGGATTCGCAGGTGCGCCTGCTGGTCGTGCGGGAGATGCAGCTGCACAGCCCGGAGTCCCGGACCGCCATGCTCGAGTACGCGCGCGCGTGCAAGGTCAAGCTCGACAGGGTCAGGGCCAGCGCCCCCGCCGGCGCGGCGATCATTCGGACCACCGTTCCGTTCGCCGTGCCGAGCGATTAAAACGAGTTTACTCAAAGCGTCTGCAGCGCGACGATGAGCGCCTCCTGCGTGCGGATGGTGTCCTGCTGCGCCCTCAGGGTTTCGTCCTTGGCCGCGAGCGCCGCGCGAAGGGCCCGCACCGTCTCCTCCTTGGCCTCGAGCAGGACCTCGGTGTTGGTGGGCCTCTTGGTCGGGGCGGCGCGCTTCGTTTTCCTTTCCTGCTTTTCAAAAGTTGATAAACACAACCAAACCATACCATTACAGTATGATAAGATATGTCGTGTATCACTCGTTCTAGGAGGATAGCATGACCCCCTCGCACAAAATACGTGCGTGTCTTGCTCATCCGCTTCTAAGGCCGTGCCATGTGAGCATCAAGACAGAAAACGACCCAACTCATATGGCGTGGCATTCAGCTGCTGAGTGGATAAAGACAAATCGTTGCAGGGGTATTTATAGGCGTTTGTTGTGTTTGACACGTCATCAGCAAATACGTCACGAACGGCCTCCCAAATGAATTATAACATAATAATATACAAATGGAAAACGTGATACTATGGTTGTGTTTGGTAGGGTTTGGGTGAACGGTTAACGCACCTCCTCTCGGCGGCACTGCAGGTAGAGGGGGGGCTCGGTGCTGATGCCGAGGTCCATGGCGACCCGCGACACGAGCATGAGCTGCTCCACCGAGGCGATGGCCGTGGGGAACCCCGTGAACGGGCAGGGGAACGTGGCGTGGAGCTCGCCGTCGTTGTCCGGCGGGGTGGTCTTCCACCGGGTCGCGACGTTGCGCAGGGACTCGATGTACCCCGTTCGCGTGGGCACCGGGCAGACGGCGACCTCGCCGGTGAGGCTGTCGACGAGGGAGTGGAGCCGCCTGCGGGGTCGCGTGAGTATTTTATGGGCATTCACACGCGCGGCGATGTGTCACCTCGGTTGCTTGAGCTCTGCCCGCGCCTGCTCGAGCTCGGCCTGGAATTGAAGCGCTCGGTCGGTGATCTCCGACACTGCCCCCTCTCTCTCGTCCGAGAGCCTGTGCAGGTCCGCGTTCAGCGCCTTGACCTGGTCCTTTGCCGTCTTTGCCTCGGTGGTTTTTCGCTCCACGGCCTTGCGCAAACCAGCCACCTCCTCCACCAGCCTGCTGTTGGCCCTTTTGACGTTCGACAGCTCCCGCTTGGCGTCGGCGCACTTCCTGTCCCACTTGCCATCGGACGTCGCGAGCTCCACGTTGAGCGCTGAGATTCTCGAGTTGAGGTCCCCCGTGGTCTTGCTGGCCTGCTTCTGAATTTCCCGCAGATCCTGCGCCTCCTCGCGGTACCGCTGCATCCTCTCCCTCTCGGCGCGGAGCTGCGCCTTGAGGGCCGCGATTTCGGAGGAGAGCAGCATGCTCGCCATTTTTACGTCTTCGAGCTCGGTGGTCTTCGACTGCATGCCGGCCCTGAGGGTCTGCGCCTCGTCCGCGATCGACTCCGTCTCCAGCACCTTCCTCTTCAGACACCGCCCGAAGGCGGAGATGCTCTGGAACCGCTCCTCGGTCACGAATGTGCAGCACGCGTGGATCAGCGACAGAACGTGCGTCTGCTGCAGAGAGTCGTCCATCCCCATCTTCAGCAGCACGTCCGCCTCGATGATCGCGTTGTTCATGGTGGTTGCTTTTTTTTAATCTTCAAGGGGTTTAAAACACGTGGCCTCTCTTTTTTTTTAAGCGACCCCGCAATGGCGGCACTCCTTCGCCCCGTCCTGCAGGCGGCAGTGCGCCCACGTGACCGGCTGCCTGCACCGGGGGCACACCACCGCGCACCGGCGGCAGATACACTTGTCGCGCAGCGTGGTGTTGAGCAGGCGCACGCACCGCGGGTGCAGCCGCTCCGAGTCCAGCGCGCGCAGGCGCTCGCGGAGGTCCCACTCGCCGCACACGCAGCAGTCGCGGACCTCCTTTGTTTTTTGGGGCCGGGCCGGCATTTGGGAAAAAAATGGGGCCGGCCCAGGGGTAAAACGCTACTCGATGGTAAAAAAACCCTTCACGTAGATCTCCGCGTCGTCGTCGTCGGCGAAGCGGACCGTGGGCGGCTGCTTCTCCTCGGCGGGGAGGGGGGATGCCTTGTAGAACCAGCACCACTCCGTCGATTGCGGCAGCACGAACCCTTTGAGCAGCCGCTGCGTCGCGCCGTCGGCGATGACGAAGAAGCGCCCGCGCTGCTGCAGCTCAAGGTGATACCTGCCGCATATTTCCCACAGCCTGGACAGCATCTGGCCGGTCTCTTCTTCGGCGTCGCAGCTCGGCGGGGGTGTGGGCATTGCGAGCGGCCTCTCTGTCACCGCCGGGCGGGTGGCGTGCATCGATACTGGTGGCGAGAAGAGGGCGCCGCGCCGCGTGTCCATCAGGCGGTCGGCGCGCATGTTCCGCGGGGGGGGTCGCGAATTTTATACGGGTGCGCACGTAGATGCTGACTTCCACGCACGAGCAGGGGATCGGGCTGCACGACGTTCGCGAGGGGTCTGGGAAGATCCGGCGGAAGGTTTCCGAGTCGAACTCGCCGAAGTGACACCACCGCCCGTTGTCGCGGGGCCATATCTTGAAGGAGGTGGGGCCGTTCGGGATGACAAAATGGTTGCCGGCGCAGGTGTACTGGGGGTGGTCGCCCAGCAGGTCGAGGAGGATGTTGGCCATTTATTTTTTGCTCGGCGGGGTTGGGTTTTAAATGGAATCCAATCAAAAGCTCGCAGTCACGCCATGGCTACGGTCTGGAATTCGAACGGGAACCTCTCCACCGGATTGAGGTTCGCCCTGGCCATCGCCCTGGTCTCCACCTTGAGCGTCTTCGCGCCGAGCGCGCGCCTGCCGTGCGGGCCGCAGTGGCAGCGGGCGGTGGCGTTGCCGCACGAGCGCCCGCCGAGCTGGACTGGCGTGCTTTGGATGCTGCGCGCGTCGGGGTTGGTCTCGCCGAGCCGCTGGTCGTACAGGCTGAGCACTCTGCCGATGTCGCACTTGACGGCCGGTGTAATCCGGATGTAGGTGATGAGCACCTGCGGCTGCAGGGATTCGGCAAAGAGCCCCGGGATGTCGATGGTCAGGAAGCGGAAGATGGTGTCCAGCACGACCTCCCCCTCCTCGACAGCGGTGGTTTCGTTGCCAAACGAGGTGAGGTTGGCCGCTGGCGGCATGAGTGGGGCGGCGGACGCCAGCGCCAACGCGACGATGATGACGATGCAGCATCGCATCATTCCGAACGGGCGGCGCCCGTGCTTCTTTAATACTGCTACAGTCCCTTCGACGATATAAGCGCGGGCGCACCAGCCGACGATGCAGCGCGTGGCCGCTGTTTGTGCGATGTCGCTGCTCTGCGTGCTCGCGAGCGACCCCGTCAAGGACAGCATCGTGCAGTTCGTGGTGTCCGCGGACGAGCAGAGCGCCGTGACGAGGGCGTTCCCGGGGGCGTCCGTCGATTACACCTGGAGCAACGTGTTTGTGGTGACGGTGTGGACGGGCGACCCCGAGAAGGCGATTCCGTCGATCCAGTCCACCCTCGACCAAAACACGGAGCTCCGCGTCCTGGTGTCGCCCTACACGATCAGCGTCGCCACGCAGCGCTGGCTCCAGTACAACGGGCTGTGGGTGCTGGTGCTGGTGTTTACGTTCATGGGCGGCTGCGTGTGCGGGCTGGTGGTGGTGGGCGACGTGTGCAGGTATAAAAACAGGCGCGCCGCCGCGCAGCACCCATGTCGTGCACGGTGCTGAAGACGAAGATGAAGCCGCCGAGGGGGTTGCTGGACGACGTGCGAGACGCGGCGGGGCTGCGGTGGATGGAGGCGCGGGCCCTTTTTTCCACGCCCCCGCAGCAGCTGCTCGCAAAAAAAACGGGCTGGCGAAAAAAAGGGCCCGTCGCGTTTCGCTGATGCTGCCGATGGATAAACAGGCCGGGAAGAAGAGGGCGCTGGCGAGCATGGAGCCGCTGGATCTGGGGGAGCCTTCGCTGAAGAAGCCGGCGCACCTGCTGAGGAGCGTGGTTGTGGGGTTGGAGGGTAAATAAAGGAGCTCCGAGGGCGGTGCGCGATGTATATAAGCGACTGCATCAGGGCTCTGTTGTCTTCCACACACATAATGGCGTATGCGACAGGCTACCGAACAAGAAGCGCCACCAGGCAGAGATGGACCGCCGAGGAGGTGCGTTAACCGTTCGCCCAAACCCAACCAAACACAACCATATGAGCATGCTATTTCATAGCACCCATTTGTGTTTTGCGAACCAAACCATATATATACCAACCAGAAGGCGTGTCTTTATCCACTCAGCAGCTGAATGCCATGCCATATGAGTTGGGTCGTTTTCTGTCTTGAAGCTCACATGGCACGGCCTTAGAAGCGGATGAGCAAGACACGCACATATTTTGTGCGAGGGGGTCATGCTATCCTCCTAGAACGAGCGCTACACGACATCTTATCATACTGTAATGGTATGATTTGGTTGTGTTTAGTGACTTTTGAAAAGCAGGCCTCGCTCGTCAGGGCTCACCAGGTGGATTACCGGAACGACCAGGACAACGCCCCCTACGCGTACCTGTGGAAGGAGGTGCAGGGCGGGCCGTGGTCGTCGATGTCGCCGCTCCTCGTCGAGAAGGAGGACGAGTCGTTTGCGTTCGCGCCGGACGCGCCCGCCGAGTTGCTGCTGTGCCACGCGCTCCTGGATCGGGTGAACCAGCCCGACTTCAAGGAGCCGGCCGCGTTCGCGCCGCTGACGATTGTGGGGCTCGGGGAGGAGTTCCTGAGCGACCTGCCCCTCCTGTCCACCGCGGAGGCGGCCGCCCTGTGCAGCGACTGCTGCTGCGACGACTGGGCAGCCTTCTCCGAGATCGTGTCCACCCTCTCCCCTGCGTATTAAAACCCAAATGTTGTGCGCAGCGCGTTCGCGATCGAGCCGCCTTTAGGGCTATAAAAGGGTGTGTGCCCGTCCGCGCGCGATGATCGTGCTTGCCGGCGCGCTGACGGCCGCGCTTGCGCTGGAGCGGTTCACGTTTGCGTTGGTCAGCGTGCTGTTTTACATGTTCGGGCGCGGCGCCGACGGCAAGTCGACGTGGTTTGTGACGAACCTGGTGCAAGGGAGCGTGGACCTGGCGGCCGGGACCGTGTCCGCGGTGTTCCGCCTGCTGTCCATCGGCCTCAAAGGCCTGGCGTGGCTCGTGCTCATCATGGCCATATGGGGGGTGCTGTACTTTGCGGCGATGCACTCCTCCGCCGCGCTGGCGAGCTTCCAGAAGGTGTACAACACGGACGTGGGCGGGCTGGTGCGAAGCATAGTGCTCGTGCCGCTGCGGTTCGCGCTGCTCATCCTCGACCACATGATCCCCATCTACAACCTGCTGATGTACGTGTCGACCGCGGTGCCGACGCGCATCTTCATAGAGAACATGCTGTCCGACATCACCGACATCGTCAGCTGCATGGCGGAGATCGGCATGGTCGTGCAGACCGCCTTCACCTCGCTGTTCGACTGGGTCATGACCCTGGTCAACCCCCCCGACTCCTTCGACCCCGGGCTGCGCGTGCTCGACCTCATGACCCCGCTCGCGCACACGCGCCTGGCCGTGTCGTACGCGCTGACGTGGGCGGGGAAGATGTGCAGCATCGCCACCTCCGTGCTGGACCTGGCGTGCTACCCGTTCATGGACATCAACTTCGGCCACGCCGTGCACAACCTGGTCAACGCCGCGCTGTACCTGGTGGTGCACGTGCCCGCCGTCACGGTGGAGCGGTGCCGGGTCGGCGGCGCGGTGGTGTACTGCCTCCCCGACTTCTACCCCGTGTTCGACCTCTTGGCCATGGGGCTCCGCCACGCCGGCCTGCTCATCGACAACTGGCTGGACGTGGCCCTCATCATCATCCAGGCGGCGCTCACGAACACCAGCCCCGCCTGCACCGGGTGGACCGTCGCGGACTTCCACCTCGGCAGCGACGCCCTCATGGGCACCAACGAGACGCGCGTCATCGGCATCGACGCCACGTCGTTCGCCAAGACGGACGGGTGGAACGCCGAGCTCTTCACCCGCAGCGAGACGCAGGCGTTCCCCGACGCGTTCCCGTTCGCGGTGCGGCTGGACTACGGCATCGCCCGGGTGTCCGCGTCGATGGACTCCAAGGGCATCATGGGGTGCAAGTGCACTGACGAAGCGTGGGGCATGCAGATCGCGTGCGCGGTGGCGCCGCTGAGCGATCGGGCTACCTCGTTCATCGTCCCGGTGGAGTTCCAGATCCCCACCACCTCCTTCTACATGGGGTGCGCGCGGTCGAAGATCAAGGTGGAGTCCATCCGCTGGCCCGTCAACCGGTACACCACCACGTCCGGCACCTCGTCCTCGACCACCGCGCTGTCGGCCGAGGCGGCCATATGGGTGCGGCCGTTCTGCAGCAGCGAGTCCATCGACATCGTGTGCGTCGAGACCTTCACGCTCGCGGGGTGCTTCCCGTACTGCATGGGGCTGCTGACCAAGGGGTTCACCGGCTCCATCGTGCTCCGCGACGCGTCCGAGTGGGCCGGCTCCGTGTCCATGATCAACCGCGACTGCGGGCTGCACACCTGGGACGTCACCTCCGGCACGCTCGCCGCGACCACCGCGCAGCTGCGCAGCAACTCGGGGGTCACGAGCCTCTTCAACGCGGGCGAGGTCCAGACCAACGGCTCGCACTGCGTCTACTCCGGGACCACGCTGTCGCGGATGGTGAAGGCGTCCGTCGGCGGGTACGAGGTGTACCGGTCCGTGGACCTGACGTCGCAGCCGTTCGCCTTCGCCGGGGACCTGGTCTTCAGCGCGGTGCAGCTGTCCACGCAGACCTGGGGGGTGTCGGTCGCGCGGCTGTGGGGCAACCAGGCCAACGAGTTCACCATCGTCGCGGTCAACAAGTTCATTCCGGCGCTGCCGCCCTGCAAGACCCCCTCGGACTGCACGGCCGTGGACCAGTCGTGCGCCAAGGGCTGGTGCAAGGTGGCGGTCCCCTACGCCTTCGACTCCACGCCGTGGGCGCACATCCCGGCGGTCACCACCTCCCGCTACGCCTTCTGGATCACCAACCCGTCCATGGCCATGTACTACGCCGTGAACCAGCACTGCATCGGCGGCCAGGGCGTCCTGGCGTTCATCGCGGAGAGCTCCTACCAGAGCATACAGATCTGGCGCTTCGACCCCTACGAGTACTGCCCGCTGGTCGATGGCGTGGTCAAGTGCCCCCCGGACACCACGGCCACCTACCGCAAGCTCCCGGGCTTCGTCAGCGGCGACCTCGACATGGCCGTGTGCGCGCAGGAGTTCTACGTGGTGGCGCCGTCCATGACGTACGTGAACGAGGACAACATCGCCATCACGGCCCTGCGCACCACGTTCGCCAACGTCGACACCGACACCCTCCGACCCCGCAACGCGTCGCTCGCAAGGTGTGTGTTACGCGGTGATTCGTCTCGGCGAGGGGTTCAGCTCCTCCAGCAGAGCGTCCTCGAGCAGCTTGCAGTCCTCTGTCGCGCCGCAGTCCGGCAGCGGGTCGATGCGAATGGGCCTGCGGGCCCTGCAGCACAGCCTGGGCAGGTGCATCGCGACGCGCAGCAGGTCCATCGCCGCGGCCGCGATGACGATGGGGAGCACCAGCCCGTCGCCGTGGTTCTGAAGGAAGTCGAGGCACTGCTTCTTGCGCAGCGCCTGGCCCAGGCAGCAGTGGGCCTCGACCGCGAGGAAGATGAGGAGCGAGGCCAGGTCCACGTTGTCGCCGTGGTCGCCGCACCAGTCGATGCCCATTTTGAAGATGCAGATCACTGGCAGGGTGTAGATGCGCAGGATCACGACGATGAGCGTCAGGTCCTCGAGGCTGGGGCACGCGGTGTTGAGGTCGCTCATGTCGAGCAGAAGCAGAGCAAAGTAGGTCAGCCCGGAGGCCACACAGTTGATCGACATGAACACGCACTCGCGCGCGGAAAACTGCATATCGACGGGGCGCGTCGCATGGTTTTAATACTCTCGCCGCGCGCGCGGTGGCGCGGGGGGGCGCTACTTCTTCAGGCCAAGCCCCTGCGGGTGCACGTACAGGCCGCACGCGTCGAGGACCAGGTCCATCTCCTTGTGCACCCCGTAGTGCACGACGATGTTGCGAAACACCTTGCACAGCATCTCCATCGCGGCCCTCCCGCCGCGCACGAACGCCCGCATCTCGCCCACGCAGTCGGTGAACTTGTCCTGGTCGCGCTCGTGCGCGGTGGTGATGCGAAGGATCCACTTGCAGTGCGCCTTGTGCTTGTCGCTGTCCGCCAGGACGCTTTTCACCGCGGCGTCCGTTGTCGGCATGTGGATCGCCAGCTTTGTGAAGTCAGCCTCCGCCAGATGGGGTGTCTTCTTAACATTCACCGCCTCGTTGCGAAGCTTCACGTCCAGCGGCACGAATCGCTTGGCCTTCTTCGCTGCTCCGTCGTCGCCCATTGGTTTCCTTTTTTTTCCACGATTTTTTTTTCCACCCCCCTAAAACGTGATGCTGTACAGCGCATGGGCCAGCACGTACGCGCCGTCGTGAATGCTCAGGGCGAAGCTGACGAACACCAGCATCGGATATCCCACCCCGGCGCTCGTCGCGCGGATGCAGTCCTTGGAGTTGAGGCTCTGGGAGGTGAGCACGCACTCGGCGATGAAAAACGTCGCGTAGAGCCCGCCGTCCCACAGATCCATCCAGCGGCTTTTGATGCGTATCACCCTGAACAGGAGCGGGCACAGCGTGAGCTTCACGCACTTCGTGACGAGGATGGCGGTGGTGAGCTCCCACAGCTGCGGGCACTGCGTCTGCACGCTCGCGGTGTCCGTGTCGTGCAGGGCGATGCCGGTGATGATCAGCATCGACACCCGGAGGATGAACACAAAGATGCTCTGCCGGACGTTTTCGTGTGACATCGGGGCTGTGCGCTGGGCGCGTTGTATATACTACTCCCTGTTGCGCATATGCTCAGGGAGCGCGAGGACCCGCGCCTGCATGAACACGGGCGGCGCGTCGGCGTTGGCCAGGTAGGGCTTGCCCATCTCCGTGGCGGGGAGGTAGCAGACGAAGAGGTGGTGGTACGCGACGGTCGCTAGCGTGGCCACGAGGCCGGCCGCTATTCGGGTGCCGGTCTTCCACGTGAAGCCGTCCACCACCCCCACGAACACCGACGTGCCCAGGCTCAGGTGCGCGGCGGGAAATCCCCGCGCGACGCCCGCGACCAGCACGCACGCGAATGCGACGAACGGAACCGGGAGGGCGGTCGGCGTGCGCCGGTCCTCCTTGTTTTCGGCCGCGCCCTTGTACACGACGAGGTCCTTCTGCATTGCCAGCATGAGGTGCAGCAGCGACGTCAGCATGAACGCCACGGCGAAAAACTCGTCGAAGAACACCGACGCCCCGCTGTCGTACGTCGAGTCGCGCCACGTGACGCTGCTCACGGGCTGGTTCGCCGCCCCGACGAACGCGGCGTCCTCGTACCAGCGGGTGAGGTACCTTTGCAGCAGCGCCGCCACCAGCGCGCCGAGGGTGTGCGCGACGGCGACGAGCAGCACCTGCGTCAGCTGAACGAGGACCGCGGTCGCGCTCGCTTTGGTCTTGGACATGGTGGAGAACCACGGCCCCAGGCGCAGGAAGGCGAAGAGGTACACGCTCAGGAACGCTGGCGAGAACAGAAGGGCCGTGGTGAACAGCACGAGCGGCAGCGTGAGCAGGTCGTCGTAGGTTCGCAGGCGCCAGTAGGCGATGAAAAACACGAGGGTGGCGGCAAGCTCCTTGGCGCATAGCAGCGATGTGCGCGCGAACCAGTTCTCAGGGAACCAGGCGGTCTGCGCCATAATGCGTCACCCGCGCCACGCGGCGTTAAATAGTGGCGCGGGGGGACCCCTCCAGAGTTTGAGCACCGCCAACAGACAGCACGACGCCGGCTCCTCCTCCTCCTCCTCGTCGATCGTGTGCAGCAGCGAGCGTCGGAACCTCCTCTTCTTCCTTCGCCCGTCGTCGCGGCGCTGTTGCTTCATGGTTCGGGACCCGCGTTTCGCTCTTATGCCGCTGACCCCCCTTACGCCAGGTGGGTGACCCTGTTCATGCACCCGGACACGATGGCGTTCAAGGAGGGCTCGATGTGGGTGCCGACCTCCGCCGTGTCGACCGGGGTGCTGTGCCCCAACCAGCGCCGGGTGCCGCAGCTGGGGTCGCTCTTTGCCGAGTCGTACGTGGCCATAGCATACGCGATCCGGCTGCCGGTGGTCATCATCGTGTCGGCGCCCGTGGTGCTGGACCTGATCGCCGGCCCGTGCTACCTCGACAGCAAGAGCCACGGCCTGCTGATGAACTGTGGAGCGGAGATCTTCAGCACCGAGGAGATCTTCGAGGCGGCCTACGCGTGCAACGGGCACTTTTGGCGCAGCCTCGCGATCCTCGCCGACAAGCTGGACCCGGGCCTCCCGCAGACCTTCCTCAACGGCATGTCCATGGCGGGCGAAAACAGCGGCGCGTCCACGTTCATGCCGGGGGTGATCGGGTCCATCACCAAGGTCGCCAACAACGACCCCATGGCCGGGTTGGGGCAGCTGCAGTCCACCTTTGGGGGTGGCATGTACGGCACCGCGTTCAAGGCGATGATGAACCCGATCGCCGGCGCGCACTGGACCGCCCGCATGGCGTCGCGCATCATCACGCAGGCCATGCAGGCCGCCAGCGCGCAGCGGTCCATCGCCTCGGTGTTTTGGAACGTGCTGTCCGAGGGCATCTACGACTACGACACCATCGTCGTGCTCCGGATGCTGAACACGTGCGGCGGGCTGTCCATCATGGCCACCGGGTCCGCGTCCCCCTGGGGCAAGGTGGTGTACCACTACTGCGCCTCCGCGGTGAAGATGACCGTGGGCACCTTCAAGCTGCTGTCGCTGTTTACGGTGGACATCCCGGTCCTGGCGTGCGTGTGCAAGAAGAGCGTGGGGCAGCCGGCGGGCTGGATCCTGCGCAACTGCGACGCGCCCGACCGGTACAAGGCCACGATGCGGAAGCTCATCGACTTCGACTCGCAGTGCGCCACGTTGGTGGAGAGCATCGATTCCGACATAAGGAACGTGTACGAGGACACCTTTGCGGAGCTGTATGCTGGCACCCGGTACGTGGGGTCCAGCCTGGACTACCTGGTCCGGGTGTTTGACAGCACCGCGGGCGACTGCGACAACTACGCCTCCAACCCGTACGTGATGACCATCATCCCGAGCCCCGTGGACTACTTCCGCGTGTGCGCCAAGACGGAGGTGTGCCGGGTGCGGTGCCTGCAGCAGGTGCAGGCGTTTGAGGCCGTGCGGCCCTCCGCCGCCTCGGTCCGCTCGAGCGTGTCGTCGCAGGTGGTGCAGAGCCTTTTTTTCCCGGCGATCAACGACGACACCTTCATGCCGTTCCCGGACACGGGCGTGGTCGCGCTGATCGAGCTCGACGACTGCCGGATGTGCCTCGCGGAGGGCGAGGACCGCTGCTTCATCGCGGGCGGCTTCGCGTCGGACGCGTTCCACGCCTTCCAGTACTGCGTGCCGTCGGCCCTGGGCATGGGGGTCTCGAAGGCGGGGTCGTGGAGCACCGTGGGGATCTCGGGCCAGTCGGTCGACATCCAGTTCGTGCGCTCGTCCGCCGGCGGGTGGATGGACATCTACTCGGCCGTTGGCCTGCAGGACCAGGTCGTGCAGGTGTGCACCCGCCTCACCTGCGTCGAGTTCGCCCCGGTCGACGTGGACGCGGGCGTGCTGGGCTTCAAGCAGATGCAGGCGATGGACGACAAGATCGTGGTGGAGGTGCGGCACGCGGAGGGCGACCGCAGCTACGTGGTGACCTCGGGGCTCACGGACGCGGGCATCACCTTCTCGTGGACCGCCACCTCGACCACCAACGTGTGGGACCAGGGCCTGTACCACGTCGTCTTCGACTCGCCGCTGCACCTCTTCCTCGTGCCCTTCGACGACGTGCCCCTCCAGTCGTGCTCGTGGGACGCCGAGCTGCTGCAGACCTACGGCTGCTCGCAGTACGCCGGCTTCGATCGCAAGTACGTGCCGGTGAAGACCCGGGGCAAGCAGCCGCGCCTCTCGCAGTACGTGACCCGCGGCTACGGGATCCTGCTCGTCACCGACGGCAGCAGCCACTGGCTCCAGATGCTCAGCATCGACACGTCCGGCAGCAGCGCGGTCGGCAGGCTGGGCAACTCCATGCCGACCACCGTCACCTACACGCTCCAGAAGTCGTGCTCGCTGGACTCCTGCATCGGCTGCGTCAGCCTGTCGGTTCAGCGCCTGTGCTACGCGGCCAACCAGTGCCACATCGCCCGGTGCATCGGCACCATGGTCAACGTCATCCGGCCGCTGTGCGCCTCGGGCGCCGTCGTCGAGTCCGGCTGCAACACCCTCATCGCCGGCCTCCAGGGGGGGTGGATCATCATCTCCGACACGCTCATCAGCGTCATCGAGGCCTCGAGCGGCGTCAAGAAGCCCATCAAAATCACGTGGCCCGACCAGGTGTTCTACGGGCTGATGTGCACCATGAAGGACACCCTGGCCTCGCAGGTCAGCATCCTCACCTCCACCGTCAACGGGATGGTGCAGGTGTCGGTGCCGCTCGCGCAGATGCAGATGGGCCAGGCCGTCGACAACAAGTTCCTCGCCACCTTCGGCATGACCATGGCGGCGGTCACCAACTTCATCTTCAGCCTCCTCCTGTTCCCCTTCTACGCGGCCGCGGCCGTGCAAAAGGCCACGGTGTGCTCCACCTCCAGCCTGATCGGCCTCGTCGCGGGCAACAACAACGTCGTCATCGGCGACCCGGACATCCAGCGCGGCACCGACTCCACGCTGGGGAAGTGCCTCACGCAGACCTTCTCGGAGAACAGCCAGGGCACCAACTCGGGGACGGACAACCACGCGGGGTTCGTGGCCGCGTCGAGCTCGCTGCTGGACGACCTGGCGGGGGCGTCGCAGACCATTCCGTTCGACGCGATGATACACGGCATGGGTGAGAGGTGCTGTTTTGTTTATTTATTAACGCGGTGGTTGACCCTTTCCTCCCCACAGACGCGGTCTTCGCCTACATCCTGGGGGTCATCTCGGGGCTGCAGGACGTGCTGGCGACGGCCGACCAGCGCAAGTGAGTGTTCACTCACCGAAGTCGAGGGTTTCCATCTTCAGGGCGCCCAGCACCCGCAGCACGCGCACGCACACCGGCAGCGGCTCGGCAGCGGGCCACAGCACGGGGTACTCGCCCTCCTCGATGGCGTGGTGCAGCACGTCCCTGCCCGACTCCCACAGCGCCTCGTGGTGCAGCGCGATGGGCTCCACGCACACGTAATCGGGCGGGCACCCCAGGACCACCGCCTCGTGGAGCGTGCGGAAGCTGGTGTGCCGCACGCGCTTCTGGCAGACCACGCCGTGGACGGCGACGTACTTCACGACGCATTCGTGCTCCATACCGCCCCCTCGTGCTGCATTTTATACGTCTTCACCATTTCGTGCAGCAGCGCGACGTCCCTCTGCAGGGACATGATCTGCTGCTGCACGTCCTGAAACTTCACCCCCTCCGCCACCTCTTCGTTCACCGGCCAGTACGACAGGCACACCCAGAGCACGAGGCCCACCACCCAGAGCGCGCACACGTAGGCGGCGATGTTATCCTGCGACGAGCTGTTGCGGACCATGCGTGCGCGTGGTGGGCTGTTGTATATACTGACCCCGTCGAAACAGCTGCAAGCCGCCGAGCTGGACGGTCCGCTCCATGTACAAGTGCGCCTGCGGGGACCAGCCGGTGGCCGTGGCCGACGAGCGGCAGCGGGAGACCTACCTGGACGGGGCCTACTGGTGCAGCGGGACGCTGTCGCTCCTGGACTTCGCGGGGAAGACCAAGTACGTGTGGAACCCGTACAGCCTGGCCGAGCTGAAGCAGAAGCTCGCCGCCATGGACACCTACCTGGAGTGCGTCTCCACCGTCAACGACGGCTCCTGCGTGGCGCCGACCGACCGGGTGTTCGAGCAGCAGCAGGTCCCCCTCCTCAACGTGTACCAGGCGTGCCTCAGCGCCTACGACTTCATGCAGTGGAACGAGGGCGCGTTCCTGATGTTCGACCGCGAGCTGCAGGGGAAGCTCAAGGTGGCGGGCGTGCCGCCGGTCGCGGACACGTTCGGCGTGGCGCAGTGCCTGCTGGACGCGAAGGCCAAGGGGTGGGACAACCAGGGGTGCCTGGTGGACGTGTTCCTCAAGGGGACGCAGCGGATCGACTACTTCTCGTACACGAACCTGACCGACCCGAACCCGCCGTCGCACCTCATCGACTCCTGCCTCACCTTCAGCGGGCCGGCCGCGAGCGCCAACCCCAACGTGTCGCTCCCGTTCACCGCCTGCCTCGAGAGCTTCGCCAACCGGTCCGGGTGCGACATCCCGCAGCTGGTGTGGAGCGGGCGCTCGCAGAACAAGGTGCCCGTCAGCTCGCAGCACACGATGCGCATCTCCGACGAGGCCACGCGGAAGCGGTTCGCGCAGGGCGAGGTGGAGGCGGTCAAGGCGCGGGTGCTGACCATCCTGCAGAAGATCCAGCGGGAGTGGACGGGGGACGACCTCAAGATCACGCTCTTCTCCGCCGAGGGGGACTCCCTGCACCAGACGGCCGACTGCATCATGACAGGGCCGCTGGGCGAGATGGAGCTGACGCCGGGGCCCGACGGCGTGGAGAAGGTGCGGTGGTCCCGCGGCAGCACCGCGCCGTCGAGGGGGTTCGAGCTGCCGTGCAGCGGGGAGCAGCTGGCGCTGCGAACCGGCGTCCGCGACACCAAGTCGCCCTTCACGTGCGGGTCGCCGGCGCGGCGGTCGGTGCTCAAGTACTTCGTCAGGGACTTCCTCGGGGGCGCCAAGGACAACTCCGCGGCCAGGTCCATGGTGGTGAAGGCGGTGCAGGAGCTCATCAACCGGACCCTCGCGGCGTGGTCCCTGGACGACAACTACCGGTGCACCTGCGCCAACGGCACCAAGGGGTGGGAGTGCTGCGCGGAGCAGTCCAACTGCGCGATCGAGCCCTGCACCTGCCCCGAGGGGTTCGAGGTCAAGGCGTCGGTGGCGTGCTGCACGTCGGTGTGCGGGGGGCTGGCCGGCGCCGGCCTGATGGACACGTTCACGTCGATCAAGGGGGGCGAGCTCGCGCAGGACCTCCTGTCGATCCTCTCGGAGTACCTCCGCTCCAGCATCTGGACCACCAACGAGCCCTGGCTCAAGTACGACCCCCTGGGCGCGGAGGCGTACCGGAGCTCGTGGCAGGACAGCGCGGCGAAGGTGGTGGACGCGGGCCTCTTCGACGCGACCTCGCCGGTGGTGCACTACGACGAGGCGGCCTACCCGTTCCAGTCCACCATGTGGGCGACGTGCGCGGGGCTGCTGCAGCAGGTGATGTGGACCATGCCGCTGGACCGGAGGACGTCGAGGCCCAAGGGCATGGGCGCGCCGTACGACCCGATCCACGGGGTGTCCGGCACGCCCAACATCACCTACAGGGAGGAGTTCATCCGGTCGCTCACCCTGGAGGCGTTCCGGCAGTCCCCGCTCTACTGGCACTACAGCGTGCGGTACTTCCCGTCGCAGTCGGAGGTGTGCGAGCGGGCGTCTCCCCGCAAGCCCCCCGGCGGCAGCGTCTTCACGGTGGGCAACAACACCGCCCCGCGCATGGGGTTCTCGACCTACACGCTGGGGGGCGTCGGCGGCGTCGACTGCCACTGCGGGTGGTGGGGGGAAGGCGACGACTGCGCGATCCCCGCCGCCACGTGCGCGCGGATGGTCCAGCTCCTGGGGTTCAGCCGGATCTGCGTGGAGCAGCGGAGGGCGTACAACCGCACGGACCACTTCGCGGTGCTGGGCGCGCTCGCCGCGCTGCGGCAGAAGGACCCGCTCGCGCCGTACCCGTGCCCGGCGCTGCAGATCTCGGAGCACTGGGGCCTCGTGGACAGCGACGGGCTGCCGTACGCCAACGCGACGGACCGCATCCTGCGGGAGGGCGCGAGCGGGTTCCGGGTGGGCAACGCGGACTGGCTCTTCGCCAACCAGGCGAACCTGGCGAACCCCGCCACGCGCGTCGACCCGTTGGAGGAGGGCGAGGGGGCTAAGGTCTCGCAGCAGTGCTCGCTGACGGACGATTCCATCGTCGACCACCTCATCGACGACCTCTTCCCCGTCGCGCAGGGGGTGCGGCAGTCGGCCCCCCAGTCCTACTGCACGCGGTACGGCATCGAGCTCGCGCGGCTGACGGTGTTCCAGGCGGCGAAGCTGGACTCGTCCGTCGGCCAGCAGCAGGGGGTGGTCGACAAGTGGCGCATGCGGTGCGAGATGAAGCTCAGGCAGCTGGCCGTGTGCAAGTCCTTCGCCGTGCTCAACGCCACGGGGGCGCCGCAAGGCACCGCGCAGTGCCCGTTCACGATCTCGGTCCCCGACGAGCTGCGCGGGTCCTACGCCGTCACCCCCGGGTGCCTGCTGGTGCTGTGGAACTCCGACCAGTCGGGAATCTACGACCCGTGCCTCTGCGTCGCCTGCGAGGGGCAGAACCTGGACATCCCGGGCGTGCTGACGACCGAGTGCCAGCTCCAGGGCGTGGACACGCTGGTGGGCCCGGACACCGTGCCGGGCGAGGGCGGCCCCCCCTCTCTGGGCGGCGGGTCGTTCATGGACCTGCTCAGCAAGGCCGGCCACCTCCAGGGCGTCAACACCGTCGTCGGCGACATTCGCCACTGGGCCGTGCAGACCTCCCTGCTGGACGGGGACCTGCTCCTCGACTGGTGGCCCGACGAGTGGCGCCACCCGGTGGGGTACCACGTGACCCCGGGCTGCTCGGTGGCGGGCGAGCCGGCGCACTGGAAGACCTTCAACGCGTCGTGGCGGTGGGACTCCGTTCTCGAGCAGATGGTGCTCTCGCCCGAGGTGGCGGACCCCCTCCTCCAGCGCAACGCCTACGGGGCCTTCGGGCCGTGCAGGAGCACCAACTACGGCATGCCCATGCACACCCTCAACACCATGCGCGCGTGCACCCGGGAGAACGCCAACGCCAAGGCCGACCCGATGGTGCCGCCGCCGCCGCAGCCCCTGCCGTGGGCGGATGGCGGCGAGCACTGCGCGGCCGACCCCTTCGCCACGCCGTGGAGCTGGACCGAGGCGCTGAACCCGCCGCGGCAGTGGTCCGTGGGGACCCTCCACGACGGCGTGCTGCTGGAGCCGTTTCGCGCCGCGGAGTGGGGGCCCGCGTGCGGCCCGTACCCGCTGCGGACGTGCGTGGTCGACGGCGAGTGCGCCGCGGGGTTGGTGTGCCTCAAGGCCCGGTCCACCACCATGGGCGTGTGCGGCCAGATGCAGACGGGGGGGTTCGAGTGCGCCATGCACTCCCAGTGCCCCGCCGACAGGCTGTGCGCCGGGGACGGGCTGTGCGTGGAGGGCATTCTGCAGGTGAGGAACGCCATCAAGACCCCCGTCAGCTTCCGCACCCACTCGCAGAGGTGCACGTCGGGCGACCCGCTCGACACCTGGGGCACGTCCACGGCCGAGACCATCCCGGACATCCTCAACGCCTCGGGCCTGTGCTCGTTCCGGTCGTGGTACGAAAACACCCGCATGGCGCAGCGGAACCTCTGCACCAGCAGCGACACCTGCGGCGCCTTCAGCGGCATGCAGTCGTGGAACTGGACCTCGCCGACCCGCACCTCCCAGTCCGACGCCTTCACCGACGACGTGCTGAAGGTGCAGCCGCACCCCTGCGACAGGGACTACCAGCACGTGGACGGCTTCGCCAGCTGCACGCCCGGCGACAACTACCTGCAGCTCCGGTCCGCCACGGGTAACGTGGTGGCCAAGCCCGCCGGCGGCTACGCCAGGGGGAACCGCACCCGCACCTACCGCGTGGGCACGCGGGGGCTGCCGCTGATGCATCACCTCGACAACGCCGCGGGCCCGACCCACGGCTTCACCGGCATTCCGCTCACCTACACCGCCCTGGGCCTGGGCGGCGCGACCCCGGCCATCATGGCCTGCAGGAACCTCAAGGTGTGCGGGTTCCAGAAGGAGTTCCGCGCCAACGGCGTCGTCGTGCCGCAGCGGCAGGTGATGGACTCCGGCACGGTGCGCGGGTACCTGATGAACGACCTCATGAGCTGCGGGGTGTTCGGGTACCTGACCGCCTCGGGATTGTGCAGGATCGACTTCGCGGTGGCGCCCCTCGCCGCCCTGTACCTCGACGCGTCGTTCCCGTCGACGGCCTCCCCGTGGAAGAGGCGCCCGGCCTTCGCGGGCCTTGCCGCCATGACCAGCGAGCAGTACACCAAGTCCGACGTCACCGCGCGGCTGGCGATGCTGCGGAGCCTCCCCGACATCGTCCTGAGCGACTACATCGGCGGCGCGCCCGCCACCCTCCAGGAGTACGTGACCCGGAGCGCGCTGTTCGTGACGCTGTTCGAGGCGATGCAGCGTCTCAACGTGCCCGTGTACGGCGACGGCGTGGGCGCCCCGCGGCAGCTGTACTACCTGACGCTCTACGGCGCCTACGAGACCCCGTTCGCGTGGTGGTACAAGTGCGCGTGGCTCGCGGGGTTCCCCATGGGCGCGACCACCGTCAGCGAGGAGCAGTGCTCGTGGCGCAGCGACGCCAGCGGCGCCCAGCCCACGACGTGGTTCCCGCCGTACGACGGCAGGCTGGCCGGCCTGTTCGGCCTGCCGCGAACCGCCTCCACCCTGCTGCAGAGCACCACCCTGCTGGACCTGCTGGTGAAGCTCCCCGGCATCGTCCCCCAGTCGTTCCTGGACGCGGCCCTCGCGGACTTCACCGCCCAGCGGGACGCGTGGCACGACCGCGCCATCGCCCTGATCCAGTCCAAGGCGGTGCTCATGTGCAGCCACGGCAAGGACTTCGTCGCCGAGTTCAGCGCGCGGTCGGACGCGTACCAGCTCGGTCGCATCGGCCAGGCCTACCAGGACGGCCCCTTCGACCTGACCGCCGCCTACACCGACGCCAACGGCGCGGCCGTGTGCGAGGCCGGGGCGTGCGTGCGGAGCTCCGGGTTCTCGCCGTCGCTCACGTTCAACGCCAACTTCTCCCGCGCGCTGCAGACCGCGCTCGCGGCCGCCGCCGTCCGGGTCAACACCCTCGGGCTGGCCACCACCACGGTCCCGGACGACGACCGGGTGGCGCTCGGCGCGCTGTTCGCCTCGGAGGAGGTGCCGCAGGCCTCGTGGGACGCCATCCTGGCCACCTTCCACCCGCGGGAGGACGGGTGCGCCGCGATCTCCACCCTGTACAACAGCCCGGCCGCGTGCCTCTGCGCGGAGTGGGCCGGGTGCTCGGCGGCCGTGCGGGCCAGGGTCCTCGACAAGCAGGACCTGCAGCCGCCCCTGCCGTGGGTGGCGCCGGTGGTGAAGTTCTTCGACGCGGGCGACGCGCTGCTCAAGCAGGTCGACGCGTGCCTCGAGGCCTGCAGCGGGGGGGCCACGTGCTCGCGGGCGGAGGACGTGTACGCCAGGACGGCGAGGGTGGAGCTGCTGCAGGGGGTCGAGCTCGAGACCTACGCGGAGCTCCCGTGGCAGTGCACCACCATCACCTGCGCCAACACCGCCAACCCGATGCACAACACTGTGGTGCCGGTGCCGTTTGTGGAGAGCTCCTCGACCCTCAGCGAGAAGGTCACGGTGGACGAGTACACCTTCAACCAGAGGCTCAGCGGCGCGAGGCGGAACCCCTGGCCGGACGCCGCCACCGAGACGCGCGAGCGGGGGTTCGTGCCCGTGTACCAGGACAGCGCCGACGCCATCGCCTTCGACGCGTGGTGCAAGAACAGCGGCAGCTACCCGTGCTTTGGCGACCGGGGCGTGGAGGCGGCGGGGGGCGTGAACCTGACCGTGAGGGTCGCGCGGTACTACGTGGGCCGGCGGCTGGCGTCCACCATCACCTTCTTCCCGTGCGGGTTCGAGGCGGCGGGGGGCTACAGCCTGAGCGCCTGGTCCGCGATGCAGGCCGCCTACGGCCGCGCGTCGCAGATCCCGGGGGTGGTGTGCGCGCCGACGGTGGGCCAGGGTGGGCGGCCGGGGCCCCAGTCCTTCGACCGCGCGCACGTTC
>Ga0247836_1002809_pt1 | contig 24487 bp, 25 predicted proteins | sample LaCruzMarch2015__4_FD_187116 | JGI IMG/M metagenome (GOLD analysis project Ga0247836, IMG submission 187116) | Freshwater microbial communities from meromictic Lake La Cruz, Castile-La Mancha, Spain - LaCruzMarch2015_14m | ecosystem: Environmental > Aquatic > Freshwater > Lake | place: Spain... | reverse complement strand
TGCCAAACAATTCCGATACCGAGGAAGACACCAAACACTTGGCATTCTGATAATGCTCCCAGGGCTCAGCGCAGTATCCGGGCATCGACACGCGCGCTTCCAGTCCCAGGCGCTTGATCTCGGCTTCGAGCTTTGCTCGCTCGGCTCCCTTGCCGAGTATGACGAGTTTTGCGGCCGGGCGGTTGAGTTTTGCAAACGCCCGGATCAACGTCATGAAGTCTTTTTCTGGCGACAAGCGGCCAGCCGCTAAAACGACGTCGGGGCGTGCGGCGAGTTCAGCGCGCGAAGGGACCGGGGCGGTGGGCGGAAAATATACCGGATTGAGAATGACCGACGTGCGGGTGGGCTTAGCACGCCATTTGGCCGTCAGTTCCGCGCCGAGCGCTTCCGAAACGGCAACGATGCGGCTCGCCCGGCGGCTGAGAACCGGCAAACCCCGATAGCTCAAATAGGCGAGCAAACCCGTACTAGGTTCGACAGAACCATGGAACGTCAGGATAGACCGCGCCGGCACCCGCGCCAAAGCCAACGCCGCCATCAATTTCAGATTGGAGCCGCCCACCGCCGCCAAGGCAATAGCGGGGCGTTCCTCGCGCAACAGCCTGGCAAGCCTCAGTGTCGCGCGCGCGTGGTTGCGGCCAAGAACAGTGACCGGAATTGAACGATCGAGATTGTGGGCGTTATCGCTGGCTTCGAAGTCGACGGCAAAATGCACATCATAACCGCGCACCTTTAATGCCGAAGCAAGGCACGACCACAGCCGTTCCGCTCCTCCGTCGATGAGGCCGTGCGTGTAAAAAAGAAGTTTCGGCAGAGCCATCGTCATCCTTGCCGCGGGCATTTCCGCTCACCGGCTTGCGTCGTCGCTGGTCTGGCGCGACGCCAGATTTGCTATCATTCCGCAGGGTGCGGTGTATCCTCGTTGACCCGCGCCGGGCCGAACATCAAAATACTGGCCAAAACGAACGCGCACGCCAGATACCGCCCAGTAAGCCGGCGTGGACTGCTGACAAGCCGCCACAACCACTCCATTCCGTAGCGTTGCATGATTACCGGGGCACGCGATTGCTCGCCTGCCAAAAAATCGAGTGCGGCACCGATGCAAATGAAGCCGGCCGGAACCCCGCGCGCCACAGCGCGGCTGGCGAAGATTTCTTGCTTGGGCGCCCCCAGAGCAACAAAGCACAGCCGCGCGCCCGAAGCTGCAATGCGGTCGAGCGCGGCGTCGGCCTCGGGGCCTTCCGGGTCGAATCCGATCGAGGGCGACGCACTGCCAGCGATATCGAGCAGACCATTGCAGCGCTCGGCGAGATCAGCGGCGGCATCGGCAATCACTCGTGGACTCGTGCCAAATATGTACACGGACAATTTCTGTCCGGCGGCCGCGCGCGCCAATGGAACAGCGAGATCGGCCCCGGTGGTGCGCACAATGCCCGCATGTTGTCTGCGTGCCAGATGCGCTACCGGCTCTCCGTCGGCGGTGACAAAACGAGCCTGGCGGTAGGCGTTGCGGAACCGGCCATCGGCACGCAACTTCACGAGATGATCGAGGTTGAGCGTGAACACGGCGAAGCTGTCGCCCGCTCCAGCCGCAGCTGTGATTTTGGCAATGGCTTCGGCCTCATTGGCGATGTTCACAGGCCAGCCATCGACTTCGGCGAGGGGTTTTGGAGCAATCGATTTCATGGGCAGACCAGACCGTTCCAAATGAGCCCTGTTGGCATTCAAGTGCCTGTTCGGCCTGCGCCCAAACGGCCTCATTTCGAGGTCGCTTCCGGCCTTGTCGTGCATCCCTCCAAGGGGTAACGCGACAGCGGCAGACGTGCACGCACTGGAAATCTGCAGAGGCGGTAGGGTCTCAGTCTGATGCCTGCTCGGGGCCATATCGTCTCGCTCGGGTGGATGCGGGTCTTCGGGGAACGCTTGACGAAGGACGAAGGAGCAAGACCCGTGCCGCACGCGCATTAACCAGCGCCGTTGAGAACCACCCCGGCCACACTGCCGCGCGCATGTTCGAGCAAATCGCACAGCGACCGTAAATCCGTGCGCGACGTCTCGCCCGCCCGCGCAACCAGCAAGATCCGGTCTGTGGCTGGCAGCAAGCTGAGCGCCGACTCATCGTCGAGCAGCGGTCCAGCGTCGATGAGAACCAGATCGTATTCGAGCGATACGGCGGTTATTCCCGAGGCTAAACGGCGGCGTTGTTCGGCCTTCAAGTGTCTCAAATCGGCAAGTGCAATCGGCAGGAACGAGAGACCGGAGTTCAAATCCTGCGATGTGATGCGCTTCAAGTGTTCTTTGCGGTCAAGGAGGATTGCCTCGTCCTGATGCAAGGTCTTGGCAAAGACCTGAGACAGCCCTGCATCAATGGACGACGCATCAACCAGCAGCACACGATCGCCGGTCATAGCCGCGGCGTATCCCAGCGCCAAGGCCGTGGCCGAGGCGCCCGCCCCGCGATGCGTACCGCCCACCAAAACCGATAGCGGTTCGCCATCGGGGACATCCGCCCTGAGACGTGCCAAAAGCCGCAGCACACCCTGCCGGTATCGCGGCTGTGCGCGGTCTTTGGAATCGCCGATGGCCATCAGCACATCGCTGAAGCCGGCTGCCTCGATATGATGCGCCGGGTCGAGGCCCAACAGGCCTCCCAACCGCTGCAAAATGGAACGGCCCGAGAGAACTGGCAGTTCCGCGATGGGCATCAGGCCCGCTACGTAGCCGATATCAGATGGTGAGCGGATGGCGCCGTCGAAATGATCCCTTGCCAGTGCCCGGGCGATACCGAACCCTAAGCCTCCAAGCAGCGCCAGCGCCAGAATGAGAGGCTTGCTGGGCTTGGCTGGACGCGATGGCACATTCGCTTGCGTAATCACCCGCGCTTCGGGCGTTGAGGTGTTGGTTTGCTCGAGTGTTTCCTTTGCGCGAGCTAAGAACGCCTGCAGCAATCCTCGGCTGGCTTCGGCCTCGCGCTCGATCTCGCGCAGCTTGATCTGCGCGGTATTGGTGCGCGCCACATCTTCCTTGGCGCCCTCGATGATCCGCACGAGTTCCTTTTCGCGGGCGGCCGCAACCGCATATTCGCCCTTTGAGCCTTGCGACACGCGCGCAAGTTCGGCAGCAATTTGAGTGTTGATTTCATTCAGCTGCGAGCGCACCTCGATAAGCATCGGATGGCGCGACTGCAACTGCGAGCTGAGCGAGGCCTCGCGGCGCGCAACTTGGGCATATTGTTCGCGCAGCCGTTGAATAACAGGAGACTTCATCGCTTCAGGAAGCGTCTCAACTGAAACTTTTCCCTTGGAGGCAGCACTCGTTTGCTCGAAGCGTGCCTTTGCCTCGGCAGCCACCGCGCGGGCGCTGGCCAGTTCGGCGCTGAGCTTTCCCAACTGCTGTTCATTGAGAACGCCGCCTTCCGAGCTTAAGATGCGGTTGGCCTTCTTGAACTCATCCATGCGCGTTTCGGCACGGCGCACCTGCTCGGTCAACTCGCCAAGACGCGCGTCGATCAGCTTGTTGGCGCGCTGCGCTTCGCCGGTTTTTACCGCTGTCTGATCGGCGAGATACGCGCCCGCGATGGCGTTTGCGGCTGCAGCGGCTTTCACCGGCGAGGACGATGACACTTCAATGTCGACCACATAGGTTTTCTGCGCGCGCTTGACCACAACGCTTTTGGCGAGTTCGTCGATTGCAGCAAGTTCGGGATCGCCCAGTGGTCGTGGCCCGCGGATCACATTTTTGATCTTGTCGAAAATGCTGGGCGTTACGGCCTGCGGACGGAAATCGGTCTCGGGATTGGCAGCAAGGGTCTCAACCGCACGGCGCAAGACGGTATCGGATGTAATGATCGGAACTTGACTCTCGACAAGAATAAGGTCGCTTCCAAGACCACCTTGCACCACTTCGTCGCTCACGATCTTGCGAGAACGCGGGTCGATGAGAACGGTGGCCGTCGCATTGTAGATCGGCGTTGCCAGTGCCAGATAGAGCGCGGCAAGGGCAACAGATACGAGCGACGCCAATGCAATCGAGCGCCAGTTGCGCATCAAGATCGCCCACAATCCACTAAGGTCGGTTTGCGAACCTGGGTTACCAGCAGCGGCGCGATAAACGGCGGGTTCATTCTCATCAAACGAGCGCAAGGCACGTTGTCCCAATCCATTGTGCCGCGACAGGCTAAGGGGCATTGCAGGTTGGGTCAAAGGAGCCTCGAACTTTAAGAGCAGAAGTGCCGGAACCGTAAACCCGCAAAGACCGGCAGATTGGCCGCTTCACCTTGTTCCAGAGAACTTTATTGGGGCTGCTTAAGGGAGAGATGTGCCTCATCGGCTGTCCCTTAAGACCCGCTTGGCTGGTTTTGTGCAAAAGCCGTGCCCATCGTCTGAGCCCCCTTAAGTCATCGGGCCGGGCCCCGACTCCTGCAAGCGGGGGGTGCCGGGAGGGGCACGCATTGCGCGACCAGGTTAACCAAACCAAGCGGTGAAAGACTTCTTAGTCCGCCAACGCACTTATATTGGAACGGGTCTTGCTGTCTCTCCACAAAAAGATTGGCTTGGTTTGGGACAACCAGTTCAAAATTGTAAACACCTTGGTGGCGTGCGTGACTGACATTGCAGAAAAGGGGCCCGGTCGTTTTGGCACTGCCACTGACCGGCTCGTATTGGGCGGCTTTTCGTTCTCTATCCTCGTGGTCACGTGCGAAGCCATCACCATCATGTGCGCGTCGGTTGCAACCGGCGTCGTCTACCATTCCTGGGTCTACCAGGACGCCGGCGACGTCATGCAACACTTATCTGTCGGTGGCATCACAGCACTTCTCTACACCTTGCCGTTCCTACTGCGCGACGACTACAGGGTCCATAAACTTCTCGAAGAGCCGCGCAGCATCGGGCGCGTCTTCCTCGTCTGGAATTACGTGTTTTTCTGCCTCGGGCTGATCGGCTTCGTCACGAAAACTACAGAGGCCGTCTCGCGTGGCGGCTTAGTGCTCTTTTACGCTGTGGGTCTCGCCGCCCTCATTGTTTTGGGTCTTCTGACCCGCTACGGCCTGCGCCAACTCCTCGAAGCCGACCGCATAGAGCGCCGCCGGGTCATGATTGCAGGGCCGCCCTGCGAATTGAAGCGTATTCAAGAAGAAGCGGGATCAGAAAGCGCCGATATCCGCATTGCTGCTGCTGTTTCCTTGCCGTTACTCGATGCCACTGCAAATGCAGGAAAAGTTACAAACCATGCGGACAGCCTCAAAGAGGCGGCCGCTCTCGCGCGTGTCTTACATATCGACGATGTCGTGATCTTCACAGATTGGTCGCGATCTCAGGAAATTCGCACCATCATAAATGCCTTCCAGGATTTGCCCGTAGGCATTCACGTCGGCGCCTCGAACATCATCGGCCCCTTCACCGAAGCCCGCATTTCGCGGTTTGCTTCCATGCCCGCCGTGTCCCTTACAGCACCGCCGCTAAGCATGATGCAAATGCTGATAAAGCGCACCCTCGACGTGACCGCCTCTGCCCTCGCTCTCGTTGCGCTCTCGCCTCTGTTCATTGTTGTCGCTGTGCTGATCAAAGCGTCAAGCCCGGGGCCGGTGTTCTTCCGTCAGCGCCGCCGCGGCTATAATCATCGCGAATTTCGCATTTGGAAATTCCGCACCATGACCACAATGGATGACGGCCAGCGGATTGAACAGGTTCGCAAGAATGATGGTCGCGTCACTTGGATTGGCCGCATCTTACGACGCACCAGCATCGACGAACTGCCGCAACTCTTCAACGTCTTACAAGGCGAGATGTCTCTGGTTGGACCACGCCCGCATGCGGTCGCCCACGACGAGCTGTTCGAGAGCCGCATCGATACGTATGCACGCCGATTAAACGTGCGGCCCGGAATTACCGGTTGGGCGCAAGTTAACGGCTGCCGTGGTGCCACCGATACAGACGAAGCCATGCGGCGGCGTCTTGATCACGACCTGTACTACATCGACAACTGGTCGCTCGCGCTCGACCTCTTTATCATCGCGTTGACCGTTTTATCGCCTAAGACATTCCGCAACGCGCATTGACAATGAACGTGTGCGGCGGAACCAGCAGGTGTGCTTTTTCGCTGTGACATGCGCTATACTTAAATCAATCTTATAAAATTTGCGCAATTCTACCTGCAAGTTGTGAGATTTGCGTAACGATTGGAGTTAAGTATGCGTCAAAGATTTCTAGCAGTCGCGTTCGCCCTTTTGGCTGGACTCGGACTGCTGAGCCAGCACGAGGCACACGCGACGTGCCGTCATGGTTGTGCTCCCGAAGGCTGGGGCCAGGTTCGCACCGTTAAGCATTGGGGTTACTATCCCCGCTACCGGCATGTTTACGCCGTGCACTATGCCACCGATCCCTACGCCTATTCGTACGAACCGCGCGGCTACTACCCATATTACAACTCGCGCTATTGGCGCCCGGCTCATGAGATGCGTGCGCGCCGCGCGCACCAGTACACAAACGTCAACGTGCCGTATTACCCTGCGTGGGGCGCAAAGAAGCGCGGCTACCACCATCGCGCTTGGCACGCTCGCCATCACGGCCGGATTCATATCGGCCACTGGTAAGCCCAGAACAACGCGCTCATGCCGTGTCTGGCTGGCGCGCTGCACACAACAACTTCGACGATTTGCGGCCAGGAAACTGGCCGCTTTTCGTGTTCATGCCACATTCATGTCGGATGTCGTTTTCTCTGCCCACAAACTGGCGCTGACTTGTTCTTGATCAACGCCTTGAAGTTCGAAAGTGGCCGCGATGCGGCCGAAGCGAAGGGGACGGGAATGCTCAAAAAGATGATGAGTGCGCTGATGGCACTGACGCTGGCCTTCGGCATGGTCACAGCTCAACAGTCGGACGCTGAAGCACGCAACCGTGGTGGCCGCATTGCCGCTGGTGTTGCGGCTGGCATCATTGGCCTCGGCGTATTGGGCGCTTACGCTCATGCGCGCGACCGCCACGAAAGCCGCACCTACTACCGCTCGGGCGGTGGCTGCTATCCTGGACCGGAGCGCTGTGGCTACACCAATCGCCGCTGCTTCTACAATGATTGGGGTGATTACGTTTGCCGTGGCGGTCAGTATCGTTGCTGGCGCGACACAATCTGCGATTGACGTGAGGCCTCGATCTTAAAATGAAAAGGCGGTGCAACAAGAGTTGCGCCGCCTTTTTTGCCTTCCAGCTTTCAGAAGCGCGTGCGGATTGCCGGGCTGCTATTCGCCGAAGATCTGCTTGGTGCCGAGATTGCGGAAAAGCTGCTTGACGAGACCTTCATCACGCGCGCCGGGCGCTGGCGTCGTGCTCGAAATGTAATCGAACACCTTTCCGTCTTTCATGCCGTAGTTGGCGACCCGGTCCACAGCCCCTTCGGGTGTAAAATAGATGGCCATCACCTGGCGGTCCACTTCCGTCGGCTTGAAAAACGCCTGCTGCTTGGTGGTGCTCGATATATAATAATAGACGTTGCCAGCCCCGCTCGTGGTCGTGGTCGTCGGGCTGCCAAGTGACATGCGGACTTGATCTTGTCCCATACCGGGCTGAACGGTCAGGGCATCGTTCTCACGGAACAAGTGTCCATGCTTGGTGACCTGTTCAGCGCAGCCGGCCGTTAACAAGCAGACAGCGAGCGCAGCCGGCGTGATCCATGCAAAGGGCCGCGAAGAGGTGCAATCGGAGGCCGGCCCAGATTCGGAGGGGCGCGGCATTTTGCGGAAGCTTGGCTGGCGTCGCATAGTCTTCTCAAACCTTCGTCGAATCGAGCTCAGCAACTCATGTCAGGCCGGTTAACTTGCCAAAACGCTGGATGCAACTGGTACAAAGACAACTTCGAGACTATCCCCAAGTTGACGCGGCCTCAATCCCGGGTATCGCTCTCGTCTAACCCCGGCTCTAGGAGCACACCGACCACATGTTCGACTGGCTGACCAAGCGCGGCTCCCTCAACGAGACGGCAACCGAAATTTATGGCGCGATCGTGACCCGCGGCCGCACAGTTGAATTTTACCGGGCAGGCGGCGCCGCTGACACGCCCAGCGGACGCTATGAAGTCATCGTCTTGGTTATGGTTCTGGTGCTCGAACGCCTGAGGCAAGCTGGGGCCGAGACTCTGGAATTGCAACGCACCGTGATCGAGGCCTTCGTCACCGATATGGACGACTGCATGCGCGAAATGGGCGTTGGCGACCTCACTGTGCCCAAAAAGGTCAAAAAAGCCGCTGCCGGCCTGTTGGAACGCATGGAGCAATATGGCCAAGCCCTCGCCAGCCCTGGAACGGAAGCTCTTGAAGCCGCGCTCCAAACCAACGTGCCAGGGGTTGCAGGCATCGAGGGGGGCGCGGCGCGGCTGGCAGCGATGGTGCGCGCCGATCAAGACCATTTGCGATCCCTCAGCGACGCAGCCGTTTCCAGCGGAGCTGTAAGCTTTTCATCACCCTAAGCCCGGCCGCACTGATAGCAGCCGTCACGGAAGCGGCGGCCAATCCTATGATACTGAGAGGTTTTCTGCCATGACGACCGACACACCCTTGCAGTGGAACCACCTGTTTTCCAGCATCGGACGACACGGCCTACCCATCGAGCGGCAGGCAACTGAGGACGAACGCGACCGGCTTCGAGCCAGTCTTGATATCGTTTCGGTCGAGCAGTTCGATACGCGTTATAAAATCAGCGCGCAAAGCGGTGGCAGCTTTGTTTTTGCAGGTGATTTTCGCGCGAAGGTCAGACAAGCCTGTGTCGTGACACTCGAACCTGTCGCGCAAGACGTCTTGGAAACATTTTCTGTCACCTTCTTCCCACCGGGGCGTTCCGTCGAGCCCAGCGAAAAGGCTGGCGACAAGGAAAGGCCGGTGCTCGACGCGCCCGATACCGAAGTGCTGTACGGCGACAGCATTGATGCGGGCCGTGTGCTGTTCGAACTGCTGGGTGCGGCCCTCGATCCCTATCCGCGCAAGGCCGGTGCTGAATTCGATTGGCAAGACCCAAAGGCGGGGCCGGATGAAGCCGAGATGTTGCATCCCTTCGCGGCGCTTTCGAAATTGAAGGGCGGCGCTTAGCGCTTCGGACGGCTCTTTTGCGGCTTTGCTCAAGACAAGGCTGCACGCCTGCGGTGGATTGGCTCACAAAAAGCGGTTTTTTTCGCAAGGGCGAATGGCTATGGTCCGCGACTATTCCAGTAAGGTGTCAGCGCGCGCGATCAACCAGAGATTGCGCATGTCGGCCAGTTCAATTGCAAGGCAATCCGCCGCATGGCTCAGCCAAAAACGCTCGCGCTCGACGCCATGGGGGGGGATCACGGTCCTGAGGTCGTGGTGCCCGGTGCGGCCATCTCACTTGTTCGCCATCCTGAATTAAGCTTCATATTTTATGGCGATCAGGGGCGGATCAACGCAGCTCTGGCAGGTTCGCCGGCTCTCGCGCGCCGTTCTCGCGTGGTCCACACCGACCTTGCCGTTTCAATGCATGAAAAGCCCAGCCAAGCGCTGCGCCGCGGCAAGGGCACCAGCATGTGGCTGGCTCTTGAGGCCGTAAAAACCGGTGAGGCCCATGCAGCGGTGTCTGCGGGCAACACCGGTGCTCTCATGGCCATGGCGAAACTTGTCTTGCGCCCAATGCCCGGCATCGAGCGCCCGGCTATCGCGGCCCTGTGGCCAACAATCAAGTCGGAATGCATCGTGCTCGATGTCGGCGCCAACATCGGCGCCAGCTCCCGCCAGCTTTCAGAATTCGCTCTGATGGGCGCTGCTATGGCCCGCGCACTGTTCCACATCGAGCGGCCGACGGTGGGTCTGCTCAATGTCGGTGTCGAGGAAATCAAGGGCGCCGAGGAAGTGCGCGAAGCCAATTTGATGCTCAAAGCCCCCAATCTGCCTCTGGATTATCGCGGCTTCGTCGAAGGCAACGAAATCGGCCTTGGCAAAGTCGATGTGGTGGTGGTCGAGGGCTTTGCCGGCAACATTGCCCTCAAGACAGCTGAAGGCACGGCCCGCCAGATTGGACAATATCTCAAGGACGCGATGAACCGCTCGTGGGCCTCAAAACTGGGCGCATTGCTGGCGCGCGGCGGCTTCAAGGTCTTAAAGGATAAGCTGGATCCGCGGCGGATCAACGGCGGCACGTTCCTCGGACTGAACGGCATCGCGATCAAGAGCCACGGCGGAACGGACGCTTTGGGTTTTGCCAGCGCCGTCGATCTTGGCTACGAAATGGCTGAAAGCGGACTGTTGGAACGGTTGGCTGCCGATACGGCCGCCTTTCATCACATGCTGAATGCTGTGCCGGCGCCTAGCGATCAGCCCCGTTCGGCGGTCTGACGGCACGGTGGGCCGGACCGGCCTCGGATCAAAGATCAGTCGCAAGGCGTCAGGGGTTGCCGGCCACCGGCAGCAAAAGGCAAGAGGATTATGGTAGCAGTCAATCGATCAATCATTCGTGGTGTCGGGGCGAGCCTGCCCCGGCGTGTCGTGACCAACGACGAACTTGCCAAAATCGTCGATACGACGAACGAGTGGATCGTCGAGCGCTCCGGCATTGAGCAGCGCTACATTGCGGGCGAGGATGAACTGACGTCCACATTGGGCACGGCAGCCGCGCATCAAGCACTCATTCGTGCCGGCATCGACCCTGTTGAAATCGATCTTGTCATCTGCGCTACAGCAACGCCCGACAAAACATTTCCCGCCACTGCTGTGAAAATTCAAGCTGCACTCGGTGTTACCAAGGGCGCCGCCTTCGACGTGCAGGCCGTGTGCTCCGGTTTCGTCTATGCCATGACGATTGCCGACAACTTCCTCAAAACAGGACAGTTCAAGCGGGCGCTCGTGATCGGTGCCGAAACATTCTCGCGCATTCTCGACTGGTCTGATCGCAGCACCTGCGTGTTATTCGGAGATGGCGCGGGCGCTGTGGTGCTCGAAGCCCAGCCCCAGCACGGCACGCGCGAGGACCGGGGCATTCTCTCCACCATCATCCGCTCAGATGGCCGCTTTGAAGACCTGCTCTATGTCGATGGAGGCCCCGGCTCGACCAAAACGGTTGGGCACCTGCGCATGAACGGCCGCGAGGTGTTCCGCCACGCCGTTCAAAAGATTTCCGGCGTCATAGAAGAAACGCTGGTCACCACCGGCTATGCCGCCGACGAGATTGACCTCTACGTTCCTCACCAGGCCAACGGCCGAATTCTCGACGGCATTGCAAAAAAGCTGGGTGTCTCGCCGTCGAAGATCGTCATGACATTGAACAAGCACGGCAACACGTCGGCGGCCTCTATTCCGCTTGCCTTGAACGCAGCCTTTGAAGACCACCGCATCAAAGAGGGTGACTTGGTGCTTATGGAGGCTATGGGCGGCGGATTTACCTGGGGTGCGGTGTTGGTGCGCTGGTAACCATATGCGCGCCCGGCTGGTGCAGAATTGCTGCATCGCCAGAATACGTGTTTAATTTCAGTTGCTTGCACATGAGCGCTGTTGACCTCATGCGTGACCCTTATTACGGTGCCTGCCAAAGTAGGGTGCTGGGGAGCGTACACAGATGAGCGATAAGACTCTGACACGTGCGGATTTGGCGGAAGCAGTGGTGCGCAAGGTCGGCTTGCCGCGCAACGAATCCCAGGATCTCGTGGAATTGGTTCTCAACGAAATTTCGACCGCACTTGCTCAGGGCGAGGCAGTCAAGCTTTCGTCGTTCGGGTCGTTCGGCATTCGCCAAAAAGGCGAACGCATCGGGCGCAATCCAAAGACCGGTAAGGAAGTGCCGATCACACCGCGCCGGGTGCTTGTGTTCCGCCCGAGCAACATTATGAAAGACCGCATCAACGCCGGTCTCGACAACCGCAAGGCTGCGGAATAGCGGTTGCGATAGCAGCTGCGCGCGGCCGTGAGCTTCGCGCACCACCACTTCGCATGATACATGTCTCGTGCTGTGAACGGCACAGCACGGGTGTGCGCTGCGGCACGGCAAGCGGGCGGCGGCCTCGTTGCGATCAATTGGCTATATGCAAGACAATATCTGGAATAAAAAGTTGCGGATAGTTTGACGAATGATCGTGACCGCGACGCATTGGTGAACCACACTGCAACCCTGATGACATTGTTGCGGGTTGCAGAGCGCATTGCGTTTTAGACCGGCCGCACAAGAGCACGAACAACCCGCAGAGCTTTTGAGCTGGCGGGACGTGGCGTTTCTGGCGCCGCGTGAAGTGCTGCAAGGGGATAGAATGAACAAAGCAGCCGAAGCCTTCCGCACGATCAGCGAAGTTGCCGACGAACTTGAAGTGCCAAAGCACGTGTTGCGCTTCTGGGAGGTCAAGTTTCCGCAAATCCGGCCCATGAAACGAGGCGGTGGGCGGCGCTACTATCGCCCGGAAGATATGGAGCTACTGCGCGGCATACAGCATCTGTTGCACGCCGAAGGCTACACCATCAAAGGCGTGCAGAAGATCATGCGCGAGCATGGCATCGATCAGGTGAAAGCTGTCGCCGAGCGGGCTGCCAAACTCAATGCCGTGCCACCCCCGAACAAGACAAAGCGCGGCCGCAAGGCTTTGACCGAACCCGTGGCGCAAATCCCGGCAGCCGCGCCTGACGCGCAACAGCAACGGCCGGCTGCCGCCGTGCAGGGGGCCGCCCAGCGCCGTCATCTCATCGACGCGCTGCTTGCCGAGCTTGAGATTTGCCGCAGCCTGCTTGCCGAAAGCACATCCGTCGCCACGTCTGGAGCGGTTATCGCGACTGCAAATGCCGCCAGCCGCCGCCGGTCTGTTGGTTAACCCCAACACCGTCGCCTCGGAGCAAGGACGGCCGCGTGGCACTGCAGGCAGGTGTTAGCCTTGCTGCATACTTCTTAGTAGCGCAGCGGCGCACCGTTTTGCTGGCGTCTCGCGGCAGGCTATGATGCGCGCGGAGGCCCCGTGACCCATCAAACCGTTTCGTCCAGCGATTGCACACATCACCTAGGAGACGCGGACCGTCCAGCGTCCGTGGAATTATGGTTCGCCGATCTTACGGTCTGCGGCCCAGCGCTCGATGCGATCGAACACGCCACTCCGAGACTTTCTCCGGGCGACATCAAAAAGATTTCTGGCAGCGCTTCGCCGGCACATGCCCGCGAACGCCGCGCAGCTTATATCGCCCTGCGCCTGTTGATCGAGCGCCACTGGGGGCCGCAATGGCGCTGCATCGACTTTACTCTTACGGGAACGGGCAAACCCTTGCTACCCGGCGCGACGGGCGGCTTCAGCCTTGCCCACGTCGACTGCTTCGCGCTGATCGGCATCGTCGCCGAGGGCACTATTGGCGTTGACCTTGAACCCGCCCGTCAACCCATCATCGCCGATGAGCGCCGCTGCCGCATCGAGGATGCCGCACGGGTGATTGCGCGCTGCGCCGCCCTGCCCGAACTCAGAGAGCCGCGCTTTCTCCAAGCCTGGGTGCGGCTCGAGGCCGTCGCCAAAGCGGATGGCCGCGGCATCGGCCGGCTGCTGACGGGTCTCGGCGTGTTGGGCGGCTCTATGCCAGACACTGAGACCGGTCGAAGCGCCAGCCATGCAGAGGAGATCGCAAACCGCTTCTGGGTGCAGGATCTGCCGGTGCCTCAGGGATGTGTGGCTGCAGCCGCACTCGGCGCGAGCGTGACGGCGCCTGCCGTGAGGCACCTTCCCAGCACGAGCAAGGATCTCGAGAAGCTCGTATTAACGCCTCTCAAACCCTCGGCGGCATGAAGACCGGTATGCCGGTTGCCCAAGTTTTGCGATGAAGGTTGACCGCGAGGTCTTAGAAGGGCAAAAGGACCGTTCAAGTCGGAGCGTAGCGCAGCCTGGTTAGCGCACCAGTCTGGGGGACTGGGGGTCGGAGGTTCAAATCCTCTCGCTCCGACCAACATTTTCAAGGACTTAAGCGGGGAAGCCAAGGTATAACGAGCCCGCTAGGTAGCAAATAGGTAGCACATAAGCCCTCGCTACCTCGGCCGTTGCTCCAAGGCAAGTCGCCGCGTTGCGCGGCGTTACATCCGTCGCGAAGGTTTCCGTTACGCTCCTCACGGGAGTGCGGCTGACCGCATCGTGCCTCGCTCACCCGATCTTGAAGTGCGCCTTGACCGAGAAGTCGCGCGCGGCTCCGCCCTTGGCGGCGAAGCCGAGGGCATTGGAGCGGACGACGGTGTTGCCGATGCGGTAGGTCTTCGCGATGTGGCTGTGTCCATGGACCCAGACGGGGACGTTCTTGAAGGTCGCAATCTCTTCGTCCAGGCTGCTGGCGTAGGCGGGATCAAGCGGGCTCCCTAGGAAGCGTGGATTGAGCCCTAGGCGGCTCGGCGCATGGTGGGTGATGACGACCGTCGGCCGATGTGGCTCGGCCGTCACCGCCTCTTGCAGTCGCTTCCAGGCGGTCTCGTGCGCCTTGTGGGTGTCGGCGGGCCTCAACTTGGCGAGTGGCTGATCAGGGCCGCCCCGCGTCTTGACGAAGAAGTATTCCCCCATGCCTTTGCGGATGGCCGTAACCTCGGCCTCGCTCTGCTGGCCCAGGTCGGTCCAGAGCGTGGAACCGTAGAAGCGCACGCCCTCGATCTCGACGGCTTCGTCATTGAGCACCGTGACGCTCGGCAGATGGCGGCGCAGAAGCTCGGGCGTCTCTTCGAAGACGCCGTCGTAGTGCTCGTGGTTGCCAGCAATCAGCAGAACGTGAGCGAACTTGCGCAGGGCCTCATCGATGACGCGCATCGCGCGGTCGCGCTGCGCGATGCTATAGCCGTCTGTGCGTACTGGGTCGAGGCAGCGCGCGTGGCAGAGATCGCCCGCGATGATGAGTACGTCACCCTTCGGCAGTGCCATTTCTAGCGTCTGCGATTCCAAATGTAGGTCACTGAGGTAGTGGCAACGCATGGCGTCCTGCTCCCGCTCGAATCACATCGCGAGCATCGCCCGTGCTGACAGGTTTGTCGGTTAAGCCACGGTAAGCATCAGCAAGATCATGGACCAGGTGGACATGAAGAAACTCCGCTGTTCGGGGGTCAGCGATCAGGACTTGACAAGAGAAATTTATTGGGACAAATTAGGACCTAATAATTCCTATGAGGTGTTCCATGGCCGTTCTCCAACCGTCCGTTCAGTCTTCGATGAAGCCCCACGTCCATATCCACGGGGAGGAGTGCCCTTGGTGCGAGCAACCCATCCCGAACGAAAAGTTCGAGGAGGTCAGCAAGCGCATTGCCGCCAAGGAGCGGCAGAGGCAGGCCGAAGCCGAGAGCAAATCTCGTGCTGAGGTTGATGCGGTCCGCAAGCAAGGATTGGCGGCCGTCGAGGCAGTGAAGGCCGAGCTGGCGGCTCGGGAGTCGGCCGCCCTGGAGCAGGGCAAAAAACTGGCCGAAAGCGCATACGAAGCAAAGTTGGCCGAAGCGGCTGAGACTGCGCGGTCAGCGGCTGAACGCGAGGCGGCTCTCAATGCGTCACTCGAAGAAGTCAAGGTACGGCAGGCCGAAAGCGAATTGAAAGCACGGGCCGAAATTGAAGCGGTTCGGACGCAAGGGGTCGCTGCCGTAGAGGCTATGAAGGCGGAACTCTTGGAACGCGAGGCAGTAGCCCGCGATCAAGGGAAGAAGCTAGCCGAGTCAGACTTCGAGACCAAGCTCGCAGAGGCGGCTGAAGTCATGAACGCTGCGCGCGAGCGGGAGGCGGCACTGTCGGCGGCGTTGGATCAGTCCCGATTGCAACATGCTGCGACACTCGAACAGATGGCGGCAGATTTTGCTTCTCGGGAAGCAGTCATTCGCGAAGAAGCCAAGGCATCACTCGACGCAGCTTATCAGTCAAAGATTTGTGATGCCGAGACAGCTCGGCAAGCCGCCGAACAGAAATTGGCTGAAGCCGAAGCTTCGCGGGAGGCCGCATTGAACGCGCGTCTGCTCGAGCAACGCGAGGTGCTCGAAAAGCATAACCAAGCGACCTTGAACGCCGAGCGGGCAAAGGCGTTTGAAGATAAGCAGAAGCTGGAGGCGGCGCTTCAGGATGTGCAGCGACAGCTTCAGAAGAAGACGGCAGAAGAACTCGGCGAAGGTGCGGAGGTCGATCTGTTCGAAGATCTGAAGGCTGAGTTCCCGGGTGACAAGATCTGGCGGGTGGCAAAGGGCATAGCCGGTGCCGACGTCATCCACGAAATCTACAACAACGGGATGCTGTGCGGCACGATCGTCTACGACTCCAAGAACCGGAATGCTTGGCGGAGCGAGTACGTGACCAAGCTGAGGGCAGACCAGATCGCCGCCAAGGCGGATCATGCCGTACTTTCGAGCCATGTATTTCCGGCTGGGGCGAAGCAGCTTCACATTCAGGACGGCGTCGTTGTCGTTAACCCTGCACGGGCAATTGTGATCGCAGCGATGCTGCGCAAGCACGTGGTCCAGACCCATGCGCTGCGTGTGAGCAACGAGGAGCGGACGCAGAAGACCGAGGAGCTTTACACCTTCATCACCTCCGATCGATGCAACCAGTTCTTGGACGACATCAGCACGAAGACCGAGGACATGGAGGAGTTGGACGTCAAGGAGAAGAAGGCACACGACGCCACTTGGAAGAAGCGGGGTGAACTCATTCGGTCCGTTCAGCGCTCTCGCAGCCAGTTGTGCGACGAAATCGAGCGCATCATCGGCACCGGCAAGTGAAAAGTGTGATGACCAAACCTGAAACAGTCGGACAGGGCGCGAAGATCGTCGGTATCCAGGATCGTCGTCTCGGTGCCACGGTGCTGCGCACCTATCGCGCCAAGTTCGACATCGGCGACCTTATCCCGAACGAGCGCCAGCCCCGTCTCGGCTCCAAGGAAGACGAGGAGCTGCAGCGGCAGATCGAGGCCAATGACGGGATTTTTGAGCCGCTGCTCGTGGAGCCGCACCCCGATTTCAAGGACAAGTTCCGAATCATCGACGGTGAGCGTAGGTGGACGAATTCGAAGTTGCTGGTCGAGCAAGGCCGCGAGCAGTATCGAAAGGTCCCCGTCGAGGTCACGGACCGAACGCTATCGGACGAGGAGAGGCTGCGCGTCTGGATATACATTCACCGGCAGCGCAAGGAATGGGACGCTCGCGAGAAGGAGATGGTGGCCTATCGTCTCGTGGAGTTGATGGGCCGAGCAAGCGCGGCAAATATTTTAGGCATCACCGTTCGCGAACTCGACAAGCTAGTCGAGATATTCGAGTTGTCCGAACGCTTCACGACACTGCGAGATCGGGGCGCGGCTATCACATGGGCGCGCGAGCTGACCGGCGTTAGCAAGAAACTCCTGACCCCGAGCGTGATCGACGCCGTTGTTGACAAGGTCAACAAGAAGCGCGTGACCAACTCCAAGGATCTCCGCAAGCTGCGGAGCATCCTCGCTGACCCCGTCGCAAAGGAGAACTTTCTGTCCGAGGCGGGAGACCTTGAAACGGCGATGCTTCGTATCGCGCCAGAGACCAAGAAGCGCGATCCTGATTTCATCTCGAACTTGGACTCGACGGTCGAGTCCATGAAGCAGATCCCCTGGGGCACCCTTGAGCAACTGAAGGGTGACGCGGAGGTGATCAAGAAGATCGAGGATGCTGAGGCTTTGCTTCAATCCCTTCGGGAGACTTTAGCCTCGAAGGCGGGGAAGTCGTGAGCGGCTATTGGGCCGAAGTGCGAGTGGTGCTGGCCGCCGGGTCGGGTACAATTACGTGTACGAATCGGAAAGCGGGGCACGATGGAGGATGAAGGCAAGGGCGAAGGCGAACTGATAATCTATCGGACCGAGGACGGCACCGACGAGCTTCAGCTACGCCTCGTCGATGGATCGGTCTGGCTGACACAGGCTGAAATCGCGACTCTGTTCGACACGACCAAGCAGAATGTCAGCCTGCATCTGCGGACGATTTTCGCCGACGACGAACTGTCTGAAGGGGCAGTTGTCAAGCAATCCTTGACCACTGCGGCGGACGGGAAGCGCTACAAGACAAACCTTTATAATCTCAAGGCAATTCTGGCGGTCGGCTATCGAGTTCGAAGCCCCCGCGGCTCCCAATTCAGACGTTGGGCCACCGAGGTCTTGAACGAGTACCTCGTCAAAGGCTTCGTCATGAACGACGAACGCCTGAAGGAACCTGGTGGCTGGGATTACTTCGACGAACTGCTCGAACGCATCCGCGACATACGGGCGTCCGAGAAACGGTTCTACCAGAAGGTGCGCGATCTGTTCGCTCAGACCAGCTCTGATTACGACAAGGACAGCGAACTCGCGAAATCGTTCTTCGCGACCATACAGAACAAGCTCGTCTATGCGGTCACTGGCGCTACAGCGGCTGAACTCATCGTCGCCCGCGCTGATCCCTCGGTGCCGAACATGGCGCTAACCAGTTGGAAAGGCGATAAAGTTCGGAAGGGAGACGTCACAACCTCCAAGAACTATCTGACGGCCGATGAGGTAGACACCCTCAACCGCCTTGTGACGGGTTTCCTGGAGTTTGCCGAGCTGCGGGCGAAGAACCGCCAGACGACAACCATGTCAGACTGGATTGTTCAGACAGATCGCTTCGTCGAGTTCAATGAGCGCGCGGTGCTGCAGGGGCCGGGCCGTATTTCCCATACTCGCATGGAGCAGATCGCTCACGAGCGCTATGACAAGTTTGATCAGAACCGCCGCTTGGCGGAGGCCGAGATTGCCGAGCGCGAGGCAATCGCGGAACTGGAACAGATCGAGGCACAGGCGAAGCGCCTGCCTAAACCGGCGCGCAAAAGAACAGCACGGTCGAGCAAGAGATGATGCGATGAGTGAGGAAACGCGGGAGAGTGGATGGCCCGTACAATATCCATTCAATGGAGCCAACGAACAGATTGGATATCGCGTGTTCCCGGATGAAATGGAGAATGACCCAAACGTGTTCTTTCACGGGACCTCCGCTTCTAACTTAGCCTCAATTGTTAGGAATGGCTTCCGACCTACGCAAGTGCTTAGTTCCGTGTCGTTCGCTCGAGACAGCAGTCTCGCACTAAACTACGCGTGCTCAGCCCGCTCGGCGGATTCGCCCGATGGTTGCGTAATCATGGTCAAATTTGAAGACGTGAATACAACAGGAATAAGATCAGAGAGTTTCGGCGTTCACGTCGACGATCTCAGTCGGTTACCAACTATAATCGGCTATTGCATCATTCCGAAGGAGTACGTCTTTGTTTGAAATCGCGCATTGAAACCCAAAGAAAACCTGATCTTATTTTCCAGAAGATACATTATCACTCTTGGGCAAATCCAGGGGGCTCTATTTAAAAGCGCAGCTTTCTAGCGTTTTCCGAGGTTGGCTTGCTGCGTTCCGCAAGTGCAAAGGCGCATTACAATCTGTCGATCTGCTCTTTTAAGCCATTTGCTCGCGAGCGATGATCTCCGGCTTTCCGTACTTCGCGAAAAGATCGTTTAGGGCCTCTCCAATCAAGCTTTCCATGCTGCGGCGCTGTTCAGCCGCCATCATCTTTAACTGCACGCGCACGTCCTCGGGGTAAAAGGCAGTTATCGGCTTATGGCCGACGCGGGACGGTGGGGTGGTTTTAGCGGCCCCTTCCCCTGCCCCGCTATCGGACCGATTGATAGGCGTAGGTGCGGTCACACGCTGTGTGTCGGTCCGGATACTGCCAGCCGCCTCAGCGAGCGCGGCGAGATTTGGTCTTTTGCTTGCCATTGTCTACATCTCCACATGTCGTCTTGTTGATTTGTCGGGAAGTCTTCAAGCCGAGGCGGCTGGCGATATCCTGAAATAGGGCCCTCACCTCTTCGGCGGCCTTGCTGCCGGGAGCGTATTCGGAGACCCCCTGCCCCGCCGCATATGCGTCCTGGAACGTGATGCGATCTCCGATGATCGCGCGGGATACGACGAGTTTCGATCCAACGAGCCAGGCTTCGCTTTCCTCGTGGCGAGTGCCAAAGGGTTTCGTGCGGGTGATGACAGCCAGGGCGGCGGGTGCACCGGCCATGGTGATGAGGTCGCGCGTGGCCGGTATAGACTTGAGGTCAACGGCGGATGCCTGAATCGGCACTACGACAAGATCGGATGCCTTGGCGGCGGCGAACGCCCCCTCCTCCGTCCTGCCGCCTGTGTCGATGATCAGGAGATCAAGCCCGCCTTGCGCGCGGGCTGTTTCAACGGCGGAGGCCAAGCGTGATGGTTTCGCGTCGATGACCATCGGCTCGTCGCGCTTGCCGCGCAAGTCACCCCACGCGCAGGCACTCGGTTGAGGGTCAAGATCGATGACCGCGACGGTCAACCCCCGCCGCATTGCCTCGACGGCGATGTTGAGTGCGAGGGTGGTCTTTCCAGTGCCGCCTTTTTGGCAGATGAAACTCAAGGTCTTCATGTCGTGATGTCTACAATTCGATGTATCTACAATTATCTTTGTAGATTCGTTGTGGAGCAGCAAGCATTATTTGTCGGGATGTATTATTGTCTAAATGTACAATTTCTAACGTGCTGACATGTATGCATCTTGATAAATCGCAACTCATACATTCTGAATTGTCGGAAACAATTATTGCTGACACACAGAATTGAAGGCTTGTCAGATATTAGACATGGCAACATTGCGCAAAGTGGTTATGTAGGCATGTGTGGAATATCTACATGCGTAAATGCAGGAGTGTAGAATTATATTGCTCGACCGACTTGTAATCCATTTCCCCAGCTTCTCGTCTCGATTATAGAGGATCGCGCTTCTCTAGGCTTTAGCAGTAGTTGAGTTCTCCACAAGCTCTGCAGGGTCTCTTTTTTGCAGAGACGGGACCAGCAGCCCCTCCCGCAAAGCCCTTTTTGATCTTGGGACTTTACAGGCGGAGCGCTATTTCGCGGAGTCGCCTAAAGAATGAGTAGTTTTAATTCTTGTAGGGGAGGGGTGACGCTCGCTACGGCCCCCTGTGGGATGGGAGCGCTTCGCGCCACCCCCCTTTTTGTATAGTAAGAAGGGAATCTCGCGAAACCCGCAGAGGACCGCCAAGTCGAGTCCCAAAAATCGAAACAAAATTCCCGGAATATCAAAATAAATTCCCAAAATGGGCTTGCGTTATTGGGAATAGTTGTTCATGCTTTTGGAACAAATGTTCCAGAATGATGAGTCAAAAATGGGAAATTTATTGCATTCCGAAGCAGTAACTACGAAACACGGGGTTCCGCTTTACCGCTCCAATCCGTCTGTTCCGAACAGCACTGAGATTTCTAGGACGAAACGTGTGCAGATCGGCGACGAGCATAAGGGATTCGTCGTCGATAATGGTACGGGCGAGATTCTGGGGCGGGGAGGGGCCATCTCATACGAGTTTGAGGAGGTGGACAAGGAACGGTTCGTCAAGCTGTACCTTGCGGGCCTCAAGCAGGCGGCGGGGCTGTCCAAAGCTGGTCTTGCGGTGTTCGAGATTGTCTACAATCAACTGCGCGACCGACCAGGTTGCGATTCGGTCCTTTTGAGTACGCGCGATCACAACTTGCCGAAAACAACTTACTTCCGGGGCTTGAGAGAGCTTCTAGACAAGGAGTTCATCTTCCGCAGCACGATCGATGGGCAGTTCTTCGTCAACATTCGCTTCATGTTCAACGGTGATCGTCTGGCATTCGTGAAGGGCTACAAGCTGAAGAACGCGGATGCGAATCAAGGGCAGCTTCCACTTCCTGCGCCCGAAGTCATTATCCGAGAAGTTGGACGTGCTCCAGATTAGCGATCGCTCGACATCCGCATAAGGACTATTGCGGTCCGGGTCGTCGATGGCATACGATTCTCTTGCGGTACAGGCAGGGATGCCGATGACCGTCAAGGGCGAGAGGCGAGCGGAAAGCTCGCCTTTAGCTTATCAGGCTGGCGTCGTGGCTTTGGCGCGCGCATGCGGTTCTCGTTCGCCGCCTTGGGCTCGAAGCGCTTGCGGCACTTGATGTCGCCAAGCCTCTTCTCATAGCCGCCGCAAAAAGCACTCATCCGCTTTTTCACAAGGCCGATACGTGCCACGTCACCCGTCAACGGGTGGATCAGGCTGGCCACAATATGCACATGCGGTCGCCCCGTGTCGGTATGTGTCACCCAGACTGCCTGACGCTCGCTCAAACCCATTGCGCGCAACGCAGCCTCGACGGTCTCGGCGAGATGATCGCCCGTGAGCCAGGCAAGGTCGGAGGCGTGCCAGCCGAGCACGGCGTGGAGGAGGGGGCGCTTTGTCTTCGGCCCCTTGCGGTTGGCGTCCAGATGCGTCGTTCGGTAGGTGTGCGCCATCTCGGCGGCGGCCTCCTCGATGGGCAGCATCAATCCGAATGTGCCGCGCCATTGCGAAGGGCCGGCATCGCGTAGCACGTAGGACATGAGCCCTTCAAAATCGACGCCACGGCCGGTCTGACGCCCGGCTTCGTCTTCGATCAGCACGAATACACGAGCCATCAGCTTCGTCCAATTTCTCGCCTGTAGAGGTCTTGGAGCGCTTCGAGCACAGCTTCGATGCGCGCAGGCGCGATGTAGAAGCCGGAATGGACAGCATGCATCAACTGATTGAGGTTGTTGCCCTGGCGGCGCAATTCTTCAAGAAGTGCGGGGTCGGCGGCAGTGGCGACGCGAACCTTGCCGTCGTTCAAGCGGACGCGCACGAATTCTGAAAGCGAGAGCTTGTAGCGGTCGGCCTCATGTGTCCATCGAGCCATCTCGGCCGGGGTTGAGCGGATGTGCATGCGCTTCAGTTTTGAGCCTCTGCGATGACGCTTTCGGGGTTCGGGGTGCCCCCGACCAGAGACAGTTGTGCGCACGTTTGTGCGCACAACTGTCCATCTGGCTACCTTGAGAAAAATCTGCCTTACGGTCTCCATGGACGTGAAGCGTAGTGCGATTCAGATGACCCTCGGAAGTTTGGCGAGCGAAGTTATTCGCAGCTTAATTGCGCAGATGTGCGGCAATGCAGCAATATTGAGAAAGTTGTGAGTTGTTTTGAAATTCAATCTTTGCGTGACCAGTTATGGATGGTGTCATTTCGATATTTCGTAGCAACCCATTCTTTGAGGCTCTTTCCATGTCACAGAATTATCCCCCCTTTGCCGTTTTCCCTGATCTCAATTGCGCGATCCGACTGCCGTCCGGCGTCGAATATCGCGGCAAGCTTCGCCAGCATCCTTCGACCGAGGTCGATGGCGAATTCTGGTACGAGGGCTACATCCGCGCCGAGCATAAGGACCACATCACGGCCGACACGACCATGAAGGACCGCTTCAATCGCGACGGCTTGCGGCCTGCGCATTTCCATCCGCAATCGAACGTCGAGCCTCTGCGCGTGAAGCTCAACCGCATTCCTGTCGCGAAGCGTAACGACAAGAACGCGGAGACGCTTGTCGGCGAGGTCTGGAACCATGAGGGCCTTTGGACCGTCGTCGCGAGCCCGTCCGATAGCCCGAGCCTACATCTGGCTGGCAACGTCGTGCCATCGCGTCACGAGCTCGGCTTCGACGGCAGCCGCATCCGGCAGTATCAGCCCGAAGCGCCCGAGGAAGAGAAGCCCGCGCCAGCCGCGCAACCCCGCGCTAAAGCACGTGGCAACGTCGCGCGTCCAGCCTAACTGTCAGAGCGATCATCGCCCCGAATTCTGTCGGTGGCATGAGGTCCCACGTCGCCATCCTTTGGAGCCGCCGTCGCTCGCTTGCTCCGCCCGCCAGGGCGAGCGGCGGCGGCGGAGAAGGGGGGCGGGTCCATCCTTTGGTGAGCTTGAGCGAGCGGTATTGCGGCAATCGTCACGCCTACGGCGTGATCGGAATTCTCGCCCTCGCTTTCGCTCGGGCCGGGGCGGGGGTTTCACACCCCCGCACCCCCGTGGGATATTTGACCAAGGGCGAGGACGGCTTTCAGAAGGGAATGGTGTCCTCGGGCTCGTCTGGTTTGATAACGGGAACACGCTGCATGCCGTGGCGGCGAAGGATCTCCAAAGCATGCTCCGTCAGTTGGTGGTGCAAAATGATCGAGACGGCAGACGGACAATCCTCCTCGATCATCTGCACATACAGATCGCGCGTCAGCAGCACGGGCAATGCTGCCGTCTCGGGATCAATCGGCGTCGAAAGAAGCTGGCCCCAGGCCGGCCCGACCCAGGTGGGCAGGGCCGGCTCTAGGGCGGCGGCACACTTCCAGTAGGAAAGCTCTGGCGGTGTCGCCTTCACTTCGACGATGATAAAGGGCGCAAGGCTCTCTCTCATCGCGGGCCTCATTCGTCATCTTCCGGTGGCAGGTCTGGACTTGGCAGATTGCGCTGCCATTCCACGAATTCCCTCAAGAGGAATCCGACCTTGCCAGGACCGAGCTTGCGACGGCGGATAAACCGCCCCGCACGTTCCATCCGGTAGATATGCGTGCGGCTGTAGCCTGTGAGGCCACAGATTTCCTTCATGGAGAGGATTCGATATTCGACAACGGGATCATTGGCGTGATTGTTCGTCATGGCGCGAGCTTTCTTCTTGCAAGAAAAGCATGCGCTTTCGGG
>Ga0247836_1002795_pt1 | contig 24577 bp, 18 predicted proteins | sample LaCruzMarch2015__4_FD_187116 | JGI IMG/M metagenome (GOLD analysis project Ga0247836, IMG submission 187116) | Freshwater microbial communities from meromictic Lake La Cruz, Castile-La Mancha, Spain - LaCruzMarch2015_14m | ecosystem: Environmental > Aquatic > Freshwater > Lake | place: Spain... | reverse complement strand
TCCGCGATCGCGGGCTCGCGCTCCTTCCCCGCATCCCTCGCGCGGACGTATTGGCCGTACAGCAGCATGCTGAAATCGTCGCCCAAACCAAACAGGATCGAGCAAAAGCCAATCGCGATCACGTTGACTTGGGAAAACATCAGGGATCCAAGGGCGAGCGCGACCACGCTGGAGAGCGCGAGAATGAAAACAATGCCCAGCAGGGGCGTCACGCGGCGGAAGCCCACCCAGAAAAGACCCACCACCATTGCCATCGAAAGCGCCGACGTGATGGTGATGTCCCGCTGCATGCTGGCCGCAATTTCTTCCACGTAGGCGGCGCGGCCGGTGATCAAGACGACCGGTGCCTCCGCTCCCCAGTCGGCCCGGGCGCGGTCAATAACCGATCGCACCGATTGCATCACGCGTTGGCTGGCCGAGGCGCCGAGGTCGGGGTCCGAAGCCACCACCGTGAGGAGCCGCGAGGTTCCGTCCGGTGTCGCGAGCGAGAAGCTGTCGTCTAGGGCGATGGCTTCCGCGATGGGCGCGACGGCGGGTCCGACGATGCCGAGGGGGTCATTTTCGATCTCAAGCTGCGCCCGCGGCGAACCGGCCCGCCACTGGGCAACCAGCCGTTCGAGGCGAGCGTGGACGGCATCGGGTTGGAGCCGCGGAAGAAGCGACGCAAACCGTTCCGGGTCGAGATTGAGCAACAGAGGCAGCACGAAGGCCGCGGCGGTTCGTTTCCCGGCGTCGGAGAGGAGCGGGGATGCCTCCAGCACGCGCAGCGCCCAAGGCTCCCGGCGCAGCCTGTTCGCGAGATCGTCCGTGAACGCATCGGTGTCCGCCGCATTCGGGCTCTCGACCACGAGGGCGATCTCGCGCGCCTGGGAGAACTCGCGGTTGTAGATTTCCAAACCGCGCACGGCGGGTGCATCGCCCGGGAGCAAATGCACGATCTCCGTGTCAAAGCTCTCCCGGGAGGCGAGCCAGGCAACGGACACTGCGCCCGCGAGTAACGCCGCACCCACAAGCCGGAGCGGGTGGCGGGCAATCTGCCTCGCGAGCGCTTCGGAAATCACACGTTGAACCGGAACTCCATCACGTCGCCATCCCGCACGACGTATTCCTTGCCTTCAATGCGCAACTTGCCGGCCTCCCGCGCCTTCGCCTGGGAACCGAGCGAGACCAAATCGTCAAAAGCGGTCGTTTCCGCCGCGATGAACCCGCGTTCGAAGTCCGAGTGAATGACCCCCGCCGCAGCCGGAGCCTTGTCCCCAGCACGGATGGTCCAAGCCCGCGTTTCTTTCGGTCCCGTCGTAAAGTAGGTCCGCAGACCGAGCAGGGCGTACACCGCGCGGATGAGCAAACCGACCCCGCTATCCGTCACGCCGAGCCCTGCGAGGAACTCCTTCGCCTCCGCAGGATCGAGGTCCACGAGTTCGCTTTCGATCTGCGCGCTAATCACCACGGCCTGCGCGTTGTGATGGGTGGCGACGTACTCGCGTACGGTGGCCACATGCCGCGCTGCGGGCGACTCGCCTTCGAGCGAGGCCAGATCGTCCTCGCGCACATTGCACGCGTAGAGCGTGGGCTTGGCGCTCAGGAGGAAAAATCCGTTTAACAGAAGCCGCTCTTCCGGACTGATCTCCAACGTGCTCGCGGGTTTACCGGCATCCAGGTGCGGCAGTAGTCGTTCAATCAGAACGTTTTCCGCCTTCGCGATCGCATCGCCGCCACGGGCCGATTTCGCATTGCGATCGCGCCGCTTATTGAGAGAGGCGAGGTCGGCGAGGATCAGTTCCGTGTTGATGACCTCGATGTCGCGCAGGGGGTCGATTGATCCCGACACGTGGTGAATGTCTTCGTCTTCAAAGCAGCGCACGACCTGAACGATCGAGTCCACTTCCCGGATGTGGCTGAGGAACTGATTCCCGAGGCCTTCGCCCTCGCTGGCTCCCTTTACGAGCCCGGCGATATCGACGAACTCCACTGCGGCAGGGATGGTTTTCTCCGATTTGGTGAGCACGGAGAGTGCATCCAGGCGGGGGTCCGGCACGCTGACGATCCCCATGTTGGGGTCAATCGTGCAGAAGGGGAAATTGGCCGCGGTGGCTTTGCGGGTGCGGGTGACCGCGTTGAAGAGGGTGGACTTTCCGACGTTGGGGAGTCCGACGATTCCGGCTTTGAGCATGAGAGAAAATGGGTTGGGTGGGTGGTCGCGCGGTGGTGGATTTTTGGAATGAGCAGCTCCGAGGATGGGAGACTAGGGATTTTCCAGCGACGTTCAATGGCCATCCGTTCGAGAGTGAGAGGGGCTGCCGGCCCCGCCGAGGTCGGCGAACCGAACTTGGCGGCTTGCGCCAAGGCATCTCGACTCTTATGTATAAGCATATGCGAACCACCATCGATGTGCCGGATGATCTGCTCAATCGGGTTCGGCCGTTTTTGGAAGCGAGAAAGATGACGTTCCGCGCCTTGGTGATCGATGCGCTAGATCGCGCGATTGAGACGCCCCCGGTTTCGTTCAGTCTGAGAGATGCTTCGGTTGGATGCGCGGAGGACGATGCCGGCGTTTCGAGCGAAGCCATCAATCGGGCAATCGATGAAGCGCGCGCCCCTTCGTTCAAAGGGTGATTGCTGCGGACACCAATCTGCTCGTGCATGCCCACCAGCGTGAAGCATCCCTTCACCCGGGTGCGAGGGATGTGATTCGTCAGCTTGCGGAATCTCCGGTCCCCTGGGCCATCTGTCTGCACAGCCTTGTGGAGTTCTATGCGGTCGCAACGCATCCGCGGCTTTGGAAGAAGCCATCGACTCCCGCGCAGGCTCTCGATCAGATCGCCGCCTGGCGGGAATCGCCGAGCTTGCGCGTGTTGTGCGATTCGCCCGGGGTATTAGACAAGCTGGGTGAACTCGCGGTGAGCGGGAGGGTGCGCGGGGCCTTGATCCACGACGCAAGAATTGCCGCCTGCTGCTTGGTGGGCGGAGTCGTGGAACTGTGGACGGTGGACCGGGATTTCAGCCGTTTTCCCGCGATCAAAACCCGGAATCCGCTCGGCGGATGAGAAGAGCCTGGAGGGTCCCTTTCTGCTTTCCCGTCCCGCAGCTTGTTTTTATGCTTAGGGCTCTCTCGCGCTCAAACGATGCAAATCCTTTCTCCAGAGAATATCCCGTATCTCACCGCCTTCGGCGTGTTGTTGATATTGGGGGCTGTGGAACTGACGCTGATGTTCGCGGGCGTCGGGCTCTCCGATTGGTTGGAGAATCTTCTGCCGGATGCGGACGCAGACGGCGGCGGAGCATCCGGAGCGGGGTTGCTGGGGTGGATCCGCGGGGGCGATGTTCCGCTCCTGATCACCCTGGTCGTTTTCCTCAGCGTGTTCGGGATTCTTGGACTGGCCGTTCAGGCACTGGGTCACGCCATCTTCTCCCATCCGCTCCCGGGCTGGCCGGCGGCGGTTGGCGTGTTTTTTGTGGCCATTCCGTGTACGCGTTGGTTCGGCTCGCGCCTGGCACGCCTGCTCCCGCGGGATGAAACGGAGGCGGTTTCCGAGGATACGCTGATCGGAAGGATGGGCGTCGTAAGCCAGGGGACGGCCGCGCACGGGAAGCCGTCGGAAGTTCGCGTGCAGGATCAGTTCGGACACTCTCATTACGTGATGGCTGAACCCAAGGATCCCGAACAAAGCCTGCCGCAGGGAACCGAAGTGATTCTCATGTCCCGATCCGGACATGTTTACAAAGCCGAGAAAAATCCGTATCCGTGGCTGACCAAAGACCCATCCGACCCATCCGATACCCATGGAACTTAATACCCTCATTCTGGTTGGCGTCATCGCCGTTGTCATTGTCGTCGCCATCTTTCTCATCGGCACGATCATCGCGCGGCTGTACGCCCGGGCTTCCAAGGAAGTGTCTTTCGTGCGCACGGGCTTTGGTGGGCAGAAAGTCATCATGAATGGCGGTGCCCTGGTGCTGCCGGTGCTGCATGAGACGATCCTCGTCAACATGAACACGCTGCGCCTGGAGGTTCGGCGGGCGAACGAACAGGCGCTCATCACCAAAGATCGCATGCGCGTGGATGTGCAGGCCGAGTTCTATGTCCGCGTCAAACCGACTTCCGAGTCCGTCGCGGATGCCGCGCAAACCCTCGGACGGCGAACGATGAATCCGGAACTCCTTAAGGAACTCGTCGAGGGAAAGTTCGTCGACGCCCTCCGCGCCGTCGCGGCGGCGATGGACATGGAGGAACTCCACGAACAACGGGTCGATTTTGTCCAGCGTGTCCAGGCGGCCGTTTCCGAGGATCTGCGCAAGAACGGACTCGAACTCGAGTCAGTTTCCCTGACGTCGCTCGACCAGACCACCCAGCAGTACTTCAATCCGCAGAATGCGTTCGATGCCCAGGGGTTGACGAAGCTGACCCAGGAGATCGAGGGGCGGCGCAAGCAGCGCAATGACATCGAGCAGGAGACGGAGGTTCTGATTCAAACAAAGAACCTCGAGGCCGAGCGGCAGAAGTTGGAGATCGGTCGGGAAACGGAGTACGCGCGGCTCGAGCAGCAGCGGGAGGTCGAGATTCGTCGAGCCGCTCAGTTGTCCGAAATTGCCACCCAGCGGGCGCTGAAGGATCGGGAAGCCAAGCAGGCGGAGATCGATGCCAAACAGCAGGTGGATCAGGCGCAAATCCTCGCCCATCGATCCATCGCGCAAGAGCAAATCCGCACGGAACAAACCCTTCAGCAGGCGACGATCGACAAGATGCAGAAGATCGAAACCGCGGAAATCCTCAAACGGCAGGCTCTCGAGCTTTCTGAGCAATCACGGGCCATCGCCATCGCGGAACAAAGCCGGGCGCAATCCGAGGCGGAAGCCGCCGCCGCCACCGCCCGGGCATCCGCCGTGCAGGCGGAGGAAGCGGTCATTACCGTTCGCGAATCGGAGGTGGCCGAACGTCAGAAAAAAATCGAGTTGGTGGAAGCGACCAAGATTGCCGAGCGTGACGCCATCGCTCTGCGCGTGGCGGCTGAAGCGGAGATGCATGCCGCGACGAATCGTGCGGAAGCGGTGCGTCTCGCCGCCCAGGGCGATGCGGACGCTGAGCGCCTGCGCGCGGATGCCTCCTCCCTGCGCTACAAGGTGGATGCCGACGGCACACGCGCCCTCCACGAAGCCGAAAACGTCCTTTCGCCCGAGATCATCGCGATGAAGATCCAGCGGTCGATTCTGGAAAAACTTCCGGAGATCATCCGGGAAAGCGTCCGTCCCATGGAGCGGATTGAGGGTATCAAGATCGTGCAATTCGGCGGACTCGGCGACGCAAACGCGGCGTCTTCGACAGGCGAGCCCTCCGGGAATCTTGCAGATCAGGTGGTCAATAGTGCCCTGCGTTATCGCACGCATGCGCCGATCCTGGATTCCCTGTTGAAGGAGGTCGGCATGGATGGGGCAACCGCGGATGGGCTCGCGATGTCCGTTCGGAAGGCGCTTGCAGACTCGACTCCGCCTTCGACGCCGAGCGTGTAGGAAGCTCACGCGAAGTCGCGAAGGCCGCGAAAAGGGGGGGTGGGACGCCGGTTATCCTAAAAACCGGAATGGAACCACAGATTTACAGGATTTACACAGATAAAGCATTGGACTGGAGGAACTTCGCTTTGTGAAGTCGACGAGGATGTGTTCACCGAATAGGTGGCAGGCGTTTTTTGTGTAATATCCTCACACTGAGTAACCTAACTCCGAAAAACAGTTCTCATTTTCCCATTTAGGGTTATTTGCTTCCCGGTTTGATGGCGGGGATGTGGCGGAGGTCTTCCGGGATTTGATCGGCCGTGAACGTTTCCGGAAACATCTGGATGAGGCCGAAGTAGGGGCAACCGAAGTCGGGGAGCTTCCCGCAGCTGCGGTCGACAATCGATCCCGCCGCCACCACCAAGCCGCCATGCGCACGGACGATGTCGATCGTCTGTTGGAGCCGACCCCCAAGCGTCACCACGTCCTCTGCGACAACGAAACGCTCCCCGGGTTGGATCTCAAATCCACGGCGAAGGACCAGCCCACCCTTGTCATCCTTTTCGGCAAAAATGTGGGGTCGGTCCAGGACTCGGGCGACCTCCTGTCCGACGACGATTCCTCCGACCGCGGGGGAAATGACCGTGTCGCACGGAAAGGGACGAAGTTTTTCTGCAAGTTCTCCGCACACGCGTTCCGCGACGCGGGGTTGTCTTAGGAGCAGGGCACATTGGAAGAATTCCCGGCTGTGCAGCCCGCTGCGCAGGATGAAATGGCCCTGGAGCAGGGCACCGGTTTCGCGGAACAGATCGAGGATGTCGCTCATGAGGTGGTTTGCGGGTTCACGAAGGATATGCCGTTTTTCTGCCGTTTCAGGAATTCTTTCGCGAGGCTGCGATACGCTTCGGCGCCGGCCCCCTTTGGATCGTACTCCAGGATCGTCTTTCCGAAGCTTGGCGCCTCGCTGAGACGCACCGCGCGAGGAACGACTGTGTCAAACACGACCTCTTCAAAGTGACGTCGCACGTCGTTTACCACGGCGTCGCTGAGATTGGTGCGGACGTCGTGCATCGTCATGACCATTCCGCTCAGGGTGAGGTCGGGGTTGATTCCGGACGACCGGAACTGCTCCATTACGCCCATGAGCTTGGAAAGACCCTCCAGCGCGTAGTACTCGCATTGGATCGGAACGAGGATCTCGTCGGCAGCGGCGAGGGCGTTGGTCATGAGGATTCCGAGCGACGGGGGACAATCGAGCAGGACAAAGTCGAACGTTTGGTCGTCGCGCAGCGGCTCGAGGCACTTGCGGAGTTGGAGGAGGTGGTCCTCCATCCGTGCCACTTCCACCTCCGCCCCGCAGAGATCGAGGTTGGCCGCGATGAGGAAAAGCCGGTCCAACCGAGTTGGTAGCACCGAGTGCGAGAGCGGTTGGTGTCCCAGCAGCGGCTCATACAGACTTGGGGCATGATCGCCGGGGATTCCCAGTGCGCTGCTCGCATTGCCCTGCGGGTCGCAGTCGATGAGCAGGACGCGTTTTCCCGCCTCCGCGACGAAGGCCGCGAGATTGACGGACGTGGTGGTTTTTCCCACGCCTCCTTTTTGATTGGCGACGGCGATGATCTTCACGGTTGGGAGAAATAGGTGACGAGCCCGCGGACGACGCTGTTTGCGTATTCGCGGTAGATGCTTTCGCGTTCCACGCCGGCGAAGTTGCGGCGCCCGGGGTAGTCCCCCGCCTGGGCGCGGGCGTAGCCTTCATGGGAATTCATCACGTAGGGCTCCAAGTAAATCACAGGGCAGGCGAATAGTCGATTGGCGAGGAGATTTCTTGCCCAGAGGTACGGGTTGCCATCCACGTTCACCGCCCGGTCCCCGCGGTAGGTGTAGGGAGGCAGGAGGGTGGAAACCGCCATTTTCTCCGCCACGACGCGGCTGACGGCGAGTTCCTCCGCGAAGGCGCGCGAAAGGAGCTTCGTTAGCATATTGAAACGCTGATCCTCGTAATCGAGTTCCTTTTCGCTGAACCCGCCGGTGAGAAGGAGGTGGAGGTGATTCTCCTCCACCAATGTGGGCTTTGCCGGATCGCCCCAAGCCTCGGCGTTGAAGTGAAGGCAGATGACGAGATCGGGCTGAATCTTCGAATTCACCCGGACGGCGCGTTCCCGGATCTCGCTCACCCGGAAGAAAAGTCGGTCGCTCTCCGAGCGCAGGCTGTCAGGCGTCACCGGCTCCGAACGCTCCTTGAGCGCGGTCCGGGCGGGGTCGACTAGCGTTCCGGGTCGGGCGGAAGTGACAGGACCCGGAGTGCTGCGGACAAGGGTCACGCGCGCGCCGAGAGCCCCCAATTGTTCCTGCAGCAGTTTGGCGACGCGGAGGGTCATATCTCCCTCGACCACGGGTTTTCCATCCCCGATGCGAAACCATCGCTCTTCCAGTTGGGCAAACTCGCCGCCGAGGTGGCCCGGGTCGATCGCGATTTTGACGCCCTTCAAGGGCTGATCGGCCGGCCGCACCGGGAGTTGGGATTTCGGCCGCCAGTAGCGACCCGGTTCGCGCACGATGCCGTCACCCGGAGAGAAGGCGAGCGTGTAGAACCCGTCGCCTGTGAGGATGCGCGCGCTGGTTTCGGTGACCTGAATCGTCTTTTTCCAAGCCCCGCCGGGGGCGTACACTGTATCGAGCAGGCGGACGAACTGCTCCCGGCTCATCGTTTGCTGATAGGCGCGGAAAGTGGACCAATCCGGACGCGTTGCGAGTGGACTGAGCCGTTGCGCGCTGGCAATCCCGGTCAGGGCAGCGGAGAGCAGGATGGCGGCGGTTTTTTCGAGCAAGACGCGATTTTACATGCATCAGCGGCGTGCATACATCAAAACGTTGCATCAATTGCGCCGTCGTTGGCGAAAAACCCCAATTTACTGTGATCCGCATTCTGTTTCTAGGCGATATCGTCGGCGAACCCGGCCGGAGCGCCGTCGTCGCTCGTGTGCCCCAACTCAAAATCGAGCGTCAACTCGACTTCATCATTGCGAATGGCGAAAACACGGCGGGGGGGCGCGGGATTTCGCCGAAGCTCGCCATCGACCTCCTGCGCTCCGGGATCGCGGTGATCACCACCGGTGACCATATCTGGGACCAGAAGGACATTATCGGCTATCTACCGACGGAACCCCGCCTCCTCCGACCTGCAAACTATCCGCCGAACGTCCCCGGACAGGGCAGCATCGTGCTCGAAACCAGCAAGGGGCCCGTCGGCGTCCTCAATCTCCAGGGCCGGACGTTTATGCAGCCCTCGCTTGAGAATCCGTTTCACGTCGCGGACGCCGAGGTCGCCGCATTACGGGAAGTCACACCTGTGATTTTCGTCGATATGCATGCGGAAACCACCAGCGAGAAAATTGCGATGGGCCGCCATTTGGACGGGCGGGTTTCGGCAGTTGCCGGAACGCACACACACGTCCAAACGGCGGATGAGCGGATTTTCCCGGGAGGGACCGCCTTTCTCTGTGATGCCGGGATGTGTGGCCCGGACGACTCGTGTCTGGGTCGCGAGAGCGAATCCGTGATCCAGCGCTTCAAGACGAGCATGCCGACAAGTTTCCCGATCGCGAAGGGGCCAGTTCGTCTTTGTGGAATGATTGTTGACGTCGATGAACTGACCGGCCGCGCGTTAGCGGTCGAGCGACTGTCGGAAATCTACCTGCCCACGGCCTGAGGGAGCCCGCGTGGGGCAAACCTGGCAGGAGCCGGGGTCTACCGACCCCGATCGCTCGGTCCGGACGATCTCCTTGTTCTGCGCGAAAGAAAGTAACGCGGTCCGGCGCGTTTCCGATCTGTGGCTTATCCATGTTGATGCGCCACACCGAGATCGGCGGCAACGCGCTTGAGGCGTTTGTCGAGTGTCCAAAACATGTGGCTGGAGAGGATGGCTCCTGCCAGCAACTGGACATCATTCCACCCGATACCGCGTCCGTGGAGATTATGAATTTTCAAAAATTCCAGACATTCATCCGCTGTGCCAGAGGCGGCTCGAGGAATAGCACGCAACGCCGCGAGCGTCTCCGCCCTCTGCGCGAGATTCCCGCACGCCAGTTCCCCGATCACGACGGAATGAATCGAAATGCCGCCGTTCCGCAGTGCCTTGGCGAATGAGGGTAAGCCGCGCCGGAAGTGCTCCACCCAGACGGATGTGTCGGCAAGAATCACTTGCGATGCGAGGACGTCCGGCGAAGGCGGGGCGGGACCTTTAGGGATGGCATCGTGCCGCCGAGGGAGGCCAGGCGTCGGGCGGCTTCGCGTTCAATCAGGGCGTGCAATCCCAACCGAACGAGGGTGGTTTTCTCGGTCTCGCCTGTGTATTCCGCTGCCTGCAAAAGAAGCGAGTCATCAATGTTTAGGGTGGTTCTCATGCATACAGTGATGCTTGTTTTGTATTCATTGGTCAACAAAGGCTTCTGCAGATTTGCCTGCTCGGGATTATCTGAGATCACCGATTCACGTTGGCTACGACTCATGCGCCCCCGGTCAATACGTTGCCCCTGCGGTCGGTGTCGGCAAAACGCTCACGTGGTCGGCTTCACCGCCGTGATTTTCCCCCCGTCCATTCGATTCGCCGCAGTTGCCTTGGTGGCAGTCCTGTGAGTTGTTTCACGCTTCGGGAAAGATGAAACGGATTCGCAAAGCCGCTCTGAGCTGCGATTTCCCCGAGGGTCAGGCCGGTGGAACGGATCATTCGGACGGCGTGCTCGGTCTTGAGGCGCCAAATCATGTCTGAGGGGCTCTCCTGCCGCGCTTGTCGGAAAAGCTGCCTGAGGCGGGAATCCGAAACTCCGCAACGCGGGGACAAATCCGAGGCCTTTCGCAATCCCGTGGGGTCTTCCTCAAGGATTTCCAGGGCCCGCTGCATGGCGGGATGTAGGGGAGCTTCCGACCCGGGCGATTCCAAAACATGCGCTGCGAACCGAAGGAGACAGGCCTTCGTCATTAGCACCATTGCCGCGTGGAATTGGGGGCCCGGGTTGCTGGGTGAGGCTAATCCTTCACCGATCAGGATATGGACGGCTCCAGGGATCGAGTGGACGCCGCAGACGCGGGAGAGGGTTCGTCGCTCCATCCGACTGAGGAATGAAGGTCCAAGCTGACAACTGGTGTGAACGCTGCGGCGTTCGCGGTCGAACTGGTAATGCACCCGCCAACCGGGATGCATGAGAACTCCTTCCCCTTCTCGAAAAACCACGGAACGTCCGTCGATTTCGACCTCAGCGCTTCCCTCAAGCATCACAACCAACTGATAAGCCTGCTGCCAATGCGGCCCGAAGCTGCCTCCGGGCTCGTAGATGGCGCGGACGAAAGTATACCTTTCATCTCCCCGAAACACGGCCCTCACCGCGTCGTTCCGATTCTGTGATGCATCCAGAGCCTCGTGAGCCATAAGGAGAGACTTAGGAATCGATCCGCGAGATTGTCAATCGGGATATGTTTTTCATCCGATGCGACATTCCGAATCGGGGCGGTGCATGCCATGCTGGGAACATGGAAAACGAGCGTATCCTCGAAAAGGACATCAAGATCAACTGGTACCGAAGCCCGGTCGATAAGGCGCTCATGAGCGGTCTCATGAAGAAGGATGACGTCAAAGCGTTCCGGCATGTCATTCTGCAACTCGGTCTCTTCGCCCTGACCGGGACGCTAAGTTACCTCGCCTTCCTGAACGTGAATGCCGCGAATTGGATTTGGTCCGTTCCCCTCGTGTTGTTCTGCCTTTTCTGGCACGGCACGTTCGCTGCGTTCATAGGCGGTGTCGCCATTCACGAACTCTGCCACAAAACCCCGTTTCGGACGGCATCGCTTAATGATTTCTTCCTGTACGTTTTCTCGTTCCTGAGTTGGTCCGATCCGGTGGGCTATCGACTCAGCCACGTAAAGCACCACCAGGTGACGGTGCATCATGATTTGGACGGGGAAGTCATTCTCCCCCAAAAGCTGGATTGGAGCGCGCTTCAGGAGGGCGATGTGATCCTGCCGGACAGGGTCGACGGGAAGTTCGCGAATTTCATCTTGTGGCACGTCCTGCCCTTCCCCCATCCAGTGAGTTGCTGGGAACGGTTGAAGCTGTGGACGCGGTATGCGTTCGGTGAACTAAAGGGACTTGGGATGTTTGCGGGCGGGGAGTGGTGGCTCAACCGGATCCTGCCGGAGGACAAAGCCGAGGCAAGGCAGCGGCACCGCAACTGGGCCCGCGCGCTCTTGTTGGGTCATCTGGCTCTGGCCGCGATTTTTGTTGCCACGGGACACTGGTTCCTGGTGATCATCGTAAGTTGTTCCGGAACGTATGCGGGCTGGTTGAGCAGTCTCTGCAGCCTCCCGCAGCATATTGGAATGGGGCCAGATGTCCCCGATTTCCGTTTGTGCTGCCGGACCTACACCTGCCACTGGTTCCCCGCTTTTCTCTACTGGAACATGCAGTATCACGTGGAACATCACATGTTCCCCGCGGTGCCGTTTTACAATCTGCCAGCGCTCCGCAACGCGATTGAGCACGATCTGCCGCCCGCCACCCACGGTCTGTTGGCAACGTGGCGTCAGATCCTTCCGGTCATCAAGAGACAGGGAAAAGACCGCCGCTTTGCTTTTGTTCCCGAGCTTCCCAGCCGGGCTGCGGTGCAGAACGCTCCGCTGTGACATGTAACCAGATTGGGATCATCCGGAAAGTTCATGCTTATGCTGTGGCCTCCGACTTTTGCGAGGCATTGTGCGCCAGAGGCGCAACGGACATTAGTCCGGCTTTCTGAACTGGGGCTGTTGGAAGACCGCAAAGGCTGATGAAATCACGGTCATTGCCCAAAGGTCTTTACGACTAATGGGTCAAGCATGGTTCTGGGGACGGGTTGGATAACCGCAGATTAAAAGGATTTGCGCAGATTTTCCCCCGGCTCAAAACCAGGCTCTTGTATGCCAACGAGGAGGCGGCAAAGTTCGCGGTGCCCTTCCATCGCGGCACCGAGCACGACGTAGGTTATGTCCTCTTCAAAAAATCTGCGAGCATCGGCGAAAATCTGCGGTCCCAGGCATGAACTTTTCGGAAGAACCCTAGATTGTATGTTTTCTGGAGTCTCGTGCCCGACGCCGTGGCGCGTCGTGAAGTATATCCACTAAATGTACGAGCGCGCGGTGTCGGCGAGGAGACACTTAACCTCCGATCGGGTGGCGTAGGTGTTAACCCTTTGAAGTGACTAAGTATTAAGCACTAAGCGAACCGTTAAACCGGGGTTCCAAGCTTCATTCATTACGTGTGCCGGAGGCAGGTCATCCCATTCCCCTCCTCGATCGCTGCGACGGTGAAATTGGTCCCGAATGCCGCGGAGGGTAGCTCGATCCCCTTTGGTTCCTCAAAACCGCGCGTGATCTTGGAACATATGCAGGTCGCCTTCCCGGGAGTGTCTGTGATCGTTTGCATGCTTAGTCCGCTGAACCCCAGAGACTTGTGGTGGCCTGTTTAGATTCTGGGGCGCCTCATATCGCAGAACTACCCTCGGTGCGGATCGCGGAATCGCGAGAATGCCAAACCCTGTCAACCACGATGCTTGTGGCAATACTGTAACTAATCTTCGGTTGGCGCGCGATGGAGATTTGGACATTCTCCCGACCGCCATCGCAGGAAGTGTGTCACGAGCGGTTTGTTCTCCCGCTCCGAGACGTTCGGCCGGCACTTTCGCAAAAGTATAAAGTTACAATGACCACATCAGCAACACACGCCTCCGCCCAAAGACTCAAAAGTGCCTTCCGGAGGGGCGTCAACACGGCCTTACGGCAAGTGATAGCGATCGGGATTGCAATGTGTTTGTTCAGCAAATCAGACGGCGCTTTGGTCGTCACTCCAGATGTGAACCCTACAAACCTTTTTTCAAGTATTGCAGGTGGTTCATCGGGACTGACATTGACATCCGCATCAATCACGAGCGGTGCGCCGGTTCAATTCGGTACATTTACCGGTCTGGGAGATTTGGGGCTTCCGTCGGGCATTGTGCTTAGTACTGGCGGGGTAGTCGACGCCGTTCCGGGCGCGTCGACTGTCTCTGGCTTGGGTCAGGGCGGCGGTTCTTTTGGAGCAGGCTTCTTCGATGCGGCCCAATTGTCCTTCGGATTCACTTCGTCTACCTCAAGCGTGAGCTTCAGCTTTATCTTCGCCTCCGCGGAGTACAGTGGTTACGTGAATTCGACTTTCAACGACGAATTCCGCTTGCTGCTCAACGGCCAGAACATAGCGCTGGTGCCCGGGACATCGACTCCGATCAGCATCAATACTATCAATAACGGTGGGCCGACCGCTCCGGGAACAAATCCTTCGAATGCTCAGTTCTTCTCTGCTAATCCAAGCCATACAACGATCAATTTTGAGGGCTACACCAAACTAATTGAGGTTGGTGCAACCAACTTAATACCCGGACAAAGCAACACGTTGAGTTTCGCCATTGCTGATAAAGGCGATAGCTCTCTAAATTCGGCGGTCTTTATAACGGCTCTATCAAATGCGCAACCCGGAAGTAATCCAAACGCTGCAAATAATCCAGGTGTGCCCCCGACACCGCCCCCGACCTCTGGACTTCTTGAAAACCCTTCTGTCGCGACGACGGCTTCGTATACCGCAAACGGGCAAGTCGCCACCGGACCTACTGGGGTTGCCGTCAACGACTTGACCTTCTCTCCGGGTGCAAGCATCGCTATTCAGGACAAGCTGACCGTTACTGGAAATCAAATTCGGTCTGCTGCAGGAACATCTGGGATGATCACCGGCGGTACGCTCGAAGGAGGTTCGTGCGGGCTTCAGTTCAACATCGATGGTGTTCTGGTGGTGCAGTCGAACATCGGCCTGGGCGGAGTCCAGAAGTCGGGAGTTGGCGATTTGATTGTCGGGGGGGTCAATACCTACTCGTGCCCCACGGACGTGATGTCCGGCGCCCTGCGCGCGACGTCAACCACCGGCTTTAGCCCCAATTCGGCGTACACGGTCAGCGCAGGCACGGAACTCGATGTCTTCGGCTCCAACAACACGGTTGGGTCGCTTGCGGGCGCCGGTCGCGTCACAAACACGGCTCTTGGGGCCGCAACGCTCAGCGTTGGCGCTCTCGGCACAAGCACGACATTTTCTGGAACGATCGCCGACGGAAGCGCCGCGCTTGGGTTTAGCAAGGTCGGTAGCGGTCGGCTTGCGATCTCGGGGACGAGCACGCACTCTGGGTCTGCGACCATCGATGCGGGGGTTCTCGCTGCCGGTTCCGCGAGCGCGTTCAGTCCCAACTCGGCATACACGGTCAATGGAGGCGCTTCCCTCGATCTCGGGGGGTTCAACAATACCACCGCGTCCCTGGCCGGGTCGGGGAGTTTGACTAATAGCGGATCCAGCGCGGCTGCCTTGACGACCGGTGGCAACAATGCCTCAACCACATTTTCAGGAACGATCGCCGACGGCGCCGCATCCACCGGTTTGACCAAAACGGGCACGGGTCGTTTCGTCGTTGCCGGCGCAAGCACGCACTCTGGGGCGACAACGGTGGTTGGAGGAACCCTGGCGGCAGGATCGACAACGGGCTTTAGTGCGAATTCCGCGCTGGCTATCGCCGGAGGCGCGACTGTGGATCTCGCGGGATTCAGCAACACGACAGCATCGATCTCCGGCGCTGGGTCGCTCATTAACGGAGGTGGGCAGGCGGCCGTGCTGACGACCGGCGGCAATAATGCCTCAGCGACTTTCTCCGGAGTGATTGCGGACGGATCGGCTTCCACAGGTTTAACAAAGGTTGGTACGGGAACACTTGTCTCGGCTGGAGTTGCAACGCATTCGGGTCCGACAGCGGTGATGGCTGGTACGTTTGCCGCCGGTTCCGCGACGGGGTTCAGCGCAAACTCTCCAATCGCAGTGAGCGCCGGAGCCACGCTTGACCTCGCCGGATTCGACAATACAACGGCGTCCGTTGAGGGCGGCGGAACATTGACCAATAGTGGAGGCCAGTCTGCGGCACTCACCACGGGAGGCAACAACGCCTCGACGACATTCTCCGGAGGTATTGTGGACGGAGCGTCCCCAACCGCTCTGACGAAGGTGGGGAGTGGCAGGCTCGTCTCGGCCGGCATTGCATCTAATTCTGGTGCGACCACAGTGCTCGCAGGGGTCCTTTCAGCGGGCTCCACGACCGGATTCAGCGCCAATTCCCCCTACAACGTCGGGGCCGGAGCCGCGCTTGATCTCGCGGGATTCAACAACGGTGTGGGCTCACTGTCGGGAGCGGGTGCCTTGACCAACTCGGGCACTCAGACGGCAGCCTTAACGACCGGTGCGAACAATGCGACGACCGTCTTCGCCGGATCTCTAGCCGATGGCACTGCACAGACGGGACTTGTGAAGACCGGCACCGGAACATTCGTGTCCGCGGGCACCGCCACGCATTCCGCACCAACGGTCGTGCAATCGGGCGTGCTCGCCGCCGGATCAACGACCGGCCTGAGTCCAAACTCGGCTCTGCAACTTGCGTCGAACTCAGCGGTTGACCTTGCGGGATTCTCGAATACCGCCGGTTCTCTTGCGGGTGCCGGTATTGTGACGAACTCGGGTCAGCAGGCTGCCACGCTCAAGGCGGGGGCCGACAACACCTCGACGACATTCTCGGGTTCGGTCCGTGACGGAGCTGCGGCTAAGACCGGGATCACGAAGGAAGGTGCCGGCAAAATGGTCCTGTCCGGTGCCAATACCAACTCGGGCGATACTACCGTCAGCGCCGGTACTCTGGCAGCGGGATCGACAAGCGCATTCAGCCCGGCGTCCGGCTTCAAGGTGATGCCCGGTGCCGTCTTGGATCTAGCCGGGAATAGCAACACGACCGGTTCCCTGGCGGGCGCGGGCACTCTCGTAAACAATGGAGCGGTGGCCGCGAAACTGACCACCGGTGCAAGCAATGCATCGACGGAGTTTGCCGGCCGCATCGCAGATGGCACCTCGGCAACGGCGTTTGAAAAAGTTGGCTCGGGCGTCCTGATTTCGTCAGGAATCGCCTCCAACTCCGGAGACACAACCGTGGCTGCCGGTGTGCTCGCTGCCGGATCGACCACCGGTTTCAGCGAGAGATCCGCGTATGAGGTCAAGAAAGGGGCCGCACTTGACATGAACGGATACGACAACAAGACAGGTTCCCTTTCGGGATCTGGACTCGTTACCAACACCGGTGGGAAAGCTGCCGTCCTCACAACCGGAGCCAATAATGCCTCCACGACATTCGACGGAGTGCTCTCGGATGGTAATGCGGCGCTTGGTTTGACCAAGGAGGGAACCGGCGAATTGAAGATCTTTGGCGACAATCCCTACACGATGCCGACAGAGGTCCGGAGCGGAAGTTTGATTTTGAATGGGAGTGTCGCCTCGGCGCAGGTTGCGGTTCACCAAAGAGCAATGCTCGCAGGCAACGCGAGAATCCGAGGTGATCTGCTCAACGAAGGCATCGTTAGCCCGGGAAACTCGCCGGGAACGGTAACAATCGGCGGCAATTTCATTCAGTCGCCTGGCGGCACTCTACTCGTGGAGATCGCCGGCCCGCAAAGCTTCGACCGCTTGGTGGTCGGCGGCGCAGCCATGCTCGACGGGTCGATCAAACTCGAACCTTTCGGGGGATACGGCTTCAACTATGGTGACGAGTTCTTCAATGTGATCTCAACCGGCAAGGGAACCTTCGGACGGTTCCGTTCAATCATCGTTCCCGACGGATTTCGTCTGCGTCTGCTCGACGACGGCTTCAATATCAGCTTTGTCCTCGCTCCCGCTGATTACACAACACTCGCCCAGACTCCGAGTCAGGAGAGCGTGGCGAGCGCATTGAACGAATGGGTGGATGTTACCACTGGAGATCCCAATACCGTCATCACGGCTGTCGACGTGCTGGCATCTCAGGAGTACCCGGCCGCGTTTGCAGCGATCAGCCCCGACTTCTATCGCAGCCTGTCAACGATCGTTTTTAATGTATCGAACAACCTAAACGGTGATATGCAACAGCGGTTCGCGGCGATACGGGCCGGTTCGGTCGGTTTTGCGGCCGATCACGTGGCGGCGCAGGCTCCTGACGGCAAGGAGTTTAAGGGTTCGAAGGATGTCGTGGTGGAAGAGCCTGATTCCAATTGGGGATCGTTTGTGCAAGGCAACGGTATCTTCGCGAAGGTTCCGAAAATCAGCGACATCCCAAGCTACCGTTTCGCGAGTGGCGGAGTGACCGCAGGGCTCGATTATCGTGTCGCACCGGGTCTCGCGGTCGGGGTGTATAGCGGTTATCAGGGAACGCAGGCAAACTACGAGAACAGCGGACTGCTGATCGACAACGGGGTGCGGTTCGGACTCTACAGCACCTACCAGAATGGTGGATTTTATACGAGCGCTCTCGTTGGCGGCGCCTACCACGCGTTTCAGGTGCGCAGGACGATCCAGTTTTCGTCGGTTGACCGCAGCGCGTTGTCGAAGCCGGATGGCTGGGAATTGGACAGCTTGCTTGAGCTCGGTTACAACATGCGGTTCGGAAAATGGAGCATCGGACCGTTCACCAATCTGCAATACACCTACTTGGGCATCCCGCCATTCGTCGAAGGTGGAGCCGACGCCCTTGATCTTTCGGTTGCAGAGCAGAATGCCAACAGCCTCCGGTACACACTCGGCGGGCAAGTCAGCTACACTTGGGACATTAACTCGAAGATCAGCGTCGTGCCCGGTGTGAGCATTGCTTGGCAACACGAGTTCCTGGATGGCGCACGGACGATCGACGCCACCCTTGATGGAGGAGACGGTCCAGCTGTTGCAGGGTATACGCCTGGCGTCGGCAAGGACAACGTCTTCGCGACCGCTTCTGTGTCGATCAACATCGGAAGGAACTTCAGCACCACTCTCAGCTACACCGCAGACTTCGGAGCGCAGGACTTCGTCTCGAATGCGATCTCCGCAGGGCTAAATTTCGGCTTCTAGTCACGGGATCCATAACCCCGCCCCACGATAGCCGTGCTGGAGGTGACCGCCGCGACAGGTCTCGCAGACGATCTCGCCCGAAGCCAGAAACGGGCAAGGTACGAATGGCTCTAAACTAAGCTCCGTTTGAGCTATATCCCCTAGCCTAGGGCAAGGGTCAGCGCCGCCCTGGGTTTTGGGTAAAGCGCGTCTCTGCCCTGACGAGGCAGCATCCCGATCCGTTCGTATCTTAGTGCCTTTCGGGTCAGCAACGCATAAGATGTAGGGCTTGCCCTCCCTCGTACTGTATTCGCAACCGTCTCGATATCCCTTCCTCCAGACTCACTTACCGGATCACCAATCAAACGAAGGTGCTTCTTCAACTATTTTGAGTGGGTAATGGCAGTGGGATGTGGAGCTTCAGGTGTCGAGCACGCTTGCATTGATGGAGATGAGCGCCTGCGGATGGGGCCGTGGTCTCCTGACCACGGAAGGCTGGGCTGCAATCAGGTCCTTGCTTTGGTTGAGATCGGCAACGAGTTCCTACCCGAACTTTAGCGCTGCCCACGCAGTTTGTCGGCGGCGCGTTCCGTGGTCGGGAGACCACGGCCCCAACACGGAAACGACAACTCAACGACGTAGCTTCGCCCCGCGATGGTTTGCGACCACCGATCCACCGGCTCTAGCTTCCGGAGCGGATCAGAGCTGCCACGTGATCTCGCAAGTTCCCCCACAGAACTGCATGCTGGCATCCGTGTATTGGTGAATCTCAAACGCGTTGCCATCCGGGTCCCGCAGCCACGTCTGCCAAGTGCCGCAGTCTCCGAGTGCCTTCGGCGTACAGACGATTCCCTTCGCGGTGGCCCCGGCAATGAACGCGTCGATATCGTCGGTTTCCAGGCAGAAGTGCGTAATTCCGACCGGCGGATCGTTTTCAAACACTTCCAAGAAACTCTGCCCGCCCACCGCGAAGTAGACCCCTCCAAGCGCCCCTTTCCGGGCGAATTCGAACGCGACCGGAAAGCCGAGTCCGTCTCTGTAGAAGGCGATGGCGCGTTGAATGTCACGTACTTGCAGGGAAATGTGGGCGAGGCGGGTAATCATGGTTTGGATCGGATCCTCACGTACCCTGCCCAAAACCTCACGCCTCCGTGAGTCGCGGACTGACCGGATTTGTTTCGTTTGCCGACCACCGGCGCCGTCCGCGTCCCGCATGCTCCCTTCCGGGTGATCGGTAAACGACACAGCGAAAATCAGGCTCAGACTCACCCCGCGGGGCGGATTCTGGTGTATGTTTCCGCATTGGCCCCCCTGCTACCCCCCGCCAAAGCAGTATCCCCCATTTGCAACTTATGAAGGCTTTCGTGAAACTTCCCCTTATCGCTGCGCTGCTTGCCTCTCTCGCCGCTCCCGCCACCGTCTACTCCCAAACGTGGAACGGTTCAACGAGTAACAGCTGGGGCACCGCGACGAACTGGTCTTCGTCCCCATCCGTGCCGGTGTCGGGTGGTTCTCTCATCTTTACGTCTGCGACGGGCGCGGGCGGACTGAACCTGAACAACAATCTCACAAGCGGTTCGTTCAACATCAATGCGATCACCTACAATGCGGGTGCTGCGGCCTTCGTCATCGGCGATGGGACCACCGCCGCCAATTCCGGCAACGCGTTTGTCCTCGTTGGTACCGTCACCAATAACAGCACGAGCCTCCAGACGATCAATAACCCGTTCAGCATGACGGCTGCCCGCACATTCACTGGCAGCGGCAGCGTGAATCCCGGCGGGAACATCAGCGGCACCGGGGGCGCCATAACCAAGACGGGGGCCGGGGCTCTGACGCTTTCCGGCAGCAACTCGTTCACGGGGGGAATTGCGGTTCAGGCAGGGTCGCTCAACATCGGCAGCGCGGGGGCGCTTGGCACGGGATCGCTCGCATTTTCTGCCAATACAACGTTTGATAACTCCTCCGGAAGCGCACTCACACTTACGACAAACAATGCGATCTCGCTCGGCGGCAGTCCGGTTGTTTATGGGGGAGCGAACGACCTAAACTTCGGAACCGGATCCTCAACCATTCAGGGTGGGGGCGGTCTTACGCTTAATGGCAACGCCCGCACTGTGACCTTCGGAGGAACGGTTACCAATTCCAGCTCAGGGAATAGCAATTTTCATTTTTATCAGACCGGCGGGGATAGCAAAGTTGTGCTCGGCGGGTTTTCGCTCAATGCGTCGGCGGCTGCCTCTGCGAACTCGATGCTGGGCAACGCGGATGTCACTATCACCGGAGCCGTCGTCGGGGGAGGCAATGCCACTGCGTCGATTCTCGTGCAGGGCGGCACGAAGACCCTAACCCTGCAGGAAAACAATACCGCTTGGAGTGGTACGATTAGGGCATCGAACTCCGGCACCGTGAAGATCGATGGCAGCACCGCTACGATGAGCGGCTCCAACGCATTGGAACTCAGCTCGGGCGGCACCATCAGCTATGACAATACGAATTCCTCTTCCGCGAGGACTGTTTCGTTTGGAGCGTTGGGTGCATTCAGTGCCAGCGCAGGTGAAGGCACGTTTCAATCCATCCGCACTGCCGGACAAAACGTCACGGTCACGCTTGCGAACCTCACCCGAGCTGCTCCTAACGTCACGATGAACATTGTGTCTTCGGGCGGCACAAACGGTACCAACAACACGATCAATGTCACTGCCTTGGCGGCAGGATTTGTCAATGGGGGGATCTTTTTCAATGGCGCGAACTTTGCCGCAATGAACAGCGCCGGCGGGTATCTGCGCGAACTCCAATACGGCACCGACGCGCTTACCGCAGCGGAAAATACGATCACCGCAGCCACTCACGTCAAGCTGACGTCAACCCAAGCCGCCCAGAACACGATAAGCCTACGCACGTTGAATCTCTCCGGGAGTTCCGACTTTTCCCTTAATGCTTCGCAAACCCTCACCCTTAGCAGTTTTGGGTTGCTTAAATCGGGGGGCGGTTCGAGTACGGTTAGCGGGGGATCGGGGATCTCACAAGGGGCTTCCCAATTGATTCTCCGTGCCGATTCAGCCAGTGACCTACTGACCATCGCAAACAATATTTCCACCAGCGCAGTTGCCGCCGTGACGAAATCCGGTGCAGGCACTGTGGTGCTCACGGGAACAAGCAACTTCAGCGGCGCGAATGCAACGCTGACTATCAACAACGGCGCCCTGCGGGCGACGGACGGAACCGGCCTGCCATCGGGAGCGATTCTCCAACTTCGCGGCGGCGTGTTTGAGAGCAGTGGGAATTTCACCCGAACCGTGGGCACTGCGGTCCAGAACGTTAACTGATCGACCGCAGGTGGTGGCTTCGCTGCCCAAGGGGGAACGTTAAATGTGTCCCTGAGCGGCGGGGCCGGTCTCACGTGGGGTGCCGCCAGTTTTGTCCAGGACAGTCGCGAACTCATCTTCGGCTCGGTAACCGTACTTCCAGTGGTCGCTGCTCGACAATTTTGAGTGGGCCGAAGGGTATAAGCAGATTCGGCCCATTGGTACCGCGACGTCATTGAAACCAACGGAGAGAGTTTGTCGGCGGATCCCGCGTAGGCGAGTCCGAGAACGGCGCCCGCGCGGCCGAGGAGGCTATCCCGGGAAACTATCTTCCCGTCAGCCCCCCATCGCGGGTCGCTGGGGCTTCGGGTTCGATATGGATCGTCACGTCCGTCAATCCCGGGGTGGAATCGAGTAGCGCGCGCTTGACCGCATGAGAGATCTCGTGACCGGCCTGAACGGTGGATGAGCCGTCGACGCGAACATGCAGGTCCGCGATGAAATCCATGCCGCTCTTCCGAATGCGGCACTTTTCACAGCTTCGAACTCCCGGAACGCTTCGGGTGCGGTCTTCCAGTGCCCGGAGGAGCTCGATGGAGACCCGTTCATCCATGACCTCCCCGAATGCGTTGCGCAGCATGCCGAAGCCGTTCGCCACGATCACGGCGCACGAGCACAGGGCGGCAATCGCGTCGGCCCTCTCCCAGCCCGGACCCCCGAGTCGCGCGAGGGCAATGCCGATGAATGCGGCAAGCGACGTCAGTGTCGGAAAAGGGGTCATGTCGGAAAAGGGGTCAAGTACCAATATCTGATATTTTGCCTTTCTGGAGATGTCTGATGAAGCAGGGAACCGCCACTCTGTGGTTCCGGTGCACGCTTTTTCGAGAACCGCAAACGTGGGACCCCACGTTGTTTTGCCCTGTTAACCAGTTCATGCGAAAACAGAGAGGCGAGAGAGGATCTGCGGAGTAGGTGGAAAACCGGTCGATTTTGGTTGAAAACCGGGTGCGACAGGCGAAACCGGAGAGAGGTGGAATCCAGCCGTGAATCGCCGCAAGGTGTTGTGTTTGTGCGGCGTGGAGAAGGGTTCTCGGAAATCCGATGCCTGTCAACCGTCTTGCATGAAATTTCGCGACTCAAAATACATGGCTCCTGAGGTAGGATTCGAACCTACGACCAATCGGTTAACAGCCGACCGCTCTACCACTGAGCTACTCAGGAATTCCTGTGATCAAGGGAACGACGAATAAAGCGCGGCGGAACCGCCGGAGCAAGTGAAAAAGCTTCAGTGCTCCGACCACCTCGCCAGCGACTCCTGATGCAGGTGCCGCGTGCGGCGGGCTCTCGACACAATCCCGTACTTCGGCCCAAAAAGATACGCGAGCACGAATGCCAATCCCAACACGAGCACGATGGTCGGCCCCGACGGAATGTTGAGGCAGAACGACAGCCATAATCCCACCAACGCCCCCACCGCACCGAGCGCTCCGCTCGCCCACAACATGAATTGATACGAATCCGTCAGCAGATAAATCGTCGCCGCCGGGAGGATCAGCATTCCCAAAGACAACAACACCCCCACGGTCTGCAAGGACGCCACCATCACCAACACAATCAGAACGGTGAGCCAGAGCAACAACGCCTCCACCCGGATCCCCAGGGTCTTCGCCACCGAGGGCTCAAAAAGCGAAATCAACAACGGACGCTGCAACGCCAACAAACTCAACAGGGTCACCGCCGATACGCCGTACGCCAGCCACAGATCCACATCTCCCACCGCCAAAATGTTGCCGAAAAGAAAATGCGAGAGATCCACTTTCACCCGCGCGTATTTGATCAAAATGATGCCCAGCGCAAACGCCACGATGTAAAGAGAGGCGATCGCGGTTTCGTCCTTGAGCCGCGAACTGCGCGAAATGAGCTGCCCCCCCACCGCCACGATCAACGCCGCCAACAGACCCCCCACAAGCATGGCCGGGGTCGACAGGCCCAGGAAAATCGCCGCAGTGGCAATCCCAGGCAGCAGGGAGTGCGACAACGCATCCGCCAAAAGCGCCAATCGCCGCAGGACAACAAAGGATCCGAGGAACCCGTTGGTGAACCCCAACAGCACGCAAACGACCAACGCCCGCTGCATGAATTCGTAGTGAAAGGGATCCAGCAAAAGGTTCATGCACCCTCTCCGGTGAAGATCCGCGTCCCAAAGGCACGCTCAATGTTATCCGCAACAAAGGTGTCCGCCGTGGATCCAGCGGCAACGAGTTCGCCGTTGAGCAGCACCACCTCATCGAACACTTCCGCCACGTCGCTGTGATCGTGATGCGACGCCAACACGAGCTTCCCATCCGCCCGCAGCCGATGCAGGCACTCCGCAAATGCCAGGCGCGCGTTGCGGTCAAGTCCCGTGAACGGCTCGTCGAGCAGGTAAATGTCCGACTGCTGTGCCCACGCCCGGGCGAGAAAAGCGCGCTGCTGCTGGCCACCGGAAAGTTTGCTGATTTGACGGTCCGCAAACGCGCCGAGGTCCATCGCGTCAAGCGCCCCGTCCACCGCGGCGCCGTCCGAAGAGCCGAACGCCTTCCACATGCCAAGCGCGGGGAAGCGTCCCATCTCGACCAACCCCCGAACGGTGATGGGGAAATCCCAGTCGATCGCCTCCCGCTGCGGAACGTACGCGATGGTTCCCCGCTCGCGCCCGGAGCCCAATGAACGTCCATTGTACGCGATCCGGCCGGTTTCGAGGGGGAGGAGTCCGGCAATTGCCTTGAGCAGGGTGGTTTTGCCGGCCCCATTCGGTCCCATGACCGCCACG
>Ga0247836_1002790_pt1 | contig 24602 bp, 26 predicted proteins | sample LaCruzMarch2015__4_FD_187116 | JGI IMG/M metagenome (GOLD analysis project Ga0247836, IMG submission 187116) | Freshwater microbial communities from meromictic Lake La Cruz, Castile-La Mancha, Spain - LaCruzMarch2015_14m | ecosystem: Environmental > Aquatic > Freshwater > Lake | place: Spain... | reverse complement strand
AATCATGGAACTCGTTGGCGAGAGCGCCAAGCGTTTACCGGAAGAGCTTCGCTCAAAATATCCGCAAGTGCCATGGAAGCAGGTTTCCGGCATGCGAGACGTTATCAGCCATGCTTACGAAGACCTGGCCTACGAAATATTGTGGGATGCATTGCACCTCCATTTTCCGCAACTCCAAGAAACCGTATCACAGATGCTTCTGGATTTAGAGTCAGCCAAGTGATCGCCGCCGCCTGAGCCAACCCTCCGCTTCGCTCCATCATTCATAATTCATCATTCAACACTCATAATTTAACGTTCCCCCCCCCGCCCCCGTCCCCCATCCAAAATTCAAAATCCAACATTAAACATCCACCTCTTTTCCCCTCCGCGTCCTCCGCGACCTCCGCGTGAGCCCTTCTCCACCCCTGCTGAACCACTGAGGCGTGAGACAGACCCTAGCCAACACCGGGCTATAAGCCAACTGCGGCCTCCGGTTCGCTTCGCTCGGCTCCCTCCTTCATACCTTCATACGTTTATACCTTGCCACCTTCACATGTTGATCTCGCCCGCAGGCGAGCCTGCTTCGCGGCTGTCGCCTCGCTCCAGTCTGTTTGGTCGCCGCGACGACCTATCTCCGGCTTCGCCTCAGGTTCGCTCCGCTCGGCTCATACTTTCATACTTTTTCACCGTCCGCCGCGGACTCCCTCACTTTCCCACCGCACGCTCCGCGTGCTCCCACCTCAGCCTCCAGTTGCTCTATTCCTTGACCTCCAATATCAAAAGTCGAGATTTGATCCGTGGCGAATTGAACAGTATAACGTCGCACTCAATTAAATAATGAGGTCCAAACCTAACCCTTAGCTCACCGTGCCACATATCGCAAAAAAAACACTCAAATCATTCATCTTGCGGCACCCATTTGTCGCGGAGAAGTTCTATCACCTTCTGGCGCTATACAGGGCTAGGATTGCAACTTATCGAAGCGCTTCATTCGGCCAATGTCGGGAAGATCACTGGCTCCTTGAAACCTTGAGAGCAAAAAATATCCCATGGTCAGAGTCCGGTTTTTACGTCGATCTCGGAGCAAATCATCCGGTGGTGTTCAGTGCGACCTACTTGCTGTACAGGGCGGGCTGGAGTGGTATTACGGTAGAACCAATTCCGTCCCTGTGCGTTTTGCATCGGCAGCTTCGTCCGCGCGATACCTGCCTAAACGTAGGAGTCGGCGCGACTAACGAGCAACGCCGTTTTTGGGAGACGGCCCCCGACTTTTTTTCTTCATTTTCGGAGGACGACACAAAACGAGCGGCGGAGAGAGGCTTATGTACCGTTTTGCGCGAGGGCCGCGTTTCCATTTTTACACCTAGCGATGTTGTGGCACATGTCCCCACTGGGAGGACAGTCAATTACCTAACCATTGATACAGAAGGACTCGACAGTGAAATTCTCAGCAACTGGCCATGGAATGAATCCATGCCGGATATTATTTCGTGCGAGGCTTCTGCGATGAGCAAAGAAGAGAGCGAAGCCGACAGAGTGCTGAAAACGCAAGGATACGCAGCTCTTCGGCGTTTTGACACGTGTGTGTTTTGGGGATCCCCTAAGATTGCAACAGACTTAAGTTAATTTGCGTACAAAGCATTGCCAAAATTCCTTCAACAGTATGCAGCGTTGCGGAAATACAGATGTTGTATCATTCACTTCTTTAGGCGAATTCACCACTCGCTTTTAGTACCACGTATATATTCTCACATCTAATTCCCACCTCTGCGAGCCAGCGCCTCATGGACCTCGAAGCCCTGCTCGAGCAAATGCCCCAGGACCAAGCCCAAGAAGCCGCTTGGCGTTTGGAACGCGTCGTCCAATGGCACGACAAAGCCCGCACCTTCCTCCCCCTCGCCCGCAAAATCCTCGGCGCCGGCTAAAGCCATCCTACTTTCCCACTTTCATACCTTTCCACCGTCCCGTTTAGTCGGCTCAGGTTTCAAGCCTCATCCTTCAGTCTTCAATAACTCAACTCCTTCCTCCCAGGAAGGCCCGCCTGGTCACGCGCCATCTGGCGCCACGACCAAGGGCGGCAGCTTGCCTGAATTCTCTCTTCCGTGTTCTCCGTGCCTCTGTGAGAGCCACTCCCTCCGCCATTCATCATTCAAAATTAAACACCGCGCCCTTTGCGTGAGCCCTTCCCCACTCCTACTGAACCACTAAACACCGGGCTATAAGCCACCTCCCGACCTTCCCACCTTCCGCCGCAGCGCACTCTCTCCGATGAACCTCCAATCCTATCTCGCCGAATATCCGCGACTCCTTGCGGATCCGGAGACTCCAAACCTCATCACCCGTCTTAAGGACCGTATTGTTTTAGCACGGGATGCCGGACGTAAGCTAATGCTGGCCGGTAACGGGGCCAGCGCCTCCATCGCCAGCCACCTCGCCACCGATTTTTCCAAGCAAGGCGGGGTCCGTGCCATGGCCTTCAACGACGCCAACCTCATCACCGCCCTCGGCAACGACTGCGGTTACCAACATTGGATCGCCCGCGCCCTCGACTTCTACGCCGACAAAGAGGATGTCCTCATCCTGATCAGCAGCAGCGGCCAGTCACCCAATGTGGTCGAAGCCGCCCGGCGCGCCAAGGAACTCGGTCTCTACATCGCCGCCTTCACCGGCTTCGCCCAAGACAACCCCCTCGGCGCTGCCGCCGACCTCAACTTCTGGGTCGACAGCCGATCCTACAACATCGTCGAGTGCACCCACATGATCTGGCTCACCGCCGTGGTCGACCTTCTCATTGGCGCGTCAGAGTACAGTGTCTCCGGCTAAGTCCCCGCTCTCCCGCTCTGCCACTTTTACACTTCGCTACCTTCATACCTTCCGCCGCGGCGGACTCATTCACCATTTTCTTCCGCTCCCAGCTCCCAGCTCCCTGATCTTATGAACATCCTCGTTACCGGTGCCGCCGGATTCATCGGCAGTCATTTGGTCGATGCGCTTTTGGCGCGTGGACACCGTGTGATCGGTGTCGACAATCTCAGTCTCGGCACCCGCGAAAACCTCCGGGGTGTGCTGGACAATCCGAACTTCGCCCTCATCGAATGTGATATCTCGACCGAGAGCTTCGTCCATATCTTCGATCCCGGCTGCCGCATTGATTGGGTCTGGCACATGGCAGCTAACTCCGACATCCCAGCCGGGGTCCACGATGCCAAGGTCGATTTTAAAGACACTTTCCTCACCACCTTCCGGATTCTTGCCTGGATGAAGGAAAAGGCCGTCCCGCGTCTTGCCTTCGCCTCTACTTCCGCGGTTTACGGGATGCGCGACAAAGCCATCGAAGAAGACAGCGGGCCGCTCTTACCCATCAGCAACTACGGCTCCATGAAGCTAGCTTCGGAAGCCTGCATCAGTGCGGCGGTCGAAGCGTGGCTCGGACGCGCCGACATCTTCCGCTTTCCGAACGTGATCGGCTCCCGCGCCACTCACGGTGCGCTTTTCGACTTTGTGCGCCGCCTGAGGAAGAATCCCTCACAACTCGAAGTGCTCGGCGATGGCAGCCAACAAAAGCCCTATCTCCACGTTGGCAACCTTATTGAAGCCATGCTCTTCATTGCCGACCATGCGGACAACAAACTGAACTACTTCAACGTCGGGCCCGAGGACAACGTAAGCGTACGAGCTATGGCCGAAGAGGTCGTGGCCCAGGCCACCCCTGAGGCGAAGATAGTATTTGGTTCCGGAAACCGCGGCTGGGTAGGCGACGTGCCGCAGTTCCGTTACTCGACGGCGAAGCTTCGGGCCTTGGGTTGGGATGCTCAAATGAGCTCGCTCCAAGCCGTCAAGCTGGCAGTGTCCGAAATCGTCGCCGAGAATCCCTGATGCAAGCAGTCATTCTGGCCGGCGGCAAAGGTACGCGCCTCGCCCAGGCACTGGGGATAGATATCCCAAAGCCGATGGCGCCTGTGCAGGGTATCCCCTTGCTGCAACGCACGGTTGAACTCCTCCGCGATCAAGGTATCAATGATATCCTCCTCCTTGTCCACCACCGCGCCGATCTTGTGCGAGCACACTTCGGCGATGGCTCCGGCTTTGGTGTCCACATTAGATACCTCGAGGAGACCATGCCTCGCGGCACGGCAGGTGCCTTGGTAGACGCACTCCCTCATCTCGAAGAAGAGTTCCTTGTCCTCTATGGCGACACACTCGTCGATCTCGACTTCCGTCGCATGCTAGATTTCCACCGAACCAAGCAAGCCGACCTTACCCTCTTTGCCCATCCCAATGACCATCCGCATGACTCCGATTTGGTCCAGGTCGATCGGGACTGGCACGTCACCACGGTTCATCCCTACCCGCACCCGGAAGGCTCGGAATACCGCAACCTCGTCAACGCCGCTCTCTACGTCATGCGCCGCGAACTTCTGGTCGGATCATGGCCCGGCGGTGTCATTGACATCGCCAAGCACGCCATTCCTCGCTGGCTGCAGGAGGGAAAAGTCGTCTTCGCTTACCGTGGTGACGGTTACATCAAAGACATGGGAACGCCCGAGCGCCTGGTGAAAGTCGAGCGCGACCTGCAAAACGGCACTGTCACCCGTAAATCAGGTCGCACACCCCGCGCGGCCGTTTTCCTCGACCGCGACGGAACGCTCAATGTGGAAAAAGGCCACCTCGCACGTCCAGAAGACCTAGAGCTTTTTCCCGGAACCGGCGCTGCCATCCGGCAACTCAACCGTGCCGGCATTCCGGCCATCGTCATCACAAACCAGCCTGTCATCGCCCGCGGCGAAGCTGACTTCGCCGATGTGGACGCCATCCACCGGCGCTTGGAAAATATTTTGGCGCAAGACGGCGCTTTCCTCGACGCCATCTTCTACTGCCCGCACCATCCGGACAAAGGCTTCGCAGGCGAACGCCCCGAACTCAAAATCGTCTGCGATTGCCGCAAGCCGGCTTCTGGCCTGATCGATCAGGCCTGCGAACTCTTCAACATCGATCGTGCCAATTCCTGGCTCATCGGTGATCACGAACGCGATATGGAGTGCGCCGCGAACGCCCGCCTCAAATCAGTTCTGGTGCAAACCGGCCCCTCCGCAGGTAGTCTCAAGTCAGCCGCTCAACCCAACCTCACCGCGCCAGATGTCGCCACCGCAATCACAGAAATTCTCAAACGCCTCGACCTCGCCGCCAGCTAGGCAATAAAAGGTAAACAGTGGGAAAGTAGAATTTTGCTTTCCCTTGTCTGGTTGCATCTTTGAATTGTAGTTACGTTTCACTCGCCAGTTTCCACTCGCCACAACACACGTAGTTTGCGCAGCTCAGATTCCACTCCAGTTTCAGACTTCAGATTTCATCCCTTGCTTCGCTCGTGATCATTTCCCAAACACCCTTCCGCATCAGCTTCGCTGGCGGCGGCAGCGACTTGCCAGCCTACTACCTCAAACATGGCGGGGCCGTTGTTTCCACGGCCATCGACAAATATGTCTATGTCACCGTCAGCCGGAAATTCGACCAGAGTCTTCGCGTCAGCTACTCGCGTACCGAAGAAGTCGAGACTGCTTCTCAGTTGCAGCATCCGATTGTTCGCGAAGGCATGGGTATGCTCGGACTGCAAGGCGGACTCGAAATCACCTCCGTGGCAGACATTCCTTCCCGCGGCACAGGGCTTGGCTCCTCGAGCAGCTTCGCGGTTGGGCTCATGCACGCCCTGCATGCCATCGAAGGACGCCACGTGTCTTCCGCGCAACTGGCCGATGAGGCCTGCCGCATCGAAATCGACAAATGCGGTGAACCCATCGGCAAGCAGGACCAATACGCCGCAGCCGTTGGCGGGCTGAATTACATCCAATTTCACAAAGACGGGTCTGTCCAGGTCGATCCGATTGTCCTTTCGCCCGGATCTCGGGAGAAACTGAATAGCAGTATGCTCATGTTCTACACAGGCATCACACGGTCAGCCTCCGAGATTCTGGCGAACCAGTCTAAAGCCCTCCGTGAAAATGGCAAAAAGAGCGAAGCGATGCACCGGATGGTCGCCTATGCGGCCGAATTGCGGGATGCGCTTTGCGCCGGCAATTTCAATACGATGGGGAACATTCTCCACGAAAACTGGCGGCTCAAACAGTCGATCACCGAGGGTATTACTTCCGGACAGATCAACACATGGTATCATCGCGCCATGGAAGCTGGCGCGCTCGGAGGCAAACTGCTCGGAGCCGGTGGCGGAGGCTTCTTGCTATTTTACGCGCCGCCGGAAACCCACCCCGGCATCATCAGTGCACTCTGCGACCTGCGTCGCATTCCGTTTGCGACGGAACCCCGGGGAAGTCGGATAGTCTTTGTCAACCAGTGATCTAACCAACTTATTAACGCGATCAAGCGCGAAACAATAAACTTGCCAACGGCTATGAGATACGGATTTTCCGGCAGATACACCGGTTTAAAGGGCGAGGAATACTTTAGGTATCTCAACGACTTTGCATGTCGCGGAGGCGAGCTAAATAAGCGGAAATTTACGCCATATATCTCACCTACCGACAACGTTCTCGATTTCGGATGCGGCGCTGGTTGGCTTCTTGCTGCGCTTCAATGCGCCAAATAGGTAGGTCTCGAGCCGAATAAGTCAGCACAACAGCTTTGCCGTGACAACGGGGTGGATGTCTATAGCGCTATCAGCGATATCCCTCCCCAGAAGTTCGACGTAATTATATCACACCACTGCTTGGAACATGTGCCGTATCCGCTGCAAGCGCTGTCAGAGCTTCGCAGCTACTTGACTGATACTGGCAAGCTCGTGATTGTTATTCCAATCGATGACTGGCGAGTGCAACGGCGAATAAACACGAATGACAGGGACCATCATCTTCATACATGGACGCCCCGCTTGCTCAACAACACGCTCATCGAGGCAGGATACCGAGAACAAGAAATCCGCATTTTGACTCACGCCTGGTTTCGCGGATGGCACAAGCTATACCGTCGTGTCCCGATCCATATATTTGACGGCCTTTGCATGATTGGGAGCGCACTCCGTCACAAGCGTCAGCTGCTAGCCGTCGCAACGAAAGATACATCAGTAGCAGCTCTGCCGAATCAAAGCTGCCCTTCCTGAACGGTGCTCGGTCCAGATTTCCTCAGAGTCCCGAGGCAGCAGGATCGCCTTCGTCAACCAATGAATAGCATCTTTGTCGCAAAACGTGCTGTCCATCCGGCTATTTCATGAGCCGCTCAGCAAAATTTGTTTCCGGATTGGGCGCCTCGTATGTGGGGGTCCTAGCAAATATTGGCTACTCAATGGCGATCGTTCCGATCGGCCTTTATTATTTGGGCATAGATCAATTCGGGCTGTGGATGCTTCTTAGTCAAGCTTCAGGTTACCTGGCTTTGATTGAGCTTGGCGTGTTTGGTTCGACTGCTCGAATTCTCATCGACTATAAAGATCATAAAGACGGTAGCGCTTATACAAGTATTGTCACTACGGCATCGTTGATTCTCATTGCACAAGGTATTCTCATTGCTTCGCTAGCTTGGCTTTTCGCGCCTTTTGTTATTGAGGTTTTTGATATCCCATCAGATCTTCGGGACCTCGCCATCTACCTTCTGGTCTTCATGGGGATCAATACTGGTCTAGGCACCTGCTTCAAGATTTTTACCGCTATTCTTTATGCCAATCAGCGCATTGATTTAGTTGTACTTTTCCAAGCTGCCTGCCCTCCTTTGGCTATAGCTATTATCTGGCCACTACTCGCCGCTGGCTATGGGCTGGATGCCCTTCCATGGAGTTTTTTTCCTCCGATGATTTTTCTCAGCATAGTTTCTTGGTTCGCGTGCCGACGACTTAACCTACTCCCTCCGAAAATTGGTCTTTCCGACATTAACCCACCTCGCATTCGAGAACTTTTTAAACTCGGCGCCGACTATTTTCTCATAAATACCGGGACGCAACTTCTTGAGGCCTCACAGCTCATGATTGTTTCGCGCACCATGGGTTTGCCTGCTGCAGCAATCTGGAGCATCTCAACCAAACTTTTCACTTTGCTTTTCATGCTCACCGCTAAGGTAGAAAACACTGCTATCGTCTTTTTCTCCGAGATGATGGTGCGCGGCGAGCACGAAAAGCTGCGATCATACTTTCAAACAATGTATCAGCTCACCGGTAGTCTTGCGGTCTGCGGGATGCTTGGCGCTGTCGCAGTCAATCCTTACTTCGTCGTGGTTTGGGCGGGGCCGGCCTTACTCTGGTCTCCGATCAACAACTGGCTTATTGCTGTGCTCCTCATCCTCAACTTACTCCTTCGCTGCCATACCGATCTTGCCGCCCACACCAAAAACGTCGGCCTACTTCGGTTCCTTTTTTTCTTCGAAAGCGTCGCTTTTGTGGGCGCCGCCCTTTGGGCAGCTCCCCTTTTTGGCTTTACCGGAGTTCTGGTGTCGTCCCTCGTCTGTGCACTTGTTTTCCGCTCGGCTTATGCCATCAGTCGCACCGCCTCTTATTTTGCTGTTCCAAGGAAGTCAGTGACTGTTGCGTGGCTCGCCTTCCTCGGGATGCCACTCGTGGTCATGGCCGTCGTGGCTTTTTGCATTCCGTTCATGGTTGACTGCTTACCATCCGCGCTTGCTCGCGCCTTGGCTTCTACCACCATAGTCGCGATTGCAGCAGGCGCTGTAATGTGTAGTGTTGGTTTTCCGGCAAGCATGCGTCCTTCTTTTTACGAAAAACTTCGAGTTGTTTACGGCTCCGTACTTACCGCCCTCGGCAGATAAGCGTTATACGTTTCCTGATTTTCGCAGCTGAGTATTTTATTTCATGTTTAACTCCCAAACTCTCAATGCGAATACCGTAGCTCTGACGGTTGTATTGCTACTCGGCTTAATTCTTGCAGTAGTGGTAGGCGACAGTCTCGCCAGCGGGAACTATGTCTATGTGGGCATGACTTTGGTGCTGCTCATTGTGCTCCCACTCGGGCTAAAGTTAGGTACCAATTTTTGGATTCTCATCGTTCTTACCATGACGGCCTCGGGTCGAGTCGGCTTTATCCCACTGCCAATTAATTTAAGTGAGATCGGAACCATGGCTGCAGCGCTACTCTTTGTGCTCAACGCTGTTCTAAGGCGGGTAGACGTCAAAGTGCCTTTGCGCTTTGCCGATACGCTGGTTTTTTTAAACCTGGCTTGGCTTGTTGTCACCTTCATTAAAAACCCTACAGGCCTGAGTTTTCTAGGATCAGACATAGTAGGTGCGCGCAAATATATCGACATGTCCATGACTTTTTTCGGCTATTTGATACTTAGCCGTTGCCGCATTCCGTCTAAATGGGCTTACTATTTACCGGTTTGGGTCGCCTTAGGGATGGCAACTCCGTATGCCCTGCAGTCGGTCGCCACAATATCCCCAGATCTTGGCTCTGTAATCAATAAAGTCTACTACGTCCAAGTCGAAAGTGCTGCCGACGCACTTGTTGCTCAAGGGGGAATGGGCAGCGAGGAGCGTGTTTTCGGCCTAGAAAAGACGGCATTGCCTCTCTTCGTCGCCATGTGCGCCTATTACCCACCTGTCAGCTTTATCAACCCACTCCACCCTCTGCGCATGTGCGGGGCTCTTGCTGTCTTCGTTCTCATCGGGCTATCGGGATTTCGCAGCTCACTTCTCGCCATGGCTGGATACGGAATCGTTGGCACATGGCTACGCGGGCGTTCGCGCGACTTTATCCCCCTCGCAACTGCAAGCATATTTGGCTTGCTCGCTCTTGTCGGCGCCGTCCAGTCGGGTATGGCCGTCCCATTGACTATTCAGCGAGCCTTGAGCATAATTCCCTTGGGCTGGGACGCGGAAGCCATCAAGACCGCGGAGGATACTACCACATGGCGCCTTGACATGTGGCGCGACGCTTGGAACGACCCCAATTACTTCAAAGATAAAATTGTCGGCGACGGTTTTGGGTTTACTCACCAGGAGCTTATGCTATTCGCCAACGAAATGAGCGGAATGCAGGGTCTAACTGGCACCTCTAATACCTATGAGATGTTCATCATTCGCGGGTCCTTACACAACGGTCCCCTTTCTTCAATTCGTTACGGAGGATTTGTCGGGCTTATTCTGCTAACCGCCTTGATGATTGTCACTGCTATCTATGCTGTGAAAGTTGTCAGGGCTAGCGTCGGCACCGTTTACTCACCCATCGCTTTTTTCGCGGCGATCCCATTAATATATGAACCTTTCGCGTTTATAGCAATTTGGGGTGCCTATGATGGCGCAGTAGCGCAATACTTTTTGGGGGTGGGAATGCTAAATTTGATTAATAGCTCTCTCCCGCACCCCGTAGGCGCAACATCGAAGCCGCGTGGACAATTGACCCCGACCCCCGCAGCAATTCCGTCGCCGGCCATCCCCGTCCAAGCCGCCCGACTGCGTTAACCAAACCTTTCTCTGCGAAGTTTAGTCGACGCGCCTCCCCCCGCAGCACAACTTTACACTTTCTCGTCTTTCCACCGTCCACCCCGGCGGACTGGTAATTTGTTGTTTTGCATTCTGCGCTCTGAATTCATCAATTTCCCTGCGCGTATGTCCTCCCGTCCTCTCCGCGTTGCGATGCTCGTTGTCGACGATCGCCACGATCCGCGAGTTGGTTCGCCCTCCCTAGGCGCCGCACCAACCGCCCTGCTCGAAGGCTTCGCCGAACTTGGGCCCAAAGAAATCGAAGTGCATGTCGTGAGCTGCCTCAAACAGCCTGATATCTCGCCCTCACAACTTGCGCCAAATATTTGGTATCACCCGCTCTTTGTTCCCTCGTGGGCCTTCTTGCGCACGCTGCATCACGGCCCGACTCTAGCGGTCCGCGGCTTTCTACACCGTGAAATCAAGCCGGACATTGTTCACTCGCAGGGCATCGAGTGGTGGTGCGGTTTGGCCGGGGCCTTGAGCGGCTTTCCTTCGGTGCTCACGATCCACGGCAACATTCGGGCTATATTAGCTAAAAGCATCTTGAAACCACGCGCATTCTGGAAATTACAGGCGCTGCTCGGGGATTTCGCCATCCGGCGCCACTCCGGGGTTGTTTGCATATCGGAGCACGTGAGGAGGAATATAGCCCTAAAGGCGGGGAAAACTTGGCTCATTCCCAACGCGCTGCGCAAAGAGTTCCTTGAGGGTAACGGTAGCGCAACGGAACATCGTAAGTTACTTTCTATCTTAGTCGTCGGAACAATCACTGAGAACAAGCGCCCACTGGAAATACTCAAAGTTCTCTTCGATTTGCATGCCGAAGGGCTTAAATTCGAGATTACCTTTATTGGCCGCCTAGGCAGGGCTGGACGTTACGAGCAACGCTTTGCCGCGCAACTGGAAGAAGCCACGCGCTTGGGCTTTGCCCGACACAAAGAGCATTTGGATGCAGCGGCCCTCGCGAAGACGATGGGCCAAGCTGACGCCCTGCTTCATTTTCCAATGGAGGAAGCCTTCGGCTTGGTTGTCAATGAAGCAATAAGCCAGGGCATGACTGTCTTTGCCAGCCGCGTAGGCGGCCTCATCGAAGTCTGCCGCAACGTCCCGCAATGTTTTCTCGTCGACTCGCATGACTTAGCCACCTTACAGAGTACGCTGCAGCAATGGCTGAAAAGAGCCCCAGAACGAAACGCCGGGCGGCGCACCGAGGAATACATCGCACCTTACCGCGCTGTCACCGTCGCCCAATCAACGCTCAAGGCATACCATGAAATCGCTGCAGCGACCCAGTCACCGAAGAGCACGACATGCGGATAGACTGATTCTCTTCACAGCAGTCTCTCTATTCGTGCAACCGGTGTAATTTGTGGTTAAGTCTCTCCGCCAATGAAAATCCTCACCAAAATCCGCAATCTCTGCGAGATCGCTAGCCATCCGGAATCAATCCGACTGAAACTGAAAGAGCCTGCCCTCGATCTTGCCACCTTCCGTCTCTGTCAGCGTCTTCGAAATCAGGGCCTAAATCCTTCGGTTGTTTTCGACGTCGGGGCGAATGCAGGGCAGTTTGCCATTGCCGCCACGACCATCTGGCCATCCGCACGGATCCTATCTTATGAGCCTCAGCGCGAAGTTTTTAATTTGCTCAAAAGCAAGGCCAAGGAATATCCGCACATCGAACCAAGGAATATGGCGCTCGGAGCGGAACCGGAACTCGACGCTCTTATGCACGTGACCAACCAACCGGCTTCAAGCTCGTTGCTGCCACTAGGCGATGGACACAAACAAGCCGAACCCAGTATCTCTGAGGTTGGTGTCGAGCGCGTTCAAGTTGGCACTTTGCAGGAAGAAATTCACAATCTCGATACAGTTGGATCTGCTCTGCTTAAAATGGACGTGCAGGGCTACGAACAGAACGTTTTGATGGGAGCCGGAGATGAACTGCACTTTTTCGATTGGATTGTCTTCGAAACTAGCTGCTTTCCCCTTTACGACGGCGAAGCCACGTTTAAAGAAGTCTCGCAGTGGCTTTGCGCTGCAGGTTTTGACTTTTATGGTCCCCTAGACATCCACTTTGCCGAGCGTAGCGGACAATTACGTCAATTTGAGGCGTTGTTCTACTCAACAAAGCCAACGCCTTGATGTTTATGCGTAGAAGCTGGCGACCCCGCATGCTCAGCGACTCACTCCACCCTGAGTTTTGATTTTACTCTCTAATCGCTGTGAAAGTATTAATTGATCATAGTGAACCGTTCCTGCTAGCGCATGGCGGATTGCAGCTGCAAATCGAGCAAACAAAAGCCGCACTTGAAGAGGTTGGCCTTGAAGTGGAATATCTGCGCTGGTGGGACGAATCTCAGCAAGGCGATTTGATCCATTTCTTCGGACGCAGCAGCCCGTCGCATATAGACTTCGCTCATGCGAAAGGCATGGGATATGTGATGCAGGAGTTGCTCACTAGCCAGGGCTCCCGATCCGTCGCGCACCTGCGTCTGCAGGCTGCTGCCAACAGCATTCTGCGTAAGGTGCTTCCGGCCAATTACCGTCTGCCGCTTCGATGGGATAGCTATCGAAAGGCGGATGCTATCATCGCCAACACCGGCTGGGAGGCTTGGATCATGAGCAAACTGTTTGCCGCCCCGGCTGCTCGCATCCACGTGATCCCTAACGGAGTTGCGGATGTCTTCTTCACAAAAGGAGCCAATGTGCCCAGCGACCATCTGGTCTGTGTGGCTACCATCACCGAGCGCAAGCGTGTGCTTGAACTGGCCGAGGCGGCCATTAAAGCCAAAACGCCGCTCAAAGTGATCGGCAAGCCATACTCAGATAATGACCCTTACTTCAGGCGCTTTCTCCAGGCGGTTAGTAAATCCCGAGGCCTAGTCGACTATTTGGGCCCAATTCAGCAGACCGAAAAACTGGCTGCTCATTTGCATGCTGCGCGAGGCTTCGTTTTACCCAGCACCATGGAGACCCAAAGCTTGGCAGCCCAAGAAGCTGCCGCGGCTGGACTACCGCTTTTGCTGAGCGACCTGCCTTGGGCCCGCTCCACGTTCGGTAACAAAGCTACCTATCTCCCCGTTAGCGATGGTTCTCGCTTCGCAAGTCATCTGCGAATATTTCACCGAGAGGCTTCGCAATTGCCGGTCCCACAACAACCTGCAAGATGGCGTGCGATAGCTCAGCAGCTCGTAAATATTTACCAGAGCGTCTTGTGCGCTTAACTCCTTTAAGCTATAGCGCATGGGGATCATCCGCTATCCTCCTACATCTGTGGATGAGCCTGATTTTAGGTAATGTCTAATACTCGCATCGCAGCCCTACTCACCTGTCACAATCGGCGCGACAAAACAACCGCCTGCCTCAAGTCCTTGCGCAACCAAGCCGGCCTTGCTGAGTTAGGGGTCAGCCTGCAGGTTTTCTTGGTCGATGATGGATGCACGGATGGCACCGCGGTGGCTGCCCTAGAAGTATGGCCCGAAGCTAAAATCATTTACGGAGACGGAAATCTTTATTGGTGCGGTGGCATGCGGACAGCATGGGCTTCTGCTGCAACCACTAACCCTGATTACTACCTGTTAGTCAACGACGACACGATACTCTTTCCGCAGGCTATTCGTGAGCTGCTCGCCATGTGCCCCACACCGGATACAACTATAATCGCCGTCGGTGCAATATGTGCACCAGGAACCGCGAATTGGGTATATGGCGGAGCTCAGTCAGACTATCCCTTCGTGAATGGTGCAGATACACCAAGGGCTTGCCGCACCATGAACGCAAATTGCACTTTAGTGCCGCGTACCGTTTTTAAAACAATTGGACTATTCTACCATGCCTACCGGCACGCTATGGGCGACCTAGATTACGGTCTTCAAGCTGGAAAACACGGCATAAATGTTTACGAAACCACTTCATTTGTTGGCGAATGCGCTCCCAATCCAGACGCTGGTTCATGGAGGGACACGACTATGCCCCGCATGACGCGTTGGCGCAAACTGTTCTCAGTTAAGGGGCTGCCACCGAAGGAATGGCTACACTACTGCCATAGAAACTGCGGCGCCCTTTGGTTGCGATATTGGCTATCGCCATATCTCAGAGTACTAATGGGACGTTAGTACATCACTAGGATTTATGCGACTCAGCTTGGCCAACTTTGCCTATGCCTTAATGCATCCTTGGGAGGCCCTTCAATACCTGCGCAAAAACGATGTGATCCCTGAGACCAGTATTGCTCGGTATCTTCCGTCCAACCCGATTATCTTGGAAGCGGGCGCTCACAACGGAACCGATACTCTGCGAATGGCCTCTTTTTGGCCAGCGGCCCAGATTCACGCATTTGAACCGGTGCCGGGCGCTTATAGTGAATTGTTCGCGCGCGCAATAGAGCACCGCACAAGGATCCATTGTTATCCCTGTGGCTTGGGGCCCAACAAGGGGAAAATGCTCATGCATGTTTCCGGGGACGGCTCAGCAGGATCATGCCAGTCCTCGAGTCTGCTCCCGCCTTCCAAGAACAACAGCGATGAGTATTCGTTTGTCAGTTTCGGCAAGCATATCGACATTGAGGTAACAAGCATCGATGAGTGGGCGCAGAAGCAAGGAGTAGATCGTGTCGATTTCATGCGATTAGATATGCAAGGCTATGAAATTGAAGCGCTGAAAGGAGCTGAACATACTTTGAAGTCCACCAGCGCTATTCAATTGGAGGTGTCGCACATACCACTCTACCAAGGAGCGCCTCTCTACGCTGAAGTAAAAACTTGGATGGCCGAACGCGGTTTTCGACCTGCGGTCAAAGCTGTATTCCGTGTCGGTGGAAACGTTCTTTTCGTTCGCTAATTATTAGTTATGGTTTTCCGATCATTTTTAACTTGCGCCTGCGCAATTTTTGGCAGAGTGCGGCGCTTAGCTTTGCCGGAGCGCTTGAGCATTGGCGTAAGATGGAACTATATCATCGCCATATCTCACGGAACGGTTTTTCGGTGCCTCTTCCGGCTTTCATTAAGCATTTTATTACTCTACGCTATGCGCTAGATTATGAGTGTAAATCTCTCGTAGAAACCAGAACTCAACATGGGGACACACCATTGCTTTTTAGCAATCGATTCGAGACAATATATACAATCGAGCTGAGCTCCACGCTCGCCGCTATGGTGCGGAAAAAGTTTCTTCGCTTTCCTCATGTTAGGTTAATTGAGGGATATAGTGTATAGAAGCTCGCTTAGCTGCTGCCAATGTTGCAATCCAAGACACTTTTTTGCTCGACGGCCACTATCCGTCCGGACTCACAGCCCGTGGTGCTACGGATTGTCCCATCTAAGAGGAATTTGAGTCCATTGCGCAACTCTGCAAGGTTCCCTTTGTGGTTCTCATCGATGATGCCAGATGCTTCGGTGGCGATAAGGATTATCCGTCGCTGCAGGATCTGAAGAATTTTGTCAGAGGATTGATGCCAGCCTACACAATGGGAGTGAGCAACGATTTTATCTGTCTGGTACCAAGCATGGGCTTGAGCAAAACCTCTGCTTGATACGTTTGCCCGTTTCTCATGTGTCCCAAAGTAATAACGAGGCTGACTTCGGGTCTGGGTAACCAACTCTTTCAATTAGCGCACGGCATGTGGCTGGCGCATATTGAGGGTGCTCAGTTACGATTTGACACGACGTGGTATCCCTTGGTGTCGCGCCTGCATCTCACAAAAAGAAAATTGGCCCTTCGGAAATTCCAGGTGGAGCTTCCGGAGGAGTTCAGAGGGTCTCAACGCTGGCTCATCGGACTCTTAGCCGCACTACACGCTCGCTGTACCGTTGGCCGATCAATGCTCGAGAAGGCTGGGGATTTCACAATGGTTTGCGAAAGGTTTGGAAGCCACATAGATGCTCCTAATCCAACAAAGGCGGCACGTCTTTATACCGATGGCTACTGGCAGACGCGGGAGCCCTTCACCAGCATTCGGCACCTCCTGCTTCCCTGCCTTGTTCCGCGGCAACCGCTATGCCAAGAGGCCAAGCGTCTCATCAATGAGACGACAGTCCAACCGACTGGCTTCCTCCACGTGCGGCGCGGGGACTACATCACCTACGGAGGCGAAAAGGCCGCACTCCCACTACGATACTACAAGGATGCCCTCCAACTCCTTTGCTCGGAAGGCATCATTGTGCATCACTGGCTGGTCTTCTCTGACGACCCAAAGTGGACGCGTTCGAATTTTTCATTCCTTAATGGAGCGGAATTCGTCGACTATCAATCAGTGAACCGCGACGTCGAGGACCTTATGGTCATGAAATCCTGTGCAGCAGGCATTATCGCTAATAGCTCCTTCTCTTGGTGGGGAGCGGCACTCGGATCTAGCGTCGAACGGCCTATTGTTGCCCCAGACCGGTATTGGCGCAACTATCCACCGCTGGCTGGCCAGTGGTCGCTTCCCCATTGGCGGCATGTGGAGGCTTGGCTCTAACCGAGGTGAGTAAATCTGATCTTGGAGTTCCTGATCGTGGCTAATATCCTTGTCGTCGCTGCAGCATGTCACCCAGACAAGGGCTCGGAGCCCGGCTTGGGTTGGAATTGGATACGGCACATAGCAAGCCGCCATTCAGTCACAGCTATTGTCGGTGAATCCTACGGCAACAGAGAGGCCATCCGCGATGCCTTGGTCAGCGATCCGATTCTAAGCAAAAAAGTAAAGTTCATCTTTGTCGACTGGTTCCCGCAGCCGAAAAAAGGACTGCCCGCAATTATTTGGCGCACTTTTCAACCGCTTTACTACCGACGATACCGCCAGTGGATGCTCAAAGCATACGGAGTAGCGAGTGAGCTTTGCGCGCACCAGCACTTCGATCTTTTGCATCAGATCACCATCGCGAGCTACCGTGAGCCAGGTTTCGCGTGGAAGCTGCCCATGCCATTTATTTGGGGGCCAGTTGGCGGACTCGGCAACATGCCTTGGCGCTGCTTGCCATCTCTGGGACTGGTTGAAGGCTTGCGGCATCTCTGTCGCAATATTCTCAATATTGTACAGATGAAACATCATCGCCGGTTCCATCGTGCGCTGAAACACGCATATGCGATTTTTGCGATGGACTCAGACAGCAAGCTGCTACTGCAAAATAACTACAATCGTCCCAGCGTAGTTGTCGCTGCTGCATTTTGTGATGCTCAACATCCTGGACAGCGCGTCCGTATTCGAGAAGGAGGGCCCCTGCGTTTGCTGTTTGCCGGATTACATTTTTCCCGTAAGGGACTTTCTTTTCTGTTGCGCGCTCTTGCTTCGCTTCCTGCTGACAGTGCATGGACTCTCAATGTGCTCGGACAAGGAATGATGTCGGAATCATGGAAGAGACTCACGAGGCGCTTGCGCTTGGACAGTCGGGTCACCTTTCATGGCTACGTTTCCAACGAGGCGAGAGACCGAATCCTGCACAACTCCGATGTTTTGGTCTTTCCATCGCTCCTCGAAGGCTGGCCGGCCATGGTTGCAGAGGCCTTATCGCAGGGCCTTCCGGTCATCACAACGGACCTGCACGGCATGCGCGACATGGTGAACGAACGCTGCGGTTTTTTGGCTAGCGCGCGGAACCCGCACGTTCTCGTGCAAGGCATCGCCTCGGCGATAACCAAGCTCGATACCGACAAGCAACTGCTCACCAAGCTATCGCGGGGGGCCTTGGAGCGCGCTGCAGAATTGAGTGCGGCGCGCCAGATGCCACTTGTTTATTCGGCTTACGAAAACGCGCTCCGTAAAGCAACGAACCGAGGGTAACGCCTACTCTGAAGCTTTCTGAAGAGCACCCTCCAAACTGTTTTTGAATGCCATCCGACACGTGAGCTACAAATCGCTTGCTCAGCTTATGAATAAGACAAGCTCTGGTCTTTTGCACGCCCTTAAGCATCGTCTCAATGTGTTAAGGGGCAAAGACGTCGTTTTGTCGCTGGATACCCGCCGCAGCACAGAGTATCACGGAAGCGAGTACGGAGGCTTTGCCATCCTAGAAGACAGCCTCCGCCCCGACTCCGTTGTCTTGTCATGCGGGGTTGGAGAGGATGCCAGCTTTGATATGTCGATTATCCGGAAATATAAATGTCGCATCATCGCTGTCGACCCCACGCCCAAAGCAGTGAACTATGTTCGACGGCACATCCGTGCAGATGGCTTTTCGCTTTTGGAGATCGCGGTGTCATCGCATGATGGCCTTGCGCGATTCTACTTACCCCAAAATCCGGACTGGGTGAGCGGCTCCTTGAACCAAGGAGGCACGACTGGTGCAGATTTCATTGAGGTTTCATGCCTTCGGCTAGGTTCGATACTGCGAAAAGCCAACACCTCCAGACTGGACCTACTCAAGCTCGACATCGAAGGGGCTGAATATGATGTGTTGGATGAATATATTTCCGATAGAGAATCCCCTCGCGCTAAACAGATCGCTCTCGAATTTCACCACCATTTCCAAAACTACAGTAAAGTCCACACACTGAAGCTGTGTGATCGACTAAGAGAGGCGGGCTATGCCCTCGCTTGGGTTTCGTCCACGCACCGTGAGGCTCTTTTTGTCGAAAGCTGGCCGGGCGAAACACGCTCCTGAGATCGGGGCGGCACTGGCCGATGCCTTGCGAAATGGCCCCAAGTGAATAGCTCAAAGCGGCGGAAAGCCGCTCGTTTGGTCAATGGCGCCCGCGCTCTGAATGAAGCTCGTCAAGGCGATGCGAGATTAACGACTGAATCCCTTAGCGGGGACAAGCGTGTGCCAACTGCGCCAGCATGATGAAGGACGAGGTCACATATCAGCCGACAGAACCGCGTGGGCAGCGCTCGGCGGCGCTCTTACCCGGCTCCTCCAGGTCACGGAGGCAAGACCGTATTCTCATCATCCAAGAGCATCTACCCCACTACCGAGTGCCGTTCTTCGAGCAACTCAAATCCCTGCTTGACGAGCGCGGTATCCGCCTCGATCTGGCCTACAGTGCGGGGGGGACCTCGAAACTCTTGCCTGGCTTTTCGCACGCCGGGCCACGGCCGGATGAGGTTGGCCTTCTGGGGCCACGGCCGGAACATGCAGACCCGCAACCGGAATTCATGCCCGGAGAAGGCAAAGCGCTTCCTTTCAGCGCGGGTCGACTGGTGGTTCGCTTACAACGAACGCAGCGCGGCGATGGTCAGGGAACTCAGATTTCCGGCAGATCGCATGACGCTGGTCGACAATGCGATCGATACGAAAACTCTCATCGCAGCTCGCAATGCTCTATCGCCCGAGGCAATCGAAAGCACCCAGGCCAACTTGGGCATCGACTCAGCCAATGTGGCCACCTACACGGGCGGACTCTACGAGGAAAAGCGTATTCCTTTTCTTTTGGAGGCGGCCAACAAGGTTCGCGCGCAATTTCCGGATTTCCACCTGATCATTATCGGCGACGGACCGAAGAAAGACCTGGTCACTGAGGCCACCCGAAGCAGCGACTGGGTTCACTACCTAGGGCCGAAGAATGACACCGATAAGCTTCCCTTCTGGGCCATCTCTAAGGCTTCGCTCATGCCAGGGTTAGTGGGCCTCGGTGTCCTTGACTCCTTTGCCCTTGGCGTCCCCTTGATCACAACAGCATACCCCTACCACAGTCCCGAAATTCAATATCTTCGTGACGGCGTTAATGGAATCATAGTCAATGACTGGGAGAGTAGCGATGCCTACGCTAATGCCGTCGTCTATCTGCTCCAAAACGACCAAGAACGTGAGTTCATGGCTAGTGAAGGAAGAAAGACCGCCGAGTTTTACACCATCGAAAATATGGCTGAGAATTTCACCCAAGGCATCCTTGCCGCTTTAAGGTCTTGAATCCTCAGACTCTTACTAGCGGACATGAACAGTAATCGATTACACCTCGGCTGCTTTGACTGTCCTGTCGATGGCTGGGTGAACACTGATATCACCCCGCATATCTGGATTAGCAGAGTGTCGCTAATGGCCTTGCTTCTCTACCGGGCCGGCGAAATGCCGAAGGAACGTTATAACCAGCACTGCAGCGGAGTATTTCGCAAGGTTCGCTATTTGGATTTATTCAAACGACTCCCCTTCCCGGACGACTCTTTTCAATACGTGTTTTCTTCACACGTGTTTGAGCACCTTCCGCGTGCATCGCTGATGCGGCTCTTAAAGGAGCTTCGCCGCGTTATAAGACCCGGAGGTACCATGCGGGTCTCCGTTCCTGATCTCACCATCATGGTAAAGAGCTATCGGGAAGAAGATGGTGAGCGGGTAGGATCCGAAAAGCCGATCGTAGGTCTCTGTGGTTTCTGCTTTTCCACACTATACCCTGCCGAGGGCTTCCCGGTCGTCTTGCTCGAAGCTATTGTGTTTCGGCTATCCGTGGTGTCCACCAAGTGGCGCGGTATTCCCGAGATTGTAGATGCAGGGGAGACCGGTTTGCTGGTCGAGACAGGAGTGGACCGGTTCGAGGCGGATCGTGTGGCGGCCGAGTTGGCTGAATATCTGGAGGCGGTGGCGGAATGACGGACGACTGCGATATTGGCACGCGATCACATTGGAATAAAAAAGGTTTGTAAATAAAGTCTCATGGGGAAACGAAAATGACAGATGTCAGGCAAGATCCGATCGGGCCAGTCAATCGATTTCTAAACTGGGTGTTTAGTGGGAATCGCCCGAGGATATTGAGACGATTGGTATCAATTCTGTTCCATTTGGAGTTGCCCGTTCTGCAGCATCCCCTGCGCATGGCTCATCCATACGGGATCATTATTAATAGCAACGTAAGTTTGGGTAGAAACGTAACAATATTTCAGGGGGTAACAATCGGCTCTAAGCGCAGTGGACGAAAGGCCGGTGCGCCGGTCATCGAGGATGATGTCTGCATTTTTCCAAATGCAGTAGTGATTGGGCGAATAACAATAGGCGAGGGAGCCATCATTGGCCCTGGATCAGTAGTGGTGGATAATGTGCCTCCTGGCGCGACTGTAGTTGGTAATCCGGCTCGACAGCTAAATCAGGTTGCGCTGTGAAGTGAGTTCTTTACGCATACTGCTAATACACAATGCCTACCAGCATCGCGGCGGCGAGGACTCGGTCGTCGCGGACGAAATGGCCCTGTTGCGCGCACGCGGCCATGCGGTGGAAAGCTATACACAATAGGACTGGCTAATGGCCTCAAAATGGTCCTCGATGATTAAAGACTGCGCAAGCCGATGGGTGACAGAGGCCGCAAGCGGTATTTGGAGTACTTCACAGCGGAACGATATCAGCAAAATATGGAGCCTGTGTTGGCCCACCTTGCGGCTGGACAGCCAGCCTGAATAAGCGGGAAGTGGCGTTTGCGAAATGGCGACCCAGCTTAAAGACGCCAAATACCATGCCAAATCCAGAGCAAGACGGTCGCCGCGTTCTGATCGTGCAGGAGCATCTTCCGCATTACCGCGTGCCATTTTTCGAGCAGCTTCACTGTCTGCTGGGTGAGCGAGGGATTAACCTCAACTTGGCTTACAGCTTACGTAGCACCTCAACACTTCTGCCAGGCACTCTGCCTTGGGCGCACACAGTCCCAACGATTCGTTTTGGCGGACTAGTATATCAAAATGTCAGAGCATCTGCCCCGAAGGCGGAACTCGTCATCGTTCCGCAAGAAGTAAAATATATCTCCCTCTACTTTCTCTTCGCGCACCGCGCAACCCGCAAGATGAAGGTGGCTTTTTGGGGGCACGGTCGCAATATGCAGGCTCGCAACGCCAATTCATGGGCGGAGAAAGTAAAGCGCTTCCTTTCCAAGCGCGTTGACTGGTGGTTTGCTTACAACGAACGCAGCGCGGCCGTGGTCCGGCAACTCGGATTTCCAGAGGAGCGGATCACCCTCGTCCAAAATGCGATCGACACCAGAAGCATCATTGAGGCGCGCAACACGCTGTCGCAGAAGCTAGTCGAAAGCACCAAGTCCAGCTTGGGGTTGGAGTCCACCAATGTTGCCATCTACACGGGCGGACTCTACGAGGAAAAGCGCATTCCTTTTCTTTTGCAAGCAGCCTCCAAGATCCGTGCGAAATTGCCGGATTTCCACCTCATCATTATCGGTGGCGGCCCGCAGAAAGACCTGGTCGCTCAAGCCGCCCGGAACAACGCTTGGATTCACTACTTGGGGCCGAAGAATGACATGGAAAAACTTCCTTATTGGGCGATCTCTAAGGTTTCGCTCATGCCGGGGCTAGTGGGCCTTGGTGTTCTGGACTCCTTTGCCCTTGGCGTCCCCTTGATCGCAACAGCATACCCCTACCACAGTCCCGAAATTGAATATCTTCGTGACGGCGTTAACGGAATAATAGTCAATGACTGGGAAAGTAGCGATGCCTACGCCAATGCCGTTGTCCATCTGCTCCAAAACGACCGAGAACGTGAGTCCATGGCCAGTGAAGGACGAAAGGCTGCCGAGTTTTACACCATCGAAAATATGGCTGAGAATTTCACCCAAGGAATCCTCGCCGCTTTAAGATCTTGAACCCTCTGACTCAAACTAATGTGCATGAAAAATAATCAACTACATCTCGGCTGCTTTAACTGTCCGGTTGATGGCTGGTTGAACACTGATATCACCCCGCATATCTGGATCAGCAAGGTGCCGCTAATGGCCTCGCTTCTCTACCGAGCCGGCAAGATGCCGAAGGACCGTTATGACCAGCACCGCAGCGGGGTTTTTCGCAAGGTTCGCTACTTGGATTTATTCAAACGACTCCCCTTCCCAGACGACTCTTTTCAATACGTGTTTTCTTCACACGTGTTTGAGCACCTTCCGCGTGCATCGCTGATGCGGCTCTTAAAGGAGCTTCGCCGCGTGTTGAGACCCGGAGGCACGATGCGAGTCTCTGTTCCTGACCTCACCATCATGGTAAAGGGCTATCGAGAAGAAGACGGTGATGCTTTCGTCAAGGCGATCTTCGAAATAGATCAGGCCAACGCCAAGAATCGCCACCATTGGATGTATAACGAGCACTCAATGCGGGCGATGCTCTCGGAAGCCGGTTTCGCAAACATCACGCGGTGCCAATACCGCCAAGGCAAGTGCCCTAACTTGGAGTCGCTCGACAACCGACCCGAGCATAGTCTTTTCATGGAAGCTGACAAAGAAGACTGAAGCGCTGTCGCATCTCGTGACCACACCACGCCGGGCGCCAACGCCCGGCGTTTTTATTTGGAACTGACGACCGCGGGCTCCAACTCGAAAGCCGCCAGTGTGGCGAAAAGATTAGGGGCAAAGCTCGCAGCAGTCGCAAGGCGGCCGAAAAAGGCGCGGCGGCGGATTCGGAGGCCGACACGAGGAAGGTATTCTTCAAAGTCCCGCACCGACAACTGGTGGATGTGGCCCGTGTCCCACCACGAATAGCCGAACAGCATGGCCCGCGGCATCCGGCCCATTAGAAGCAACTCCAAGCGATTGCGCAGATTGGCAAAGTTGGGGAAACAAACAATCTGCCGCGAAGCCACGCGCGCCATCTCGGACAAAAGCTTTTCCGGATACATGACCATCTGAAGCGTCACGTTGCACACCGCATAGTCGAAAGAACGGTCGGGCCAGGGCAGCGCCTCGTCGATCCTCCCTTGGTGAACTGACAAGCCCTTGGCTCGGCTGACCTCTGCGCCGGAGGGTGTGATCTCGATGCCTTCCACCCGGGCGTTTTTTTTCTCGGCCAGAAGCTGCAACAGCGATCCATCGCCGCAACCGAGATCCAGCATGCTGGCTCCCTCTGGTACCCACTCGACAATGGTCCCGAACTCCTCCCTTCGTGCGCTGGACCCCAACTCGTAAAGATACTCGCGGTTGTCCCCCATCGTGTCAGCTCCGAAAGGAATTCACCGCACGGCATACCTCGCGGATATCTTCAGGCTCATGAAAGGTGGAAATGGGCAGGCTGATCTCCGTCTCGTGGATGAGGTCAGCCAAAGGGTAAGCACCCGGCGCCCAGCGCCCCTCCATGGCTTTCTGGCGGGCCGGAGGCACCGGATAATGAACCTCCGTCTTGATCCCTTTTTTGAGCAGATGCTGCCTCAAAGCATCGCGGCGCGGATGACGGACGGCGAATATGTGAAAGACGTCGTGGAAGGCGGCGTCGCGGTGCGGCAGAACCAGACCCTCAAGCGCAAGTTCGCGGAAATAGATTTCGGCCAAGGTTCTTTTTTTGCCGTTGGCTTCTTCCAAATGC
>Ga0247836_1002781_pt1 | contig 24668 bp, 20 predicted proteins | sample LaCruzMarch2015__4_FD_187116 | JGI IMG/M metagenome (GOLD analysis project Ga0247836, IMG submission 187116) | Freshwater microbial communities from meromictic Lake La Cruz, Castile-La Mancha, Spain - LaCruzMarch2015_14m | ecosystem: Environmental > Aquatic > Freshwater > Lake | place: Spain... | reverse complement strand
GAGCCGATACAGAGGACTTGCCAAGCATAAACTATGGGCTTACTCCCGCTCGTTGTGGATAAACTTTGTGCGAATAATGAAATATATAACGCAACTATCTCAAAGAACGCTTTTGGGGCAAAAATTGCCAACTAATATAATAAATATATGTTATAATATGCAAATTAATGTATATACATACGCAATCAAAATAATAACGAATAAAAATTCCGAAATTATGCATTTTTCAACTTTTTGAAAAATGGACTTTTCGGATGGGACTCAATAATGAAATACAAACATTATAACTTTATGAACTTTATAAACTTTATAAACTAATATATCATGCGTAAATCAATTGCTTCCATAATGTGGATATCTATTGCGGCTTCGGTGCTTACAATTGCGTTGAAATGGATGGCATATTCTACAACAGGTTCAGTAGGTTTTTTGTCCGATGCCTTGGAATCGGGAATTAACCTTTTGGCTGGGTTAGTTGCATTTTATTCCTTAATTGTAGCTGCTCGCCCTGCCGATAAAGAACATCCCTTTGGACACGACAAAGCCGAGTACTTCTCAAGTCTAGCAGAGGGAGTGTTAATTGTGATTGCTGCTTTTGGAATTGCCTATGCAGCCATTAATCGGATGTACCACCCACGTCCATTAGAAGCCTTGGATTATGGTATGCTGCTATCGGTAGCTGCTACAATAATCAATTTTATTACAGCTCGTATATTATTGTATTTCAGCAAAAAACATAATTCAATAACCATCGAAGCCGATGCACATCATTTAATGACTGATGTATGGACAACTGTAGGTATTATTGCAGGAATTTTTTTGGTGAAAATAACTGGATGGCAAACGCTTGACCCAATAATGGCAATTTTAGTGGCCATAAGCATTGTATATACTGGCATTAAATTGATTATTCGTTCCATGGATGGATTAATGGATTCGCGTCTTTCGGAAAAAGAAATGGTTCTGATTCGGGAAGTGCTTGACCGCTATAAATCGGAAGAGATTGATTATCATGCACTTTACACGCGTCGTGCTTCTGCCAAACAATTTATCACTTTTCATCTACTTTTCCCCGGCGATTTTACGGTTCATAAAGCACATGAATTTACCAAACAAATTGAAAATGAACTAAAAATCCAATTACCGCTGTCGGATGTTTTTATACATGTAGAACCAATGAATGATCCCGATTCATTTGACGATCATTTGTAAAAACGAATAAATTTCAAATAGAAATACCAAATATCAAATTATTAAGTATATTTGTGCGCTGATTAAGTCAAAAATATTGATAATCAGCATTTAATTAGATATGTTCACCAATTAATTCATTGCATTATGAAAATTATTAAATGGTTAGGTTATCTTTCAGTTGCACTAGGCACTTTGTTACTTTTTGCAGGTATTATCAGTCAACTATTCACTCTAAATTTATTTTCGGTTCAGCACAATGTTAGCTTTATTCATACAGCTAACGGCTTGTTTTTATTAGGCATAGCCATTTTTATTCTAACAAAAAAATGCTGCGAAAATTGCTGCGACAAAGATAACAAATAACTATATTTGTGTCGTATTAAATTTTCTTTCAAAAACTCATAAACAGTTGCATGGCTTGTTCGATGGTTCGAACGCCATTAAATACCACTGAGCGACGACCATTTTGCTCACGCAATTGACATTGGCGTGGATGAATGGTCATATAATGTAGTATTTTGCCAAAATTTTCGGACTGGTAATAGTTCGATTTCGGGTTTGAAACCAAATAAGCAATCAATTTTTCGTTTTTCAACGTTAGTTTTTCCATACCAAATTGCATGGCTAACCAGCGCAGACGAACTACGAGCATTAAACTATGTCCCTGCTCAGGTATTTTTCCAAAACGGTCAACAAGACGTTGTTCAAATTCTACGAAATCGGCTTCGGTTGTCAAACTATCTAACTCACGGTAAAGCGCAATTCGCTCCGAAGTATTTTCGATATAATCTTGCGAAAACATCAATTCCATGTCCGAATCAATCTGGCAATCAGTTACATAAACCGAACTATTGTTTTCAGCATCTATTTCGTCGGCATACAGTTCTGAGAATTCTTCGTCTTTGAGTTCATGCACAGCTTCGTTCAATATTTTTTGATAAGTCTCGTAACCCAAATCGGCAATAAAACCGCTTTGCTCCGCTCCGAGCATATTTCCAGCACCACGAATGTCCAAATCTTGCATGGCGATATTAAAACCACTACCCAATTCAGCAAAAGTTTCCAATGCTTGTAATCGTCGGCGAGCTTCGGGTGTTAGCAAACTCAACTCAGGTGCCATTAAGTAACAAAAAGCCTTCCGATTGCTACGGCCTACTCGACCGCGAAGCTGATGCAAATCGCTCAGTCCGAAATTATGCGCGCTGTTAATGATAATAGTATTTACATTCGAAATGTCGATTCCCGATTCAATTATGGTAGTTGCCACCAACACATCGTATTCATAATCAATAAAATCCACAATAATTTGTTCCAATTTGTCCGGCGGCATTTGTCCGTGACCAACAGCTACGCGACAACCCGGAACGAGCTTTTTGATAAGCGATTCGATATGATAAATATTCTGAATGCGGTTGTTTACAAAAAAAACCTGTCCGTTTCGGTTCATTTCCAACTGAATAGCTTCACGAATCACATCTTCGTCGAACAAATGAATTTCAGTCTGCACCGGATAGCGGTTGGGTGGAGGTGTATTGATAATGGATAAATCGCGCGCTCCCATCAACGAAAATTGCAAGGTACGTGGAATGGGCGTAGCTGTCATAGTGAGCGTATCCACATTCACCTTCATTTCCTTGAGTTTTTCTTTTACCGAAACGCCAAATTTCTGCTCCTCGTCAATTATCAATAATCCTAAATCTTTAAATTTTATCTGTTTACCAACAATTTTATGCGTTCCAATTAAAATGTCAATTTTCCCTTCTTCCAATCTCCCAAGCACTTCTTTTGTTTGGTTCGAAGTACGTGCACGACTCAAGTAATCCACTGTAACCGGAAAGTCTTTGAAACGTTCTTTAAACGAATTGTAATGTTGCAGTGCGAGTACTGTAGTTGGCACAAGCACAGCCACTTGCTTACTATCGGTAGCCGCTTTAAATGCGGCGCGCATAGCTACTTCGGTTTTACCAAAACCCACATCACCACACACCAATCGATCCATGGGCAAGGTCGATTCCATGTCTTTTTTCACGTCAGCCGTTGCTTTTACCTGGTCGGGGGTGTCTTCGTAAATAAACGAAGCTTCCAGTTCCTGCTGCAAATAACTATCGGGCGAATACTGAAAACCTTGTTCGGCCTTTCGTTTGGCATAAAGTTTAATCAACTCACGCGCAATATCTTTTACTTTCGATTTGGTACGTTCTTTCAGTCGTTCCCATGCGCCGGTTCCTAATTTATTTATGCGTGGCGCTTCGCCTTCTTTACCTTTGTATTTGGAAATGCGGTGCAGCGAATGTATACTTACAAAAATAATATCATCATCTTTGTAAATCAATTTCACCATTTCCTGCATTTTGCCATTCACATTGGTGCGAACCAAACCTCCAAATGTTCCTACACCATGATCCACATGCACCATGTAATCGCCTACTCTAAATTGATTTAACTCTTTGAGTGTGAGTACTACTTTACCTAAACGAGTTCGGTCGGTGCGCAGTTGGTATTTATGAAAACGATCGAAAATTTGATGGTCGGTATAGCAATAAAACGATAAATCGTGATCAACAAAACCTTCGTGAAGCGTATTTTTGATAGGTTGAAACGAGATATTATCTCCACGGTCTTCGAAAATGGACTTAATACGGTCGGTTTGCTTTACACTATCGCTCAGTATAAAAAGTTCGTAACCTTCGACCACGCCTTGTTTCAGATTATCGGCTACTAAATCAAAATTTTTATGAAATATTGGTTGAGGCGAACAATTGAAATTGATTTCGGATTTTGTTTTAAAATAAGATGTGGCAGCCCATTCAATTTTTCGAAAAGGAATGGTTTGTTGCATAAACTCATCCCCCGTAATGCGATTTTTATGTAGGTCTGGAGTTGTGTTATTGCCCTCGTTGGCTTTAACCAATGCTTCGTCGTAAAGTTGGTTAATTCGCTCGCGGACAAACGAAGCAGTATTAAACGTGAGCCATGTATTTTCCGGAATAAATTCCAAAAACGAGACAAGAGCTAATTTTTTATCAACATGTAAATCAGGAATTATTTCCACCTCGGTGCGTTGCTCTTTCGAAAGCTGTGTTTCGATATCGAAAACGCGTATGGATTCCACTTCGTCGCCGAAAAAATCGCACCGGAAAGGCATTTCATAGGCAAACGAAAAAATATCCACAATGCTACCACGTACCGAAAATTGCCCGGGTTCATACACAAAATCCACACGTTCAAAACCATACTCGCGAAGCATTTCGGTGAGGAAGTCAATACTCAAACTTTCGCCAGTCTGCAAACGGAGTGTGTGGGTTTTTATACTATAAGCCGAAACCACCTTTTGCATCAATGCCTCAGGGTATGTAATTACAACACATGGAACAGTGCTATTTGCCAATTTATTGAGTACTTCAGTGCGCAAAATCTCGTTCGAAGTATCGAGCTGCGAAAGTTTAATGGCTTTTTTGTACGACGACGGAAAATAAAAAACCTCTTCGGGCGATAATATTTGCTTCATATCATTATAAAGATACCCTGCCTCGTCGGCATCATTCATAACAATAACTTGTGTATGAGGTCGAAGTTTAAAAAGAGATGTGGTCACAAGTGCGCATGCCGAACCATTTAAACCAGTAATTTTCAGGTTTAGTTCGGCAGAATCAGCCCAACGTGTAAGTGCGGTTACTTGCGGATGTTGAGCATAACGTAACTGTAAATCGGAAAGAGTCAAATTAGCTTGTTTGTTTAAGGCTGCAAAGATACGATTTGTATTTCAAAGTTTTGTATTTTGTATCATTTTCTCTGAGACTTTAAGTGAGGGCGCGACTTTGAGTCGCACTCTCTCTACTAATAACAATTACCGAAATTTTTCAGCATTTACATCTTTTATTAAGATTATATTTCTATATTTGCATATCGGTATGTTTCAAGTTAATAAACGTACCGATTTCTCATTAATTTCTCTCGCCCGCTGTAGCGACAGTGGCATTACATATTAAACAAAAGCGTTAGCTTTTATTCCGTGCCTGAAACATCGACACTTTCATTAGCAAATAGGAATAAGTTAGTAAACGCCTGCGCCAAACGGCGTGGGCTTTAACTTATTACATTTGCATGGCAGTCGATGGCCACAGGTGCGTGATATAGTTAGAGTACCACGCTTTTTTTATGTCTGAAAGTGAAGAAAAATTATTTTAAAACCAAAAATTTATCTAAAAAAAGAGGACAATTATGCTAAACAAAAAGGTCATTATGTGCCTGATAATTTTATTAGGCGTAGTACAAACCAGATTGCATGCGCAAAATGCAACCACAGCAACTGGAGGAAAAGCTTCGGGAACTGGAGGCACTGTGAGCTATTCGGTGGGACAAACTGGTTATACAACCTATACTGGAACTACCGGAACGGTAGCCAGAGGTGTACAACAACCGTATGAAATTTCGGTAATATCCGGAATTGAAGAAGCCAAAGCAATTACCTTAGATTGTACGGCTTACCCTAATCCGACTAACGATAATGTACGATTGAAAATTGCCGATTACAGTATCGAAAATCTAATGTATCAGATTTATGATATTAACGGAAAGATGCTGTTAAACAAAAAAGTAGAAAGTAATGAAACTACCATTTCTATGCAGGAATTCTTAACCGGTACTTATCTGCTTAAAGTAATTCATGCAAAAAATAATTCATCACAACAAGAAATCAAAATATTCAAAATTATTAAGAATTAGTTCATCGGTTAATTAGTTTATCAGTGAACTGGTTAAGAACTTACAAAGCACAAAACAATTTTAAATAAATAACAAATAACAATTAGAACATTATGAAGCAACTATTTATCGTTCTGACTGCAGTTATTTTGACTGCAAGTGTGTACCTGCCACAGCAGGCAAGTGCTCAGGCACCTCAAAAACTGAGTTATCAGGCTGTTATTCGTAATAGCACCAGCCAATTGGTTACAAATACAAAAATTGGCATGAAAATAAGTATTTTACAGGGTTCAGCTACCGGCACTTCGGTTTATACCGAAACTCAAACTCCAACAACCAATGCCAATGGATTGGTAAATGTTGAAATTGGAGGTTTAACTGGTTTCGATTTAATCAATTGGGGTAGCAATTCGTATTATCTAAAATCAGAGACCGACCCACTAGGAGGTACAAATTATACCATTATTGGAACGACCCAGCTCCTAAGTACACCTTATGCTTTGTATGCTGCCAAAGCAGGAAATGGGTTTAGCGGAAGTTATGTTGACCTAACCAACAAGCCTACTTTTGCAACGATTGCAACGTCAGGCAGTTATGCAGATTTGTTGAATAAACCTTTGTTGGTTTATACTGCTACTGCTCCGGCATCTGGCGACGTGTTGTATTACAATGGCACCGCTTGGTCGTTGTTAAGCAAAGGAACTGATGCACAGGTTTTGAAACTTGAAACAGGATTGCCTAAATGGAAAAACCTGAGCGATTACGGTTCAGTTATTCCAGCAGCTATCTTCAATGTTTCGCAATTATTGGGAACTACCGTACAATCAATTTCTGTTGATGCTTCGAGCGTATTGGACGATGTGGATGCGCCAACTACCTTGCAAGTGAGATGGAAATGGGAAGATACCGGTACTTTTAGTGCATGGTCAACTACCAAAACAGCAACAAATACTTATACTACCGAAGGAGCTAAAAACATAACACTGGAAGTAAAAGACAGTCAAGGAAACGTTGGAACATCTTCAAAAGCCATAGTGATAAACAACACATTGTTTTCGCCGATGGTTTCTACAACCCTTGCCAGCAACATTACAAGCAGCACGGTAACTTGCGGTGGTAGCGTTATTGCCAATGGAGCATCCAATATTACTGCCTATGGAGTTTGTTGGGCAACTACCCAAAACCCAACTATTGCCAACAGCAAAACAACCGACGGTACAGGATTAGGCAGTTTTATCAGTAACGTTACCGGACTTGCTGCAGGAACAACCTATTACGTTCGAGCGTATGCCACCAACAGTACTACTACCAGTTACGGTAATCAGGTAACAGTAGCCACTCCGATAACTGTTCTTTTTCCAACAGTAACCACAACTGCGGCTAGCAATATTACTGCTACTTCTGCTGCCTCAGGTGGTAATGTAACTGCTACTGGTGGTGCAACGGTTACAGAGCGTGGCATCTGCTGGAGTTCAACTAACCAAAGTCCAACCATTGCCGATAGTCATACATCCGATGGTACAGGAACCGGTGCATATCCAAGCCAAATAACAGGAATCCCTGCAGGTACAATAATTTATGCAAAAGCGTATGCCACAAATAGTGCAGGTACTGGATATGGTAGTATGATTACCATTACACTTACTAAAACCATTCCGGTTTTGACTACCAAAGCCTTTACAGATATTTCAGCAATGGGTGGAGTTTCAGGAGGTACAATTAGTTCAACTGGTGGCGGAACAATTACAGCAAGGGGAATTTGCAGAAGTGAAACGCCTAATCCAACAATTGCAGATTATAAAGCTTCAAGTACAACTACGATAGCTTCATTTAGTACAGCAATTACTCAAGCAAAACCAAGCACAACTTATTATGTTCGGGCGTATGCCACCAACGAAATTGGTACAGGTTATGGTAATGAAATAACAGTTACAACTTCTGATGCGCAATATTTTACCAGTTTTGAATCTGGTATGACACCTTCAGGATGGTCAGGACAATTTTCAATAACAAATACATTAGCTTTTGATGGTAGTTATTCTTTAAAATCATTAGTAGGTAGTTCAAGTGATGCAATTTTCACGACTACGCTTGCAACTTCAGGTATCGTTAGTTTCTATTATTCTTTAGATGATACTAATAGTGGTGTTGGAAATAATCCTTCACTTGACTTTTATATTGATAATGTCAAAATTGCAAGCTTTCCAAATCAAGGTTCAGCTTGGGTTCAATCCACTCAAAGTATAAGCGCAGGAACTCATACAATAAAATGGCATTTTAATAATGCTTCAAATGCATGGGGTAGCTCACATGGCAAAATTGACAATATCATTATCTCTAAATAAAAAGAAGCATAACTCTCCGGCGGTGGATGGGTAAAAATAAACTCTTCCAAAGTATTAAAGGCTTTGGATGAGTTATATTGAATGATATTTATCAATAATAATCGAAAAAGATATGAATATTAAAAATAGAATGACTGTTTTCATAAGAATGGTGTTAGGATTTGCGATTGTTCTCTGTTTTGGATGTTCTAAGGAAGACTCAATCAATTTACCCACAGTAAAGGATGTTGATGGTAATGCGTATCATATAATAACTATTGGCACGCAAACATGGATGGTTGAAAACTTAGCAACTAGCAAATACGCTGATGGCACCAATATCCCTTTAGTTTCAGAGAAAACCGCATGGAGTAAATTGTCGACTCCTGGTTATTGTAAAGGTACATTTGGTTCCTTATATAATTGGTACACTGTTAATACTGGGAAATTAGCTCCTACGGGTTGGCATGTACCAACAGATACAGAATGGACAACTCTCCGAAACTATGTAAATGCTCATCTTGGAACGTCAAGTAGTGTAGCTAAAGCAATAGCAGCAAATACAGTTTGGCCAACTAATAACACTATAGGTGCTATTGGTAATGACTTAACAAAAAATAATAGCTCAGGTTTTAATGCTCTTCCGGGTGGTTTTCGAGATGACGATGGTTCATTTTATGGTATTGGCTATATGGGTCTTTGGTGGTGTTCTACACAAGATTATAGGAATGTGAACGCACAAAACATTTTTATAAGTTCAAGTGATACCGATTTACCAATTACTACCAATCCTAAGTCAAGAGGAATGGCAATCCGATGTATAAAAGATTAGTGAATATATAGAAAATCATTGTTTATTATCAAAACTATAAGGAGTAAGCCGAAAATCCTGAGAAGAGTAGGTAAAAAATTTATTAATTGTTCAATTTCGGGGTGAACTCCCAATGTGACATAGAGAATTTTAGAATATCGAATTTATAAAAGTTAATTTATAAACAAAATTCAAATTTATGAAAAGAAATAAGATTATTTTATTAATGTGTCTATTTGGTTCTACAGTGTTAATGGCTCAAAACAATGAACAGAATAATAATGATTTAAATGAGGAATTGGCATTAGTTGCAGTACCAGAAGTTTCAGAAGCAAGCAGCGATTTAATTGCTTCTAATTCTAGTAATACTTCAGTAAACAGTTTAGGAATTGATTCAAATACAACTTCAGTATCAGATGTATCGTTAAATGTAGATTCAGCAAAAAATGAAATTACAATTAAAAAGGGTTGGTATTACTTAAACGATAAAAAATTAAAGAATAATGAATTAAAAGAATTATTGAAAAATGATCCAGCAAGTGCAGCTGAATATAAAAAATCACGTTCAGCAAGTGGTTGGGGTACATTTACTGAAATTATTGTTATAGTTGGTGTTAGTGTTGCAACTCAATTATCACCAGGTGGGATACTTGTTGGTACTGTCGCTGGTATAGTTGCAGCAATTCCTTTTTCAATTCATAGTGGAAAACATCTTAAAGAAGCAATTAAACAATATAATTTGAAACATGCTTAAAGCCAAATATATTGATTTTAATAATAGCCCCCGCTCAAAGTAGCGTGTAATCTTGCACTAATAGCTCGGCGTATGGCTCCCTGCTGCCAGTAGCGTATAATCTCGCACAGAATTCGGCCCCGCTCTTCGTAGCCTGTTATCTCGCACTGAGCTCGGCGTACGGCTCTTTAGCTCCGCTGATTTTCAATTGCCTACGTCGTGCTAAAAGCAAGGCTCTGCCTTGCATATTTAACCACCAGCTGCGTTTCAACATAAAACTTGAAGCGCAGCTGTATTTTTTCACGAAAACAAAATTTTAAGTCTGTTTGTTATGCTATCAAAAGAAGTTTAGTATATTTGCAGAAAAAAAAATGAACAAATAAATATATTGACACATGCATCTAAATTTAAATATTGCCTACAACGACTTGGTATCAATTGTTAAGCAACTTCCAGTTTCTGAACTAAAAAGGTTGAACACAGCTATTAACAATGAGATTGTTACAAAGAAACAAACAAAAAGAAATACTTTGCAATCCTTGATTTTAAAAGCACCAACATGGACTGATTTGGAATGTGATGAATACCAATCAATTAGACAGCTTATTAACAAATCGAGATTAGCATGATACTTTTAGATTCTTCAGTTTTAATTGAATTATTTCGAGCAGTCAATAAAGAAAACACTCTTTTTTACAAATTGGCTTCTACCGAAAATGATTTTGCAATTTCAATTATCACGCATTTCGAAATCTTTTCGGGCAGCAATATCCAACAAGATTCTTTTTGGAATGAATTTTTGGATTCTGTTGAAGTAATAGATTTTGATTTACAAGCCTCTCTTCAAGCAATTGAAATTTATAAGCAGTTAAAGAAGAAGAATAAAATGATTGATTTAGCTGATATTTTGATTGCTGCAACCAGTTTAAGCTATAAATTACCATTAGCAACTTTAAATCTGAAACATTTTCAAAGAATAAGTGGTTTAGAAATTGTAAATTAAATAACCTACGCCCTCTGCTGGGCGAAGCGTCTTTCGCTTCGTCGTGTTAAAAGCAAATCTCCAGATTTGCAAATCTAAAAATTTTCCAGTGCTCCGCACCTTTCGGCGGCTTGACTCTATATTAAATCTACAAAGACACTGTAGCTTCAAATCACCGGCTGAATTTCAATTCCAGTTGAAGCTCAGCCGATTTCTTATTCGCAAATAATAATTAAGTGCGTTTTATTATTCAATCAAAAAGAAGTTTTGTATATTTGCAGTGTGTTTGCATTACAAGCACTTTTAATGAATTATTTTGAATTACAAGTTAGATAATCTAATTGACTCCACTTTTCACTTAAAGATTATAAAAATATGAGAACATTAAATATCTCAATATCAGACTTTGAATATAATCAGTTTGGTATTAATACCGACAAATTGTCATTTACCGAATTTGTGGACATTGTTAATAAGGAGCTTTCGAAGCAAATGCTAAATAAATGTGTTCACCTATCCGAGAAATACAAGCTTTCGACCTTGACTATGGATGAAATTAGCAATGAAGTAAAAGCAGTTAGGAATGCAAAGAATAATCATTGATACAAATGTATTAGTTTCGGCTTTAATACAACGTAATTATCCCTACTTTATAGTTTAAATTATGTTTTTGAAAATCTTGTTGAGGTTTGTATTTCAAAAGAGTTATTTGAGGAGTATTTAGAGGTTTTAAATAGACCAAAATTTAGTAAATATCCTGATTTTACACGTAAAGCCGAATTAATTTTAGCGCAAATAGAAGCAAAGTCTTCAAAGTTTCAGCCAACTCAACAAGTTAACATTATACAAGATGATGCTGATAACAGACTATTGGAATTGGCTTTAGCATCAAAAGCAAACTTTATTATCACAGGTAATACAAATGATTTTACTATGAGTCATTTTCAAGGAACAAAGATAGTTTCACCAAAAGAGTATTGGGATTTTTTCAAAGCCTAATAAGTCAGTTGCCCTTGCTGAACATTGGGTAAATCTCTTGCTGTCAGCTGTCCGTAGTTTCTTTAGCTTTTGTCTGTTGAAATCACCTAATAAAATAGCTCTTTTATTGCAGTGTCTTGGGTCAATTGTTTATTTATCAAATCAGTACCCATCCATAAAATCCATTGGCAATTGTTACAATCAACATTTCTATTTTTCAACTCCGAAAGTGGATAAACAGTACAAGCTAATATAAAATCGATTGAAGAAACGCATTGGAGAAACCTTGTTTTTTGCTGTAAAATTAAATTAATTTCGCTTGTATTTTCAGTTCCAAAATCAATAATCGTATTTTGCAAATCAGAAAGGGGCAAGTGTAGAGTGTTCAGGTTTAATACTTTAAAATCGGAATTTGTTAATGCAGTGATTGAGATGTTTCGTTGTGAAAGAGAAATAACTGACGGACTAATAATTCCATCGCAGAAAAATGTATTTGCCGATTCATGCGTTCCTTCAAATACACTTGAAACCCGAGTTCCATCTACAGAAAAATGAATAGCACTATTCCGAAGTACCTGAGCATTTTCGGCAAGTATAATATGACTACTCAGGCTTGTCATTTTTGCGTTGCAATAGTACTTTGCTTCGTATACGAAGTGTTGGATTGTATGCTTGATCTATCACTTCAGGATGTTCTAATTTATAAACCACTTTTTGAATGCTATCCTGAGCAAGCGAATCGTATTTTCGAATAAGCTTTATACTATCAACCAGAACATTAAACTTGCCTTTTACTGCTTTATAATTTATTAAAGCACCACTTACTGAATCAACTCGCAATTGTCTTTTTGCTTTCAATGTAATAGTGTACCGGCGCAACAAACTGTCGTTAATAGTTTTACAAACTATACTGTCCGAAGTATTATTAGCATAATGTATGCGAATAACTGCATGTTGGTTTTTGCTTACATTACTTTTTCCAGCTCTATGTAAAAACGACAGTTTATACTGATCGCCCCAGGCCAGACGGCCTGTACGAATAGCAAATTTAATCTGTATGGGAGTTGAATCTTTGGTGAGTTTAAAGTTAGTGCGAGCCAAAGGCCAAACATTTTCGTTTATATTGCGTAGTAAAGCCGAATCGACAGGATGAAAATAGCCGCTTTTAACCTGCTCATCGAGTTTGGTAAGTTTTTCAACCACATCAACATATACACGTTCGAAGTATTTTGGATTTTTGGCATACCAAACTAAGGACGAATCAAATTCAGCTTTGGTAATGCCTTCTTTTTGAAGTAAGGCGTTGTAATAATAAACATTTTCACGATTGTCGGTAGAACCTAATCCTTTTGCTGCCAAAGCACCATCCAGTTTATGTAATTCAACCAAAAAACGAGTCATTTCTTTGTGCGATAATACGTCACTCGGACGATTAGTACACGAGTGAAAAATCATCAGAAAAAGTATAACTGAAAAAATTGTTCGAATATTAGTTCGCATTTTTTTCAATGTCCGTTTTTTTAGTTTCCAAGCTTTCGTTTAAATCTTTTCTGAAAAAAAGCAGTAGAATTACTACAGCAATACTTATGGCCGAATCGGCGATATTAAAAACAGGACTAAAGAAAAGTGTTTCGCCAGCACTATTTTTAATTAATGGGAAATACAGCATATCAACCACTTTACCATGAAAAAGCGAAGCATAACCGCCTGTTTCGGGCATAAAGGTAGCAGCCATTCCATAGCTATCGCTAAATATTAGGCCATAAAATATTGAATCAAAAATATTACCTGAAGCACCAGCTAAAAGCAGTGAAATAGCCAAAATATAGCCTTGACTCGCATTTTGTTTTATCAACCTATATACAAAATACATTAAACCTCCTACTGCAACTATCCGAAATAGTGTCAAAAATAATTTGCCAATTATTTCCATGCCAAAAGCCATTCCATTATTCTCAACAAAGAAAATCTGAAACCAGCTAAACACTTCAACATGTTCGCCCAATGCAAAATTTAATTTAATAAATATTTTGGATGCCTGATCAATAATCAGCACCAATACTATTAATAGAATTGATTTATTTTTAATAGACATGGGGAGCTTTGTTTCGTGTTTCACGTTTCGTGTTTCGTATTTTACGTTTCACGATTGGTGTTATTATATTACTTATTAATATCTTACCTAAAAAAATCGGCAACAGATAGAATATGCTGTTGCCGAATTTGATTATTATCGTTTGTTATCGTTTTTTGCTTCAATACTCAACGTAGCATGTGGAACTGCTCGAAGTCGCTCTTTAGGAATGAGCTTGCCCGTTTCGCGGCAAACACCATAAGTTTTGTTATGAATGCGTATCAAGGCAGCTTGTAAATGCTGAATAAATTTCATTTGACGCTGTGCCAAACGACCCGATTCTTCTTTCGACAAGGTTGCAGCACCTTCTTCTAACACCTTAAATGTTGGAGAAGTATCCATAATATCATTACCATCGGCATTAGAGACACCTTCGCGTAACAACTCATAATCTTTCTGAGCTTTTTCAAGTTTTTCGGTGATTAATTCCTTGAATTCGGCCAGCTCTACATCTGTGTATCTTGTTTTTTCCGACATAACTTATTTATTTTAAATGATTAAACATTTAGTCAATTTTTAATCGCAATTTTTTCGTATTTGATGGTGCGAAAGTAACAAATAAAATCGAGATTTCAAACTATTTTAACAAACTATTTTTTAAGCCTTTATTATAGCAATATTAACTACATAATCATCGAAGTCTACAGCTATTCCACCGCTTACTTTTTCGACTACCGTAATGCTTTCGGCTAGTGTTTGAGTAGCTATATAAGTAGCATATTCATTGACCGCAGCATCTGTTTCTGTATTGTTTTCAATTTCGATAATTATCTTATCTGTAATTTCGTATCCATTTGATTTGCGAATATTTTGAATGCGGTTAACTAACTCACGGGCAATACCTTCGCGAAGTAATTCATCGGTCACAGTAATATCGAGAGCTACGGTTAATTTACCTTCATTAGCAACCAACCAGCCCGGCATGTCTTCGGTAATGATTTCTACGTCCTCCTGTTCGATTTTTACATTTCCACTAGGTAAACTAATCATTGTAAAACAAACTTGAGGATTATTTTTTCCTTCTAATTCTGATATTTCTTTTTTTCCAAATTTGGATATAGCCTCAGCAATTTCTTTCATCTGTTTACCAAACTTTTTTCCTAATGTTTTGAAGTTTGGCTTTACTTTTTTTACAAGATTTTCCATGTCGTTATCGGCGGGAATCACTTCAAATTCTTTTACATTCACTTCGGCCTTTACAAGGTCTGCAATGTAACTTAGCTGTTTGAAAGTAATTTCGTCGGGTGCAGGAACTACTGCTTTGGTAAGCGGTTGGCGCACTTTTTTATCAGCTTTACGGCGCAATGCCAATATCATCGACGAAGTTTGTTGTGCCAATTGCATACATTCTTCAAGGTTGCTGTCAATCAAAGCTTCGTTATCCGATGGAAAATCAGCTAGGTGAACTGATTCGCTATTATCTTTCCCGGTAACTGCATTTAAATCAAGGAACAACTGATCGGCAAAGAAAGGCGCGATCGGAGCCATCAAACGTGAAACAGTTTCCAAACACGTATAAAGCGTTTGGTAAGCTGAAATTTTATCTTCGTCGTACGCACCACCCCAGTAACGTTTACGATTCAAACGAACATACCAGTTACTTAAATTTTCGCCCACAAAATCAGAAATGGCACGTCCTGCACGGGTAGGCTCATAGGTTTCGTAGTATTCAGTTACGTCTTTCACCAAAGTATTTAGCAATGAAATAATCCAGCGGTCAATTTCCGGACGGTTTTCCATTGGGATTTCTGCTTCAGCGTATGTGAATTTATCCACATTGGCATACAGCGTGAAGAACGAATAGGTGTTGTAAAGTGTTCCGAAAAATTTACGGCGCACTTCTTCAACGCCTTCAATGTCGAATTTCAAATTGTCCCACGGCGAAGCATTGGTCATCATGTACCAACGCAGTGGGTCGGAACCGTATTTTTCGATAGACGAAAACGGATCAACGCCATTACCCAAACGTTTCGACATTTTATTGCCGTTTTTGTCGAGCACCAATCCGTTTGAAATAACGCTTTTAAATGCCACCGAGCTACGAACCATCGTGCTAATTGCGTGCAGTGTAAAGAACCAACCACGCGTTTGGTCTACTCCTTCCGAAATAAAATCGGCAGGGAAATTCGTGTGATTATCAATCAATTCTTTATTTTCGAACGGATAATGCAATTGTGCAAATGGCATTGCACCTGAATCGAACCAAACGTCAATCAGGTCGAGTTCACGCTTCATGGGTTTGCCCGAATCCGAAACAAGAATAATTCCATCCACGTAAGGACGGTGTAAATCAATATTTTTTACTGCGTAATTTTCGGCAGTATATTCGCCCACTTTAAAGTTTTTGTACGGATTTTCAGCCATAAATCCGGCTTCAATTGATTTATCAATTTCTGCTACTAATTCTTCCACCGAACCAATACAAATTTCTTCAGTTCCATCTTCCGAGCGCCAAATAGGAAGTGGCGTTCCCCAATAGCGACTGCGGCTCAAGTTCCAGTCTTGCAGGTTTTCAAGCCACTTTCCAAAACGACCCGTTCCCGTTGATTGTGGTTTCCAGTTGATGGTATCGTTGAGAGCCATCATCTCTTCACGACAAGCGGTGGTCTTTACAAACCAACTGTCAAGCGGATAATACAATACGGGTTTATCTGTTCGCCAGCAATGTGGGTAGCTGTGTGTATGTTTCTCAATTTTATATGCTAATCCTTGCTGTTTTAACATTATGCAAATAGACACGTCTAAGGTTTCGCTTTCTTCTGTTAAGTTGCTATCATAGGCATTTTTCACATATCTGCCTGCAAAGTCTTTATATAATTCGATATCAACACTATTTGTAACGAATTCGGTATCTAAGTCTTCAATTTTAATGAATTTTCCGGTACGGTCAACCATAGGCTGACGGTTTCCATCCTTATCAATTAACAACATTGGTGGTACACCGTTTTGTTTCGCTACACGGTCATCGTCAGCACCAAAAGTAGGTGCAATGTGAACAATACCTGTACCATCTTCGGTGGTTACAAAGTCGCCTGTGATAACTTTAAATGCTCCCTCACCCGGATTTACCCAAGGAATTAATTGTTCGTAAGGAATACCTGCTAACTCAGCACCTTTTTTATGTTCGAGAACCTCATATTCGTTTTTGCCCATTACAGCACCAAGTAAATTCTCTGCCAGAATCAGATAGCAGATTTCTTTGGTGTATGGATTCTGAGTTTTTACTTTTACATAATCAATATTTGGCCCAACACAAAGTGCAGTATTCGATGGCAAAGTCCACGGTGTGGTTGTCCATGCAAGGAAATAGGTGTTTTCTTCGTTCTTCAGCTTGAACTGTGCCACACAGGTTGTGTCTTTCACATCGCGATAGCAACCGGGTTGGTTGAGCTCGTGTGTAGAAAGTCCGGTGCCGGCAGCAGGCGAAAATGGCTGAATAGTATAACCTTTGTATAATAAGTTTTTGTTGTAAAGTTGTTTAAGCAACCACCACAACGATTCGATATAACGATTGTCATACGTAATGTATGGATCATTCATATCTACCCAATATCCCATTTGTGTAGTAAGATCCTCCCACTCTTTTGTATATTTCAATACATCCTTACGGCAAGCAGCATTGTAATCGTCAACACTTATTTTGCTTCCAATGTCTTCCTTGGTAATTCCAAGCGCTTTTTCCACACCTAATTCCACAGGCAATCCATGCGTATCCCAACCTGCCTTACGCTTTACCTGAAAACCTTGCATAGTTTTATAACGACAAAAAACGTCCTTAATAGTTCGTCCCATAACGTGATGAATTCCAGGCATACCGTTAGCAGAAGGAGGTCCCTCGTAGAAAACAAACGAAGGTTTTCCTTCGCGAGTTTCGATACTTTTATGGAAAATATCAAGATCCTTCCAACGTTTCAATAGTTCTTTGTTAACGTCGGAAAGATTAAGTCCGGAATATTCTTTAAACTTTGTCATATCAAAAAATGCGAATTATACGTATTAATACGAATCAACCAATCAACTTATGAACCAATTAACTATTAACTAATTCAGGGGCGCAAAATTACAAAAAAAACACGAAGAATAAAACTGATTTTGATAATTTTAAATCCAAAAAAAAAGAGTTGCATTAATTAATAAGCAACTCTTTGATGTGAAAATGCAAAAATATCAGATATGTTTATTTTTCAGCTTCTAATCCAAAAGTAAATCCACCTTTAACACGCTCAATCAATTCGGGTAGGATATCAGTATATTCGCCAACAATTCCAAAATCGGCAAAATGGAAAATAGAAGCTTTGGGATTATGGTCGATAGCAATGATTTTTTCTGCTTCTTTCATGCCGGCAATGTGTTGGATTGCACCCGAAACACCTACGGCAACATATACCTTCGGACGTACAGTTTTACCCGTTTGTCCTACCTGACGTGCATATTCTGAGAAACCTTCGTCCACCACTACGCGACTACAAGCCCATTCGGCTTTAATGCCTTTTTCCTTCAATGCTTCGGCCAGTTTTTTGATCAATTCCAATCCATCGCCTGTGGTTCCGCGTCCACCAGCAATAATTACATCGGCATCGAACAAGTTTACAGAGCTTCCTTCGCCACGAACAGTTTTCAGAATTTCCACTTTAAACTCATCTTCGGTAAGTTTGGGTTTGTAGGTCGAAACAATTCCGGTACGTCCTTCCACTTTAGCTGGAACTTCGAAGGTTCCTGCACGGGCGGTAGAAATTTGCGGATAAACGAAACCAAGTATGGTTGCCAATTTACTTTCGCCATAAGTTGGGCGGCGCGAATGAAGAATTGGTTTGTTAATTACTTTTTCCTTACGGTTTACATATTCACCTATTTCAAGTCCGGTACAGTCGGCCGTTACACCGCTGCCTGTTTTTACACCAATACGTGGAGCTAACTCGCGTCCCGATGTAGTAGCTGCAAACAGTGCAATTTCAGGATTACGTTCTTTAATAACTTGTGCAAAAATAGAAGAAAATGGTAAAACAAGGTATTCGGCTAGTTTGGCATCTTCTACTACAATCACTTCGTCAGCACCGTGTTCGAATAATGTTTGTGCCTGATCGGCAACATTGTGACCAATGAGTAAAGTCATGATTTTTGTTCCTTCACCCAATTGATCAGCCAAATGACGAGCTGGTGTCAACAATTCGATAGAAGGACGTGCAATTTTACCATTAGCAATTTCCGCCCATGTCAAAATGCCTTTTGCACCGTTACGATTGTCGTAAAGTGGAAATTCCGGTTTTTCGGTTGTTTTCTTTTCGGCGGCCTCTTTCTTTTCCAAAACGTTAGCACCTTTAGCATAGTTTGCAAGCAGGTTATCTACAAGCGCAACTTCAGTTTGTCCCTGCGACATGATTATAGGAGCACGTTCGCTCACAATATTCACTACGCCGGCAACAATGGTAGGTGAGCCACTGAGTCCGATTTTTTCAGTTCCAAGACCGATATCGTCGATTCCAAACACGGTAACTTGTGCGTTACGCGCTTTTATAGCACCTGTAAGTGATGGTTTTCGTGGTGGAATTCCGGTTGGAGTGAGCGAAATAGTACAAGGCATGGGCAGTTTCATCATCTGATAACCACCTTCGATAATGCGTTTTGCAATGACATTTCCTTCGCCATCAGCTTTTACACTTTCAACGAATGTAGCCTGTGGAATTCCCAGATTTTCAGCAACCTGCGAAGGTACGTGAGCTGTGTCGCCATCGCTGGTCTGACGTCCGGCCAGAATGATGAACGGTTCTTTTGAATCTTTGGTGAAACCAAGATGTTTCAACATGGTTGATATTGCCAGACCGGTTGCGTAGGTGTCGCTACCACCTAATTTTCGATCGGAGAGGAGGTAAGCATCGTCGTAACCCATTGAAATAGCAGTGCGTAGTGCAACTTCGAATGAACCTGGACCCATTGAGCAAGCAATCAGGCGTGCATCGGGATATTGTTTTTTGAGTTGTAAACCGGCTTCGAGACCAAATTGACAGTCGATATTAATAATTGATTTCGCTTTCGTTCTATCCATCAATCCATCGTCGCCCATACGCATTTCGGTAGGGAGTGGAACTTGTTTTATTAAACTTATAATTGTAAGAGCCATTTTAATTTAGTTTGAAAGTTTTTAAAGTATGAAAGTTCATAAAGTTGCCCCTAAATCCCCTCAAGGGGATTTAGGAACTCCCCTTGAGGGGTTGGGGGTTTTTACATGTTTTGAAAATCAGGTCCGTTTCCACCATTTGGAACACTCCATGTAATACCATCGCCAGGAGTTTTAATATCGCAGGTTTTGCAATGCATACAGTTTTCGGCGTGAATACGTAGTTCCTGATGTCCGTTTTTGTCGATATGAAGTTCGTATACTTCCGACGAGCAAAAATACTGACAAGGTGCACCGTATTGCTTGATATTTATGGCTGCAAACGATTCAGGATTATTGATTTTCACATGTGGAACTTGTTGTTCATCATGGTTTACTCCTGAGAAATAAACATCAGTAACTTTATCAAATGTCAGAACTTTATCAAAGTCCAGTTTTCCTTTAAATCTTTCATTAAATGGTTTTCCTTTAAAATCAGCAAGCGTTTTTGTAGCGTCTTTGTCCGGGTGCGATTTTAACCGACCCACAAAGCCAGCACCACCTGTAATAAGTTGTGTGCCAAAATGGATTGCTCCGAGCACCAATCCTTTCGAAAATCCCTGACGGAAGTTACGTACAGGATATAAATCGTCGTAAATTACGCTGTCTTTAATCGAAGTTTCGTACTCTGAAAGCATTTTTTCTGAAAAGTCGTTTTTGCTCAATGCTTTAGCAGCTGTTTTAGCAGCTAGCATACCCGATGTAATGGCTAAATGCACCCCTTTTAGAGCCGGCATAGCTACCAATCCGGCGCTGTCGCCCACAATCATTGCATTATCGGTATATAATTTAGGGATGGAGTACCAACCGCCTTCGGGCAATGTTTTTGCACCGTATTCTACTAATTTCCCGCCTTTTAGGAATTTTGAAATAAAAGGTTGTGTTTTCCAAACCTGAAATGCACTGTGTGCATCAAAGGTTGGGTCTTCGTACTCAAGTCCAATAACCAAACCAACGGCCACTTTATTGTCATTAAGTCCATAAACAAAGCCGCCACCAAATTCTTTCATATTCAATGGGTAGCCCATAGTGTGGAATACGTCGCCCGGTTTGATATTGCCTTCGGGTACACTCCAAACTTCTTTTACACCCAATGAGTAAATTTGATAGTTTTTGTCTTTTTCCAGGTCGAATTTGCTTATCAATTGTTTAGCCAGACTTCCACGTGTACCTTCGGCAAAAATAGTTATTTTGGCTTCAATACGTGTTCCAGCTTGGAAGTTTTCCATTTGGTGACCGTGATGATCGACTCCGGTATCAATGGTTTTGGCGCCGATTACTTTTCCATCTTGATATAAAATTTCGCTAACCGAAAAACCGGTATAAATTTCAACACCTTTTTCTTCGGCTTTTTTAGCTAAGAAACGACAAAGTTGACCTAAAGAAGCTGTGTAATTTCCCGCATTGCTCATGTAAGGCACATGAATTGGTAAGGTAAACGAACCATTTTCGCTCAATAAAACGGTTGAGTCATGTTTTACTTTTTCATTAAAAGGAATTTCGCTGAAATCTACATCCGGTAACAGAGATTTGAAAACATCAGCTTTAATTACCGCACCCGACAAAATATGACTGCCAATTGAACTCCCTTTTTCGATTAGTAAAATTCGGTGATTCAGTCCTTTTTGTTTCAAAATATCTGCTAAATGTATTGCAGTTGCCAGACCCGAAGGACCGCCCCCAATAATTAAAATGTCCGTTGAAACGGTTTCAACTTTATTCATTGTTCTTGTTTTAAAAATTATTTTTTATAATGATAATTTGTTTTAGATCGTAATTCGAAGTAAATCAGCGTGTTGACAATTAATTGTGGCGTAAATATGGGAATTAATTATTTTTGTTAACTTAGTGTGATTTTCAAGGTAGCATTTTATATAACTACAAATTTAAACATTTTTTCGAATAAATATTTATTGTAGATTTTAGTTATTAAAAATATTGTTTGAATCAAAAATATCAAGTTGATAGCAAAAATGTTTATTTTGCAATGTCGAGATGGCAATTTAGCTATTTCGGGGCAAAAATACTACAAATAATTGGTCGATCAACGAGTTTTGGCAGGTATTTTAGTTAAATAATATAAATTTTGTGCGCATTTATAAACAATATGTGCAAGATAAAATACGAAAAGCGGAAAGATATATGTATAAACTAACAGCGTATTACAAATTTGCATTACTAAATAAAACGTACAAGCTAATCATAATAGACATTTCTTTGACCAAAAAAAAGTACTTTTGTATGCATATTTGAGAAAGGAACGATTTTTGACTAAATAACTCGACAATAAAATCGCGATTTAATGCTGAATATGTCCAAATTTTATAACAAAAAAGTATGTTACTAACCATTTTTCTCCAAGCTGTAGTTCCATCCGAATCTTTATCCGTATTTGAAATACTTCAAAAAGGTGGATTAATTATGATTCCTATTGCTTTATTATTTACTACAGCAATATTTATTTTTGTTGAACGATTCTATACCTTGCGAAAAGCATCGGTTGGCGAAAGTAAATTTATGAATGATATTCAAAGCATGATAGAGTCAAATGAACTTTCAAAAGCACAGATTCTTTGTAATAACAGTAATTTACCCATTGCTAGAATGGTTGAAAAAGGCATAAAACGCAATGGAAGGCCAGTAAAGGAAATTGAAGAGGCAATTGAAATTGTTGGTAAATTTGAAGTATATGAACTCGAAAAAGGATTGCCAGTTTTAGCTGTAATTGCTGGGATTGCTCCTATGTTTGGGTTTTTAGGTACGATTTTGGGTGTTATAAAAATTTTCTTTGATATTTCGCAAACCAGTGATGTAAGTATTGGCGCTGTATCATCGGGCCTTTATGTGAAAATGGTATCGAGTGCATCGGGGCTTGTTGTTGGCATTATGGCTTATATTTTTTACAATTGGCTAAATATTAAGGTGGCAAAAGCGGTGAATAAAATGGAACGCAATGCGGTTAACTTTATCGACTTTTTACAAAAATCGACCTATGAATCTACAATCAAAAAATAAACCCCATGTTGAGGTTTTTACGGCAGCATTAAACGATATAATGTTTTTTTTAATGTTGTTTTTCATTATCATTTCCACACTGTTGAATCCAAATATTATCAAATTAAATCTGCCAAGTGCTCAAAACAGCCAATCAATTCAGAAAAAAGAGATATTGCTTTCGGTAAATAAGGAAATGCAGTATTTTATAAACAACAAACAAGTGAAGTTTGAGCAAATTGAGCCCATGCTCAAGCGTGAAATTGCTAAAGATAGACAAGCTTTTGTTGTATTGCGCTGCGATAATCAATTAACTGTTCAGGATTTGGTAACAGTTCTTGAAGTTGGCAATAAACTTAATATTAAAATGATTTTAGCTACGAAAAAAAAGTAGTTTAAACCAAATCTTTAATAAGCAGCTCTAGGCAAGTAAATGAAAAGTATATTCAAAAATTTCAAAAAAAGCTACGTTATAGCTACCGTAGTTACTTGTTTCATCCATTTGCTGCTTATAATTATAATTAGTGTGAATTTTTCGGACGAGCAGTCGTCTGCACTCTCGGATGCCGATTTGTACAACTTGGATATGAATCTCGAAGAGTTTATATCCGAAAATGTAGAATTAAAACCATCAGGAAAAGACCCACTTGCCGATAAGAATAATAAAGAAAGCGAAAGTGTTTCGAAAGAATCAGGCACAGTAAAAACAAAACCAACAAGCACGACACCTGAAGCTCAGTTAAAAATTGATGAACCTGAGCCAATACCGTTTGATACAGTTGTAAGAAAAATAGAACATGTACAGTTGCTTAAGGTGGACACGACACAAATAAGTGCTACTGATAGTGCTCTGACAACTACTTTAACCAAAAATACAACTAAAAATGCTGTTGCCTCCAAACATTTCAGCAGCGAAAAGGAACGATATCAATATTATTTAAACAACTACAAAACTATTCGTAATTTCCGCAAAGTATATCCTTACGCTTTAACAACGCGCGAAATAATTGAAAGTTTGAATGCTCAATTAGCCAACATGACTTCGGATAGCGAAAAACGAATGCTCATTAAAGAAACTGAAAAAATGTTGTTTCAGCAATACGAATCAGCAGTGCGCACCATGACCACTTCGCAAGGCAAATTGCTGTTGAAACTCATAGCTCGCGAAACAAATAAAACGGCTTTTGATTTAATTAAAGGCTATAAAGGTGGCTTTACAGCTTCGTTTTGGTATGGTGTAGGGAGAATTTTCAATACGGATCTAAAGTCGGAATTTCACAAAGAAAGTGAGGATTCGTTGATTGAAGATGTATTGGTGAAATACAAAAATAACGACTTATACTAATGTAAAATTGAGTAGAAAGTTGCAATTAATTTGCTCACTGTGCAAATACACCACCGTATGTGCTATCCTAACCACATTAGTTGAGAATGCCAAATTTCATTTTCCCCATCATCCGACTTTGTGGTTATCTACTCGTAATGCTCGCCGCAAAAAAAAAGCATAGCCTAAACGCTATGCTTTGCGGAGAAGAAGGGATTCGAACCCCCGGTACCCTCCTGTTTTCCGCGCGACAATAATTAACGTTTACAACAGCCAAATAATCAATGAGATATGAAATATATTTTGTAATTTTGGGTGTCCCAAATTACAGGAGTC
>Ga0247836_1002770_pt1 | contig 24713 bp, 16 predicted proteins | sample LaCruzMarch2015__4_FD_187116 | JGI IMG/M metagenome (GOLD analysis project Ga0247836, IMG submission 187116) | Freshwater microbial communities from meromictic Lake La Cruz, Castile-La Mancha, Spain - LaCruzMarch2015_14m | ecosystem: Environmental > Aquatic > Freshwater > Lake | place: Spain... | reverse complement strand
TCCCGCAAACACCATTGCCCGCGTCATCGTCGAGCCCGACACCTTCGACACCGACCGCACCTGGGCCAAGCTCGACGTACCGTACGAGTTGACTGACGAGCTGATCCTCAACGCCACCCTCACCGTCAGCCCCGGCGTGAGCGTGCTCGCCCGCACCGCGGCCCGCTTCCGCGCCGACGTCGACGGCGGCTTCAAGGCCGAGGGCACAGCCGAAGAGCGCATCAGCTTTGGCCCCGCCGCGGCCGGCGACGGCTTCGGCGGCGTCGCGTTTCAATCAAATAGCGTCGACAACGTACTCGCCTTCGTCGACATCAGCGGCGCCGGCGCAGGCGACGGCATCCTGTTTCAGCCAGAGACGGGCGCCATCTACCTCGATGAGGGCGCCCGCGCTCGCGTCGAAGACGTGACCGTCACCGAGACCGATGGCTACGCGCTGGTGCTCGCCAACGAGGACATCGCGCTGACCCTCGCTCGCGCCAGCTTCAGCGACAGCAGTGAAGGTTCGGTCTCTCTGCACGCCAACGAGCTCAGCCAACTGGGCGACGACACCAACTACGGCGACACCATTGACGTCCGCGACGGCGCAGTCTCCGACGACGGCACCTGGGCGAAGCATGGCGTGACGGTCAATTTCGCCGAGCGCGTCCTGATTGCGGCCGACGTCGTCGTCGCTGACGGCAGCGACCTCGCCTTCGCGAGCGACGTCGCCATCTCCGTCGAGGGAGGCGGCACCTTCAACGTCCAAGACACCAGCAACGAGGTCCGCACGCAACTGCGCGGCCAGGAAGCGACAGCCGGCTTCTGGAGCGGCATCTTCTTCGACACCAACAGCGTCAACAACGTCATCGACGGCGCCAGCCTTTCGCACGCCGGCGGCGAGCCCGTGCTTTTCGGTGAAGCAAGCGGCGTCTTCATCTATGACGGCGCCAGCGCCACCATCACCGATACCGGCTTCTCGACCATCAGCGGTGACGGCATCCACATCGCCGATGGCGGCACGGTGACGCAATCGGGCAACACCTTCACAGACGTCAGCGGCGTCGATGTGAACAACCAGAACCCCTGAGCAAGGATGGCGAACCGAGACCGCCGCGCGGGAGCCTTCGGCACCGCGCGGCGGTTCGTGTTGGAGGCTGCCCAGCGGGCTGTCGCAGCGCCGGTCTGTCGGCCATGACACCGTTGGCTGTAAGAAGAAGAGAAGAACACCGGATGCACTGATTGAACGGATGCCATCCGCAGGGACCTGCGCCGCTTGCAGGCGAACGGCGACAACGTCAGAATCAGAGCATGTTGATCTGTTTCGTTCGTCTTCGCTGATCCCGCGCGCACCGCGATCGCCGTCGTCCCAACAATCTGGGATGGCGGATGGTTCGCCGTGGGCGCGCACTGTTGTTTCACCTCCAACGAACGGATGTCGGATCGCGCCGCGATCTCGACGGGGACACCATGACCAAGACAACGAAGATAGCGAACACAAGCTCGACCATCTCCCTGCCCACCACGCCCAGCGAGCTCATCGAGCGCTTCCGGAAAGCCGGCGGCCCATCGGTGACGACGACGCAGCCCGACTTCGATCAAACCGGGCTCGACTTCCTCGTCGTGCACGCAATTGACGACGACGGCCAGCGCTGGGTCGTACGCGCTCCTCGCCGTGACGACGTCGTCGCTTCCACCATCGGCGAGGCCCGCGTCCTGCGCCTCGTCGCCAGGCACCTGCCAGTCGCTGTGCCGCGGTGGCAGGTGCACGAAGCCAGCAACGACGCCGTCGTTGGCTACGTGCGCCTGCCCGGCACACCGGTGATGGAGCTCGTAGATGGCGCGCCGCGGTTCGCCTTCGACCTGCAGGCGCCACCGGCGACGTTCATCGACGACTTCGCCCGCACGCTGGTCGCGTTGCAGGCGATCGACCTCGACGAGGCCCGCGCAGCCGGCATCATGGTCGTCGGCGATCATGGCCGGGGTGAGATGCGTCGTCAGCTCGAAGAGACCCGTGAAGCGCTCGCGCCGTCGGCGAAGACGTGGGCGACGTGGCAGGCAATCGTCGACGACGCCACGCTTTGGAGCGGACCGTCAGTGCTGAGCCATGGCGACCTGCATCCCGGGCACTGGTTGATCGACGAGCACGCACACCTGCTCGGCTTACTCGACTGGACCGAGGCGAAGGTATCCTCTCCGGCAGTCGACGTTGCGATGTTCTTCGGTTGCTGTGGAGAGGCCCAGCTGCGCGCGTTGCTCGCGCGGCTCGAGGCACACGGGATGTCGACATCAACACTCGCGAGGCAGGCGAGGGCCCGCTGGTCGCTGTCGCCGGTGCAAGGTGCCGCCTGGGCGCTGCGTACGGGCAACGAGGGCATCCTCGCCTACACAAGGGCCCAGGTCACGGCCCTCGACGTCACCGTCTGATGTTGGCGCCGCGTCCGTGGCATTGCACGGGCGCGGCGCTCGCTTCGCGCCGGCATGGTGCAGATGGCCGAGCTTTTGGCGCAGCCAACACTGCATTTGCGCAAAGCCCTCCAGGGATTGGCCGCAAGCGGCCATCCCCTCCGGGTCAGCTTCCGGGCGACCGCGCAAGCGCGGTCCCCCTGCAGCTGCCGCAAATGCGTCCCGGTGACGTCGAGATCGACGCGGCTCGGGCGTCGCGCGGGCACTCAGCCGGTGGGTTCAGACTTGAATCACGCCGGCGTCCTTGAGTCGCTCGGTCACCCAGGTGCGCGCTTGGGCGACGTCTCCAAACGCGCGACTGGGGTAGGAGCGGTCCGTGCGCAGCCAATAGGCGGTGTAGGCCCCGCGCAGAAACGCGCTGTCAAGCACGATGGCTTCGGCGACGAGGACGTGCGGGTGTTTTCGCGTCACGCGGTCTACCGTCTCGGCGAGATACTTGCGGTCAGGGGCTTGCGCATGGCGGGAGTCGACCTTGCGGAGGTCGACGACGGTCCCGATGCGCCCGCGCTGCATGACCGCGTCCAGTTCATCGCCATAGGCGTCGGCGTCGGCGGGGGCCATGACGGTCGGATAGACGATCGTCACCAGCGGAAATGCGTCGAGGTCAAAGGTCGGAGTCATTCCCATGAAATTACCACCGTGCGCGCCAAGGGACCTGTTCGCCCACCTGTGGGGCGCATCGCCTGGTTCCTCTGCCGCCTCTGACGGTCTGGCCGAGCGGCTGGGGCATATTTCCCACCCAGTTGATACGATTCCCATCGGTATCCCGGAGGCTCCATGACCAGCCTGAAAAAGACCCTGCGCATGGACTCCGGGGCACGAATCGCCGTCACCAGGCTGTCCGTGCGGGACTCGGAGCGACTTGTCGAGTTGCTCGATGCCGCGTTCACCCCAAGCGCCGAATTGAAGCAAGCGGCAGCGTCCTTCAAGGAATGGGAGCGCACTCGACCCCGTTACGCAATCCCGGGTGATTCCAGCCACCCCCAAGTGCAGAACGATAATGTGCTGTGACGACGTCGCGTCATCGGCCTCAAGTCCGAAGTCAGACGTTGCCGACAGAGCACACGTGAAAGCAGGCCACTAAAAAGAACAGAGACGAGTGTTCGTCGTTTGAGTTGATTCAGGCTCACGGCGACAGCATCAGGGCCCGCGTCGACAGCCAGCCGAGCACGGCCACCCGCAGCACCTGCACCCCTGTGCGCAGCCACTGGCTCGAGAGCAGGGGGCCCATGGCGGCCGCGCTGTTGTCGCCGCCGGCGAGGGCCCGATGGGCAGGCAGGTGCCAGCCAAAGGTGATGACGAAGTAGGCCACCCCGAGGACGACGAGGGCATGGACCGACGCCAGCGACACCGACTGGGGCCGCCAGGCATAGAGCAGCAGCGTGCATACCAACGCGAGGAACTCGGGAGCCACCACCGGGAGGCCGATGTGGCCATTGAAGGCCGTGTAGTGGGCGGGAAACGCGCTTTTGTCGACGACGGCGAAGCCCGGATACACGACGGTGGCGAACAGCACCATCACCGCCAGCAGGTAGCCATTGACGGCGGAGCAGAGCACGAGGGAACCGGCCTTGAGCCACATGGCGCGAGCATAGCGGCAGACCACGGGCCCTCGATCGAACCTCGAAGAGAAACCCGTCCAGGGTTTGTCGCCGAGGCGAGTCTCTTGAGGGGCGGGCAAGCTCGCCGTCGGAAACCTCGCCAAGGGCCAGCGCGTGGCCGACGAGGCCCAGGGCCGCCGCCGACCAGGCCGGGACGGGCGGGGAAACCTCCCCGCCAAGCAATGATCGTCCGAAACACGTGAAGATTCCGTCGCTTGACCCATGAATTGCCGAGTGGCGCCCAGGGCCTGACACTGGGGGTGGAGGTCCTCCCCATGCTGATCATCGCCATCGCCACTGCCGTCGCCGCCGCCGTCTCTCCCCTGGGCATCGACGTCGTCACCGCCGACGGCCATCGCCGCCTGGTACCGGTGGCGGATGCCGATGCCACCCCTGTCGAGGTCTGTGCCTGGCACGCCGACAGCAGCGTTGAACCGGTCTGCGCGCCCGTCGTCGCCGATCGCCAGGGGCTGTCGGCGGCCATCAACGTCGACAACAGCGAGGACCTGCGCTTCACGGTGCGCGCCACCCGCTTCGACGCCCGCACGGCGGCGCCGGCGGCCCTGGCGGTGGGGCTTGGCGTGACGGCGGTCGGCTGTGTGATCGGCGCTCTGGCGGCGGCCACCGTGGCGACGTCGGAGGGCACCGTGCTGGTGTCGGGCGCCTCGCCGACCACCCAGGACACCGCCAACGCGGCGGGGATCGTTTCGGTGGCCCTGTGGCTGGGGGCGGGCACCGCCGCGGTGTTGAGCGGCGTCGCCACCGCCGTCGCCATCATGGATGCCAGCGTCGTCGAATAGCGTTCAGCAGCAGGCGCTACCAGGGGTGGTGCTGGCCATCGTGGTTGAAGAACTGTCCCGTGTCTGACGGCTGCAGCCGATCGATGAGGGCCCGCAGATCCTTCACCGACGTCGACGGCGACAACGGCGCCGACGCGCCGCCCATATCGGTCTGCACCCACCCCGGGTGGACGGCGATGACGACGACGCCGACGGCTTCCCGCGCCATCGATCGCGTGAACATGTTGAGGGCCGCTTTGCTCGCCGCGTACAGGGGCGACTTGCCGCCGGTATTCCAGGTGAACGAGCCCACCTGGGTGCTGATGTTGACGAGGCGGGGGCGCTCCCCTCGCAGCAGCAACGGCAGCATCGCCTGGCCCATCAGCAGGGGCCCGATGGTGTTGGCCCCAAAGACCGCAGCCACCTCGTCACGCCGGTAGCTGCCGAGGCTTGCCCCCTTGGGGTTGACGGCGGCGTTGTTGACGACGACGTCGAGGGCTATCCGTAGAGCGGCCGGGTCACCGAACTGACCGGGGCGACCCACGCCGGCCAGAAGACGACCTCGTTGGTTGACCACGTCGGGCTCATTCGCACGGGGAACTTCAACGTCGTGCCCAACGGGGTCCGAGGCAAAGACGGCGGGTTGGCGTCGTTTCACGTGAAGACCCTGGACGGTTCGGGCAGCATTCCGGGCATCCGGGACCGAAACGCCGACGGCCGCATGCAAGACAGCGAGATCGCCCGCCGCGACACGATGACCGAAATCCTGTTCCACCCGGGAACACCGACGTCGCCGCGCTCGATCGGGTGTCAGACGATGCCGCCGGCCGAATACCGCCGCTTCCTCGAAGCTGTCGGTGGTCGTGGCTTCAACTTCACGCTTGTCGATGCCAACGCCCGAACCTGAACCTCAACCGCTCGGCCCCACCAGCGCCGCCGCCCCCCTGGCCGTCCTGGGTGGCGACGGGCTGGTCCATCACCTCGACGACCTCGACGACGCCACAGCGTTGGAACTGAGGCGGGCCAGGCTCCAATGGGAGCGACGCCTTCACTTCCCGCTCAAGGTCGTCATCGTCGGTGCACCCGCCAGTTGCACCGGCGTGGCCGTCATCGGCGGTCCGGTTGAGGAAGCCGCGATGGCTTCGGCCGTGGTCGTCGCCATCGCGTTTCTGGCGTCGTTGGTCGTCGTGCCGCTGACCCTTGGCGTCGTGCGGGAAGAAAGCAGGCAGCGGGGCGTCCACCCGTCGCTGCTTGGCCTTCTTCGTCGGGTCGATGCGGAACCCTGGCGGGCGGGAGACGAAGCCGACCAACGCTTCCTGGCAGCCCTCCACCGCGCCAAGGCACGTGCCCGCGCCCATCGGTTGCGGCCCACCCTCGGGAGCCACCTTCGCCGCTTGGTGCTGGGACCATAGGACATCGTTTCGGATGGCTTGTTGGCTTCATGGCGAGCGAAGCGCAGCGGAAGAACTCCGCCCGCGAGGGCACACGATATCCCGTGGCCGGATGACGTCGCCGACGCAGTCGGCAAGAACATCCGGACCCGGGATCAGGCTGGCGTCGACGACATCGCCTTCTCGATGGCCTTGGTCGCATCGAAGCGGAACAGCAGGCGCCCCTTCTTTGGACCATCGCCGGCTTCAGCCTCGTAACGCAGGGGGGCGTCGGCATCGAGGTCGATGACGGCGTGGCCGCCGTTTTCGAGGGCGCCAAACAGAATCTCTTCCGTGAGGGGCCGTTTGACCTCGTCGCGGATGACCCGCTGCAAGGGACGAGCGCCGAGGACCTTGTCGTAGCCCTTGTCGCCGAGCCAATGCTTGGCGGTCTCGGTGATGTCGAGGGTGATCTTCCGGTCCGCCAGCTGGGCCGCCAATTCGCGGATGAACTTGGCGACGATTTTCTCCATGGCCTCGGGCTTGAGGGAATCGAATGACACCCGGGCATCGAGACGATTGCGGAACTCGGGGGCAAAGAGGTTCTTGTAGGCGACGTCGTCGGCGCCGACGTTGACGCTGTCGCCGAAGCCGATGCGGCTGCGGGCGAGGTCGCGAGCGCCCACGTTGCTCGTCATGATGAGCACGACGTGGCGGAAATCGGCCGGCTTGCCGTTGTTGTCGGTGAGCTTGCCGTGGTCCATCACCTGCAACAGGATGTTGAAGATGTCGGGGTGGGCCTTCTCGATTTCGTCGAGGAGCAACACCGTGTGGGGCGTCTTGTTGATGGCCTCGGTGAGGATGCCGCCGTTGTCGAAGCCCACGTAGCCGGGGGGCGCGCCGATGAGGCGGCTGACGGCGTGACGCTCCATGTATTCCGACATGTCGATGCGCAGGAAGCCCACCCCCAGCGTTTTGGCGAGCTGCTTGGCCACCTCGGTCTTGCCGACGCCGGTGGGCCCCGTGAACAAGAAGCAGCCGATGGGCTTCTCGGGCTCACGCAACCCGGCTCGCGACATCTTGATGGCGGTGGCCACCTGTTCGATGGCGCCGTCTTGCCCAAAGACCACCTTCTTGAGGTCAATCTCGAGGTCCTTCAGGGCCTGTTTGTCGTCGACGGAGACCTGCTTCGGCGGGATCTGGGCCATGCGGGCCACGGTCTCTTCGATGTGCTTCTCGGTGACGGTGGGGACCGGGTCCCCCTCCTTGCGCTTCACGAGCTTGAGGCCGGCGGCGGCTTCGTCGATGAGGTCGAAGGCCTTGTCGGGCAGCTTGCGGTCGTGGAGGTGCTTGGCCGACAGCTTGACGGCCGCCTCCAGGGCCGCGTCTTCGTAGACGACGCCGTGGAAGTCCTCGTACTGCTTCTTCAGGCCCTGCAAGATCTCGATGCATTCGGCCTCGGATGGCTCGTCGACGTCGATCTTCTGGAAGCGGCGGGCCAGGGCCCGGTCCTTCTCGAAGTACTGGCGGAACTCCTTGTAGGTGGTGCTGCCCATGCATCGGAGCTTGCCGCTCTGAAGCGCAGGCTTGAGGAGGTTGCTCGCATCCATCGAGCCGCCGGAGGTGGCGCCGGCGCCGACGATGGTGTGGATCTCGTCGATGAACAGCACCGAGCCGGGCTTCTTCTCCAGGGCCTTCACCACCGCTTTGAGGCGGTTCTCGAAGTCGCCACGATAGCGGGTGCCTGCCAGCAGAGCGCCCATGTCGAGGGAGTAGACCTCGGCATCCTTGAGGGCGTCGGGGACGTCGCCAGCCACGATCTTGCGGGCGAGCCCCTCGGCGAGGGCCGTCTTGCCGACGCCGCTTTCACCGACAAAGAGCGGGTTGTTCTTGCGACGACGACACAGCACGTGGATGGTGCGGAGGATCTCCTTCTCGCGTCCCACCAGGGGATCGAGGCGCCCGGCCTTGGCCTCGACGTTGAGGTTCAGGCAGAAGGCCTCCAGGGGGTCGCCGCCGGCAGCGCCGTCTTCGTCGTCGCCGCCACCGCCCATGCCGGCGCCTTCTTTGCGTCCCGGGGCGTTTTCGTCGGAGCCGACGGTCTTTGAGACGCCGTGGCTGATGTACGACACCACGTCGAGGCGATCGACACCCGCCTGCTTCAGCAAGAAGGCCGCATGGCTGTCGTCTTCGGCGTAGATGGCCACGAGGAGGTTGTGCCCCTTGACCTCGGGCTTGCCGGCGCCAGCGACGTGCATGATGGCCCGCTGCACCACACGCTGAAAGCCGCGGCTGGGCGACACCTCGGTGTCTTCGTCCTCGTCAACAGTCTCGACCTCGTCGGCCAGGTACTGCTCGAAGCTCTTCTTGAGGGCCGCGATATCGGCGCCGCAATGCTTGAGGACATTGGCCGTCTCGTCGTCATGCAACAGCGCGAAGGTCAGGTGCTCAACGGTCGCGTACTCGTGGTGGCGACGTTGGGCGTCGTTCAGCGCCACACGAATGGCAATCTCGACGTCTTTGGACAGCATCAGGCACCTCAAAAAAGGCAGAAGAACGGAACGACGGAAGAAAGATGCACCAACCACGCCGTCGTTGCACATGCCCCGGTCCTCGCAGCACTGCAGTCGTCGGGAAGCACGCCGCGCTCGACGACAAGGGCGCTGCTGCGCTTTTCGGAACGCCTTTCGGAACGCCTTCCAGAACGCCTGAGCGAGGACCATGTAGGCAGTCTCCCGACACGGGCGACCAGCGAGCCGGAGCGCATCAGGCCGGCTCCGTCCGGCATCTCACGCCTCGACGACCGTGCACCTGAACGCCTGTTGCGTCCTCGTGTCAATTGCGTAGAGGTTTGGCATGAGCGAGCTGCAGCACATCCGGGTCAAGGGCGCCAAGGTCCACAACCTCAAGAACATCGACGTGACGCTGCCGCGCAACCAGTTGGTGGTGCTGACCGGGCTGTCTGGTTCGGGCAAGTCGAGCCTGGCATTCGACACCATCTACGCCGAAGGCCAGCGTCGCTACGTCGAGAGTCTGTCCAGCTATGCCCGCCAGTTCCTGCAGATGCAGGACAAGCCCGACGTGGAGCTCATCGAGGGCCTCAGCCCGGCGATTTCCATTGAGCAAAAGACAACGTCGAAGAACCCTCGCTCGACGGTGGCGACGGTCACCGAGATCTACGACTACCTGCGCCTGCTCTACGCCCGCGTTGGCAAGGTGTTTTGTTACAGCTGCGGCAAGCCCATCGTCTCCCGGTCCGCCACCCAGATCGTCGACGACCTGATGGCCCTCGGCGAGGGCGTCAAGTTGTCCATCCTGTCGCCCATCGTGCGGGCCCGGAAGGGCGAGTACAAAAAGGAGCTCAAGGAGCTCATGAAAGACGGCTTCTCGCGCGTCCGCATCGACGGCGAGGTGCTGATGCTCGAGGACCTGGCCCAGAAGGATTGGGGCGGTCTCGACAAACAGAAGAAACATTCCATCGACGTCGTCATTGACCGCGTTGTCATCAAGGCCGACGCCCGGGCCCGCGTCGCCGACGCCGTCGAACTCGCCATCAAGAAGGCCGATGGTCTGGTGAGTGTCATCCGCCATGAAAAGGCTGGCGACATCGAAGACCTCCACAGCACCAACTTCGCCTGCATCGACTGCGGCATCAGCTATCCCGAGCTTGAGCCACGGATGTTCTCGTTCAACGCCCCCCAGGGGGCGTGCGCGGCGTGCTCGGGTCTCGGCGAAATCCAGAAGTTCACCGAGTCCCTGCTCATCCCGGATCCATCGCTCTCCCTCGACGACGGTTGCGTCAAACCCTGGTCGGGCCCGTGGCAGAGCTACTACATCCAGATGCTGGCGGCCGTCGCCAAGGACCTGAAGTTCAAGCTGTCGACGCCGTGGAAGACCCTTCCCAAGGCCGTCCGCGACATCGTGCTGTACGGCACCGACAAGGAGTACAGCTTCAAGCTCGCCGCCGAGAGCAGCGGCAACGAATACAATTTCAAGAAGACCTTCGAGGGGGTGATTCCCAATCTCGAACGGCGCTTCAAGGAGACGACGTCGGAGGGCGTTCGCTTCGAGCTTGAGCGCTACACCGAAAAGACCCATTGCAGCGAATGCGATGGTGCCCGGCTGCGCAAGGAGGCCCGCTTCGTCAAGGTCGGGGGCATTCCCCTCAACGAGTTGGTGGGCCGCTCGATTGCCGACGCTCGCGACCACTTCGCGGGCCTGATGCTCGACGCCCGCGACACCAAGATTTCGGCGGCCATCCTCAAGGAAATCCTCGCCCGCCTCGACTTCCTCGTCGCTGTTGGCCTGCAGTACCTGACCCTCGACCGTTCGACGGGCTCATTGTCCGGCGGCGAGGCCCAGCGCATTCGGCTGGCGAGCCAGATTGGCTCTGCCCTCGTGGGCGTGCTCTACGTTCTCGACGAGCCCTCCATCGGCCTGCACCAGCGCGACAACGAAAAGCTGCTGAAGACCCTCCAGCACCTGCGGGACCTGGGAAACACCGTCCTCGTCGTTGAACACGACGAAGACACCATCCTGGCAGCCGACCATGTGTTGGACATGGGGCCCGGCGCTGGCCACAAGGGTGGCGAAATCGTTGCCCAGGGCACGCCGGCGGACATCATGAACCACCCGGGTTCGCTGACGGGCGACTATCTGAGTCGCAAGCGGTTCATCGCCATTCCGCCCGAGCGGCGCGTGGGTCAGGGCAAGTCCCTCACGCTGGCCGGCGCCCGCGGCAACAACCTCCACGACGTCGACCTGAGCATTCCCCTCGGCAAGCTCGTCTGCATCACGGGAGTGTCTGGCTCGGGCAAATCGACCCTCATCAACGACACCCTGCAGCGGGCGTTGTCGATGGCGCTCTACGACACCCGTGAGCGTCCCCTCGCCTACGACACCATCGCGGGCCTCGAGAACGTCGACAAGGTTGTCGACATCGACCAGACCCCCATCGGGCGCACCCCGCGCAGCAACCCTGTCACCTACACCGGGGTCTTCGACGACATCCGCAAGCTCTTTGCCGCCACCCAGGATGCCCAGGTGCGCGGCTACGGACCCGGGCGCTTCTCGTTCAACGTCGCTGGCGGCCGGTGCGAGCACTGTGAGGGCGACGGCGTCATCAAGATCGAGATGAACTTCCTGCCCGACGTCTACGTCGTCTGCGAAGTCTGCCGCGGGGCCCGCTACAATCCCGAGACCCTCGCCATCCACTACAAAGGCAAGAGCATCTCCGAGATCCTCAACATGGAGGTCGACGACGCCCTCGACTTCTTCAAGGCCGTTCCGGCCATCAACCGCAAGCTGCAGACGTTGCACGACGTGGGCCTTGGCTACATCAAGCTCGGGCAGTCGGCGACGACGCTGTCCGGCGGCGAGGCCCAGCGCATCAAGCTCAGCAAAGAACTGAGCCGGCGGGCCACGGGGCAGACCCTCTACATCCTCGACGAACCCACCACCGGGCTGCACTTCCACGACGTGCACCAGCTCCTTGGCGTGCTGCACCGCTTTGCAGACCAGGGGAACACGGTGCTCGTCATTGAGCACAACCTCGACGTCATCAAGACCGCCGATTGGGTCATCGACATGGGCCCCGAAGGGGGCTCGGGCGGCGGCCACGTCGTTGTCCAGGGCACGCCTGAACAGGTTGCGGCCCACCCCACCAGCCACACGGGCCGGTTCTTGCGGGCCTTGTTTGAGCGCGACGGGCATGCCTGGGAAACTGCCGATCGTCCGTCGACGAAGGCGGCAACACCCGACCAGCTCAACCGGGTCAAGGGACGACGAGCACGCGGCGAACGGCTGACCCGCTGACGACGACCAGCGGCGACGACACCAGCGGCGACAACCGCTGGACCGTCAGCGTTTGAACAGGCGGCCGAGGCCAGAACTCGCGGCCTTGTCGGTCTCTTCTTGTTTGCGCACCACCGCTCGCATGCCGCGATCGGCACCCGCGCTGCGGGGCTCGGCATCCAGCACCCGCTTGAAGCAGCCCTTGGCGTTCTTGAGATTGCCTGTCTCAAGGTGGATCCAGCCCTGGAACTCGGCCAATGCGTGGGCCGCTGGCGCGAGCTTGTGGAGGTTTTGCAGTTCGCGAATCACCTCGGCGGCGGTGGCGGTGTTCTTCACGCTCCACCACTCGAGGAACAGCTTGTAGCCACGGGCCTCTTCACTCGACGCGAGGATCTGCACGATCTTCGGCATGAGCTTGGCCGCCGCGACCAACTCACCGCGTTCAACCAGGTTCTTCACGCGGTTGAAGTCGCTCTCGGCGGCGAAGATGGCGCCGATGTCGCTGGAACCGCCGCCCTTCTCGAGATTCATCTTGGCGTCGTACTCGCCGCGCTTGGCGGGGTCCGTCAGGACGGCGTAGGCCTCCTGGATGACGGAGAACACATCCTCCAATTGCCGCTGGGTCGAGCCCAGCTGGAGGCCGGCAAAGCTGTCGGGGTGGAAGTCCCGTGACAACGCGAAATAGGCCTTCTTGAGGGCATTGGCGTCGGCGTCACGAGCGACGCCCAGAATCTCCCAATGGTCCTTGCCAGCGAGCTCGGCGAACTTGGCAGCCACCTTCGCGCGGGCTTCGTTGTCGGCGCTGTTGAAGGCAACACCAGCATCGGCGGCGGCGTTGGCAGCGGCCGTCGACGCTGCCCGCTCAAAGCGCGCCGAAGAGGCAAGGCTCTGGCTCTGTTGGGGCGCTGGCGCTGGTGACGGCTGGGGGGGTTGGGGTTGGGAGACGGGAGGCGCCACGAAGTCGTCCGATGGGGCGACCTGCCGGGCCATCGAGATCGGCTCGAGGGACGCCCGCACCGCCATCGTCGACATCAACAGATACACCTGGCGCAGCCGCACCAGGCGCTCCTTGGGCGTCGGTGACACTTCGAGCAGCTGGGCGATGGTGGCTCGCCCGTTGATGGCGCGTGTCAGGGAGTCGCTGCCGACGGTGGCCACCAGCATGTTGCAGACCTCGCCCCAGTTGTCGCCTGGAGCCAGACGCAGGGGACGCCGTGGGGCGACGTGGGGCTCGAGGTCCTTCTCGACGGCCTTGCCCACCCCCGTGAACATGCTGTCCACGATGGACGCCGACGCCGACGGCACAATGGACGTGAAGGCGTCGGTGGCGTTCCAGCGGTAGCGCCCCGTCAACGTCGACAGCCGCTCGATGATTCTTGGAACCAACAGTTTGTACGCCAGCTTGAGTTGGGCCTCGGTGGCCAGGCCTTCACCCTTGAGGACCTCGTAGATCCCGACGCTGCGCTTGACGGCGAGTTCAGCGCTCTCTTTGAACTGTTCGGGCGTGATGGTGCCGTCTTTCAGCAGTTCGACGCCGACATGCAGCAGGGGATCGCTGTGTTGGGCGAAAATCGCGCGCCCTTTGTAGGCGAAGATTCGGCCCCGTTCAGACGAACCGAAGAACTCCATGATGCCGGTATGGAGTTCCTGCTGAATTCGCCAGCCCAGGTAGATGGGTGGCGTTTCGAGCAGGTTGCCTTCGCGGGGGATCGGCTGTTGCTCGACCGCCTGAGCCGACGATGACGATGACGACGTCGACGTCGGTGGCGGAGCGAACGGGCGCAAGGCGTCAAACAGACGGGAGAGTTCAAACGGCTTCACCAGGAAGCCCTTGGCGCCCGTCTGCTGGAGTTGGTCCGTCTGCTGGGCGTTGCTCTTGAAGACGCCGCTCAACAAGATCACGCCCGTGCGTGGACTGGTGGCGCGGAGCTGCTTGGCGACGTCGAAGCCCGTCATCTTCGGCAGCAGGCCGTCGAGAACGGCGCCGTCGAATGGATCGCCCGCCAGGGCTTCCATGGCTGCAGCACCGTTGGCCACGGCGGTGACGTCGTAGCCCTGCCCGCGCAGCGCCTCGGCGATGGTGTCTCTGAGGCTGCTGTCGTCTTCGGCGAGGAGGATTCTCACGCCTGCGGTTCTAGCCTGTTCGATGACCATCCCGCACGTTCGGGGCACACTGGCAGTGGCGGCGACACACACCGACACACACGTGCGGGTCGGCCGCAGGCCTTGTCCAGGTTCACACCGGACAGCGGGCGCGGCCCGTCACAGCGGTGGCGGCTCGTCGTCGAGGGGCGGCGGGCCGTCGTGCGCGTCGAGGGCTGGCGGATGGCTCTCAAGGATGGCCCGCACCGCCGGGACCTCCGTCGCCACCAGCCAGGCGGGAAAGCCCTTCTGCCACACCTTGATGGTCCCCCGTCCCTCGCGCACCAGCGCGGCCACGTCGGCAGCGCTCCGGGCGCCCAGCCGCTCCTTGTCCCGGGCAGTTTCGAAGGGAACATCGTCGTCCGCCAGCGGGGGCGCGACATCGACCAGCAGCGCGGCCACCGCTTCGTCATCCCGCGCCGCCACCCAGGCGGGCTGGCCCGGGCGCCACACCTTATGGGCGGCTGTGGGTGCAGCGCGCACATGGGAGGCGATGTCGGCGGCAGACAGCGCCACCGCCCGACCGGCGGGGCCGGCGTAGTGATAGGTGGCCGGGGTCGCTGTTGCTGGCGCTGCTGGCGTCGCTGCTGGCGCTGCTGGCGTCGGCGGCGCCAAGACCGGCGAGACTGGCGAGACCGGCCTGGGCACCGGCGCCGTTGGCACGTCGAGTTCGATGCGCAGGCGCGGAAACGAGCGCTCAGCCTCACCGAGTTCGCCCCGGTTTTGGACGTAGCCGGCGACGGCGACAACGCCAAGGCGGGCGCCTTCGAGGAGCCCCCACTCAAACTCCCGTTCTTCCGCCCGCAGGTCCAACGTCGCCGGGGAAGGTCGGTCAGGCAGGCGGGCCACAGGCCGGGCCCAGTCGCTGATCCGGGCCGCGGCGGCGGCAATGCGGGCGCTGATGGCGGCGCCGTCGAGGCCCCCCTTGTTCCTGGCCCGCTCGCGCAGCTCACTGCGGATCTCGTTGACCGCTTCGTTCTCGACGGAGCCGACCACCTCGGCGCCCTGGCCCGAGCTGACCGCCTTGTCCTTGTGGACGGGGTAGATGCAGTGAAACACGTAGTCGGCGAGGAACAGCACCTCGCCCCACAAATCGCGGCGTTCGACCTCGTTGCGCGCCTCTTCGATGTCCCGCGACAACGTCGTCAACAGCTGACCATCGTCGGCGAGGCGATGGATGGCGGCGGCCTCGGAACCGAGGGATTCCCAGCGCTGCTCGAACGCCGACACCTGCCGCCGGTAGACGTAGGTGAAGCGACGCTCGTCATCGGGACTTGGCTGGTCCGTGCGGATGCGCCCGAGCATCACGCCGAAGATGAACAACTTCCAGGCCTGCTTCAGCTGCCGGACAGCGCTGTCCTTGAGGGGCAACAGGTCCTGGAACTGGTGGAAGTCCCGATGGATATGCAGGGCGGTGCCGTTGCGGACGGCGTCCTCGTAATACCGCTGCAAGCCGTTGTCGTCGTACAGCTCGGAGATGTAGGCCGCCGGGAAGGCCGCGCTCTCGGTGTAAAAGATGATCTCCGAGGGATCGTTGACCTTGACGCGACGAGGTCGAAATCCCTCGCCAGCACGCCCCTCGAGCACCTTCATCAGCCGCTGGCCGGTGCGCTCGTCACCCTCGTCGAAGAAGCCGACGAAGCAGTCCTTGGGGATGTCGCTTTCGCTGAGGCCCATGCCCGTCAACGTGCGCGGACGCACCCACGGCAGCCCCTGCAACGAGAGTCTGTCGATGGTCTCCTTGAAGGCTTTGTCGTCGCCAGCCTGCTCCGCGAGCATCTTGATGGCCGAGTAGCGGTTGATGAAGCCCTCCTTGACCCAGGCTTCTTCCTCGCTGCGGCGAAAGGCGTTGGTGGTGCCGTGGTCGCCCTTGAGGGCGAGGAAACACAATCGGAAGAGCCGGGTCCGAAAGACGTCGGGCTTCTTGCGCAGCATCTCCTCGAGGTCTGCCAGCGTCGTCAGGTTCATGTCCCGCAGACCGCGGCTCATGAGGGCTGTCAGCCGGGCCTCTTTCTCCTCGTCAAGGGACCCCAGGTAGTAGCCGAGCAATTGGGCCTGCAAGTGGGGGGGAACGTCGAGTTCCTGGATGGCCGTCGTCTTTTGGGGCTTGCCGAAGAAGTCGCGGTAGCCGTCAAAGACCGCCCGCATCTCGAACATGGATTCGCACACGCGCCGCAAGCGATCCGCCTGCTCCTCGAGGAGCCGCTTGATTTCCGTCAGGGCCTCGACAGCCTGGTCGGCGACGAAGGCGTGGACGGCGGCCTTCCAGTGGGCGCGGAAGGCGTCGGCCGCCATCTTGACCTGCTCGCGGTGGTTGCCCTGGCTCTTGAAAAAGCCCGAGCCGGCTTCGACGGCGTGGTCGACGTGCTTGGTCCATTTGCCATAGGCGAGTTGGCGCCCGTCGGCTTTCTCGCTCTTCTTCTGCTTGAACCATTCCAGGTACCAGGCCCGGTCCGCGGGCTTGTCGAGCTGGGCGATGACCTCGGCCAACAGATGGGCCACCCCCGAAGGGCCCACCTGGGGCCTGGAGCGAAACAGCTCGACGACGTCGGGCAGCTTGAGGGCGACGGCCTTGACGAAGTTTCGCGTGTTCTCGCGAATCATCGTCGCCCAATCGCCGCCCCCCTGGGCAGACGACGGGTCACCAAGCAGGCTTTGGACCTCGCGGAAGCGCCGGCCGAGATCGTCGCGGCTGCTGCCGTTTTCGAACATGCCTGCAGCTTCGTCGACCATCTCCTGGGCGAGGGTGTCGATGTGGTCGTCGAAATTCGCCGCCTGGGAACTCGCCCCGCGCAGGGCCCGCAGGGCGTCGACGATGAGGTGATGGGCCTTGCGACCCCCTTCTTCGTCGCTGCGTTCCCCCTGGAAAAAGCCCACCTGGAAGGTGAAGTCGTCACGGAGCGTCGTGATGGATTCGTTGGTGCGCCCACCCCGACCGGGATCCATCAGCCCCATCATCTGGGACGCGAGTTCGTAGCTGGCGTAGCTGAGCAACCGCCAGGACGGGAACACGACCTTGGAGATGCCAAAGGTCTGCAGCGAGGTCTTCCAGCTGTCGGCGTGGCTCGTGACCACCGTGCCGTCGGGCATCTGGATGCGGTACTCGCGGTCCACTGAACGCATCAGGTATTGGGCGCGGTTGATGCGCACGCCCTGGACCCAGCGCGCCATGCCCCCTTCCGAGAAATCGATGAACAGCTGTTCGCCGATCATGCCGTAGCAGTCCGACGTGTCCTTCAGGTTCTGGTTGGCGTGGTTCAACCCCGAGAAGATGACGGCGCGGTCGTACAGGCCCCGCTCGCTGATCTCCCGATCGCGGGCCCCCCAGCGGACCTTGAACGGGTGCCGCGTGTAGTGGTTGAGCTCACGCAGGGCGGCGTAGCCGTTGGCCGCGATCTTCGCGAAGGCGCCCTCGGCAGCCCGGTACACGCCGGGCAGCACGAAATAGCCCTCGATGTTGGCGTCGCGGGCCAACTGCCGACAGAGGGCGGCGAAATCGAGAAACAGGCCCGAACCCGTGCCGCCGGCGAGGCCAGCGACGACGACGATGCGGGTCTTCTGGGTCTGGTCGAGACGGGGCGAGGTGTTGGCCTGGGACTTCACCGCCTGCAGTTGGGCATCGAGCTTGTCGATGATCTTCTGGCGGCTGCCCATGAAGACGAGCCGCGACAGAGGCCGAATCTGACCGGCCCCCTGCTCGAGGTTGAAGTCGTCGGCGATGGTGAGGGAGGGGTCCCACCACTCGCGGATGTGGGGGTGGTTGACGAGGTTTGGCCCGAGGTATTCCCGAAAGGCGACCTTGAGGTTCAGCCGTTCGTGCTCCTTGAACGCAATCTCGGTGGCGAAGGGGTCACGGCCGACGAGCTCCGACGACACATCCCGGCTGGCGATGTCGGTGTCGAGGGAGAGGTAGGCGACCCCCTGCAATGCGTCGACGCTGCCGAAGCGCTCCAGGGTCAGGCGTCGGACGTGCTGGAGGACCTTGGCACCGGTACCGCCAAGACCCACCAAAATGGTGGGTGGGTAGGTGCCGTGTCGGTCGGCGTCCTGGGCGTATTTCTCGACGCGGGCGTCGTATTGGTCTGCCTGGGTGGAGAGGCCGCGATCATTGAACGTGAGGGTCATGGTGGGTGTCCCGACGGAAACAGGAAGCAGTCGGCGCTATTTGCGCACGGCGATCATCGTGAAGGCGAGGTGCGCCAGCCACACGAGGCCAAGGAAGCCTGCCACCCAGGTGTAGGCGGGAAGCCAGCAGCCAGTCACGACGACAAAAATGCCGCACACCGCCCCGCCGCCGAGCGCCAGCGCCAGGGACACGCCGACGTGGCGGCCCAACAACGGCGACCGCTCCGAGCGGATGAAGGCCCGCTCCATCAAGCGGACCAGCAGAAGAAACAGCACCAGGAACGTGGCAACCGAGCCCACGCCCATCAAGAGTTTGCGCGTCGTGGTGGGCGGGCAGCACTCGCCTGGCTGGCACCCGTCGACGTCATCAAGGCCACTGTCGACATCATCGACGGTGTCGGACAGCACCACCCGCCCCTGTCCCTCGGGAGCAGGCGGCGCAGGGACGTCCTGGGCCAAGACGGGCAGGGACGACAGAAGGACGGCGAGGAGAATCAGGCGGCGCATCACGGTCGCAGCCTGCCACGTCGGCAACCCGGGAGTGAAGCGTCGCCTTGCGCCGAAGTCGCCACGAAGCCCGGCAACGGAAACGCCGCCGCATCCTCAAAGGACTGCGGCGGCGTCGTCCGTTCCAGCGCCGTGGCCGGCCGTCAGAGGCCATCGCCAGATCCCATCCCTGGTCGCTCCGCTCCCCTGAAGGGCACAGCGACACGGGATTTCGCGATGGCGCGATGGCCCTTCAGAGTTCTTCAACCCCTGGGTAGGTCATGATTTTGTCCCTGCTCAACTTCCACGCCTGCTGCATGATCCACGAGAGAGGGCGCTCTTGCCGTTCGGCTTCGCGCTGCATCTCGTCGAGCATGTCGGTTGGAAAATAGAGACTCTGTTTTTTCTTGTCGCCCTTCACGAAAGCCACCTCATCCGGCGCCCACGTGGTGACCACGAGGAGCGCATTCGTGCGCAAAACCAGAGTCGGTGTCGGCGAAGGGGTCCCGTCGTCGACGACTTGTCCGGTCGGTTGTCGTGTGGCACCAGTTGGCGTCCACGGGATCCACCGTAGGCGCTGTCAGCCGCCGGCACAAAAAAACAGACAGTGGCCCTGATCAGGAACCGCCGGCCCCCACCTGCCCCATCCGCCTCCAGTGTCCCGAGCAGCCCGAGCAGCCAGACCAACGAGCATCCGATGCGCCAAGAATCCGAAGCCACACGCCTTCCCAGGGAGCACGCCTTGTTCCACGCCACCACCATCGTCGCCGTCCGCAGAGGCGGCCACACGGTCATCGCCGGCGACGGCCAGGTCTCGATGGGCAACACCATCATGAAGGGCACCGCCCGCAAGGTGCGCCGCCTCCATGGCGACCAGTTGCTGGCGGGCTTCGCGGGGTCCACCGCCGACGCCCTCACCCTGTTTGAGCTCTTCGAGGGCAAGCTGCGGGAGCACGGCGGCAACCTCACCCGCGCCGCCGTCGAGCTCACCAAGGACTGGCGCAAGGATAAAATTCTGCGCCGTTTGGAGGCGTTGATGCTCATCGCCGACCGGGAGCGCATCCTGCTGCTCTCGGGCAGCGGCGACGTCATCGAGCCCGACGGCGACTGCCACGCCATCGGCTCCGGCGGTCCGTTTGCGTTGGCGGCGGCCCGGGCATTGTGTGCCCACACCACCCTGCCCGCCCGCACCATCGCTGAAGAGTCCTTGAAGGTGGCCGCCGACATCTGCGTGTTCACCAACCACAACATCACCGTCGAGGAGCTTTCATGATCGACAAGACGCTGTCGTTCACGCCCCGCGAGATAGTCTCCGAACTCGACCGCTACATCGTGGGCCAGGCCGACGCCAAGCGCGCCGTCGCCATCGCCCTGCGCAACCGCTGGCGGCGCAAGCTGGTGCCCGAACCCCTGCGCGACGAGATTGCTCCCAAGAACATCCTGCTCATGGGCCCCACCGGCTGCGGCAAGACCGAGATTGCCCGTCGTCTCGCCAAGCTCGATCGCGCTCCCTTCGTGAAGGTCGAAGCCACCAAGTTCACCGAGGTCGGCTACGTCGGCCGCGACGTCGACTCCATGGTGAGGGACCTCGTGGAGGCCAGCATCAAGCTGGTGCGCGACGAGGCCGTCGCCGACGTCAAGGAGCGCGCCCGCGAAGCCGCCGAAGAGCGCCTCCTCGACGCCTTGCTGCCCCGCCCCAAGCCCAAGGCGGCCCCGGGCTTCTTTGGCCAGGGCGTGCCCTTCGACCAGGGCGCGTCGTCGTCGTCATCGTCGTCGAGCAGCGGCCCCGCCCCCGACGACAAGACCCGCGAGCGCTTCCGGCAGATGCTGCGCAACCACGAACTCGAAGACCGCGAGATCGAGATCGACGTCGCCGTCCCCGCGCCCACCATGCAGATGTTCGGCATGCCGGGCATGGGCGGCGCCGACGGCGGCATGGGTGGCATGGACGGCGGCGGCGGCATGGGGGGACTGCAAGAGGCCCTCAGCCAGGCCTTCGGCGGCAAGCGCAAACAGAAGAAGCTGCCCATCAAGGAGGCCCGGCCCCTGCTGGAGCGCGACGAAGCCCACCGCCTCGTCGACAACGAGCAGATCACCCGCGAAGCCGTCCGCCGCGCCGAAGAGAGCGGCATCATCTTCATCGACGAGATCGACAAGATTGCCAGCGGTGGCGGCCGCAGCGGCGCCGACGTCTCTCGCGAAGGCGTCCAGCGGGACATCCTGCCCATCATCGAGGGCTCGACGGTGTCGACCAAGCACGGTCCGGTGAAGACCGACCATGTGTTGTTCATCTGCGCCGGCGCGTTTCACATGAGCAAGCCGTCGGACCTCATCCCCGAACTGCAGGGGCGCCTGCCCATCCGCGTCGAGCTCAAGCCCCTGACCCGCGCCGACTTCGTGAAGATCCTCAAGGACACCGAGGTCTCGCTCATCCGGCAGTACCAGGCCCTGCTCCACGTCGAGGGCGTCACCGTGACCTTCACCGACGACGGCCTCGACGCCGTCGCCGAGGTGGCGGCCCTGGTGAACGAAGCCCAGGAGAACATCGGCGCCCGGCGGCTGGCGACGGTGCTTGAGCAACTGCTGGAGGAGGAAAGCTTCGAGGCCCCCGACCGCCGCGGTCATTCCCTCGTCATCGACAAGGCCTTCGTGGAGCGCAAGCTCTCGCCCCTGCTCAAGCGCGAAGACCTGTCCCGCTACATTCTGTAGCCCAGCAGCCTGTCGCTCACCCCAGCAGGTCGAAGACGCGATCGACGTCGGCGGTGCTGTTGAAGGCATGGGGGGCCAGCCGCAGGCCGCCGCCGCGGACGCCGACGCTGATGTCGGCGTCACGCAACATGGCGGCAAGCTCATGGGGGTCGCCGGCGGGAATGAAGGTCACGATGGGGCTGCTGGTGCGGGGCTGCACGGCGAAGCCCCGTCGACGAGCGAGCTCCTCGATGTGCTGCGACACCGCAGTGGCCTCGGTGTGCAGGCGCGGCTGACCGATATCGAGCAGCAGCTCGATGGACGCGGCAGCACCGATGGCCCCGAGCAGCAGGGGCGCGCCGGGCTCGAAGCGGCGGATGTCGGTGCGGGTGCCTTTGCCGGCGTCGACGGCGTCGTCGGAGGTGCCGTAGGTGTAGGCCCCCTGCAGCACGGGCACGAGCCGCTCCCGCAGGGCGGGGCTTACCGCCAGGAAGCCGTGGCCCACGGGCCCCAGCAGCCATTTGTGGGTGCCGCCGCAGACGGCGTCGACGCCGAGGGCGGCCATATCAAACGGCAGCATGCCGAGGCCCTGGATGGCGTCGACGACGACGATGGCAGAGACTTTGTGGGCGGCTTCGACGACGCGGGCGAGGTCGACGACGGCGCCGGTCTGAAACTGCACGAAGCTGACGGCGACGACGGCGGTCTGGGGACCGATGGCCTTGATGAGGGCGTCATGGTCGATGGCGTAGTCGGGCCCCGAGGGCACGATGTCGACGACGGCGCCGGCGCGCTCGGCGGCCCGGTGCCAGGGATAGGCGTTGGACGGATACTCCTGGTCGAGCCGCACGATGCGCGCCCCCGCCTGCAGGGGCAGCCCGAAGGCCACCTGGGAGATGGCGGCCGCACAGGTCTGGAAGAAGGCGAGGTCGGCGGCGTCGCAGCCCACCAGGCGGGCAAAGGTGCCCCGGGCCTGCTCATAGCGCTTGAGGAGCCGCCCCATACCCAGGGAGCCGTCGCGCATGGTGGCGGCGACGTCGCTGATGGCCCGCTCGGCGCGGCTCGACAGGGGGGCGACCCCGGCGTTGTTGAGATGGACCACGGCGCTGTCGGCGAAGGGGGCCTGCAGCTCGGCAAGAGCGAGTTCGGCGGTGCTCATGACCACGGATGTGGCACGGGCACCGCCGACTGTCAGCCATGGGGAGAAAGGATCAGCCGCCGAGGGCGCCGACGACGTTGACCTTGATGGTGAGCTCCGTCTCGAACTTCACCGTGGTGGTGAACTGGGGGGGCTCGGACGGTTCAAGGTCGGCGTCCATGTTCATCTGGTCCGCGGCCTTGAAGACGCCCACCAGCTCGTTGTTGGTGACGGGCATGTCGTAGCTGACGGGACCGGGGGCGCCGTCGAAGGCGCCGGCGTCGCTCTGGGCGGCGATGACGGCGTCGACGCCGTCGGCGCTCACAGCGATGGTCAGGGCTTCGACGAAGCCCAGGCCCCGCAACTGGCGGTCCCCTTCGTTGGGGTCGATGACCGTCATCGTCAGCCTGGTGAGGGTCAAGCTGTCGACGGCGTCTTTGTTGTAGCCGGCGGTGTCGAAGGTCTGGGCGATGGATTGGGCCAGAGCCTCAGACAAGGCCCCGGCGGGAAACACATCGCTGGCCACCAGGGGGTTGCCCGCGAGGATGCCCGCGCCGGGGACCTCGATTTCACTCTCGGCAGGCACCACCACCGTCGTCAAATCCGAGCACCCCGCGAGCAGGCCCAGCACCGACGACACGGCCAATCCGGCAAACAACGTCTTGCGCACCATTCAACACCTCATCTGACAAGACCCGACAAGGACCGACAGTGGCCCAGGCTCACCCTATTGGCGGGGAGGTTTCCCCGCCCGCCCCTCAAGAGACTCGCCTCGGCGACAAACCCCAGAGCGGGTTTCTCTTCGAGGCTCACACCCGACGGCGACGCCATGCCAACAGCGTAGCGAGGCCGAAGAAGCCCGCCAGCGACATCGGGTTGGTCTGGCTCTGGTCGCAGCAGCACCCGCTCTGGCACTCGTCCGTCGGCGGTTGCAGGCGCGCATAGGTCTTGAGCGCCGCGAACTTGCCGGTGACGTTGGCCGTGTTTTGGTCGTCGCGGTGGAAGCCCTCCCACTGGATGGCGGGCAGCGCGCTTTCCACAGGACCGCCGACGGGACCGCCCGTGGCCCAGGCATAGAGCCAGCCCTCGCGGGTGCTGGCGACGACGTCGATGAGTCCGTCGCCGTTGAGGTCGCCCACCGCCGGGGTCGTGATGTGCCAGCCCTGGGTCCACTTGGGGAAGCCTGGCGCCTGGCGACCATCGGGCGCCGTGGCCCACACAAAGTAGCCGCCGTCGCCGGACAACACGTTGGCCTGGCCGTCGCCGTCGACGTCGGCCACGGCGTAGTTCATGAAGAACTGGTAGTCGGCGATCTTCTTGGGGAAGCCGTCGTGGAAGAAGCCGTTGTCGGCGTCCCAGGCGCCGACGCCGTGGTCGAAGTCCGAGCGCTTGCCGCCCTGGCTGGCGACAGCGATGAGGCCGAGGCCGGCGGTGCCGTTGATGATGTCGAGCTGGCCGTCGCCGTCGATGTCGGCCACCGAGGGGTTGTTGATGACGGGCAGGCTGCCGCTGTCGTCGACGTCGGTCAGGGGGCCGTAGCCGCTGTTCAGACTCGACATGGCGAGGTCACGGGCCCGACCGTCGCCGTCGATGATCAGCATGAAGCCACCCATACCGGCGTTGACGACCTCGTCGTCGCCGTCGTTGTCGAAGTCGGCGGCGCAGGGGGAGTTCGGGTTGCCGCGACCCACGAAGGGCAGGATCTCGTCGGGGATGAAGCCCGACACGGTCGTCGGCCACCCGGTGGGGAACGGACCACCGTCACGGTTGTTGCCTTCAGGATGGATGGCGTAGAGGAACACGCTGTTGCTGTTCTTGATGCGCTCGGTGGTGCCCACGATGATGTAGGGGGTGCCGTCGCCGAGGAGGTCCGCCACGGTGGGTGACGCCACGATGCGGTCGACGAAGAGGTTGACCTCGCCCTCGTCGTTGTAGTCGGGCTCGCGGGGGTGACGCACGTGCACTGGCCAGCCATCAACCAGGGTGCCGTCGTGGTGCCAGGCGTACACGCGAGCGTCGAGGCCGGGGATGATGACCTCGAGGTCGCCGTCCTGGTCGAGGTCGACCAGCATCGGCGAGCTGAAGAAGCCGCTCTCGCCGTATTGCTGATCGCTGCGACAGCCGACGACGACGTCGCCTTCGGTGTACA
>Ga0247836_1002754_pt1 | contig 24808 bp, 23 predicted proteins | sample LaCruzMarch2015__4_FD_187116 | JGI IMG/M metagenome (GOLD analysis project Ga0247836, IMG submission 187116) | Freshwater microbial communities from meromictic Lake La Cruz, Castile-La Mancha, Spain - LaCruzMarch2015_14m | ecosystem: Environmental > Aquatic > Freshwater > Lake | place: Spain... | reverse complement strand
ACCAAATCAATGTAGCTATTCTACCTGTTTGTTTTTCACGGCGATACGAATAGAATTTATTTTTTAACTCATAAGTACATGCATTGGATTGATAAACATTTTCTACTCCATTTGCATTTAATATCAACTCTGCCATTTTAGGTAAATTTGCATAACTAGATTTAAGATTAATGTTAAAAGTTTCTTTAGTAAAGGGATAGTTTTTTATAAAGCTATCATATACATCATTTCCTATTTCAAAACATGACTCACAAATGCTTGGCCCAATCCAGGCAAGCATAGTTTCATTTTTGCTAATTATTTTATTAAGAGTGTTTTCTATAATGCCGTTTGCCAAGCCTCGCCATCCCGCGTGAATTGCAGCTATTTCCGTACCAGATTTATTGCAAAGGACTATTGGTAAGCAATCTGCAGTCATGATTACTAAGGGTGTTTCTTTGCTTTGAGTAACAGTGGCATCTGCTTCTCGATCATCATCATCTTCTTCTACCCTTATGCATTTAGTGCTATGCGTTTGGTTAAGCCATATTGGATCGCCTGGTAAATTTAAGTTTTTTATTAATGCATGGCGATTTTCAAGGACATGTTTTTCATTATCCCCAACATGAAGGGCTAGATTATTTTGATCATAAGGAGCTAAGCTTTTACCTACACTTCTTAAGGTGGTTATGGCGCTTATATTTTTCGGCGCGTCCCAATTAGCAATGAGATTATTCAAGATGTTGGTCCAATGTAGTTAAGAGTAGGGCAAAATCATCAGGTAATGGAGTAGTTAAAGTCAGCTCTTTTTTTGTTTCAGGATGTATCAAAGATAGTTTACAAGCATGGAGTGCTTGTCGTTTAAATTGCTGAAGGGATGTGCGTAATATTTGACTAATACCTGCAGGTATTCGCGAGCGCCCGCCATATAATTGATCACCTACAACAGGGTGGTTGATATGCGCCATATGAACTCTTATTTGATGTGTACGACCCGTCATAAGCGTTACATCAAGTAGGGTGAAATATTGGTATTGCTTATTTATGGCAAAATGCGTTATTGCTTCCTTACCATTAGTGGATACTGCCATCTTAAGGCGGTTTCGTGGATGTCGACCATAATTAGTATTAATTGTATCACTGGCAATAATATGTCCATATACCAATGTTAAATATTGTCTATTTATTTCTCGAGCTTGCATGGCTTTAATTAAGTTTGTATGAGACTTTAATGTTTTAGCAACTATTAATAATCCTGTAGTATCTTTATCAAGACGATGGATAATGCCTGCGCGTGGTAATTGTTGTAAATTTGGTGCGTGATAAAGTAAGGCATTAACTAAAGTATGATCATAATTCCCAGCTCCAGGATGAACAACTAACCCTGCAGGCTTATTTACAATAAGTAAATGATCATCTTCAAAAACTATATCTAAAGGTATTTCTTCAGGCAGGGATTTAATATCTTTTGATTTAAGTGTTACATTAAGAGCAACATGTTCACCACCTACAACTTTATCTTTAGGTTTATAATGCTTTTGATTTAAAGTTACAACTCCTTCCTTTAGCCACGTGGTAAGTTGTGAGCGGGAAAAATCTTTAAATATTTGCGTAAGAACAATATCTACACGTAGGCCATGTAGTTCCTTAGGGATAATTGCTTCTTTTATAAATTTTGTATCCAAATTATTCTTCTTCTAAAAGCCTACCACGTAAAGAGTTTGGTTGGGCTTCAGTAATTTGTACTTTAACAAATTGACCAATCAACTCATTTGGTGCATCAAAATTAACTACGCGGTTACATTCGGTGCGGCCAGATAATTGCTTAGTACTTTTTTTAGAAATACCGGTAACAAGTAGACGTTGGGTACTGCCAACCATGGCTTGACTATGGCGAAAGGCTTGAAAAACTAATCTATCTTGTAATACTTTTAGTCTTTTCTTTTTTACATCCATAGGAATTGGATCTTCAAGATTTGCGGCAGGAGTTCCTGGTCGCGGGCTGAAAATAAAGCTAAATGAAGTATCAAAATCCATTTCATGAACAAGATCTAACGTAGCTTTGAAATCTTCATCAGTTTCACCCGGAAAACCTACAATAATATCAGTTGATAGGCGAATATCAGGGCGTATTTTTTTAAGTTTACGAATTTTAGATTTAAATTCAATCGCAGTATAACCACGTTTCATCAAAGCAAGAATGCGATCAGATCCTGATTGCACTGGTAAATGTAAATGATTGGCAAGTTCTGGTACTTCCTTAAAGGCATTAATTAAATTATCAGAAAATGCCAAAGGATGAGAGGTAGTAAAGCGAATTCTATCAATACCATCAAGAGCTGCTAAATAGTGAATCAGTAATGCTAAGTCCGCAATTTCTCCATTATGCATTGGCCCACGATAATCATTAACATTTTGGCCTAATAAATTAATTTCTCGCACTCCTTGAGCTGCTAATTTAAAGCACTCAGCAAGTACGTCATCGAATGGTCGACTAATTTCTTCACCGCGTGTATAAGGCACTACACAATAACTGCAATATTTGTTACAACCTTCCATAATAGATACAAAAGCCACGGGCTGATCTGATGTAGGTGCAGGCAGATGATCAAATTTTTCGATTTCAGGGAAACTAATATCAACTACAGGTTTATTAGTAGATAGTCGCTCATTTAACATGCCAGGAAGTCGATGTAATGTTTGTGGGCCAAATACTAAGTCGACGTAAGGCGCTCGTTTAATAATATCCCCACCTTCTTGGCTTGCAACACAGCCACCAACTCCAATAATCACATCAGGCTTTTTTTTCTTAAATTCACGCCATTGACCTAATTGTGAAAAAACTTTTTCTTGGGCTTTTTCACGAATAGAACAAGTGTTTAACAAAACAACATCCGCATCTTCAAGGTTGTCTGTTTTTTCAAGACCGTGAGAATGAAGTAGGACATCTGCCATTTTTGAAGAGTCATACTCATTCATTTGGCAACCATTTGTTTTAATATATAATTTCTTTTTCATAATGCTTAAATTACCTTTTAATCTCAAATATTTTTACAATGCGAATCGCTAATTACGGGGAAAATGAATATTGTACTACATCTACACATGTATTGAAAATGAGCGTCCAATTTTAAAATACTATCAGCTTGACTAGTAATTGTCTATTCTGAACATCAATAAAATTTATATTTATTCTTATCAGGTTAACTTGAAAAAGCTTTCATAAATGGAGATAGATCAGGTTTTTCCCTTAAGCGGAATTGATATACGGCATAAAAAGCAATTATATTTTTTAGATAATTACGAGTTTCTAGCCATGGTAAAGTTTCTATCCAAATATCCATATCATTTGGTTGGTGAGTTTTCAGCCAGTTATTAACTTGTTTTGGCCCTGCGTTATAAGCTGCGGCCATTAGAATAGGGTGCTTATCAAATCTTTTTGCTAATTGTTGTAAATATGCGGTGCCAATATTAATATTTTTATCAGAAACAAATAATTGTGGTTTGATTTTATAAGAAATTTTTTCTGATTTGGAAATAACTTTTGCGGTATTTGGCATGATTTGCATAAGCCCCATGGCTCCCGCTGAAGATATTGCATCACCACGAAAGCTAGATTCTTGGCGAATGATGGCATAAATTAGCTCAGGTTTTATTTGATAATTCTTCGCATAATTTTTTATAGAGTTTTTATAGGCTAAAGGAAAGCGAAGAGATAATTGATTAATAAGCTCATCGTTATTAGATAAATGTAGAGATTTTTCATTCCACATTAGATTATTCTGAAGCCAGTAGGCTAAAGCCGATTTATCTCTTTTCGGTAGTTCGCTGACAAAATCATTAAGCATCCTTGATGCAGTTTCAGTTTGTTTTGCTATGAAAAGTTTCTTGATTTCGTCTGTGAATGGTTTGTATGGAGCTAAAAGATTAATGTTTTCAGTTGCAGGTTCATTTTGAAAATTAAATTTTATATTTAATCTTCTACTTGCAAGGAATCCATAGTAATTACGGTTAAGAGCTAAGGTTTTGTATAGTTCTAAGGCTTCAGCTTTTTGTCCTTGTCCCTCTTTTGCTCGGGCTAACCAATATTGCCAGCAGGGGCTATCTTTTTCTGGTGCTTTGTTAATTAATTTTTCAACTTCACTCCACTGTCTATATTTTAAATTATAGCGGATCTGCCAGCTTATAAGTGTTTCGTTATAGAATTCTGGTTTTACTTTTGCAAACCATTTTGGTGCATCTACGTTATCGCGTATGGCTTTATAAAACGCTATATTAGCTAAAAAAGTTTGTTGTTGAGATTCATTCAATATGATCTTAGATTTTGGATTATCCCATATTTTAAGTGCTTCGGTCATATCGATAGTTACTAATTTATTAAGACCATATAAATAAAATAAACTATGTAATTCATTTGGTCGAAGTGAACTAATAGATTTAGGACGCCTATCTATATCTAATAATAATTTAATTTCATCAACACGTGCTGGACGATATTGTTTTAATAAATATGAGGCTAATGAAATATTAGATTTAGCTAGAACAAGGTTAAGTCTTTGTGTAATAAGATAATCAGCTATTTCATGATTTTTTAATGCATAAGAGAAAAGTTCATCACAAGCTTTTGGTGTAGAATCACCAGTTAGCCATATATTTTTAGCGCCATTAATTGCTTCATGATGATTACCTAGGAGATAAAGCGAAAATTGAGCATAGCATTGTAAATTAAGATCTTTTGAATGCTTATAGTATTTTCTATAATTTACCCAGTCTTTATTGCGAGCTAATTGGTATAACCAATTAGCCATTAATTTTTTTGCAAGAGGAGTATCTTGATTAATGAATGTAAGAAATTCTTCGCTAGGGATTAGCGGTAAACTTTTACTCCAAGCAGTATATTTCATGAATCTATCTAAATATGCTTTGCCTGATTCAGCATAACTTTTTATTGATAGGCACATAGTTAATAATAAGAATAAAACAATTTTTTTCATTTTGATTAGTTTTAGCCTTCACGAAGCATAGTTATTGTTTTAGCATAATTAGCGCTATTAAATATAGCAGAACCTGCAACAAATTCTGAAGCGCCTGCTTTTTTTAGTTTATTAATGTTTTCTATAGTTACTCCACCATCAACAGAAATTGGTAGTTTTGGGTAGAGTTCATGCACAAGTTCTATTTTTTTAATTAATTCTGAAATTAAACTTTGTCCGCCAAATCCTGGGTTAACAGTCATGATTAAGACAAAATCTAAGCGATGAGCACACCATTTAAGGCAATCAATATCAGTAGCAGGATTTAATACAAGGCCCGCTTTACATTTAAATTCTTTGATTAAACTTAAACTTCTATCTAAATGAATTGTAGCATCTGGATGAATGCTAATCCTGTAAGCTCCAGCTTTTGCAAAATCTTTTATTAAATCATCAACTGGTTTTACCATTAAGTGCACATCTAGAAAGGCTTCAGGGAAGCGTTTATGAATAGCTTGACATAACATAGGTCCAAATGTGAGATTTGGGACATAATGATTGTCCATAATATCGATATGGATCATATCAGCTTTTGCGTTAATTAAAGCCTCTACTTCATCTCCAATGCAGGTAAGATCTGCAGAGAGGATAGAAGGTAGAATTTTATACGTCATAAACTAGCCCTTATTAAATATTAATAATGTAGGTATGATTTTGGCCTAATTTCACTAGCCATTGATGCCTATAAAATGTCTGGTTCATGTAACACCATGATTTATAAATAATTATATGTAGGTTGGGCCTTGGCCCAACCTACATATAATGATAACTTATTATCCAAAATCAAAAGATCCGTTAAGCGTAACATTAAGTGATGCGATTTCATTTCTAGAGTTAAAAGGTTCAATAGATTTTGTTGCTAAATAGCGAAAATCAAGATTAATAGATGTAAAGTCGTCTACAAAGTAACCGACACCAACAATACCTTGAGCTGCAGGAGTGGTTACTGATTTAGACCATCTATCATCTACTATTTCAGAGTTACCTTTATATAATTTCAGATTATTAGTTACCATTGCATAGCCAATTCCAAGACCTAAATATGCGGTCCAATTAAAAGAATCTTCAGTGCTATAAAAATCAAAAAAACCATTAACCAGAAAAGCTCCAGTATTGGTTTTTCCATCCATTGTTAATGTACTGATTTCAGAAGGAGTTGTATTAGAAATAGGCGTAGATGGAATAATATTTGATTTTTTCTGCTTCTTAATTGTGCCATTCGCTGTTTTTATTTGTGAATAAGGAGCGTAATTATATAACAGCTCTCCTTCAACACGGAAATGATTAAAACGATAACCTGCTTGTCCTGCAATATTACCACCCGGATTATATTTTAAAGTAGCCTCAGTTCTTGGCAATGCGCTTTGAAATGAATTATTAATATTAGCACTTTGTGTGCTTGATACACCAAGTACTAACCCACCATACCAAGCAGGAACTGGATTTACAGCTAGTGCTAATTTAGATATTGTAAGTAGAGAAATTGAAGTTATAGTATTTTTGAAAAACACTAATCTTTTAGATCCATCCATAAACTCCTCCTAGAATTTTAGTCCATTATTTATAATTTTTTCCATCAAATCTATATACAGCACCTAAATTAGCTAATTGAGCCTGAAATATTCTGCCCGTAGTATTTACCTGTGTGGTGATAACATATCTATAGCCAAAATTAAGGGCGTAACTTTCAGAAAAATTATAAGTTATCCCACCAGTACCTTGATAAGCAAGAACATTAGAACTGCCTGAATATTGAGTGCTTCCTAATGGGCCCGTACTATTTATATGCGCATTAACTAAACCATACCCTACGCCCACCCCAAGAAAAGGTTGTAATGCATTAACTAAGTTGGGAAAATCATAATAAACATTAGCTAGTGCTGTAAAAGCATGGGTATAACCATTAACGCCAGTTTGTTGCACATTATTTATTTGAAATTTTTGTAAATTGGCAGAAATATAAGTGAATTCTCCTTCATAGCGCATCGGATTTGATTTAAAACCAATGCTGCCACCTGCGTTATATCCAGCGTTATATAGAGCATTTGAACGATATAAAGATGAGTAAGGAGTATTTAAATTATTAGGCAGATAAGCATATCCACCAAATACTTCTGAGTACCATCCATTAATTGGGGTGGATGCATGTGAAAAGTTGCTTAGCAATAATAAGCAAAGCAAAATGTTCCGTTTCATGAAATTCCTATCTTAAAGAAAGTATTATTCCATGTTAACGATTTAGTTATATTTTGCAAGTGACATTATTAATTTGCGCTAGATAAATAATTTATCTTCTTTATGAATAGCTTGTTTTGGGCTGAGAATAGATTGATTTGAAGTCACTGTGTATAATATATTTTTTAGTTGCCATTAAGAAAAATTATATGATTTTTTTTTGAAGAAAATCCAAAAATTTTACAATCTAAGTTTTATCCATTCGCAAGAGCATGACGTTATTCATAAGTTAGTATAAGTATAGTCAGCTTAATCCGCCAACAGTTAAATTAGGTGATTTAATTTAAATAAATAATCAGAAAATCATAACATAGATTATTAAATTTAAAATTCAAAGCCTGACCCTCTATGCTGCATGCTAGAACTATTGCATGGTATAAAATTTTGTTGTTTATTTGCTTGCTTTCATGTTTGCTAAGATTTATTTTTTATTAATATAAGTCACACAAGGAACGTGTTTAATGGTAATCCTTAAAACAAATAATATAGCTAAGTTATTATGTTTATCGTCGTTTTTGCTATCAGGCGCAACGCTTGCATCTAGCCCAGTTTCTAATACATTGTTAAAAGATACCTTAAATCGACTTTCTCCTTACGTTATCACGTTAAGTGCAAGCCCCACATGGGCTAATGGTGGTGAGACACAAACTTTTTATTTGGCTCCATCTATTCAAAAAACTTATGTGGCTAATAAGAATACCAGCACGTTATTTGATGGAGAGTTATTTTTAGGGATTGAGCGAGCACTTCGTGCAAATCTTCAGGGTCAGTTAGGCCTTGCGGTAGCAGCAACCAGTGACGCTAGTTTATCAGGTGACATTTGGGATGATGCTGACTCTCGATTTAATAATTTTAATTATAAATACAAGATTCAGCACACTCATATTGCTATAAAAGGAAAGCTTTTAAGGGATATAGGGCATGTATTAAAGCCTTATGTAAGCGGTAGTGTAGGCGTTGGCTTTAACCAAGCCCACAACTACAATTCAACCCCGACTATTTTTGCAGCAGTTCCCACCCCTAATTTCACATCAAATATGACAACAGCATTTACCTACACTGTAGGTCTTGGCTTGCAGCGCGCCATTAATGCGCATTGGAAGGCGTCCGCAGGTTATGAATTTGCCGATTGGGGAAAAAGTCAATTAGGCATCGCTTCTGGCCAAACTCTTGGTGGGGGATTATCGTTAAATCATCTCTACACTAATGGTCTTCAATTTAGTTTAAGTTATTGTGCATAAGGATAAACACATGAAAAAAAGAAATCTATCTTTGGTAGCGGGTGCTGCTATTTTTTTGATAAGTACTTCTTCTTGGGCATTAGCACCATGGTCTGTAGTACCAATTACCCCCACAACTATTACGGTTCCTCCCGGCGTCACCGCTAATGTCCAGTATACAGTTACTAATAATTCAGTTACTCATACTCTCATGATGGTTCCGATTGCAGGAATTTCTCAAATAACTACAGGTGCTGGTATTTGCAGCAATCCTTTTACTTTGACGAAGGGCGCATCATGTATTCTTTCATTGCAAGTCAATGGTAGTGCATTAACAACAGATATTAATAGTGGCCCACAGGTTTGTCAGCAAGGTGCTGATGGACAGCCAAGCCCTCAAATGTGTTATCAGCCAGCAAGTCAAGCGGCTAGTTTAAATATTACAACCGCAGCAGCGGCTCTGGCTTTAGGCGATTCCTTTGGTGGGGGTACGGTTGCGTGCCTAGGTGGGGCGCCTTATTTGAATTTGATTGCATCACCTGCGGCTGATTTTCCAAGCACTATAGAGTGGGGAGGATTTGGTACAGATGTTCTTGACGCAAGTTATCCTCTTGATGGAGCCACCAATACAGCAAATATTGTTGCAAGACTTACCCCGAGTATTCAAGCTTCTAATACCTATGCCGCTGGACTTTGTAGTGATTATGCGGGCGGCGGTTATACCGATTGGTTCTTGCCAGCTCAAGACCAGCTTAATTGTCTTTATAATAACCAAGGCGTTGTTGGTGGCTTCTCGGCGGCGAGCTATTGGAGCTCTACTGAGGTCAGTGCGAACGACGCGCGGATCCAGAACTTCAACGATGGCGACCAGTTCAGCGGCCTCAAGGACGTCACTTTTAGAGTTAGGTGTGTGAGGGCTTTATCACTTTGACCCTTTGACCCTTTTCTTTATTTAAATAGCGAATAAATTCTGTGATTGGTTTAACTGGTAAGTGACTATTATCTAAAACAAGCCAGCTATAGTCATAAGGACTTAACTTAATCTTTTGTACCTTCATTAATGAACTCCGACGTTAGATGTGAATATACGATAAACATTTAACGTTGACTACATTAACTACACTTATTGACATGGGTCTGATTATCAAAATAATCAGACTTAAAGGATTTGCAATTTCCCCCTTTGTTGCTGTTTACTTATTGTTTAGCATCAATAATAGCTAAAAATAATAAACAAAAATTATGCCAATCGGAGACAATTTTTCAAAGCATTAGCCAGTGAATTTATTAAATAAAAGTACGCCTAATACCCGAGGCAAAGACCGCGGGGTTAATTACCAACTAAAATCAAAGCAAAATTTTCTAATTATAACCCTTGCTATATAAGCATTTAATGAGGCTTTAAGGTTTTTCCATGTTAGTTGCGTAGATTGTGATGTAAATACCTTTATACTGTTAATAATTCTGGTTTTTGCAAAAAAATATGAGTATTCTATATTTATAAAGTTTAAGTCAAGGAGACTAATACGTGACAACAGTTGCGGCTCGTTTTGAAATTCCATTTATCCAAATACTAAATGAAAAAGCTGAACTTAAGACTCCCCTTCCCGAGTTTGCTAATGATAAGACCACATTATTAAATTTATATCGTAATATGGTTGAAACTAGAATATTTGATAAAAAAGCAATTGCCCTTCAGCGCACAGGTAAGATGGGGACTTATGCTCCTATAAATGGCCAAGAAGCAATTTCAACAGCTATTGGTAATGCTTTACATAAAGATGATGTATTTATCCCATATTATCGTGATTATGCCGCGCAATTTCAGCGTGGGGTAAAAATGTCTGATATTTTAAGTTATTGGGGCGGCGACGAACGCGGCAGTGATTATTCTACTAACAATAAAGACATGCCTATTTGTGTACCTATTGCATCACAATGTTTACATGCTGCAGGAATTGCTTTTTCATTTAAATATCGTAATCAAGACAGAGTAGCTTTGGTAACTATTGGAGATGGTGGAACATCTGAAGGGGATTTTTACGAGGCGATAAATGTAGCTGGTGTTTGGAATTTACCCGTTGTATTTGTAATAAATAATAATAAATGGGCAATATCTGTATCGATAAGTAAACAAACTGCTGCAAAAACATTAGCACAAAAAGCAATAGCTGCGGGTTTTGATGGTGTACAAGTTGATGGAAATGATATATTAGCCACAAGACTTGTAATTGGTGAAGCAATTGAAAAAGCACGACGCAAAGAAGGCCCTACTTTAATTGAAGCTTTATCATACCGTTTATCTGATCATACTACTGCAGATGATGCTACACGGTATCAGCCTAAAGATGAAGTTGATAGCGCGTCCCTTAAAGAGCCAATTGGGCGCTATAAAAAATTTTTAGAGCAGCAAAATATTTTGGATGATAATCTTGAAAAAGAAATATTAGAATCATCTACTGAGAAAGTTCAAAAATCAGTTGATGAATATTTACAAAAATCTACTCAGCCTATTAGTAGTATTTTTGATTATCATTATGAATCTATTCCTGATTATTTAATTGAACAAAGAGCAATAGCTATGGAGGATGTTAATCGTGGCTGATATTACTTTAGTTGAAGCGGTAACTCAGGCTCTTGCTTTTGAATTAGCAAATGATGATTCTGTTGTGGTTTTTGGTGAAGATGTTGGTAAAAACGGTGGGGTTTTTCGTGCAACTGCGGGTTTACAAGAGCGATTTGGTGAAAGTCGAGTTTTTGATTCACCACTTGCAGAATCAATGATTGCAGGACTTGCAGTCGGCATGTCTGTTCAAGGTTTAAAACCAGTAGCTGAATTTCAATTTATGGGGTTTATATTTCCAGCAATGAATCAAATTATTGCACATGCCGCACGTATGCGTAATCGTACCCGTGGGCGCTTGAGTTGTCCTATTGTATTTCGTGCACCATTTGGTGGCGGAATTAGAGCGCCTGAGCATCATTCGGAAAGTACTGAGGCATTATTTGCCCATATTCCAGGACTGCAAGTTGTTATACCATCATCACCAAAACGTGCTTATGGGTTATTACTTGCAGCAATCAGAAATCCTGATCCAGTAATTTTTCTTGAGCCCAAAAGAATTTATCGATTAGTAAAACAACCTGTAGAAGATGATGGTAAAGCACTTCCTTTGGGTAAATGTTTTAGATTACGAGAAGGTACTGATCTAACATTAATAAGTTGGGGGGCAAGTGTGCATGAAACTATGCTTGCTGCAAAAGAATTAGCTGAAGATGGTATTTATTGTGAAGTTTTGGATGTTGCAACAATTAAACCATTAGATATAGAAACAATACTAGATTCAGTTGAAAGAACTGGCCGTTGTATTATTGTGCATGAAGCCGCTAAAACCGGTGGAGTCGGTGCTGAAATTTCTGCACAAATAATGGAAAATTGTATGTCATCACTAATAGCTCCGGTACAAAGAGTTACAGGATATGACGTAACTATGCCCTACTTTCAATTAGAAAAATTTTATTTGCCGTCTGTGGCACGAATTAAAGAAACTGCAATGAGTATTATGGAGTAATAATGGATATATTTAATTTACCTGATCTTGGCGAAGGTTTACCAGATGCTGAAATTCATGAGTGGTTTGTTAAAGTTGGGGATTCTGTAAAAATCGATGATCCATTAGTATCTATGGAAACTGCAAAAGCTGTGGTAGATGTTCCTAGCCCGCAGGAAGGAATAATTGCAAAAATATATGGCCAAGTTGGAGATGTAATTAAAACCGGCGCGCCTCTTATTTCTTTTGAAGCTAATGTAACTAAACCTCTAGATAAAGGGACTGTTGTTGGGAATTTAGAAGAATCCAATGATATTAGTGAAGATATATTTACAATTGGTAAAGATAGTAATAAAAAGCGCGCGATAACAACTCCAATAGTAAGAATTTTAGCAAAAAAATTAAATATTGATCTTAATTTGCTTAAGGGAACTGGCGAGCATGGCGTAATAACTCGTGATGACGTAGAAAAAGCTGCAAATAAAAAAAATGAACTTCCTGAAGGCTATGAGCCGCTACGAGGAGTGCGTAGGTCTATGCTTAATAGCATGGTTGAATCTCATCGTGAGGTAGTGCCTGTTAGTATTTTTGATGAAGTAGATATTTCTGCATGGTATGAAAATACTGATATAACTGTTAGATTAATTCATGCGATTTCAGACGCTATAAAAAAAGAGCCGGCTCTTAATGCATGGTTTAACAGCTCTCATGGCGCACGCAAATGTTTTAATGAGCTTAATTTAGGTTTAGCTATGGATAGTGATGAGGGTCTTTTTGTTCCGGTTATCCATGACGTAGCAAAACACAGTGATAAAGATTTACGTCAAATTATTAATGATTATAAAAATCAAGTTCAATCACGCGCAATTCCTGCTGATAAATTAAAGGGTGCGACAATTACTTTATCAAATTTTGGTAAATTTTCAGGAAGATTTGCAAGCCCAATAATTGTCCCACCAATGGTAGCTATTTTAGCTGTTGGAAAATTATATGAAGCTGTAGTTCCTAATAAAGGTAATTTTGAAGCCCATCGGTTATTACCTTTATCTTTAAGCTTTGATCATCGCGCAGTTACAGGTGGAGAAGCGACAAGATTTTTAGGCGTAGTAATTGAATCACTACAAAAGCCTTAAATATGTTAGAAAAAACAAATCTTTCTAATCAAGAAATAAGTTGGCTATTAGAAAATAGAATAACTAGAATTTCGGATAAAAAAGAAGTTTTAATTTACCCCATGGGAGCTGAAAGATATTTATCCCTAGTCTTATCAGGTAAAATCAAAGGCCGGTATAATATCTCTAATGATATTCTAAATAAAAATATTTTAATAATTCCAGGATATGGAAATAGCGCTTTTTTATTTGCTAATATTGGGGCTAAATCTATAACTGTCTATGATAAAGATCCTGTGACTATAGCTTGGATTAAAGCTTTTAAAAAATATTATCATTATCGTGAGTATTCTAAAGATGAAAAACCATACCCATCTATAGGTGAAATATTAACAGCCATTACTGCATGGTATCCACCATTAATCAAACTTCCAAAGGGTAAATTTTCAAACTATATTAATTATTTAATAAACCCTAAAGCTTTAAGGCGAACATATATCTTTTACATGATGAATTTAGTTCATAATGCATTAGAATCTAAGATTAACCATGAGTATGAGTTAGATCATGATATTAAATTTCACGTTGGAGAAATAAACGATATTAAAAAATCTAATTTTGATACGGCTTTTGTACCTTATCTTTTAGGAGTTAAAAATGGAATTGAAGAAACTAATGAAGTAGTTGATTTTATTAAACAATTAATAAAACTTGTGCCAGCCGGTAATGTATTAATAAACCCATCAAGAAGTACTAAAGAATTTTATATTATAGGTAAAAGTTATTTTAAAGCTTCAGGTTATAAAAATATTACTGAGATACCTGAAATTAAAAGTTATGTTAAAGATGAAGATAAATATTGGTTTAAAACACAAGGAATTGCTATTTTTTGCCGTTGCTAGTAATAAATATATCAACTTAAATAAATCCAAAAATAACCACCCATATTTTTAATGAAACCAAATGTACTCCAATTATATTCAATTAGAATACTTAATACTTAATTATGGTCTAAAATATAACATATAAGTTTAAGTTAAGTAAAAAACTAATTACTATTATCAGGAGTTAATCATGCCCAGAACACGTATTGATAATCCCAGAACACGTATTAATAATAAAGGTGAAGGAGACTGCATGTATTATTCTTATGGTATTTCATTAATGTACTATCTACGAGCCAAGGCATCAAAAGTTATAACAGGATCTGTATTTAATAATCTAGGATTAAAAGATGAAGATATAAAAACTCTTAATGACCTACTTAAGCAAAAAAAGAATTTTAGTAGCGGTGACTTAGAAACAATACAAAATATACTTGGTCCTATATTAAGAAATGTTAATGCTGAAGCAACCAAAAAGGAATTTAAAGCTGATCCTATAAGTACATCATTATACACTGCAGCAATCGAAGGACTTGAAAATTCTTTCAAAAAATCGCTTGGTAATGATTATAGTTTCATAAAAAGCGATTTTACAGATCCTTTAATAACCCAAGCAGAAATATTTAGTGCAGCCAATCTTGGTACTAAAAAGGCTATGGATGATTTTGCTATACGTAATTCTGCAGATGTTAAAGCAAAATTTACTGAACGACTACCAATTGTTCTTGCAGCAAAACAGGCTGAGAAATTATGTGCCATTATAAAAATTGATATTGATCCATCAAGAATGAGCACCGATGATCTGGAAACATTTTTACAAAAAAAATCACCTCAATTATCTTTAAAAGGCTCTCCCGCAATTATTACTTATAACGGAGATCATTATTTTGCCGCTCAAGACGGTGAGCGAAATATTAGAAAAATAACTACGAATAAAGGTATACCCAATGAATATGCAATAAAGCCTGAAAAAATAAATGAACTTTCAGCCCTAACAAGCAAAATGACAAGCTCATCTGAACCTTTTGTTTTTGAAATGGCAGATGAAGCTCAACTTAAATCAATCCAAAACATTACTAATCGTAAGACAGGACCACTATCAATATTGGAAGAGAAGTATATTAAACAAAATTTAATAACCTCGATTATTTCAGAAAAAACTTTAAAATTTTTCTCTGAAAATGAAGACTTTTGGCTTAATAAATATATTTCTCATTTAAAAAAAAGGTTCATAGTATGGGGAACGGTAGACGATCTAAATAGATTGCATTCTAGTGTGTGTGGGGAGAGAAAAGAAACAGATGCTTTAGGCAAAATAGTGTTTAATCAAGATTGTGATATAAGTTTAGGTATTAATAACCCTTCATCAGAATATATAAATTACCGAGGTGAACCAGATATTGTTTTATGTAATGAAAATAATAGACATTGGACATCATTAATCGCAGATTCTCATCTCGCTGATGATAGTACTTTAAGCTCAAATACCAGTTCAGATGCAACTAAAGAAGAAGACAGGATTTTTACATCTAAACTGCAGGAATGTGAGAAACTTATTTACTCACTTAGAGAAAAAGATAAAGGGTTTGATAACAAATATAAGGATATTATCAATCAAATTGCAACACAATTAGATAAAGCAGATGTTAATAGTCTAGGTGAAATAGCTAACATATTAAAAGATATAGAACGGGGCATGTCAGATACAAGAAATATAACTGAATTAACTATAACTCCTACTACTAAAGATTTTCTTGATGTAATCATTGAAAGAAATAATGATGAATTAATTCAATTTAAAGATAAATATAAATTTAGTGATGATTCAGAAGTATATAAAAAATTAGAATTATTAGTAAGTAGTTTAAATTTTGCGATAATGATTTATAAAAATTCTAATAAGGATGGCCACGCAAAAGTAACTTTGATAAAAGAATATTCTATAATTATTGATACTAATATTTTAGAAGTAAAAAAATTACCTGAAATAAAAAATGAAGCTTGGGTTTTTGTAGCTGTAAAAAAACTTATTGAAGTATTTTGCGATATTTTAAGCAATTTCTCATCATTTTTCAAAGGCAGGGCTTTTACACAAACTAATCAGGTTGAACATTTTAAAAATAAAATTGAAGATATTAAAGCTCAGCTTGAAAAAAGTTCAATTGATGAACATAAACCAGATTCTCCCTCACGCTAAAATAAAAATATAATAACCTCTGGCTGATAAGATGTCAGCAGCCAATTTTTTTTTTAATTAAAAAGAATAACTAAGGGCTATTGTATTTGATATAAACTTACCTGTTCCAGGCCCTGATATACTAAACCAAACTCCAGCAATAATACCTAAGTTACTATTAAAATTATATTCTATAGCTGGCGCTAATGAAACTGTATTTCCGCCATCTCCACCAACTGTTCCAATAGCACCACCTGGAGTAAAACCAGGATTTCCAGCAAAACTTAACATATCGCTATGGGTAAATAATACTTCAAAAACTGGTACCAAATTTTGATTAATTTGATATTCAAAAGCTAAATCAACTGAATAATTTATACCTGATTGTTTTACAATTCCTGAGGATGATAAAGTACCACCAAACGCATTATCACCTTGAACATGAATATCAGTACCTTTTAAACCAACTAAACTAAAATGTGATTTTAAGTAATGATTGTTGGGTAATAAGGCTAAATGTTCAAAATTAAGGCCTACGGTTGTTTGATAAGATCCTGCGCCCGTTTGATCGGTGCCTAGTTTATCTGGATCTAAGTCGTCAAATCTTCCAGATGGTAAAATTTCTTGTACTGTTATCCGAAAGTTTGGTAATAAAGAACCTTTCTTTTGCCGATGAATTTGAATTCCTAAACCTACAGTGGAATCACCTACAGCGTGACCTACTTTACCTCTATTCCAACTAACATCATAAGGTGCGGCTGCAATTAGATCTAAAAAATCTAATAAACCAAGACTAATTACTGGAGATATTTCATTATTTCTATATGGATCCGCATAAATTGTGTAAAAATTATACGGCTCAACATTAATATGTCCAGCAGGTTCAGTTACTCCAGAGGGAGCTAATAACGCTCCTGTCATCCACGGATCTTCTGAAGTAGCATAAACCACATGAGTACAAAATAATAATATTAAAAAAATTCTTATATACATAATTTAAGATAAAATTGTAAAAACTAAATCTATACCTTTTTTACCATCAAGGGAATAAGTTTTTGTAAATAATAATTATTATTAGTTAAAATATTTATATAAATAATAAGAAAAATTATAATAAATATTTCTATTAAATATCTCTTTTTCTTGAGATCATTGTAGCTATAGACTGATCAGTTGGCATAATAATAACCTCAATGATATTGATATGTGGCAGACGTGTTGCACAATATAGAACTGCGTATGCAACATCATTAATATATCGAAGCCGTGGTATTAAATATTGCGGCTATTCTGCAACCTGCTATGGCTAGTTGTTTCTTCGTTAAATTTTTAACTTTTAATTGATATTTATCACTTATAATTTTAGATTTTGGTAAATTTTTATATGCTATCTTTATAGCTAAGTCATTCGCTTCATTTGCCCAGGCTGATAGATCAACTTTTATGGTATTTGGATTACACGGGGATAATTTTAAATATTCATTTGCCATATCTAAAATTATAGGCTTTCTGACTTTTAGCAATCCACCTCCCCTATCCCAATAAGCATGTAAATTTTTAGCTACAGAATTTTTTTGTAATAATTGAAGATTGCCACCGCGATCACCATTTGGAAATTCTTTGGATACTTTGGTTATTGTATGCAAGGGTTGATGAATATCTCCTACGACATGTAAAATTATTCTTAAAGCTATACCCTTATCAAAATTAGATGCATATTTATTAGATATTATATTAATAGAGTTTTTTATTGCCCAAATAGCATTGATGTCTTGGATAATTGGCAGAGGACTATTATCATCTGAATATGGTATATCAATATAATGCATCGTTGAATACCATTTTATACCGCGATAAGCCAAAGTATCTAGCCAAACTGAAGACTCTATAAAACTTTGAGGTTTATAAACCTTATCCATAGAAGAGTTGTACTTATCAAATATTGATCTAGCTTGGCTAGTCATGTTTAAATATGCAATTTGTGCAATTACTCTATGACCTAAGGCATTCCAGCTAAAGGAATTTGTACTGAATATTATTAAGAATAAGCTTAAAAATAATTTAATCATCCTAAATATGGCGACCATGCAGGCTCTTGAACGTCTCCAGATCTTGCGGGAAGTCTTATTTTTACACGACCATCAATTGAAACCATAGCTAAAATCCCATGGTTTTGATAGTTAGTTGCATATAAAACCAAACGACCATTAGGTGAAATTGTAGGCGACTCGTCAAATTGTGATGATGTTAGTGGGGTTACGCGCCCATTATCAATATCTTGAACACCAATATTAAATTGTCTATCTGAACGATGAAGCATAACTATATTTTTTTGATTATAAGTATAAGATGCACGCGCATTATAATTTCCATCAAAAGTTAAACGACTAATTTTCCCATCAGCAAAAGATAATCGATATATCTGTGGTGACCCACCACGACCAGAAGTAAATAGCAATGAGCGCCCATCTGGTGAGTACCTTGGCTCTGTATCAATTGCATCACCAAATGTAATTTGTGTTAATTTACCAGATGCCATATCAACGGTATAAATTTTAGGATTTCCACCTTTTGATAAAACAACAGCAAGCTGCCTACCATCAGGAGACCAAGATGGTGCCCCATTAATCCCTGAAAAATCAGTTAATAATCTTCTCTTGCCAGTTTCAACAGAAACCGAATATATTTGAGCGCGTTTTTTCTCAAAAGATACATAGGCAATCTCACGAGCATTAGGTGACCAAGTTGGTGACATAATTGGCTCTGATGACACGATTAAGCTTTGTGGATTACTACCATCAACATCAGCTATATCTAAAGTGTATTTAGCATTTTCTCCATTTCGCTGTACCAGAATATAAGCTATTTTTGTGGAAAATATACCTCTTTCACCAGTTAATTTTTGATAAACTTCATCACTAATATGATGCGCTAAACTTCGTAATTCATTGCCACTTACTTGATAACTTTTTGATAATAATAATCTACCGCGAGCAGCAGCATCCGCTAATTCAAAGCTCACAATATAACGATTAGCTCCAATTTGTTGAACTTGACCTGATAAAACACTATCAGCTCCTGCTTGTCGCCATGAATCAATATTATTATAAGATGATGCGGTTGGAATAATTCTAAATTGACCAGATATACGAAGATCATTATCAATGATATCCTTAACTCCAGAAGGCCTATCACCATTAAATGAATTTATAGCAATTGGAAGAGCTGCATTTATACCTTGTGTAAGCTCAAGATCCACAGAATAAGCAGAATTCATAAATAAAATGAGAATTGCTGCAAAAAAACGAATAATCACAATTTATCCCCTATAATTTTCAGGTCGAACCGTTAAACTAATATCCCGAAATACATTAAATGCATTAGGATCAGATGGTACAGGCAGTGGTGATGCTTTATAAATTGCAGATTGGGCTGAGCGGTCAAGAATTGGATCGCCACTAGATCTAATAAGATTAACCTCAAGCACTAGCCCATTAGGTGCTAATCTAATACGAAACTGACTAGACATGCTACTATTTGCATTTTCCGGAAGGATCCATTTACTACTAATTGCCTGAATGATTAAAGCTTTATATTTATCAACTTCACCTGCAATTTCTGCATTCTTAGCGGCATTCATTGCTGATTCATTGGCTGCTGCAAGTTGTTTTTGTTCTGATTGCTTTTTTAGAAGCAGTTTTTGGGCTAATTGTTTTTGCTCAAGCTCTTCTTTTTCTTGCTTTGCTTTTAATGCAGAAGCATTAGCCGCAATAGCTTCTTTTTTTAATTTTGCTTCTGCTAATAGATCCGCCTCAATTTTTTGTTGTTTTTCCATCTCTAATTTTTGTTTTTTAAGTAAAGAAATACGCTTTTCTTCCTCTGCTTTTTGAATTGCTAATTCCTTAATGTGTTTTTGTTCATCTTCCATTTGTTTTTTATGAGCAATAGCTAATTTATTAGATTCAATTTTTAATTTTTCTAAACGTTGTTGTTCTGCAAGTCTTTGCTGTTTTGCAGCTTCAACTTGTTTGTTAAGCATTTGTTGCCTACTAATCTCAGCTTTTTCCTGTTTAGCTTTTTCTTCTTTTAAACGATTTACAGTTTGCATTACCTCTTTAGAGTCAACACTTACAGCCTTAATTGCTTGATCTGTTGGTGTATTAGATGCAGGTGATGGCGCCGCCATACTCATCTCAGTTTGATTTGAAGGCTTTAATACTGGATGACTATTATTTGATTCTACTAATAGCAAAATTGCTATCATAATATGAAAAGCTATAGCTATAAAAAATGCGTTTTTATAAGATTGTGAAAACATCATCCCTGGTTCTCCGTTGATGAGTCAGTTAGTAACCCAACTTCTGAAGCACCGGCTTGCTTTAATATACTCATTGCTGTAACAACTTTACCATAAGGCACACCTTGATCACCTTTTACTAAAACATTTAAAGCCTGACTACCTTGACGCGCTAACTCTAATTCAGCGGCAACTCTTACCATCAATGCTTGGGGCTCCATAGGAGCATCTGGATTCTCACTAATATTTAAAAAATACAAACCATCAAGATTAACAGAAACAATAATAGGCTCTCTATCTGCAGTCTTTAAGGAGTCACTAGCAGCTTTTGGTAAGTTTACTGTAACTCCTTGGGTAAGAATTGGCGCTGTAATCATAAAAATTACAAGTAAAACTAACATTACGTCAATGTATGGAACAACATTAATTTCAGACATAGGGCCATTGCGTTTTTCTTTCTTTCTTAACATAAAATTATCCTCTAACAGGTAGCTCTGATTGTTGCGATATTAATGCAACTAATTCTTCTTGAAAAAGATCATATCTACTCAGTAAAGTATTTGATTTGGTTGTATAACGATTAAATGCAATTACCGCAGGAATTGCCGTAAATAAACCAAGAGCCGTTGCTACTAATGCTTCTGAAATTCCTGGAGCTACCATCGCAATCGTTGCCTGCTGAGCTTGGCCTAAAGCTTGAAATGAAGTCATAATTCCCCAAACAGTACCAAATAATCCCACATATGGAGCAATTGATCCTACCGATGCGAATAAAGGTAAATGCTGCTCTAAATCTAAAGCTTCCTTAGCATGACTTATTTGCATAACCCGTTGAATTGGTTCAAGCTCAATTCCACCATTCTTAGAGACTCGCGTAAATTCTTTAAAACCAGAATAAAAAATCGCAGCCAATCCATGACGTTCAGCTACATTACTATCAAGATCATTATAAAGTTTAGATAAATCGTTAGATTCCCAAAAGCGCTCATTAAATAGATCATATTGCTTAGATTTAAGTTTAAAAAACCACGCCCTTTGTATAATAAGAGTCCATGAAATAACCGAAGTTACAAGCAATATTAAAAACACGATTTTTACAATAGCCCCTGCTTGTAAAAAATAACCTAAAATACTCACATGATTAGCCACGTAACTCTCCTTCACTTAATTTTTTATAAAAAACATTTCATCAGGCATAGCCTTTGGTTTCAAATTATCATCAACACAAACAACTTTTATTTTAGCTTCACATATTAATTGATCAAGATGATTATACATGGATTGATCGAAAATAAAGCTACAAGCTTTTTTGTCAGCACAAATAGTTTTAATTTTTAAAACGTCATCTAACCGTGCTGGATATTTATAAACAATATTTACATTATGAATGGCGAAATGTGTGTTTGATTTTGCCATGATTGTCAAAGACAATCCACATGTTCTTAACATTTCAGTACGAGCACGTTCAAAGAATTTTAAATAATTAGCATGATAAACAATACCCATTAAATCAGTATCTTCAAAATAAACTCTAAATGTAGAATAATAATCCTGTAATAAATTAATCATTTTCTATCATTTCAATACCAAAATGTTTATAAGCTAACTGTGAAACCATGCGCCCTCTTGCTGTTCGTACTAAATAACCTTGCTGAATCAAATATGGTTCAATTACATCTTCTATTGTACCCTTTTCTTCGCCAATTGCCGCAGCAATACTATCAACACCAACAGGGCCACCAGCAAATCGTTCAATTACCGCCATTAGTAATTTTCTATCCATTATATCAAGCCCATGTTTATCAACTGAAAGCATTTCAAGAGCTATTTGTGCAATATTATGAGTAATAGTTCCATCACCTTTTACTTCAGCATAATCACGAACTCGTCGTAATAGTCTATTGGCAATACGTGGTGTGCCGCGCGAACGAATAGCAATCTCTTCTGCGCCATCAGCTTCTATTTTCACTTTAAGTAAATTTGCAGAGCGAGTAACAATGCTAGTTAAAGCTTCTGTCGAATAAAACTCCAATCTTTGTACAATACCAAAACGATCACGTAATGGTGAGGTAAGAGATCCAGCCCTAGTGGTCGCCCCTATTAAAGTAAAAGGTGGCAGTTCTAATTTAATGGAGCGTGCTGCCGGCCCCTCACCTATCATTATATCAAGCTTATAATCTTCCATAGCAGGATATAAAATTTCTTCAATTACAGGGCTTAAGCGATGTATTTCGTCAATAAATAACACGTCATTTTCTTGTAAATTAGTAAGAATAGCAGCAATATCCCCGGCTCTTTCCATAACAGGGCCTGAAGTTTGTTTTAAATTCACACCTAATTCATGCGCGATAATATTAGCAAGTGTTGTTTTACCAAGACCCGGTGGACCAAAAATTAAAACATGATCAAGAGCATCATGTCTTTTACGGGCTGCATCGATAAAAATCTGCATTTGTGAGCGTACTTCATCTTGACCAATATACTCATTAAGACTCAATGGCCTAATTGCCCTATCAAAAACTTCTTCAGAGGTATTTGCTTGTACACTTATAATACGATCACTTTCTAACATGGATGATCTTAATGAGTTATTAACCTAATATCATTCTAACACAGGATTATTCCTAATTTCACTGTTAAAACAGGCAGATATTCTATATTAAATATTTAGCCCATAATTTTCTTAATTATTACAACTTTTATGACAATAGTAGAATGACTTTTTTCTGCATGTTAGACATAATATTATATTAATTTATTACGGCCAGCTTATATTGAATATACCAAATATTAAATCACCAAGACTAATATCTTTAGATGTATTTAGAGGTATTACTGTCGCCTTAATGATTATTGTTAATAGTCCTGGTAATAATTCACCTTACGCATTATTAGATCATTCGGCTTGGAATGGATGTACTTTGGCAGATCTTGTTTTTCCTTTTTTTATTTTTATAGTTGGGGTTTCAGTTGCTTGTTATCTAACTAAAGAAAAAGAAAAAAATATTACATTTAAACAGTTATTTCCTAAAATTTTAAAGCGGACAGTTATCCTTTTTTTACTTGGTCTTTTTTTAAACGCTTTCCCATACCATTTTGAGTTTGCAACAATCCGTGTATTTGGTGTTTTACAACGAATTGCCATTTGTTATTTTTTTTCATCCATTTTATTTTTAACAACAAAGATTTCAACCCAAGCCATTATTATGATTAGCTTAATCATAATTTATTGGTTATTAATGATCTTAGTTTCAGTTCCAGGATTTGGTGTTAATAATTTATCACCTGAAGGAAATATTTCTGCTTATATAGATAGGTTAGTTTTTTCATCTAATCATCTATATGGAAAAGTTTTTGACCCAGAAGGATTATTAAGCACAATCCCTTCTATCTCTACCGCTCTTTTAGGTAATTTAACTGGTGCTTGGCTTTTATCCTCATATTCCAAAAGATTAAAAATTTATGGCTTAACCTCAGCTGGAATTTTGGCATTAATATCAGGTTGGCTTTGGGGATTATCGCTACCTATTAATAAAGCTTTATGGTCAAGTTCATATGTCTTATGGACTGGTGGCTTTGCATTGATAATCTTAGCTGGATGTTTTTGGTTAAATGATGTAAAAAAATATAAATCTTGGTCAAAGCCATTTGAGTTTTTTGGACTAAATGCTTTATTAGCATATTTTTTACATGTATTTTTTCTTAAAATTCAGGCCATGATTTTGATATCGAAACTTGATGGTACAAAAGAAAATTTACGCCTTGTGATTACTGAACATTTATTTAATTTCACATCAATAGAAAATGCAGCGTTATTATATTCTTTTTCATATCTATTATTATGGCTTATATTAATTTATCTTTATTTTAATCTTTTTAATAAACATAAAGTCCATTAAGTTAAATTGTACCCTATATGACGTTCCACTTAAGATTTTTAGAGTAATTATCAACAGACCTTCGTAATAAATTAAAATATTTAACAACTTTTAACTTAATAATTGTCATTAGTTAAACCTTAAGAATTAAAAAATTTAATTAAACTAAATCCTATTTTGACTACATCAGTAATATCTACAAAAGTCTAAAGAACATAATGAAGTTAAACTAGCAGATTATCTGTCTCCTACTTACTAAACTTTTTTTTATTTATAACTGGTTTATTTAGATCTATAAGTCTTAATTTTCTTAATTGTTCTTTTGTAAGTTGATCAATAAAAATTACAATTTTTTTAGATTTAGATATACCAGTTAAATTTAAAATTATAAAAATTCCACCATTAAAGCTAATTGTTGCAGATTCATATTTAATTGGTTCACA
>Ga0247836_1002750_pt1 | contig 24882 bp, 15 predicted proteins | sample LaCruzMarch2015__4_FD_187116 | JGI IMG/M metagenome (GOLD analysis project Ga0247836, IMG submission 187116) | Freshwater microbial communities from meromictic Lake La Cruz, Castile-La Mancha, Spain - LaCruzMarch2015_14m | ecosystem: Environmental > Aquatic > Freshwater > Lake | place: Spain... | reverse complement strand
CGAGTGCTTGTTTTTTATAATAAAGTTATTGGGGTGGTTCAACGTTTTCCCGCAAGAATTGTAGGCGATGGCATTCATACTATTAAAGAATTAATTGCTTTAACTAATAAAGAGCGTAAAAAGTTAAAAGATAAAGTATCGCTTGGACCTATTAAAGTGGATGATGAATATCTCATCCGGTTAGGCGAGCTTAATCTAACTCTAGATATGGTGCCAAAGCTTAATGAAACTATAGTTCTATGTTATACCTGTAATTCTACTCGTGGTGGAACCATGAAATCTTTAGGTAAGACAATATGTAAGGAAAATGCCAGTTTATTGTGTAATGCATCTAAGGCATTGAATCTTAATATCGTTGGTTTTGATGTGATTTGTGAGGATATTAGTATTCCTATAGAAAAATCACGAGGATTAATTATTGAGGCGAATGACAACTCAGATGTCACTATTCATGAGAATCCAATGTATGGTATGCCAAATATTGTAACTAGGCATATAATGCAACGGCTTATATGGAGACACCCAATCTCTTATCTTATTGCGCTTTACAAAGGCAAATTAAGTAAATTTTATGTCAAGATATCTATGTTATTTCTGGGGATTATTGCATATAAATTATTAACATGATGAGAAAATATATGCCTATTAACCGTATTCTAAATACTTATAACTTTCCAGCTAGAGCTTTAAGAAATTTAGGTACTTTTAATACTAATTATATGGATGAGGAAGCGAAAGAGGTTTTTTTTCATTATGCAGGGGTAAATGCAGTAGACAGACATGCTTATCCTGAACTTACAGGAATTAAAAAATACTGCGCTGATTTTTTGCTAGATCTAATGAATGCTAGAATAAATGATGAATTTCGCTATTTTACAACCTCAGGTTCATCTGAGTCTGTTTTGCTTAGCGTCTTATTATTGCAAAAAAAATATCAATCAGCACATCTACATCATGGTGGTCAGTTAAATATTATCGTAGGTACTAATAGTCATATTGCTTGGTTTAAAGCAGCAAGATATTTAGGTATAGATTTGCGAATTGCAAGAATAGATGAACAATCATTAATAATTGATAATACGCATATCATGTCATTGATTGATGAATATACTATTGGTATTTGTTGTACATTAGGTGCGCCAACAACTTTGCTTTGCGATGATATTTTAAGTCTTAATAATTTATTGAAAGATTATTTTCAAGCTACAGGTCAATATATTCCGATTCATGTAGACGCCGCTAGTGGCGGATTTGTTATGCCTTTTCGCTATCCAGATGTCCAATGTGATTTTTCTTTGCCTCATGTTTTTTCTATCAACATATCGAGCCATAAATATGGTTTGGTTTATCCAGGTTTTGGTTGGTTATTAACGAGATATACTAAATGTTTGGATGAGCTTATTGATGAATCTGATTATTTAGGTGCTTCTATTAAGCGCTTTTCTATCCAGTTTTCCCATTCTGCATCGCATCTTATGACGCAGTATTATTATATTCAAACTTATGGAAAAACAGGGTATACAGAAATTATTAATAAACTATATGATTTTGCAGAGTACTTAAAGAATAGGCTTAATCAAACACAAAAAAACATGCAATTTCTTGATAGTTCAGGATTAAGTTTGCCAGGATTAATATTTTATATAAAAAACATAGAGATGGTAGAATTATCCCGAAAGTTAAAAGAAAAAAATTGGTATTTGCCTGTTTATTCCTTGCCTAATTCAGGTAATATGCCGCAAGTTGCAAGAGTGGTTATACGCTATGGCTATGATTTAGAATTAATTGATAAGCTTGTATCAGATATAGCGTTGATAATAAAATCTATACAATTGGAAACTAAATTTACAACACTTGCTTAAACTTAAATATATATGTACTGAATCCGAGCCGTGACCTTAAGGGAGCGTAACCTTTGGGAGTATCAAACTTTTCCGTTCCCTTACGGTCACGGCTCGGATAATTTACGCTTGTGGATTAACATGGATTCATATAGCTCAATTCTTTCTTTACCTGTAGAATATTGTCTTAATTTAAATTTTTTGTAAGAGTTAAATATGTTGGAAGTAAATCAAATAAATATTAGCCTTGATGATTTAGAAAAACGAATTAATTCACTTCGGGGGTATCTTTGACTTCGATCTTAAACTTGAACGTTTAGAGGAAGTTGTTCGTGAATTGGAGGAACCAAGCATTTGGGATAATCCTGCACGCGCACAAGAACTTGGACGTGAGCGTTCGACTTTAGAATCTATTGTTCATCAATTACAAGATCTTAGTCAATCTATTATCGATTCAACTGAGCTTTTTGCTCTAGCACGCATAGAAGAAGATGAATCTACTATTCATGAAATATCTAAAGATGTGGAGCGCATTGAGAAGGCAGTTGCAGATCTTGAGTTTCATAGGATGTTTTCGCAAAAGATGGATTCAGCTAATGCTTATCTTGATATTCAGTCAGGCTCAGGTGGCACTGAAGCTCAAGATTGGGCGGAAATGATTTTAAGGATGTATTTGCGTTGGGGTGAGCAGCATGGTTTTACTACTGAATTAGTTGAGTGCTCAGCAGGTGAGGTGGCGGGAATTAAATCTGCTACTATTCATTTTACTGGTGAGTATGCATATGGCTGGCTTAGGACTGAAACAGGAGTTCATCGTTTGGTTCGTAAATCACCATTTGATTCAGGTAATCGCCGTCATACTTCATTTGCATCAGTTTTTGTTGCTCCAGAAGTGGCTGATGATATCGAGATTGCCATTAATCCCGCTGATTTACGTATAGATACTTATCGTGCATCTGGTGCTGGTGGTCAGCATGTTAACCGAACTGATTCGGCAGTAAGAATAACTCATATGCCAAGTGGGATTGTTGTACAATGTCAAACAGATAGAAGCCAACATAAGAATAAAGATTATGCAATGAAGCAATTGCGCGCTAAATTGTATGAATTAGAAATGAATAAGAAAAATGCAGAGCAACAAGCATTGGAGGATACTAAATCAGAAATAGGTTGGGGATCGCAAATTAGATCATATGTTTTAGACCAATCACGCATTAAAGATTTGCGTACCGGTGTTGAAACATCTAATACCCAAGCAGTTTTAGACGGTGATCTTGACCAATTTATTGAAGCTACTTTAAAAGCTTTAGGAGATAATACATGATAGATGATAAAATAGACGAACATTTAGATGAATCTGAAGTTTACCAAATTCGTAAGCAAAAATTAGCTTCTTTAAGAGAATCTGGTTTTAATTTTCCTAATAAATTTCGCCGTGAACATTTAGCGCTAGATTTAATGCAGCTCTATTCACAGGATAAAAAGGAAGAATTAGCTGAAAAGAAGGTTAAAGTAGTAGTAGCAGGACGTATAGTTCTTCGGCGCATTATGGGTAAGGCGAGTTTTTTCCATATTCAAGACTTATCTGGCCGCATTCAAATTTATTTACGGCAAAATGATTTAGCTGACGTTTATGATGATTTTAAATCTTGGGATTTAGGCGATATCGTTGGTGTAAATGGTGAATTATTTATTACTAATACTGGTGAGTTATCAGTTCATGCAGACTCACTTATCTTATTAACTAAATCTTTACGGCCATTGCCAGATAAATTCCACGGTTTAACTGAAAAGGAATTGCGTTACCGTAAGCGTTATGTTGACTTAATCGCCAATGAAGAGTCGCGCAAAATATTTATGATTCGCTCAAAATTAATAAAGGCATTTCGCCAATTTATGGATCAATCTAACTTCCTCGAAGTAGAAACGCCAATGATGCATCCAATACCAGGTGGTGCTTTAGCTCGTCCATTTGTTACTCATCATAATACCCTTGATATGCAAATGTTTTTGCGTATAGCGCCAGAGCTTTATTTAAAAAGGCTGGTAGTAGGTGGGTTTGAGCGGGTTTATGAAATTAATCGTAATTTTAGAAACGAAGGTATTTCAACTCGTCATAATCCTGAATTTACTATGATTGAATTTTATCAAGCTTATGCTGATTATCAGGATATGATGAATTTCACTGAACTATTATTTAATCATTTGTGTGATGAAGTATTAGGAAGTCGTAAGATTGATTATCAAGGGCAAGAAATTGATTTTTCTAAACCGTTTGCAAGAATTAGCATTAAAGAGGCAATTTTACAGCATCATCCAGAGGTAAAAGCAGCTGATCTAGAATCTGTAGAACAGGTTAGATTAATATTAGATAAACTTAAACTTCCCTATAAAAAAACTGATCTTCTTGGTAAATTACAAATGATCATATTTGAAGAAACAGTGGAAGATAAATTAATTCAGCCAACTTTTGTGACAGAATATCCAACGGAAGTTTCACCATTAGCCAGAAGATCAGAAGCAAATCCTGACGTAACAGATAGATTTGAATTTTTTATCGCGGGACGTGAAATTGCTAACGGATTTTCAGAATTAAATGATGCTGAAGATCAAGCAGAACGTTTTCAAAAACAAGTTGAAGATAAAGATGCTGGTGATTTAGAAGCTATGCATTTTGATAGTGATTATATCGAAGCATTGGAATATGGCATGCCACCCACAGCAGGTGAGGGTATTGGTATTGATAGATTAGTAATGCTCTTTACTAATAGCCCGTCAATCAGAGACGTAATCTTGTTTCCACAATTACGTAAGCTTTAGTAGGTTGGGCCTTGGCCCAACCCTGAGGTATCGACGCCTTTTTTAAATACATATATTTTATCAATATTGTATATGATTTTTATGTGTGTCGTTCCCGCTTAGGCTGGAATCAATTCATTTTTGAGGCGCTGTGATTGATTTTTGGATGGATCCCCGCTTACGCGGGGATGACAGACAAAATATGTCGATACCTCTGTGTCTAACCTACAATTTTTCAGAATGAATGTTTATTCCCAGCTTAATGTTCCCCCAGCTTGATATTCAATAACTCTGGTTTCAAAGAAATTTTTCTCTTTTTTAAGATCTAACATCTCACTCATCCAAGGGAATGGATTTTCAGCCCCTGGGTATTGCTCAGGTAAACCTATTTGATTTAGGCGTCTATTGGCAATGAAATGTAGATATTCTTCGAACATTTGCGCATTCATGCCTAAAATACCGTGCGGCATTGTATCTTTGGCATATTGATATTCCATTTCAACCCCTTCTTTAATCAGGGTAATGATCTCGTTTTTGAACTCAGCAGTCCATAAATGTGGATTTTCAATTTTAATTTGATTAATTACGTCAATACCAAAATTCATATGCATTGATTCATCACGCAAAATATATTGGAATTGTTCAGAAGTACCAACCATCTTGTTTCTTCTACCCATAGATAAAATCTGAGTAAAACCAACATAGAAAAATATTCCTTCAAATATCACATAAAATGCAATTAAATCACGTAATAAACGTTGGTCGTTTTCAGGAGTTCCCGTATGAAATGTTGTATCACCTAAGCTTTGGGTAAATGGTAATGCCCATGATGCTTTTGTTGATACAGAAGGGATCTCACGATACATATTAAAAATTTCAGCTTCATCAAGACCTAAGCTTTCAATGATGTATTGATAAGCATGTGTATGCAAAGCCTCTTCAAATGCTTGACGTAATAAATATTGTCGGCATTCTGGATTAGTAATATGACGATACACTGCTAATACCAAGTTATTGGCAACTAAAGAATCAGCAGTTGAGAAGAAACCTAAGTTTCTTTTTATGATTAAGCGCTCATCTTCTGTTAAGCCATTAGCATCATGCCATAAAGCTAGATCAGCGCTCATGCTGATTTCATTCGGCATCCAATGGTTGGCACATGCGGTTAAATATTTATCCCACGCCCATGTATATTTAAATGGCACCAATTGATTTAAATCTGCACGACAATTGATGATTTTTTTATCATCAACATGGATTCTGCCCGCACCAATTTCTAATAATTCTAAGCCGGTAGCACCCATTGCTTCAGTATTTTGTGGTCGTTCTAAAGTTGTACTTGACATTAAATTCTCCTTTATTGACATGCTTCACATTCAGGATCAGAAATTAAACATGCCTTTGGTTCATTGTCTAATTTTACTGCATTAAGTGCACCATCATTAATTGTTGATTTTTCTGCATTACTCGCACCTAAACTCCGCAAATAATAAGTGGTCTTCAAACCACGGATCCACGCTTGGCGATATAATTCATCTAGTTTTTTACCAGAAGGTTGAGCCATATATACATTTAATGATTGCGCTTGATCAATCCATTTTTGTCGTCTAGATGCCGCTTCTACAAGCCACATTGGCTCAACTTCAAAAGCAGTAGCGTAGCGCGCTTTTAAATGTTTAGGGATTCTATTAATTGGTTGCACACTACCATTAAAATATTTTAAGTCATTAACCATTACTTCATCCCAGATATTTAGTGCTTTTAAATCAGCAACAAGATATGGGTTTATAACGGTAAACTCACCAGATAGATTCGATTTAACGTAAAGATTTTGGTAAGTAGGTTCAATAGATTGCGATACTCCACAAATATTTGAAATAGTAGCAGTAGGGGCAATTGCCATAAGATTAGAGTTGCGTACTCCTTCAGTACGAACTTTTATCCGTAATGCTTCCCAATCAAGCTTTTGTGAGCGATCTTGTTCTAAGAACTGGCCGCGAGCTTCTTGTAAAAGATTAATAGAATCTATAGGAAGAATTCCTTTGCTCCATAATGATCCTTCATAGCTTGAATATTTTCCGCGTTCTTTGGCAAGATCACATGAAGCATTAATCGCGTAGTAGCTAATGGTTTCCATTGAACTATCGGCAAAATCTACCGCTTCAGTTGAAGAATAATCAAGGTTAAGCATATACAATGCATCTTGAAAGCCCATAATACCTAAACCTACAGGACGATGCTTTAAGTTCGAATTTCTTGCTTGCGGAACAGAATAATAGTTAATATCAATAACGTTATCTAACATTCTTACCGCGGTATCAATAGTACGTTTTAACTTAGCATCATCTAATTTTCCATTAATTATGTGCTGCGGTAAATTAACACTTCCAAGATTACATACGGCAATTTCATCTTGTGATGTATTTAAGGTAATTTCAGTACATAAGTTTGAGCTATGAACAACGCCCGCATGCTGTTGTGGTGAGCGTAAATTGCAAGCATCTTTAAAAGTAAGCCATGGATGGCCAGTTTCAAATAGCATAGATAACATTTTTCGCCATAATTTTACCGCAGAAATTGTTTTTGCGTTTTTAATAAGTCCTTCTCTCGCCTGCTCTTCATAGTTAACGTACATGGTTTCAAATTCTTTACCATATTGATCATGTAAAGTTGGTACTTCATCTGGTGAAAATAAAGTCCATTCGCCATCTAGTTCTACGCGTTTCATGAATAAGTCTGGGATCCACAAAGCGGTATTCATATCATGGGTACGACGTCTGTCATCACCAGTATTTTTGCGTAATTCTAAAAATTCTTCGACATCGCGGTGCCAGCATTCAAGGTATGCACAAACAGCCCCTTTACGTTTGCCACCTTGATTAACGGCAACAGCTGTAGCGTCAGCTACATTTAAGAATGGAACTACACCTTGAGAGCGACCATTAGTACCCTTAATATGTGCACCCATAGCACGTACTGAAGTCCAATCATTACCTAGACCACCTGCAAATTTTGACAGTAGAGCGTTATCTTTGATGGCGCTATAAATTCCATCTAAGTGATCGGGAACTGTAGTCAAATAGCAGCTTGATAATTGTGGGCGGACAGTTCCTGAATTAAATAAAGTAGGAGTTGAGGCCATATAATCAAAAGATGAAAGTAATTTATAAAATTCAATGGCTTTCTCTTCTTTTTTGGCTTCACGAATGGCAAGACCCATAGCTACGCGCATAAAGAAGGCTTGAGACAATTCATATCTTATACCATCTTCATGGATAAAATATCTATCATATAAAGTTTGTAAGCTTAAATAGGTAAATTGCATATCTCTTTCTGGGAGTAATGCTTTGCCAAGCTTATCTAGATCAAACTCACCTAATTTAACATCAAGAATGCCTTGTTTAATACCGTGGGCTATATATGCTTTAAAATAAACGGGATAAATAGCTGTCATCTCATCAAAGGTTGCTTCTTCTTGTATGCCTAATTTACTAAGAGCCTCACGACGATTGCTATCAAGTAGTAGGCGTGCGCTAACATAAGAGTAATTTGGCTCGGTTTCAACTAAGGTTCTTGCGGCCATAATAAGCGCTTTATAAACATCTTCTAATTTAGCTTGATTATATAGATTTCTAAGCGCGTCTTTAATTACAGGGTCTACTTTAACATTAGTAAGATCACGGCATGCTTCAGTAACAATAGTATTAATGCGTTGCAGATCTAGTGGTATAAGATCACCACTTGGATGAGTGATTAGTAAAGTCTTGCTATCTTTAGATTGAAGTTTAGCTTCCTTGTCACGAGATTTACGACGTTCTTCACGGTATAAAACATAAGCACGAGCAACTTTATATTGAGTGTTCCTCATTAAAGCAAGTTCTACTTGGTCTTGAATGTCTTCAATATGAATAGTTCCACCAGAAGGTAGTCGACGTTTGAAAGCATCTGAAATTTGTTTAGTTAATTCATTAATTTGTTGATAAATACGACTTGATGCTGCAGCATTTGACCCTTCAACAGCAATAAAAGCCTTTGTAATTGCAATTTTTATTTTATCAACGTCGAATCGAACAACTTTACCATTTCTTTTGATGGTTTTTATCACCCCAGGCTCATTAGCATTTAGTTCATGTTGACTAGTGGGCGATGAATTTCTTATTGGATCGATAATTTCAGACATTTTTTCTCCAAGATTAGTGAGCATTGTCAACTTATTAATTACAGCTCTCTTTGTAAATGACAAAAAATCCCTATCATTACAACAAATGCAGAATATAGTTCTTGCATTTGTATGCATATACAAATGACAATTTAGTACATTAATTTAAATTCACAAAACACAATATATAGGTATTTTACGGCACTTATATACAATATAATGTGTTTTTAAATAAATATCAAGAGCATAACTATGGGTATATGTTGTGGATAAATTGGGGGCTATTTTATTTGTGGCCTTTAGGGTTTAAACACTGGCATATTAACCTATTGATTTTGTTAGAAACATCTAAATTTGTTTGTTGGAAATAGGTATTGTTGAGTAGTTTTAATTTAATTGAATTAATTTGTAAAAAAAAGGTAAATTTTTTTAAATATTTCTAGCTTCATAGATACAAGGCAAGCGCAGCAATCAAGTAACCTTAAAAGAGGCTTAATGACTTCGCTTGTGTTAGAAAAGACATGATTTTATGCTTGCGTTTTTGTTATTGTCTTGAAATTCATACCACGCATCTTCTTTCAGGCTCACTTTCATCACTTACCCGAACATTTCTATCCTCATCTACATCAAGCGTAATTACTCTATTATGAAATATTGACACACTAGGTCGATGTGCAATGCTAACGAAGGTAGTTGTCGTTAGCTTATCTCTAACTAGAGAATACATTCGCTCTTCATTTTCAGGATCTAAAGATGCGGTTGCCTCATCCAAAAATAGCCAATCTGGTTTTTTCAGCAAGGCTCTGGCAAATGATATTCGTTGTTGTTGACCAGGTGATAAGCGTTTAGACCAAGCGGCTTTTGTATCTAATAATTCAATAAATGAATCTAGATCTCCAACGTCACGAAGTGCTGCTTCATATTGATCATCAGTATAAGTATTAACTGGATCAGGATAAGCTAAAACTGCTTTAAGCGTATCATTTGGTAAAGATGGTCTTTGCGGAAGAAAACACATAGATTTAAAATCAGCAACTGATACTTCTCCACGGCCATATTTCCACGATCCAGACATCACACTAAAAAGCGTAGATTTTCCTAAACCTGAGCGTCCTTTAATTAAAGTATTTTCACCGCGATTAAAGCTTAAATTCAGATTTCTCATAATAAATTTAGAATTAGCAGGATAGGCAACATCAAGATTATGAACACTTAGCTCATCGGTATTACTTTCTCTAAGGCGAATATCACGAGCACTGGTTGTTAATCCACCTTTACTCATGCAATTTTCCAACTCAGCAATACGTTTGGCATTGGTTTTATAGTGCGCTAGAGATTCATATGAATCACTAAACCAGCTTAAGGAGAATTGAATTTGAGCAAATGCAAAACCTATCTCCATTAATTGGCCGACATTTATAACGCCTGAAAAAAGTAGTGGGGCGGCTAATATGTATGGAATCAATCCAGATATTTGCTGATAAAATGAGTTAAATGCGGTTAGGTTAATTTTTACTCCAAGTATTTTGTAGGAATTTTCTTTAATTGCATCAACATTAGATTTCAATGATTCTTGATAATATTTTCTACCATGCTCCTGTTCAATGCTTGGCGCATCATTACTAATAAGTTCTAGATTACTGCGAAATTCAGCTTCCAGGTTTTTTTGATTATTGTTTAATTTTGCTAAAGGACTACCTAGTAAATTCGTTATAAGAGTTACCGCCGCTGAATAGAGAAGGGCAACCCAAACTAAATATCCAGGTATAGTAATGCTTGATATCGTAAGTGCACCACCTATCACCCATAATTGTCCTATAAACAGGCATATAGTTAATGCTGCTTGAAATAGATTACTGCCTAATAATAAACTTTGTTTAACATAACCTTTAACATCTGCTTGTATTCTTTGCGCTGGATTTTCTATTTCTTTAGGATGGCGTACTAAATCTAAATAATTATTCTCTTCATCTGCAGTATACTTATTTAGCAATTTAGTAGTTAGCCAATTTCGCCAATTAATTTCTAAAACGCCTACAATATAATCTTTGAAAACGCTTATACCAATAAAACCTGCAGTTAACATAACAAAACTTTGAATACTTGTTGTGTAGAGTGCCATGTCACTTGCAACAAGCGCATCCCAAAACATAGTATACCATGAACCAAATAGACCATTAAGAGCTACAATTCCTACCGTTGCAATCAATACACCTATCATAAGGAATATACCCTTATATCCTTCTTTAGGATCCTTTAGATACTCATTTATATATTTATAAAACATAATTATTCTCGATGAAATAAGTGATGATGGTTATAATTTAATTTTTAAGTTTTTACGCCAATCTTGATGTCTAAAAAGAATTCATTATCGCCATATTATAATAAAAAGTAAATAATACTTAGTTAGCACGTAAAAAGATCAAAGCGAGTTAATAATTCCTTAATTTATCTGTTTTAAAATAGTACTTTTTAAATACTATTTAAATGGTGATTTGATGTACGTAATTATAGGTGCAGGACCCGCAGGTTTATATGCTGCTATTAAATTATGGCAGGCAGGAATTCGTGACTTAGTTATCTATGATCCACGTGCAGGTAATTATACTCGTCCTGGGCATTTAAGTTATAGTGCATTTCAAAAAGCAGAAGATGGAATTGGGATATATTTTTGGCCATATGGACAAAAAGGACATATTAAAGATCTTGAGAAACAATTATATTCTCAGGCAACAAGATTAGGTATACGAATAGAAAATAAACGTTTTATAAAATTAAAAGAAAAAGATGCAACAGCTGCTGGTGTTATTGTTGCTGATAGTGATGATAGAGAAGAATTCATTGCCTCAGATTATGTCTTTGATTGCACAGGTGCTCGCCGCCTAGTAATAAATGATGTTAACCGCCTATCAGCCGAACCTCCTTTTAAGCTAGTTACAATAACAGAGCCTCCAGTTACTAATAATTTTCTTGCTTATGTAAAAGTTGGAGAGGAGAGTGATTGGTATCGTATTGATAATCATATTGGACCAAATATTAACTTAGCAACCATGCCACCTCTAGATTATGCTAGATCAGTTATTAAGTTAAGGGCTTTAGGCTGGAATGAATCAGCACTTCCATTCTGTTATGGTGCATACTTTGGCAAGGGTAAAGCTTGTATATATTTTCAAGCGCCAGATCACTTAGAAAAAGCTAATTATGATCTATGGGTACAAACTGTACTTGAGAGCTATATAAAGCCAGTTCATTATGAGCATTTGCCAGAAAAAAAACCAAAACCACGATTCATGTCATTTTCAGTTGAGGCTAAGTCCCTTAACCGAGTTTCATATAAAGGTAAAAATTTGCCGACAGTTATTGGTTTAGGTGATGTACAAATCGATCTTGATTATAAATTAGCACATGGGATCTATGATGGTATGAAGCGAATTGATGCGTTATTTAGCCATTTAGAAATCATAGATGGGAATATTTATTACTTTGATCCAGATGAGTATTTATCAACAATTGAAGGATTAATGCGTGACCATAAAGAAGCTATTGCAAGATCTGCAGAACGTCAACGGATAGCTTTCGTAGATGCCAGGGAACCTGCCAAATTAAAGTTCAAGCAAGCAATATCGTTAAGTGAAGATAGAGATGAAATAGTAGCTCTTAAAGAAATTCTTAAAGAAATTGAAGGGCGCCAAGCATATGACCAGGCAACCCAAAAATTTGCGTTAAATCATGACCCATCCAATCAGATTAAAGCCGGTGTGAATCCAACTCATACTACATTTATAGCTCAGGTTAATGATATACATGTTAATTTATTAAGCACATTGGCTTTGTTACCAGTGTCTTTTGTGAAAGAACGAAACGAAGCTGAACGTTTATTAATACATCTTGCTGTAAGCTTTAAAAATATAGGGGGTGCATTATTTAAAGCTAGCAGGTCTAATGACGCCATAGATGCTTATGAAAAAGCAGTTGAGATTTATAATTTACCACATATACCTAGTGAATTAGATAAAACTAAGTTTACACTTTATTCTAATTTAGTTATTGCCTACAATAAAGAAAAACGTCTAGTTGAAGCCTTGGCTGCAGCAAAAATAGCTTTAGATATTTATGAACGATGTGTTGAAAAACCTGAATCAAAAATTCTTGAGAAAATAGTATTTAATTATATTAAAACTCAATGTACTTTAGTTCAGGAAAGTTCATTATTAAGTCCTAGTGCAGATCTAAAAACTATAGATCTACACCTAAAGGAGTTGATGGTAAGATACAAAGACGCAATTAGTCCTCAAAATGTCGCATTGCTAACACCTTTAATAACAAGTTTAGAATCTTTGATTACAACAAGATCTAGCTTTGATAGCACCTTAGATGCCACTCACACCGAGAGATCAGACACACCAGGTTCAATAGGTGGCCACACAGAGGCGAGTGAGATAATAAGCGCTAGGACGACGTTGACTGTTGCCGTATCAGATGATGCGACAGTAAAACCAGAAGTAGAAACAGATTTATCCAAATTTAGTTTATTTAGAGCGTCTGTCAACACTCAACTAACTAGTGCTGAAGAAATTATTCGGTCCTCATTAAGTAGCTAAGCAGACTTCAATAACTATAAACTCGAACTTCGAGTTTTTTGCATTTGTTTTTTTAAATCACGAAATCCCGCGGCTTCGACCGCGGGCATATAATTACCCAAAAGTCTGAAAATCCTTTATGGGCCTGCATTGTCTGGTTGAATCCGAGCCACGACCGTTAGGTAGTGGAGATTTTAAGAACTCCACTCCCTAACGGTCGTGGCTCTGAGTTCCACTCACTTGCCAAGATAAAGTTAATTTGTGGGTAATGATATGCCACGGGACGTCGACTCAGAGCTTAACTTTTATTAGATTTAACAATAATCGCATCACTAACATTAGACAACCCATGTACATTTAGCTTAAATTTATTGATGTGAGCAAAGATTTGGCTTGAGCTTCCGCCATCTAAGTTAAGAGCATTTTTACAATTAATTGGCCATGATTTCATTAGCTTTGCTAAAGCTGTGGTTGTCATCGGGCTGTTTTCAGTGACAATGATTATTACTTTCCCATCAGGAGAAATGCCAATAGCTGAACGTTCGGCAATTCCTACTTTTAATCGCGGTATTTCGCCATTAATAAGCAATCTTGGTCCCGCTTGTACAGCAAAATCAACATTATCTTCACCTTTATAATTATTTACGCTTACTATTCTAGGTTTTTGGTTTTTAATATAAAAAACTCCCCACCAACTAATGCGTTTTAATGAACTAAATTGGTGATAATTACCAATCCGAAGACCTAATGGAATATTAGATTTATCGAAGAAACCACCATTTATGGCAATAATCGCCTTAGATTTTTTGGCAAATTGATAGGCTGATGCATACGGTTTTGCAAAAGAGCTAGCTAATATTAAATCTAAGTCATGTTTTTCAAGATCAATTTTGAAGGTGTGAATATGCGACCATGGGCTTAATATGGTTGAACCTAGATCAATATATTCAATTCCAGGACTTAATTTTTGCCAGTCAGTCATCGCTAAAGATGAAGTTGATAATAGCAAAATTATAAGTAATGTACTTATATGGTAAACAATAGTTTTCCTAAACATATTATTCTTGTATCCTTGTGTGCATACATAAGAAACCAGTGGAAAAATTATGCGAACATTAACGCAAAATAGCAATATTGATGAGGTTAAGTCAACTGAAGAATTAACTAAAATAATGCAAAATGTTTTAGAACGTGCTAGAGCCCATGGTGCGACTGATGCTTCAGTTTCAGTTAATAATGATTCTGGATATTCCATTGATGTACGGATGGGGGCTGCTGAAACCGTTGCATTTAGTGAAGACAATGAGGTAAGTATCGTTGCTTATAAAGGTTTTTGTAAGGGCGGAGCATCTAGTACTGATCTCTCTCCGCGTGCTATAGATGATATGGTTAAAGCCGCGATTGATATCGCTAATGTTAGTGCATCTGATCCTTGTTTTGGCCTTGCTGATAGAGATTTAATGCGTAACGAGTATCCTAACCTAGGTTTATGTCATCCTTGGTCTATTTCTCCTGACGAAGCCATTGAGATGGCTTTATCATGTGAAAATCAAGCTTATGCCTTAGATAAGAGAATTGTTAATTCAGATGGTGTTAATATTTCAACTTATACTTTTAAGCAGGGATATGCTAATAGTCATGGGTTTTCAGGAGTAGTTTTAAGTAGTAGGCAATCTATAAGTTGCTCATTAATAGCTAAAGAAAATGATAGTATGCAACGTGATTATGATTATACTACAGCCCGTTCTTCTAAAGATCTGCTTCCCATAGATTTACTAGCAAAATCCGCTGTTAATCGCACTTTAAGCCGTTTAGGGGCAAGGCCTATTAAAACGCAAAAAGTTCCAGTTATATTTTCTTCTAGAGTTTCAAGTGGGTTATTTTCAACTTTTATAAATGCTATTAGTGGCTCTAATTTATATCGAAAAAATTCTTTTTTATTAGATTCAATCGGGCTTAATTTGTTCCCTAAATTTATAAAAATATATGAAGAGCCGCAATTATATGGCGCATTAGGATCTACTCCTTTTGATGGAGAAGGTGTGCCTACCCGTTCAAATATTTTTGTTGAAGATGGTGCCGTCCGCCAATATGTTTTAAGCAGTTATTCAGCGCGAAAAATGGGTTTGAAAACTACAGCTAATAGTGGTGGGGTATTTAATTTAACCATAGATTCAAATGCAAAAGATTTAAATGAATTACTAAGAAAAATGGATACAGGTTTATTAGTAACTGAGTTAATGGGGCAGGGGATAAATATTTTAACAGGTGATTACTCACGAGGTGCTAGTGGTTTTTGGGTGCAGGGTGGAAAAATTCAATTTCCAGTTGAAGAGATAACAATCGCTGGAAATTTGAAAGATATGTATGGCGCAATTGTTGCAGTTGGCGCTGATCATAATCCTAATGTGTCTACACGTTGTGGATCAGTGTTGATAGAGCAAATGACAATTGCGGGCATATAATTTTATTAGTTTTTATCCCTAAATATGATTCTTCCTTTGGTTAAATCATAAGGAGTAAGCTCAACTTTAACTTTATCGCCAGTTAAAATACGGATGTAATTTTTGCGCATACGGCCTGAAATATGGGCCGTAACAATATGGCCATTTTCAAGTTCAACACGAAACATTGTGTTGGGTAGGGTATCAATAACGGTACCTTGCAGTTCAATATGATCTTCTTTTGCCATTAATCTCTCAGTGTCAAATCTATAAGCTGCAAATATTGCACTAAAAAATTAAAAATGGCAATTATAATGCAGTAATTAGAGCTTAAAATATAAAATTTGTTCAGAATCGGCCTTTAATTAATTCCAACCGGTGTCTAAATCATGTGAAAATAGGTTAATTTGCTTTTCTTCAGGCTTCTGTAATTTTATTTTTAGTCTACTTGATTTTAAAGCATCATTAAGACTTATGAAGGTAAAGCCATTTTGTTTGTATAGATTTATAATATCAGGTAAAACATAGGCATTAAGTAAATTAGCATGAATTAATAAAATTTGGGCTTCATCAGGCTTTTGTGCAGCTTTAGATTGCTCTTCGGCTTTTATGGTTTGTAGCCAAATGAAGTCTAGGTAAGAATGCTTTAAAGCGGCAAGAAAGTTACGCCTATCTTTTTCGGGTACTGCTAAAAGTAGTTGGTTAAATACAAAATCTTTACTATCAATGCTAATTGGTGCAATTTGATAATTTTTTGAAGCAAGGTATTTTAGAACTTTAGCTTTCTTTTGACCTTCACCCATACTCAAATATGGATAGCGGAAATATTTAGGTCGCGAAAGAACTTTGGATAAAATTTGATCGGCAGTTTCTATATTAGATATATAAGCTTCGGCAGACATATTGCTTAAATTAGCATGAGTTAGAGTATGGTTGCCAAGATCAAATCCTGACTCTCGGAATTTATTTAACATTTCCCAATTATTAGGTGCTACTTCTTTGGCTATGACAAATCCTATTGCTGGTATTTCATTGCTTTTGAGGGTGTTAATAATCATATCTAAATGAAAATTTTTAGATTCCCCAACAAAAGGTAGATCGTCAATCGTAATTGCTATTTCTCTTTTTTGAGCAAAACTAACACTTGAAGATACAATTAAAATAAATAAAATAAATTTTTTAAACAATCTAATTCCCCTAAAGATTTTTGTATACTGATCATGGCGTTGATGTATGGATAACATTCGTGTCTTTTAATTCCCGCGGAGGCGGAAGTCTATCCAAGAAATTAGCATGGTGCCAGTCATTATCCCTCACAAAGTAAAATTTTATGCTGAGGCAGAAGAAACACCTCTTTCAAATTGTGGCAATATTTCAGATCTATTTTCTGTTTGTTTAAAAAAATAATTATAATCATATCGCATCTTAATAAACTTTAGATCTTCTTTGAAGAAGCTATATATCTTATGACCTGCAAATAAAGCTGCAGTTGCCGCTACTGCGGCTCCTACTGGGGTAGTAATAAATGATGATGCGACCATTAATCCTAAAAGGCTAAGTAAAGCATAGCGCATAGAAATAGATTCATAGGCTCTTAGCATAAATGAATAGTCTACTTTTTTAGGCTGTAGTGATAATGTCGCAACATTAAAGATATTTTCTGCTTCTAATAATTTTCTGTTAAGATTACTATCTACACTATTTTCATCAGCGTTTTTAAACAGTTCATAAATTGATTGTACTCTTTCTAGTTGCCTTTCTAATACAACCTTGCGTTGATCAAAACCTTCTACATTTCTAGTGTTTTGGCGTTTGGAAGTTTTAACCTCTATATCGTTAATTTTATGTAGTAACTTCGCTTCCAAAGCACGTGCCTGAGTTAGCACCTTTTTTATTGTCATTTGTTGGCGATTAATTTTAGTAACTTCAGCTTTGCTTGAATTAATGAAAATTGGTAAGGTTGCCCAAAATAGTTTATTTTTATTTTCCCAGCTACGACTATATTTAGTTAATTCTGAAGTTGGAGAATATGAATAAGGCTCACCTGTACTAACTAAACGTAAAGGGTTTGTACTTAATCCATTGAAGCGAGGGAGGCCATGCATAAAGTCATTTCCAAGGATTTTATCGCGGGTTTCTTCATCTATAATTTTTGTTTCAAACAGAAATTCAAGCGCGTAATTTTTGCAATCATGTGATTTTTTTGAATCAAGACCTTTTGTAGTTAATTCTATATTGATATCAAATGGCTTTAAGCGTGGCTCTCTTCCATCAGTATCGGCCCAAGACTTTTCAATTATTAAACGATTTTGGCCATTAGGCTCAATTCCGTATCGACGATAATAGTCGTTAGTTTCTTGAATTGCAGCTTTTTCTGCAGCCATCCTTTCTTCAAATAATTTCAATAAGTGATTGAACTTTTCTTCAGAAATATCAAAAGTTAGCCCATGAATTCCATTACCATCTATATGGCGCATCTTTTCTCTTCTAAGTTCGCCATGGCCACCACTTAAATCAATTTCAAGATCTATCATATATTTTATCCCTTTTACTAAGGGATTTGTATCAGTATTTGGTTGGCTATAAAATCCAACAGCTTCTTTAACTTCGATTGGTTGTTTTGAATCTTCTTGTTTTGAAACTATGATAAACGCGTGCCAGAAAGGGTTAGAACCTGCTTCAGCATCATCCATAAGGCAATATGTTGCATAATATTTAGGGTTGCTCATAATTTAAACCTCGAAAAATTAAACTACTTAAACTTAAGTTAAGTATTTAGAAAAACCTATAATATTTAGGACTAATATTAGACACTGCTTCTGAAAAAAACACAAGCCCTTTGTTAGAATTTTGAACTAAATAAAGAGCAAGAGCATATCATTTGGATTTTAAATGCACGTAATCTTGAACGCGGGATACATTAATCTCGACTATAAGATGTATCTCTTGATCCCTCGGTCAAACCGCCTTAAGTGGTAAATCGACTTAAGGCGGAGCTATTATGCCAAGGATCTGCCTACAAATAATCTAGATACTTAATGATAACTGTTTATTATTAATTTATTATTGAGTACCAATACCATCCAAATATTTCTCCGCATCAAGAGCTGCCATACAGCCAAATCCTGCTGATGTTATTGCTTGACGGTAAACATGATCAGCCACATCGCCGCAAGCGAAAACACCAGGGATGTTAGTTGCTGTAGCCATGCCGTTTAGGCCTGTGCGAATTTTAATGTAGCCATTTTCCATGTCTAATATATTTTTGAATATTTCAGTATTAGGTGTATGACCAATAGCAATAAAAATTCCATCTAGAGGTAAATCTTCTACTTTATCATTGGTTAAATTGCGAATGCGCGCGCCTGTTACCTTAATTTTATCGCCTAAGACTTCTTCAAGGGTAGAATTCCATATTAATCTGATGTTGCCTGTTTTCTCTTTTTCAAATAATTTATCTTGAAGCATTTTTTCTGAGCGCAAGGAGTCGCGGCGGTGTATTAGTGTAACTGATGCTGCAATATTAGATAAATATAGAGCTTCTTCGACAGCAGTATTACCACCACCGATTACACAAACATTTTTATTACGATAAAAAAATCCATCGCAAGTAGCACAAGCTGATACGCCTCTACCTTGATATGCTTGTTCTGAAGGTAGGCCTAAATAACGGGCGGAAGCTCCAGTAGCAATTATAATAGAATCAGCAGTATAAGATTCACTATCGCCTTTTAATTCTAAAGGACGATTAGAAAAATTAACTTCAGTTATATGATCAAAAATAATTTTAGTTTGGAAGCGTTCTGCATGTTTTTGCATTCGTTCCATTAAAGCAGGTCCTTGAAGACCTTCAACATCTCCTGGCCAATTATCTACGTCAGTAGTTGTGGTCAGTTGACCGCCAGGTTGCATCCCGGTGATAATAACAGGATTTAAATTAGCTCGTGCTGCATATACTGCTGCGGTATAACCTGCAGGCCCTGATCCAAGAATTATTAATTTATGATGGTTTTGAGTGCTCATTTTCTTTAGCTTTGTATGTTAAGATATGGAATAGTAAGATAAAAAGTGAATTTTTAAAATACCTATGATAAAAGAACGAACGGGATCTAAGGCTCGGAGCCCAAAAAATACCTTGCCACAATATGTAATTAAACGAATAAGCGAAGGCAGTTTTATTTTAGTGCTGACTTCTGCTTTGTTTGTATTACTTTCATTAATTTCTTATCAGAGCTCAGATCCTGGGTGGTCTAATTTAAATCAATACTATGCGAAAGTTGATAATGCTGGAGGAAGAGTTGGTGCATACATTGCTGATGCACTATATTTTTCTTTTGGTTATCTTGCCTATATGTTACCACTTTGTTTTGCATATGTTGCATGGATGATTTTAAAAGATCATCGTGCATTACGTGTTGTTAATAAACCAATCCTTTTCTTACGCGGCATAGGCTTAATATTTATGTTAGCTGGTGGTTGTGGTTTATTAGGATTAGGTGTTCTTGCATCAAATGTTGCAACTATGCAAGTTTTAGGGGGCGTTGTTGGAAAATCAATAGCTACCACTTTAAATAGTGCTCTTAATGTTCAAGGAGCAATTTTATTACTTCTTTCAATTTTACTTGTAGGTGTTACATGGCTGACTGGATTGTCATGGGTTTTTGTAACTGAAGTAGTTGGATATTACACCTTATGTTTTATTCCTAAGGTTATTTCTTTTGGCAATTTGTGTGTAGGTAAGATTTCGGCAATTATTAACAATATGCGCAAAAAAAATAACATCTTGGTGGTAAAAAATGCTATTATTCCTCGTGAAATTAAAGTTAAAAATGAACGTAAGCCACCACTTTTATCTGTAGCTCCAGTTTTGGTAAAACCACCGGTTACTAAACCAATTGCAGAAGAGAAAATTTTTAAAGAAGCGATTATTACTGAAGGCATGCCTGATTTAGCCTTATTAGATAAAGGGCAGCCTAGTGATCCAATGGCAGGATACACTCATCAAGATCTTGAGACAGTATCACGAGATGTTGAGCAGCATTTGCTTGATTTTGGTATTCAAGCTGATGTGGTTGCAGTACATCCTGGCCCTGTAATTACTCGTTTTGAGCTACAGTTAGCAGCTGGTATTAAGGTAAGTAAATTAACTGCATTATCAAAAGATTTAGCGCGTTCTTTATCTGTAACTAGTGTGCGAGTTGTTGAAATTATTCCTGGTAAAACTGTTGTAGGTATTGAATTGCCAAATCTAAATAGGGCGATGGTATCTTTATCTGATGTGTTATCAGCTGATGTATATCAGCAGGCACATTCGCCATTAACTCTTGCTTTAGGTGTTGATATTGCAGGACATCCAATGGTTGTTGATCTTGCTAAAATGCCGCACTTATTAGTTGCAGGTACTACAGGCTCAGGAAAATCTGTTGGTATTAATGCCATGATTTTATCTATTCTTTTTAAAGCAACACCTAAGGAAGTTAGATTAATAATGGTTGATCCTAAAATGTTGGAATTATCAGTTTATGATGGTATTCCTCATTTATTAACACCAGTTGTCACCGATATGAAAGAAGCAGCTAGTGCTTTGCGTTGGTGTGTTGAAGAGATGGAAAGACGTTATCGCTTGATGGCTGCTTTAGGAGTTAGAAATTTAGCTGGATATAATGCAAAAATTGTAGAGGCTGAAGCTAATGGTGAGCCTTTGAAAGATCCTTTATGGAAGCCAATAGATTCAATGGATCTTGACGCTCCAGATTTACAAACAATTCCTTATGTCGTTGTAATTATTGATGAATTAGCTGACATGATGATGGTGGTGGGGAAAAAAGTTGAGCAATTGATTGCCCGTATCGCACAAAAAGCAAGAGCTGCAGGTATTCATTTAATATTGGCAACACAAAGACCATCGGTTGATGTCTTAACAGGTCTTATTAAATCAAATATTCCAACAAGAATTTCATTTCAAGTTTCTTCAAAAATTGATTCACGCACAATTCTTGATCAGCAGGGTGCTGAGCAATTGTTAGGACATGGAGATATGTTATTTCTAGCTCCAGGAACCGGTGCTCCTTTGCGAGTGCATGGAGCTTTTGTTGATGATAAAGAAGTTCATCGTATTGCTAATGATTGGCGTGCTCGTGGTGCACCTGAATATATTAATGAAATCACTCAAAGCTTTATTGAAGGGGGTGAAGGTGTTTATGGTGAGGAAGGGCAAAATACAGAAGACTTTGATCCATTATATGATGAAGCAGTAGAGTTCGTGATCCAAACTCGTAAAGCAAGTATATCTGCAGTGCAAAGACGGTTAAAAATTGGCTATAACCGCGCCGCAAGAATTGTTGAAGAAATGGAGCGCACAGGAGTTGTGGGGCCTATGGATGGTGGGTTTAGATCAGTTTTAGTTTCATCGGCATCTGAAGATTAGTGAGAGATGTTGCATTGTTATTATTTGTCATTCCCGCGAAGGCAGGAATCCATCTATAATTAGGCTAAATGCTAATTTATTAGATAGTTTCCCGCATCCGCGGGAAGGATGTTAATTAAGATATTTAGTTAAAATAGGAATAGATAAATAATGAAAAAACTAACTTTATTGTTATTATTTTTATGGGCAAATAATGCACTAGCTGATGATGCAAGCGATTCCTTACAAGCTAAACTAAATGCAATACGCACAATGAGCGCTTCATTTAATCAGGTAATTAACGCTAAAACTAGAGTAATTTCAAAAGCATCAGGCAACATGGCATTATCACGTCCTGGTCGTTTTCTTTGGCAAACCAAAAAGCCTTTAGAGCAAATAGTTATTGCTGATGGTAAGCATTTATGGGTTTATGATGTTGAATTAGAGCAGGTAACTTTAAAAAAACAAGACAAAGGCTTAGGAGGGACTGCTGCATTATTTTTAAGTGGTTATGATAATACTCTTACCCATGATTTTGAAGTTACTGAATCTAAAATTGGAAAGGAGCTGAAATTTGATTTAAAGGCTAAGTCTTCTAAAGAAAATTTTCAGCATATGCAATTAGCTTTTGTCGGTGATGAGTTGACTGGAATCGAGTTAGATGATCAGTTAGGGCAACACACAACAGTAGTTTTATCAAAAATAAAAAATAACCCGCCTTTATCTCCTACGGTATTTAAATTAAAAATACCAAAAGGCGTTGATTTGGTGAGGCAATGAAATCTTTAATTAGCCGTATTAAATTATTTTTTAAAAACGAGTACTTAGCTACTACGATTGTAATGTTGAATAATCGTGGCATACATCTTTTCAAAAAATCTTTGATGCCGCTAGCGGTTATTATGATTATTATGGCCGTTTTTTTTACGGTATTTCGTGCTTTAACTCCATGGGCTAAACAGTATAAGGTTGAAGTGGAACAACATTTATCCACTTTGATTGGCCAGCCAGTTACTATTAATAGTATGGAGACAAGTTGGTATTGGTTTGAGCCAGTTCTTAAATTAAATCAGGTTTCCCTTCTAGATAATAAAGATAAGGCGTTAAAATTATCAAAATTATTAGTAGGTATTAATATATTTAGTTCAATATTAAATTGGCAAATTGAGCCGGGAATTTTATATATTGATGATCTACATTTAACTATACGTCAGATTGATAATCATTGGCAAGTTGATGGTATTCAAATAGATAAAGAATTAAATAATCTTGAATCAGATTCATATTTACCAGTGCTTTCTTGGCTTTTAGAACAACAGAAAATTATCATTAAAAATGTATCAGCTTTAGTGTATTTAAAAAATGGTACGTTGCTGCCAATAAGTTCATTAAATTTAACTTCTGAAAATTATAATGGCCACTATCGCTTAAAAGGCGGGATGAAATTAGCCCAAACAATGCCAACAGAGATTTTAATTATTGCTGATTTAAAGTTAAATCCTAAATCAATCTATAAAGTTAGTGGCCATGCTTATTTATCTCTAACACAATTTTTACCAAAACAATGGCAGATGTTTTTCCCAGATGGACAATATCATGTAGATAGTGGTAAGGGAGATATTAAACTTTGGTTAGATATGAATAACGGTAATTTGACTAATTTACAAACCGTGGTTGATTTAAGTCATATTGAATATGGGAAGAAAGGTGATCCTGATAATAAATTTATTCAGTCATTAAAAGCGAATTTAGCTTGGGCTCCTACAAAAGATGGTTGGCAATTAAGTGGTGATAAAATTAAATTACGTGCAGGTGGAATTATCTGGCCTGAAAATTCCTTTCAACTAAAATATCAGTCGCTTAATAATTCATACAATATCTATACAAAAGCACTGTTGCTAGAACCATTATTTAATTCAGTTATTGAGTGGCCTGAAATAATGAAGCCAATAATTGATGCTCGACCTAGAGGAAAGTTAAACGAGACTAAGTTAAGTATAATAGATGGTAAATTAGATCATCTATTAACTCAATTTGAGAATTTAAGCCTTAATGGGATTAATAAAAATCCCGCTATTTCGAATATTTCTGGTGTATTAAATTGGCAACCAACAAGTGGTAGATTAGATTTAAATGGTGAAAATACTATCATTTCTCCATATAATTTGCGATCACTCAATTTCATGAAGATAAATGCTTCGTTTCAATGGGAAGGTTTAAATCATGATTTTCAGGTAAAAATGGATCATTTGTTACTAACCAATAAAGATTTATTAGTTAGTGCTAAAGGTGAGATTAAAGATCCTTTAGATCCAAATTTTGCGAAGATTAATTTACAGGCAGAGTTTGCAGCAGAAAATTTAACACAATGGTTTTCTTATATGCCAGATCTTAAAGGCAAGGAAAAATTAAATAATTGGTTAAAGCATGATATAAAACGAATTGATAAAGCAAATGGTCAGCTTACTATTAATGGTGCATGGGCTGATTTTCCATTTGATAAAAATCCAGGAAAGTTTTTTATTGAGGCTCAGGTAAATGGTGCGAAATTATACTTTAATCGAAAATGGCCATTTATTGATAATCTTGATATCTATATTAAGGTAGATAAGCGAACATTAGAAGCTGAAATGCTGCATGGAACATTCAA
>Ga0247836_1002743_pt1 | contig 24928 bp, 23 predicted proteins | sample LaCruzMarch2015__4_FD_187116 | JGI IMG/M metagenome (GOLD analysis project Ga0247836, IMG submission 187116) | Freshwater microbial communities from meromictic Lake La Cruz, Castile-La Mancha, Spain - LaCruzMarch2015_14m | ecosystem: Environmental > Aquatic > Freshwater > Lake | place: Spain... | reverse complement strand
TTCTTTCATCCATGGCCAAGAAGGTGCTCTCCAGCGGGACACTACTTAACCCCGCCGCACTGCTCGGGGTTCTTAACGCGGCGACCGAGTCACTCACCGCAGACCCGCAATTGGCCAATATCGATAATCTACGTGAGTTGGCGGTGAGCATGAAGGACTTGAGCCCTTCCAACATCACCTTCACCACGCTGCCTTGGTATCCCGCCGGTGACGGCGCAAACGTCTTGATGAACAAGAAAAAAGCTAAAGGACTTCTCAATGCGATCAAAAATGACACGGCGTGGCCACCCAAGGCTGCCAATGACCAACCACTTCTGCGCACGGTCCCTGAAAATATCCGTGTAGAAGTAATCAATGGCACGGGCGTAAAGGGTGCTGGCAAAAGCGCCAAGAAGGCATTACGCGATCAAGGTTTCATCGTGGTTAATGTCAAAAATGGCGATCCAGTTGCCGCAACAACGCTTAACTATGACCCCGAGTGGGACAACTCCGCTAAAACATTGGCGTACTCCGCGAGCGCAACAGTGCTTGAACCGGTAGCGGGTTCAGGATCTACACTCCAACTTGTGATCGGACCGGACTTCACTGGAACTAAAGCCGTCCAAATCAGTGAAGCTCTCAAAGACAAAACGGCAAATATCAACACCGCCGATGAAAGTTACTGCGCTAGTTAACAGGTTAAATCACGGGTGGTCGACCGGCTTTGGTCATTGCCCATACGGTTTTCCACCTCATGGTCTTACGTCCGCTGGGTCGCACGGACATCCCTTCACGCATTCCCGCAATCCAAGCTTTACGGGCCGCGGGGTCACGAACCCGTAACATGGTCAATCCGGCCCAACTACCAACATAAAACGGCTCAAGTACTACCGGGAGATTGCGTCGCGCAAGCCACACCCGATTTCGTGCATTCATTCGGTAAAACTCTTCGTGTCGTAATGGATTGATCACCGGGTGATACACATCGATGTCGCCGGCATACCACGGGATGAATCCGGAGTCCCACACTCGCCACACCAGGTCAATACCTTCATGGGCGTAAAAGAACTCTTCCGGCCAACCACCGCATGTGTCGAAAACGCAGCGCCGAATTACCGTTGCCCCTTCCCACAGCGAGGTTGCCGGACCGGGTGAGCTTGGATCACCCACCCGCAGCCGAGGAACCCAACGGCCAGGGGCAACCTTGCCCGTTGGATCGACCACCCGTGGCTGGATCAGTCCAATTTCAGGCCGAGCCTGCAACAAAGCAGCCATGCGTTCTAAGAAATGCGAGTCGGGTAACTCGGCGTCGTCATCAAGGAAAAACAAAGTCTCGCCACGAACGTGACTCACACCTGCATTGCGTCCCGCTGGAATACCAACATTTTCCGCAAGCGCTAACGCCTTCACTCCGACAGGTAAATCAGCGGGCTCCCAGCCATTGCCCACAACCACGATGTCGGTATCAACATTGCTTTGCATCATGACCGATTCGATTGCCTTGTGTAACTCAACGGGGCGTTTCCCCATGGTCAAAATCACGACACCGAATAGCGGGGGGCTCATTGATACTGCCATCACTTCAACTTGCTGGACGTCATGATCGCCATAAAGTGGCCAGTAATTGTCAAGACTCCGAGAATCGCAAGCCCAGCAACCAGAATGCGAGTTACCTGTAATTCTCCAGTGAACAGATCGCCGACGGCAGCAATGAAAGCCAAAATCGTGAGTTCAACCGAATGGTAAGCCCGGTGAAATGGCACAAAACGAGCGATGGATCGAACCTTGCGTAAACCGGAAACGCTTGGAACGCCAACGGATTCTTTGTCCTCCAACTTGGGCATATTGTTGTAGGCGCGCGAGACGTGGACCATGTCGTTGAGCGCTTTATTGAACATAATGATTAAAGCGAGCAATGCTCCGATCAATGGCCACGGTGAATCCAACCAACCAGAGTCAGGGAAGCCGCCAGCGCGTAAGCCCAGCGCGAGGGGAATAAACGCTTCAGCAACATAGTGGCCAACGCGATCCAGGAAGACACCTTTGGGTGACGAGGTTCCTCGCCACCGAGCAATTTCACCGTCTGAACAATCCCACAACATTTGCATTTGTCCCAACAGCAAAGCCAAACTTGCTCCGGGCATCCCAGGAATGAGGAGTGCGACACCGGCAAGTGCGCCAGTCACGATCATTAAATAGGTGACACCGTTTGCGGTAATTGAAGTACGTAACAAAAGACTCGTCAAATACGGTGAGATGTCCCGAAGGTAAACGTCAGCAACCCAGTGTTCAGAATTCTTGCGGTCCCGAACAGATGGCGGTTGACAGACTTCCCTGATCTGCTCAATGCTCGGGTGCACTGCCTTTTCTGGTCTCACAGCCTTATCACTTTCCGCGCGGACAAGTACTGGGCCCAAGCAATAATTACGCGCCACATGAACGACCACACTACCCCCAGGTTGAGTGCGTTATAGAAAACCGTGATTCCTCCCTCGGCTGCAATTGTCGTTATGACATTTGTTGAACTGGGAGCGACGGACACATGGGTCAGCCTATTCCCCGCGGGGCTCCCGCCTAGCCCCACGCGCGAGGGCAAGCGCTTGAGGAACCGTGGTGTCGGCGATGAGGACGCCCTGGTCAACATACAAACCACGATCACAGAATCTGCGATACTCCTTGGCCCCGTGTGCGGAAACAAGGAAGGTCGCGCCGTTTTCGCGCAGGGTGTCTACTGCACTCCAGCATTTCTGCCGAAATTCAAGTTCGCCAACAACCAAGGATTGGTCAATTGCATACACGTCCGCATCTACAGCCATGGCGATACTCCACGCAAGTCGTTGCCGCGCACCCTGCGGTGCCCCCCGCAGGTGGCGGTCAAGGTGATTACCCAATTCGGCAAATTCGATTATTGAGGGCATCTTCTCCGTCAGTTCCTCCGGGCTCATTCCGAGCAGACCACCCACCAAATAAGCATTTTGTCGAATCGTGAATGTGGGACCCATAACCCTGCCGATAGCAATCATCGGGACCACACGTTCTGCCCGAGTCACCGAACCTGAATCGGGAATCAGTGTCGCCGCGGCAAGCCGAATCAATGACGTGCGTGCTATGGGCTTGCTGCTAATAATTCCCACCGACTCGCCCCTGTTAACCGTGAAGGAAACATCCTGCAGAACCAGCACCATAGTTCGAGATGTTTCACCGGCGAGACGCCGCAGGCGATTTTTGCGGCCCGAGCCTTGCCGCCGTTTCGTCCGAGGCATGGTGAGTGAAACATGAGAGAATTCAAGAACGCCCACTACGCCTCCTTCAATATTCGCGACTTCAGCCTATGAAATGTGTAAATTCCCGCGGTGAATAGTACAGCAGCAACACTCAACGAGATCGTGAGTGAGGCAACCGTGGCGTGTTCCTCCGGCCACCACCCAATTCGGTACAGCCCAAGGATTCCAACGAGCGGGTTTACCGCCGCGATGGGTTGTAAACTCTGGGGGATATTTGTTATCGAGTAGAGAATTGGTGAGAGATAAAACATTGCACGCACCACTATTCTCACAACTCGAGCAAGGTCGGGAATGACAACACTTAACGATGAAACAAGTAATCCGATGCCATAAAGGAGTAAAAACTGTAACAGGATTGCGACCGGGAAAAACAATATGTAAATCCCGGGTAAATCCCGGGTGAGCGCAATTGCGAGTACGATCACAGGGAGTGAAAGAATGAACTCAACTGATGTAGAAAGCACCGTTCGCATTACCCAGATTTGCGGGGGTAAGATCGAGAAAGTTAACTCACCTCGGGCGCGGTGGAAGATTTTCGTTGATGCATTTACACACTTCGAAAACCACCACCACGGCAGAATCCCGACGGGAAGGAAAAGAAGGTACGGCGAAAGGCCCAATTCACGACCACCCAGGAGTACCGAGAAAACCAGCCACAAGACCAAGCACATTCCGAGTGGCTCGAGCAGCGACCAGAGGTAACCAAGCCTGAATTTGGTGTACTGGTTTTGCAGGTCGCGAAGGACCAGCATTCGGAGTACCTCGCGATGCTCCCAGAGTGCGCGCACGGACTTTACATTAGATGACGACCGCTCGCGTATCGTGCACCACGTAGACAACAAAGTGTCGAGATCCGAAAACACGGGCAGATTAAGCGCGTTTGCTCAGCGCGTGGCTCGTATCCTGAGCCGGCGCCTGCGCAATTTTTCAGACCGCTGACTCCTATTACACTAATAGAATGTGGGTCTAACCCGACTCAACTACTCACCGACTCCCCCATGTGTGCCGCGTGCGCCGTTACTGATCAGAATTGCTGTTAGCACACTGATGGACTGATTACTACAACTCTAGATGCTGATCCGCATCGCGATGATCGTGTTCGGGTGGGAACGTATTACTTCGGTGACACCGCTAAGGGAAGTAGCACGCAGGCGTTTTTGTCAGCAATCGCCTCGGAAATCGCTGTGTGGGAATCTGCATTCGGCCATATTCAACAAGTGCGGCAAGTTCAGTCCTAATCACCGTAGACAGTAGGCTCCCAAGGTGACTCAAACAGCCGTAATTTTGGCCGCAGGAATGGGGACTCGACTCGGGCGCCCATGGCCCAAGCCCCTCACTTCCCTTGCCGACGGTCGAACAATCATGCGTCAGCAAATGGATAATCTCAGCGCAGCTTTTGGTGAAGAGTTGCGAGTCATGACTGTGATTGGTTTTAAACTTGAACTCATTATTGAATCCTTCCCAAATAACCTCTACGTTTACAACGAGTCCTATGACCAGACAAATACCAATCGCAGTCTGCTCAAGGCGCTGCGGCTCACTGGTCCCGGTGGAGTGATTTGGCTCAATGGTGACGTGGTCTTTGACCCCCGAGTACTCGAACGAGTCAAGGAATACATCGAAAGCGACGAATCAATCATTTGCGTCAACACTGCCGTTGTTGGCGACGAAGAAGTCAAATACCGAGTTGACGCAGACGGTTTCGTGAGTGAACTTTCAAAACAGGTGGTGGATGCCCTCGGTGAATCAGTGGGAATCAACTTCGTTGCCGACAAAGACAAACAAAGGTTAATCGAAGGGCTGGAAGCCTGCGCGGACGATGACTATTTTGAACGTGGCATTGAAATCATGATTGACACCCACAGAACGCGAGTCCGACCTGTTGATATTTCCGACCTTTTCGCGGTGGAAGTCGACTTCGAGGAAGACCTAACGCGCGCAAATTCGCACCTGTAGCATTTCACATCACAATAAATCAAATACTGCAGTCCAATTTTCGTAAACCGAACTGGACACCCGACTCTTAGTGGGAATGACAATGGCCTCAGCCTGTGAAAATCTAATGAGGGAATCAGCAATTGCCCTGGGATTCTCACGGGCGATGAGATCCGTATAGTCACCCTCATTAGCCTGAAAGAATTCCCGCACCCCTGCAGAACAATCGGTGGCGATCACCGGGACACCTGCCGCCAGCGCTTCAGCAACGACGAGTGGAGCTCCCTCTGTTCGCGAAGTCAGAAGCAGCACACCGCTCTCACACAAGATTGATTCAATGTCGGTGGTGGGGGCAACGAACTCCACCTGGGGGCCAGCTAGCTCACGTAGCTCGGATTCCAATGGACCTGAGCCGATCATGCGCAGTCTCATGTCCGGTCCGAGATCAGTTCGGGCCATTTCAAATCCAACCATCGCCAGATCCGGTCCCTTTTCCAGTGAGAATCTGCCAATGAAGTCGATGAATTTTTTCGGCGAACGGGTGAAGCCCGGTGTGGGGTTCCATGTACTGGGGTTAGGAATCACCATCACATTGGTTAATCCGCATTGCGCGAAAGCCTGAGCGTCTTCACGGGTCAGAACCGCAAAAAAATCGCACGAAGGGGCCAGTCGTAGGGCTCGTTTTAAGTCCCTACCACTAGCGGCTGCAGCAAATGCACCGTGATACTGACCGATTATGCGCCATGCTGACCTTAGGTCAACGTGCTTCATGGCGTCCAATAAGATTTTCAGTGACCAGAGTTGAGCGGCAATGACAAACCCCGGCTCAAGTGAGTTCAATAGGTCGGCGAGATTGTGCACCGCCAAACGACGCAGTTCAGTTCGATCCTTTGCATTCTGCGGATCATCTGGGATTGACAGTGGCCAAATTCTTGGCATAAGTGTCGTGGTTTCACTTTTACCAAAATCATGCGGTTCTGCATGTGGAGTAACACCCACCACAAAACATTTATGTCCATTGGATGCAAAAACTGTTGCCAAGGTGTGGACAACGACTTGCGCTCCGCCAAGTTCCTGAACATTATTTGCCATGATCACTACGGGTTTCATTTTTGCACCTGCTGTGAATCAAGCCGCGTACGAATAACTTTATGGAGCACCCGCTGATCCTCAATCGGTGCTCCATTAATGGGGGGCAGCAGATAACGCGCAGCACCAAGGTCCTCACGAAAGATTATTGACCTCGAATCAGCGATCAGCTCGGGTCGGTCCGTGATCACAATGTCTGCGATTGCAAGTGCCATATTGAGCTGGCTGGGGGTATAACTTCGATAGGCAAATTGAGATCGTTTTGGCGCCGGTGTGAAAGCTTCTAGAGGTGTCAGGAGATAAGTATTCGTACCGAACTCATCAATCCAAGCCTGCGTATCAAATCGCTCAATTCTGCTATCAAATGCATTTAAATCTGCGGGCGCAAACACTACAGTGGGACGATTCGGGACCTTTATCAGTGGTAAATGAGATGGAGTTGGTGCGTTATTGCGCATGCGTCGAAGTCTGCGCACTGCTCCCGTTAGAGTCATCGACATTCTTTTTGCTTTCCAGAAAATACGCAGATTAGGTCGCGTTTCAAAAACTATTTGATCCGCGCAGCCAAGTGATGCCAACCTCCTGATCGACAACTCTGGAATATCTTGACCCGCCTTGATGTGTAAATCTGAAAGATTCACGCCCAGTGCGCAGGTTAACTGAATTTGAACAGATCCATGTTCATCAGGCTTAATCCCGCGCTCTTGGATCAGTTCCGCGCTGGGTGAATCCAGATTGACCTCGAAACTCCTGCCTGGCGCACTGGCCTGAACCGGAGTTGCACGAAAGGAGATAAGCGCCCCGGATTTGCTTTCACGCAAGATCACCTGTGCGGCCGTGTCAACTGGTAGATCACCCGCAAAATCAACACAGGAGATCAACCACTGAGCAGGTTCCTGACCCTTTTCCATTGTCGCGAAATAACGTCTTTGGTCAAATGGGATGAGAGTGAGATGCAGCTCGCTGACATCAAGCCACCAAGACGCTGGGCGCCCCATAAGTTCCGTGTCCTCACGCGACCACAGGTCACGTTTCCCTTCAACTAATTCGGTGTTAATGAATCCACCGCCTTTTTCCCAGTACAGTGCTCTGCGCATTTGCTCTTGGTCACCCAGCAGCAGGTAGTAGGTAGCCACCCGCAAGCCGGGTCGCAGGCATTCAAAGTCTGCAATCGGAATGGTACGGACGTAATCGGATAGAATCTGAATAATTCCATGTGACTGATCTTGTGTGAGTTCAAAGAGAGTTGCGAGGTAGAGAGAAAGATCGTGTTGGAGAAACTTCTGGTTTTTGAAGTGGGCCAAAATTTGATTGGACTCAAGCTCGCGATCCATTAACTCATTGATTGCAATGCGATCGCGCACATTGCGCAATTCACTTCTCGATTGGGTAATCGAACCTAGGTTCGCGGTTCGCTCAACATTCCAATTGTAAACAACTTGGGGAATCACTCCAATGCGTGAGGCTGCGAGGTAACACTTGAGAGTGAACAGTTGGTCCTCAAAAAGTAACCCACTGGGGAAATCAATGCTGTTAGCAAGTAAGAAATCAGTTCGGTAAATTTTATTGACCGAAATTGTGTCAAACAATAACCCTGGTTGTTCACTGAGTGACTCAAAGACTTGCGATCGAACGTGCAATTCGGGTCGCCAAATTTTCTTCTGACCTGAATGAGAAATATTGCGCCTGGCTGCTCCCACTACTAGATCGGCCTTCATGGCATTAATCGCTGTGTAAAGGTTTCGCACTGCATGCGGGTCGAAGGTGTCATCTGAGTCACAGAACATGACACAGGGCGCAGTCGCCAGCTGCATACCGCGATTACGCGGGGCGCTGCACCCACCTGAGTTGTGAGAAAGGACTTCAATTCGAATCCGAGGATCGAGTTCCGCGGCAGCGCGAAGAATCTCAACCGAATCATCGGTTGAACAGTCATCAACCGCAATTATTTCAATGTCGCGAAATGATTGAGTGGTAAGGGACTCCAAGGCGGTGGGTAGGCGCTTCGCGTCGTTGTACCCAATCAAGATGATTGAAACTTGCGGTCTAGACATTGCGCGCTGAACCCGCTGCTGCAATTAATGCCCGGGCACGTGTTCGAAAATCATGTTCGGCTCGAATCCTTTGTGCATCAACTGAATCGACCGGGAAATATGCATCTGGATTACGATAAATCTCAGCCAACTCCTCCGGTCCCCGGTAGGTAACAACACTGGAGCCAAAAACTTCACTGATACCCGATGCGGGGTCACTTACGACCCGAGCACCTGCAGCGACCGAGTCAAATAGCCGATTAGAAAGAAACCCAAGTTCAGCCATTTCCCGGTGATGATCATTGAGCACAATTGCGCTGTTTGCATAGGCGTTGGGTAACTCGCTATTGGGCAGAAACTCACCCGCTATTTGATCGGGGGTAAGGAATTCCTCCCAGCCAACTCCATAAACTTCCAATGGAATTCCCGCCGCGAGTGCATCGCGCACAACTGGACGAAACTCACCACGGGTTGATCCAACAAAAAGAACGCCCGATTTTTGCGTTGAAGTCGTTGGTGTGAAGCGGTTCGCATTGGTGGCCTGTAAAAGCGGGGTGAATTCACCAATCTCTGGTTCAGGGCTCCAGTGACTACTTGCGGCAAATGCTCGTGAATACTGGCCGGCCTCACCGGGCTCAACGAGTTCAGGGTGCGAGATCACCCACAGCATCCACGTTGCACTGGTATTGGAAGGAACAACTCGGCGTAGCCCACGCAGGACCACGACAACGTCATCACTATCGCGCTTTTCGCTATTGGCACCAGCGCGGGAAACCACTTTTGCCTCCACTCCCTCAGCAATGAGGGCTTGGGCTAGATCTGTGGCAAACCAGTAATCCCCCCACTGCTTTCCTGCTTCTCCTTTGGGCGCTGAAGTAACTATGGACCACTGGGGTTTGCGCGTGAAAAGTTTCATGACTTAGCCCGACCAAGGAGAAACCCGAGCCCCCATGAAATATGCATTACGGGAAAAACGACGGGCAATAAAAGTCCACTCGTACCAGCCCGGGAAATCACGCTTGCACCAACTACTCCCAGTAAATACGCAACGAGTGGGATCAAGCCAATCCATACCAATAATTTCAATGATGCAAGCCCACCAACAAGTATTAGCAATGATCCGAGTAAAAGCCCGATAACAAGCACGGGGGCTGCCAGGTAGCGCAATGAAATCGTTTCGCGGTAGCGACGAGCAACTTCCCGGCGCCAGGTTCCGTAACCAAAATATTGACGCGCAAGTTCACGAAGACTCGAGCGAGGGCGGTAGGTCACCACCATCTCCGGGGTGAACCAAACTTTTCCACCGGTCTCACGGATTCGGTGGTTCATCTCCCAGTCCTGGGCTCGCACCATTGATTCGTCATAGCCGCCAACGCGCTCCAGAGCCGTGCGACGAAAGCAACCCAAATACACGGTCAGCGCTTCACCCTCGGCGCCACCGACATGAAATGCTGCCCCGCCAACACCAAATTTTGACGTCATCGCAGCTGCTATCGCCTTTTGCATCGATGTCAGACCACTTGCAGCCATAATGCCACCGACGTTGTCGGCACCACTTCGATTCAAAGTCTCGACGCCAATGCGAATGTAATCAGAAGGTATGAGTGCGTGACCGTCAACCCGAACAACTACTTCAGAGGTTGTCGCCCCGATTGCCGCGTTGAGCGCTGAAGGGGTTTTTCCGCTGGGATTAGCGACCACTCGCACACTCGGGTGACGGTCCGCTAGTTCGGCCGCAATCACTTCGGTTCGATCCCGTGATGGGGCAACAGCAAGAGCAATCACCATGTCACCTTGATAGTCCTGATCCAGTAAGCGCTGGATCGCGGACTCAAGGTGTTCTTCTTCATTGAGCACCGGCATCACGATTGCAACACTTGGGAGAGGATTCATTGATCTAGAGCTCCAAGTCCAGATCTGCGTATCCGCGCAAAATATTGCTGTCGACACCGCTTACCTCACCAGAGATGTCTTTTCGAAAATGCGCGTCAGAAACGAGTGACGTATTGACCGCCTCAGATTCCTGAGCGTGCCGGACATAGATATAACCCTGCCCGTGGGTTCGGTAGATCAATCCCCCGTGTTCGATGACGCGCTCGATCAGAGCCAGGTCAACTGATTTAGGAACGGGCCGCCACCCACCCACTTCGCGAAGGTCGGCTTGGGAAATCAACATGGTTCCACCGGCGACAAACTTCGCGTACTTTTCAGCAGCGTACGTCGGTCGAAACACCGTGACGTCTTCGCCGGCAAGATAAATGTTGTCGAGCGCCTTGCCCACAAGTTGCGCCCCTGAGAACATGCGAGCTGTGACCAAATCCCAGACATGCTCGGGTCCATAGCAATCGTCATCGTCTATTTTCGTAATGAGTTCACCGCTGGCAAGGGAACTCGCCACCGTTAGCACCTCGCCCAAGTTGAGAGAGTCAGGTACCGCACGAGTCAAAGCGTCAAAGGGCAAATCAGAAAGGCGCGCGCCAATATGGGCATCGAGTTCAAACCCATGGGTGAGTAACACGAGTTCAAGATTCGGGTACGTTTGCCGGGAAAGGAACTCAACTATTTCGGGTAAACGATTTTCTCGATTCGTTACCAACACCATGGAAACATTGGGCCAACCAAAAATCTCAGGGTGCGGCGAATGTCTACGTAATGCTTTATTTCGCCGGGCAATCGATCTAAATTCACTCTCCCGAGGATCAGCCGTTGAATCATCAAGATTGACGCCACAGGCTTGTAATTGGATTTTTTGGGTGAGCGTGAGCTCGGTTGTTTCCGTTAACCCGGTGACCCCGCGAAGTTGGTGAACGGTGGCGGAATCAAGTGAATCAGGAAGTGAAAGAGATGTTGCCGGGACTACATTCGCTTGCGCCAGTGAGCGACGACCAATTGGGCGGTGTACGAGTGGGTTCACCACAAACTCGGTGTCTGGGGCCGTCAACCAGGTGTTCTCTTGTGTAACTGTCAGATCAGTAGAACGAAGGTGAGGATTTTTACTTGAATTTGTGCCGGATAAGTGTCGAAGAGTCTCAGCCAGGTTTCCATTGCGCGGAAGTGCTTTCGGCCCCCAACTGACTTTGGGGGCAAAAAGCCCACCCGGCGTTGGAGTGCAAGCGCGCAATAAGCCCGACAACATGACTGCCAGCGAAAGTTCGGTAGCAACACTTGCTTCTGCTTCAAAACCGGACGCAGTCCATCGCGCAGAAAATTGCGACAACGCAAGTTCAGGTTTTCCCAGCCAACCCGAACGCGGAGCAGGAGCGTAGTCAATTTCCAAACTGACAGACAATGCGACTTCCCCTGTTGAAGCCACATCGGCTATCAATTCACGCAATGAATCACGGTCGTAAACCCGGATCGTGTAATCCCCAGAGCGACCTTTGCGCACTTTGGGAGCCGCCACGCGATTTGAGCCCTTCACGGTCAGCACTTTAGAGGGTAAGACCCGCCCAGCGGGGCTAGCGGTGAGAATCAGCCGCCCAATCACACTAATCTTGCCCCATGACCGTGCCTACCCAGCCGTCCCAGCACATCTTGCGACTCTCCGTGATTGGCACCGGCTACCTCGGAGCAACCCACGCAGCCTGCATGGCCGAATTGGGATTTGAGGTGATCGGACTCGATGTTGTCCGCGAGAAGGTCGACCTGCTTAATTCCGGCAAAGTTCCTTTCTACGAACCCGAACTCGAAGAGGTTCTCCAGCGCAATATCGCAGCAGGGCGGGTGAAGTTCACCACCTCATTTGCCGAGGTCGCCGACTTCGCTGACATTCACTTCATTTGCGTGGGAACACCACAACAATCTGGGTCCTATGCCGCCGACGTATCCCAAGTTTTTGGTGCTGTTGCCTCACTCGCCCCGCATCTGTCACCGGGTGATCTCGTTGTTGGCAAGTCGACCGTCCCGGTGGGTACGGCTGAGAAAATAGCCGAAATATTGAAAATTTCAGCACCCGGAGTTGAGGTTGTGTGGAACCCCGAGTTCCTGCGCGAGGGTTTTGCAGTACAAGACACTTTGGAACCGGATCGCTTGGTCGTCGGGGTTAACTCTCCCGGAACCGAGGCACGAATGCGTGCGGTGTACGCCCCCATGATCGAGAAAGGGATTCCTTTTCTCGTTACCGATTTTCCCACCGCCGAGTTGGTCAAAGTCGCGGCTAACTCATTTTTAGCCACCAAGATCTCATTTATTAATGCGATGGCAGAGGTGTGCGAATCAGCCGGAGCCGATGTTGTGCAATTGGCGGAAGCAATCGGTTACGACACTCGAATTGGCAACAAGTTCCTGGGAGCTGGTCTCGGCTTTGGTGGTGGTTGCCTTCCCAAAGATATTCGGGCATTCATGGCACGGGCCGGAGAAATCGGCGCGGAAGAGGCTCTCACATTCTTGCGCGAAGTGGACCAGATAAACCTTCGTCGTCGCAGTCACACGGTTGACCTTGCCCGAAAGGAACTTGGTGGTGAACTTCGCGGGAAAACTATTTGCATGTTTGGCGCAACGTTTAAGCCGGATAGCGACGACGTTCGCGACTCACCGGCGCTTGATGTTGCGGTTGCTCTTGCCAATGCCGGCGCAACGGTTGTCGTGCACGACCCCAAGGGGACGGTTAATGCGGAACGCGTTTACCCAACGTTGACCTACTCGACTGATGCGATGAAGGCTGCTGCCGATGCGGATCTGATTATTCACGCAACCGAATGGATGCAGTACCGGGAAATTGATCCAGCAGAGCTTGCAAAAGTAGTTTCCCAAAAAAATATCATTGATGCTCGAAACAGACTAGATGTCACTGCTTGGCGTTCGGCTGGCTGGAATATCCGGGCACTGGGTCGACCTACCGCATAATCGATTACATGGAAATTCCCGCGATTCTTGAAAACACCCATCTGTGGTTTGTTGTTGGTCTGGGAAACAATCCTGATCGGGCTGCGTTTGGAGTGGCAAAATTTCTCCAAGATCGGGGCAAGCACATTATTCCGATTTACCCCCGAGCCGAAATGGTTCACGGTGAGCAAGGTTTCGCCACTATTTCGCAAGCAAGTGAAGTGTGGGGTCCCCCCGATGTTGTTGATCTCTTTGTCAATAGTTCTCGTGCCGGTCAGTTAAGTGACCAAGGGGTTCGAGCGGGAGCAAAAGTGATCTGGATGCAACTTGGTGTGATCGACGAAATGGCCGCTGAACGAGCCCGCGCAGCTGGCCTCACTGTCGTGATGAATAAATGCCCGGCGATCGAATGGCGAAAAAGTTTCCCTGGTTAATTGAGCTAGGTGAGCTTGCTCTGCTTGGCCCCAGCTTCGGCATTAAGTTCACGGGCGTAACTCTCAAGTTTTTGGGCGATTTCACTGCTTGTAATTCCCAGCATGCGAGCGGCCAGAAGCCCTGCATTTTTAGCGTTGTCAATTGCAACGGTTGCCACGGGTATTCCTGCCGGCATTTGGACAATTGATAGTAAGGCGTCCATGCCATCAAGTTTGGTTGCAGAAACAGGAACACCGATCACGGGAAGTGTTGTCAGGGAAGCGATCATGCCGGGGAGGTGCGCAGCCCCACCTGCTCCAGCAATAATCACGTCAAAGCCATTCTCGCGCGCACTTTGCGCAAATGCGGTCATTTCCAGTGGCATCCGATGGGCCGAAAGAACAAAGGGCTTGTTGCTAATTCCCAATTCGCTCAGAACTTGTGTGGCAGCGCACATGACGGGCCAATCGGAATCACTGCCCATGCAGACGGCAACTTGAATCTTTTCGCTACTCATTTATTTCTCCCGTGAGATAGGAAACCGCGTGTTCCACTCGATTTCGCAAGTCTGTCAGGTCAGATCCGCAGGCGGTCACGTGTCCCACTTTGCGGCCAGGTTGAACCACTTTTCCATACAGATGCGTGTGGAGTTCCTGATCGCGAGCAAAAATATGGCGATAAGCGCTGTAAAGGTTAGGAACATCACCGCCCAAGATATTTCCCATCACTGACCAGGTTGCGGTCGCGCGCGGCGAGCCAAGAGGTAAGTCAAGAATTGCACGTAAATGATTTTCAAACTGGCTTGTGGTTGCACCCTCAATAGTCCAGTGGCCAGAGTTGTGCGCACGCATTGCGAGTTCGTTGACCACTACCCCGTCACCGGTGTCAAATAATTCAACAGCGAGCATTCCAACAACATTAAGCTCTCGCGCAATTCTCAAAGCAATTTCTTGAGCCGCGACTGCAACCTTTGGGTCTAGATCTGGGGCAGGGGAAATCACTTCAGCGCAGATTCCATTGCGCTGAGTTGTCTGCACTACCGGGTAGGCGACGCACTGATCACTTGGCGAGCGGGCCACCTGGGCTGCCAGCTCTCGCGAGAAATTCACTTTTTCCTCGGCCAGCCAATGGGATCCGGGTGGGAGTTCATTTTCAAAAACAATAGTGATATCTGACTCGCTATTTACGAACCACACACCTTTGCCGTCGTACCCTCCACGCGATGTTTTCAGGATAAATGGATAGCCAACTTCTTGTGCAAAAATTTTTGCATCGGATTCGGAATCAACCTGTGACCAGCGCGGGCACGGAATCCCTAGATCGGTGAGCGCCCGACGCATTGCAAGTTTGTCTTGGGCGTAGATCACCGCCTCTGGACTCGGATACACCGGTTTACCGCAATTTCTCAACACCTCCATGACGGCTGGGGTTAGCAGCTCGTGATCAAAAGTCACCACATCACAGGACTGGGCAAATGCGAGCACCGTCTGCGGGTCATCTTTGGAACCAATAATGGTTTGCGCCAGTACCAGTGCCGCTGGCTCTTCCGAATTATTCGCTAGCACCTTAAAGCGGATTCCCAATGCCGTAGCCGGGGCCACACTCATTTGAGCCAACTGACCGGCCCCGATCATTCCCACCGTTGGACCAAGCTCATGCCCGCCACTTTCCTTCACGGGAGAAACTTAGTACTTACCGGCTGCTACCGCGTTGCATAGTTAGACTCCGCGAATGCATGCTTCCAGCAGTGACGTGAAGCCCATGCAATCATGGATGGCCGGAATCTGGCGTGAACTCGCCAAATTTGGGATTGTTGGACTACCTGATGCAATCACGCCAATCTGATTTTCTTACTCTGGAGCCGAGCCATGCCCACGGCGGCGGGAATCGTCGAGTTCATGTAGCTCGTAAACTTTTCGTTGAATGTCTTCAACATTGGGGACATCGTTAATAACAAGATCCCCATCATCACTTGCCGACTCAACTTCTAGAGTTCCGTAATTTAAAACTCGACCCAAAACACTGACTTCAAAAGAAACATTATTTACTTTCGAGAGTGGCATGTCCCTTCCCTGCTTGGTCAACAAACCACGGCGCACAATTATTCGACGGCTTGTAAACACGTACTGTGTTGTAAGCCACGTCAAAAAAGGGAATGCAACCTGCCATAACAAGATAACTGCTCCAACTGCTACAACGATCCAACGAAAAATTGTGCTATCAAAAGCGAAGAATGCCCAGGTCGCAATGAATACCTCAATCACCAATACGAATGTTGGCCAAATTAAGGCGCGCCAATGCGGCTTGAGTTCAAATGCGATTGTTTCGCCGGGGGCTAAGAGTTTTTCGGGGTACATGGCTTAATTGTGGCATGGACTACGTCCGCTGCTAACACAATCTCACGTATATCCCCCGAACGAGCCACGATGAGGTGCCCGAATTCATCAAGTCCGAGGCCTTGTGCGTCAAAAGGTGCTTCATTGGGCCGAGTGATGTGCAGGTTAGCTCCGATGCTGGAGCACACGCTGTGATAGCGAGCCGACGGATCTGAAGTGTCCCAACCAGCATTTCGCCATGCCTCAACTTGCGCATGAAGTGAATGAACAATTGCAGCCAGTGCATTCGTGATTTCTGGCGTATTCCCACACAAATCAGCGAGAGCCACCGAGTTCGGGAAGTGCGCACGCGTGACATTGATCCCGATCCCGACAACCCATTGACCAGGTACTCCGGCTGACTCGATCAGCATCCCACCAAGTTTGGCGCCATTCGCCATCACGTCATTGGGCCACTTGAGTTCAACCGCGGCGCCCAAACGCTTACACGCATCAAATACGGCAAGTCCAGCGACTAGGGGTAGCCACGTGGGCATTTCACACCCTGAAATGTCCACGAGCACCGAGCACCATAACCCGCTGCCTGGTTCACTCTGCCAATTGCGATCAAGGCGCCCTCGTCCGGCGATCTGCTCCGATGCAACGACCACTGTCCACGGAGCGAGCGATCCATTTGCACATCGGCGGATTAATTCACTGTTAGTTGAGTCGACGCTTTTGAGCGATATGACTTCTGGACTCATTGGGATCAAGGTCACAAAATCACCTGGGTCATCCTGTTCGGCGAATTCGTCCACGCCGATAAGGTACGCAGGTAGACCTTTAGATCGATGCAAGCCCCACCCAGGAGGATTCATGAGCGCCGAGATCACCCCCGATATTCACACGACCGCGGGTAGAGCCGACGTATTGCGTTCCCGCCGCACTGAAGCTGCCGGTAAACGCCAAGACGCTGTTGACAAGCAGCACGCCCGAGGCAAGATGACCGCGATGGAGCGGATTGAGGCTTTCCTTGACCCCGATTCATTTCAAGCAATTGACGGTCTGAACCGGCACCGCTCGCACAACTTCGGTCTAGAAAACACGCGCCCCTACGGCGATGGAGTAATTACCGGATACGGAACGGTCGATGGCCGTCAAGTATGCGTTTTTGCTCAAGATTTCACAGTGTTCGGCGGATCCCTCGGTGAAGTATTCGGTGAAAAAATTGTGAAGATCATGGATCTGGCGCTTAAGACCGGTTGCCCGATGATCGGACTGAACGACTCCGGTGGTGCGCGGATTCAAGAAGGTGTCGTTTCACTCGCACTTTATGGCGAAATTTTTTATCGCAACGTAATGGCATCCGGTGTGATCCCACAAATTTCACTCATCATGGGTCCATGTGCTGGTGGCGCTGTCTACTCCCCAGCGATCACCGACTTTATTGTGATGGTGGACCAGACCTCCCACATGTTTATTACCGGACCCGATGTCATCAAGACCGTAACCGGTGAAGATGTTGCCTTCGAGGACCTCGGTGGTGCACACACCCACAACTCCAAGAGTGGCGTTGCCCACTACATGGCAACAGATGAAACCGATGCACTCGATTACGTACGGGCTTTGCTGTCCTATCTGCCCAGCAATAACTTGAGTGAGCCCGTCGTTATTCCCACCAAGGTGTCCATGGAGTTCACCGAAGAGGATTACGCACTTGACTCAATAATTCCCGACTCACCGAACCAGCCCTATGACATGCATAAAGTGTTGGCCTGTGTTCTCGACGACGGTGATTTCCTAGAAACGCAACCACTTTTTGCTCCCAATATTTTGTGCGGGTTTGGCCGAGTGGAAGGCCACCCTGTTGGCATTGTCGCCAACCAGCCCATGCAGTTCGCGGGAACGCTCAATATTGAGGCTTCCGAAAAAGCTGCCCGTTTCGTCCGCACCTGCGATGCATTCAATATTCCTGTCATCACTTTTGTCGACGTCCCCGGATTCCTACCAGGCACCGACCAAGAGTGGGACGGAATTATTCGTCGTGGTGCAAAACTGATTTACGCCTACGCTGAAGCGACTGTGCCCAAGCTCACGGTTGTCACCCGCAAGGCCTACGGCGGCGCTTACGTGGTCATGGGTTCAAAGCACCTGCGTGCAGACCTCAACTTAGCTTGGCCTACCGGTGAAATTGCGGTCATGGGCGCTCAGGGTGCCGTCAATATCTTGTACCGCAAAGAACTCGCTAACGCTGCTGATCCTGTTGCCGAGCGCGCAGCTCGCATCGAGGAGTACACCGAGAAGTTTGCTAATCCGTACGTAGCGGCGGAGCGGGGCTACATGGACCGTGTGATTTTCCCGCATGAAACCCGTTTGCAGCTCACCCGTGCATTGCGGGCACTGCGTACCAAGCGCGCATCATTGCCACCCAAAAAGCACGGAAATATCCCGCTGTGACCGCCCCGCATCTTCAGGTAATCCGAGGGGACGCGAGCCCCGAAGACATCGCAACCCTTCTGGCAGTGTTTTCTGCACTACAAGGCAATGCGCAAACACAAGAGCCCGCCGTGATCAACGCATGGAGTGACCGGGCCGCCACTCTGCGCGCTTTCCCCACGCCTGGACCCGGAGCTTGGCGCGCATCGGGCCTGGCCCAATAAGGGAAAGAATGCAACTCATTTTGGCTTCAGCGTCACCTGCACGGCTCGCAACCTTGACCAACGCTGGCATTAATCCGATTGTGCGGGTGAGCCACGTCGACGAAGAGGCCCTTGAACTCAGCATGGCAACCGCGACCCCGAGTGAGATTGCGCAGGCACTCGCCCAAGCTAAATGCGAAAAAGTCACTCAGGAACTTGCGGACAGTAATGAATTAACGCCCAACACAATCGTAATTGGTTGTGATTCCGTCTTCGAACTCAACGGGAAGCCATACGGCAAGCCACAAAATGCAAGTCAAGCAAAAGCCCGTTGGCAGGAAATGATGAACACGACAGGTATTTTGCATACCGGTCATTACGTCACGTTTACAAACGAACACGGGGATCGAAGCACCGCTGAGGCCACCGCGAGCACCCAAGTTCACCTGGGTGAACTCACAGAAGCCGAAATGGACGCGTACCTCCGTAGCGGCGAACCCTTTGCCGTTGCTGGTGGATTCACCCTCGACGGTCTTGGCGGGGCCTTCGTGCAAGGGGTAACCGGGGATCCCTCAAATGTTGTTGGAATCTCACTTCCTACCGTCCGCAACCTGTTAAACCAGCTTGGAATCACGTGGACAGACCTGTGGAATCAAGCCCGATAAGATCACCCAATAACCGAAGGGAAGTTACGTGAAAAGAGTCTTGATCGCCAACCGTGGTGAAATTGCAGTTCGAGTAATTCGTGCTTGCAAGGACGAAGGAATTGAGTCCGTTGCGGTCTACGCCGATCCTGACCGCGACGCCTTGCACGTTCGGCTCGCAGATCACGCATTCGCATTGGGTGGTTCAACCGCTGCCGAGTCATATCTCGATATAGCAAAGGTGATTAACGCCGCGAAAGAATCTGGCGCTGACTCTGTTCACCCCGGCTATGGTTTCCTTTCGGAAAATGCCGATTTTGCCCAAGCCGTCATCGACGCGGGTCTTATTTGGATTGGTCCTCCGCCTTCAGCGATTCGCTCACTCGGCGACAAGGTGAGCGCCCGTCATATTGCCCAGCGTGCAGGGGCTCCCCAGGTACCTGGAACCCCCGATCCCGTCAAGGACTCGAGTGAAGTCGTTGCTTTCGCGAAAGAGTTTGGTCTTCCCGTTGCAATTAAAGCGGCTTTTGGTGGTGGCGGACGTGGACTTAAAGTTGCCCGCAATCTCGAAGAAATCCCAGAGTTGTACGACTCAGCGGTACGTGAAGCGGTAGCCGCATTTGGCCGCGGTGAATGCTTCGTTGAACGCTACCTTGACAATCCACGTCACGTGGAAACGCAAGTACTCGCTGACCGTGAAGGCAATGTCGTTGTCGTGTCAACCCGTGACTGCTCACTACAACGCCGTCACCAGAAATTGGTTGAAGAAGCACCAGCACCTTTTCTCACTCAAGGTCAATTGGATGCGCTGTACGCCTCGTCAAAAGCAATCATCAAAGAAGCCGGTTACTACAATGCTGGTACTTGCGAGTTCTTGATCGGCACCGACGGCACCATCTCATTCCTTGAAGTGAACACTCGTCTTCAAGTTGAACACCCCGTCAGTGAAGAAGTCGCCGGAATTGACCTTGTTCGCGAACAATTCCGTATTGCCCGTGGTGGGACAATTGACTACCCAGACCCCGTTCTGCGCGGTCACAGCATTGAATTCCGGATTAACGGTGAAGATCCGGGCCGAGGTTTTCTTCCCGCACCCGGCAAACTCGCACTGTGGGAACTTCCCAGTGGCCCAGGTGTCCGCGTTGACACGGGGTTTGAAGCAGGAGACGTAATCGGTGGAAACTTCGATTCACTTCTCGCCAAATTGATCGTCACGGGCAAAGACCGCCAAGAAGCTCTGCAGCGTTCGCGACGAGCCCTCGCCGAATTCAAGGTGGACGGGATTGCAACGGCACTGACTTTCCACCGCGTGGTAGTTGAGGATTCAGCTTTCGCCCCAGCTGATCCAGATACTCCCTTCACGGTCCATACCCGTTGGATTGAAACAGAGTTCAACAACGAGATCCCTGCCTACTCGGGTGATGCCCAAGAACTCGAAGACAGCGTCCCCCGCCAGTCAGTGGTAGTTGAAGTCAATGGCAAACGCCTTGAGGTCAGCCTCCCCAATGGCTTTGGAACCCAATCCAGTGAGCCAACCCCCACCGCCAAAAAGCGGGAGCGCAAAAAAGCGGGAGCTAATACTTCCGGTGATTCACTCGTTGCACCCATGCAGGGAACAATTGTGAAAATCGATGTAGCCGAAGGCCAAGTGGTTGCAGCAGGAGATCTGATCGTGGTGTTGGAGGCAATGAAGATGGAGCAGCCACTCACCGCTCACAAAGCCGGCACGATCACCAAACTCAGTGCCGAAGTGGGAACGACCGTTCCCTCTGGCACGGTTTTGTGCGAGATTATTGCCTGATCAAGCGCGTACCGCCAAGCACTAGGGACTAGATTCATCTGGTGAACTCGATAAATACGCCCGTCAATGCCGAGACCGATCTGCTCAATGCAGCAGCCGTAGAGTCCGCGGCTGTTATTGCAACATTAAGTGGCAGCAGCAAACACGATATTGCAATTGTGCTCGGATCAGGTTGGGTTCCCGCTGCAGAAATGATTGGCACCTCAGTTGCCGAGTTCGACATGACCGAAGTCCCCCATTTCAGCGCACCCGGCGTTGAGGGTCACAGCGGGAAAATTCGCAGTGTTGATATCAACGGTAAGCGCGTACTTGTTTTTCTGGGGCGAACGCATTTCTACGAAGGAAAAGGTGTGGATGCAGTTACCCATCTTGTCCGCACAGCCGCGGCCACCGGCTGCGACACCATGATCCTCACGAACGGTTGTGGTGGTCTCAACCCTGAGTGGGTTCCCGGTACACCCGTCCTGATCAAGGACCACATCAACTTCACTGGCAATTCGCCACTACACGGGGCCCACTTTGTTGACCTCACCGATTTGTATTCGTCCCGCCTGCGCGCAATGTGCCACGAGGTTGAACCAGCCCTGCCTGAAGGTGTGTACGTGCAATTTCCCGGACCAATGTTTGAGACTCCGGCAGAAATCACCATGGTTCGTAACATGGGAGGCACCTTGGTCGGCATGAGCACGGCCCTTGAAGCAATCGTTGCCCGATCACTCGGCATGGAGATCCTGGGAATTTCCCTCGTGACAAACCTTGCTGCCGGCATGAGCGGGGAACCACTCAATCACGAGGAAGTTCTCCAAGCAGGCAAAGATGCAGCGGTTCGCATGGGAGACCTGCTCGCAAAAATAATTGCAAAGATTTAGTTCAGATGGCACCAGAAAAAATGAATGTGATTTCCCAAGCAAGGGATTGGCTCGCCAACGATCCACATGAACAAACCCAACATGAACTACGCGTGCTCATTGAACGTGCCGGACAGATGGACCCACTAGCGATCGCTGAATTACACGATTGTTTCAACGGAACACTTCAATTCGGGACAGCAGGACTGCGCGGAAAATTAGGGCCCGGACCCAACCGCATGAACCTCATAGTTGTTGCCCGTGCAGCCGCCGGCCTTGCCAAGTACCTCTTGATTCACAATCCGGATCAAAAGGAAATCAGCGTTGTAATCGGCTACGACGCTCGGAACAACTCGGAACTCTTTGCAAAAATCACCGCGCAAATTCTTTGTGGCGCGGGAATCAAGCCACTTCTATTCCCACACACGGTTCCAACCCCGGTACTGGCATTTGCCATAAGACATCTGGGCACTGACGCGGGAGTCATGGTGACCGCAAGTCACAATCCACCAGAAGACAACGGTTACAAGGTGTATCTGGGTAACGGTGCACAGATCGTTTCCCCAACCGACACGCAAATCGCCCAATGCATCACAGAGGTCACCCAACAAGGGCCCGTTCGCGACCTGCCCCACGGCGACACATGGACAACCCTTGAACACACGACCGAGGCGGCGTACCTTGATCGCACCGCGCAACTCGTGGACAGAACAATCAGCAGTAACACGGATTTAAAAACCGTTTACACCGCTTTACACGGAGTCGGTGGAAAACTATTCATGGAATTAGCCGCAAAGGCTGGCTTTCCCGAACCCATCAAGGTTGCCAAGCAATTTGAGCCCGATCCTGCTTTCCCCACTGTTGTTTTCCCTAACCCCGAAGAGCCCGGGGCAATTGATTTATCAATTGAAACAGCAATCGACCATGGTGCTGATTTGGTGATCGCAAATGACCCCGACGCGGATCGCTGTGCGGTCGCGATCCCCACCACCGAAGACAAGTCCCGTTGGCGCATGCTTCATGGTGATGAAGTTGGAGCTCTGTTGGCATCTTGGATCGCGCAACAAAGTCCACATGCATCCGGAGTTATGGCGCAATCAATTGTCTCCTCAACAGTTCTTCAAGCAATTGCAGAAGATGCCGGATTTGGCTACCAACAGACCTTGACCGGCTTTAAGTGGATTGGCCCTATCCCTGATTTGATCTTCGGGTATGAAGAAGCCCTGGGCTACTGTGTCGATCCCGAATTCGTCAAAGACAAAGACGGACTTTCAGCTGCAATAAAAGTAATGGAACTTGCAGCCCACCTAAAAGCTCACGGACAAACCTTGCAGAGTGAACTTGATCGCATCGCAATGCAGGTCGGCGTTTACGCAACCGAGCAAGTTTCCATCAGGGCCAGTGACCTGCTTATGATCCCGGAAATCATGCAACGCCTGCGTGTAACTCCCCCAACGCAGATTGCTGGAGTCAAGGTCACCGAATTTGTCGACCTTGCGATCGGCACGAAAGCCCTCTCGCCAACCAACGCCCTGATGTTTCACCTGGAAGGGGGCGGGCGGGTAATCGTGCGGCCCAGCGGAACTGAGCCCAAGGTGAAGGTTTACCTGCAAAGCGTTGTCAGCGTCGACGGCAATGACCTGAAATCTGCCCGCGATAAGGCAGCCGACAACCTACGTTCAATGGCCACCACAGCCGCTACCTGGCTCAATTAATCCTGTGGACGACCACCTCGTACTAGGCTGAACACGTGTCTTCCCTTGAAAATCAGTCTGCCGTGAGCCATAAAGGCCTGCTCGCATTCTTGGCTGGGCTCCCGGGGGTTGACCAAGTGGGCGCCGAAGCCAGGGCCGCAGCGTTGGGAACCCGGTCGATCAAGAAAGAATCCAAGATCCGGGCTATAGACACGGCGATTTCCATGGTGGATCTGACCACTCTCGAAGGCGCCGATACCCCCGGCAAAGTCAAGGCGATGTCCTCAAAGGCCCTTCACCCTGATCCCACGGATCCAAGTACCCCCAGTGTTGCCGCAGTCTGTGTCTACGGCGATCTTGTCTATGCCGCGCGGGAAGTTGTGGGAGACCGGATTCATGTCGCAGCGGTCGCAACGGCCTTTCCTAGTGGTCGGGCCTCCCTGGGCGTCAAACTCGCTGACACCAAGGAAGCAGTCGCTGCCGGAGCCGATGAAATTGACATGGTGATTGACCGTGGTGCGTTTCTGTCCGGGAATTATGGCAAGGTTTTCGACGAAATCATTGCGGTCAAGGAAGCCTGTGGACCGGCTCATCTGAAAGTTATTTTGGAAACCGGCGAGCTCAAGACCCTCGATAATGTCCGCAAAGCAAGTTGGTTAGCCATGAAAGCCGGCGCAGACTTCATCAAAACCAGCACCGGCAAAGTAACCCCGGCAGCTACCCTTCCCGTGACTCTGGTCATGTTGGAAGCGGTGCGGGATTACTACCAAGAAACCAACATCAGAATCGGAGTGAAGGCCGCCGGTGGAATCAAAACCAGCAAGGACGCAATCAAATACCTAGTGTTGGTTAATGAAACAGTTGGCGACGAGTGGCTCACCCCGGACCTATTCCGCTTCGGGGCTTCAACCCTTCTCAATGACCTGCTTTTACAGAGACAAAAAATGATCACCGGCCACTACTCCGGCCCCGACTACGTCACAATCGATTAGACGACGAGAGCGAAAGAAGACAACAATGAGTTTCGAATACGCTCCGGCACCGGAGTCCTCCGCAATTGTGAACATCAAAAGTTCGAACGGCCTGTTCATAAACGGTGAGTTCACCCCCGGACATGGCACCCCGTTTAAGACAATTAACCCTGCAACAGAAGAAGTCCTCGCCGAAATTGCGCAGGCCAACCAAGAAGATGTTGATGCAGCAGTGCGGGCAGCACGCCGGGCCTATGACAAGACGTGGTCACAGATGGCTGGTCGTGATCGGGGTAAGTACCTTTTCCGCATTGCTCGACTGATTCAAGAGCGTGCACGTGAATTCGCTGTTCTTGAATCAATGGACAACGGCAAACCAATTCGGGAAAGCCGTGACGTTGACGTTCCCATTGCAGCCGCACATTTTTTCTATCATGCAGGTTGGGCAGACAAGCTCG
>Ga0247836_1002733_pt1 | contig 25004 bp, 20 predicted proteins | sample LaCruzMarch2015__4_FD_187116 | JGI IMG/M metagenome (GOLD analysis project Ga0247836, IMG submission 187116) | Freshwater microbial communities from meromictic Lake La Cruz, Castile-La Mancha, Spain - LaCruzMarch2015_14m | ecosystem: Environmental > Aquatic > Freshwater > Lake | place: Spain... | reverse complement strand
GAGAGCGCCGCCTTCCCAGACGGTTTGCGGCAGAAACGGCCGGACCAGGCGATCGGCGACTCCTTCGCCCGAGCGCACCGCAACAACCTGGGGTTGGGTCTTGATCTTCGCAGCGATGCCGGGGCGACGGTGTTCGCTCGCCTCGTCGGCGCCTCCGACGCGGTGTTCGCCAACTTCAAACCGGAGACACTGCCCGCCCTCGGCTTCGACTACGCGCGGCTTCGCGAGCTCAATGACGACATCGTGCTGGCACAGAGCAGTGCCTACGGCGACGTTGGTCCCTGGAGTAACCGGATGGGATACGGCCCGCTGGTTCGCGCGGCGACGGGCGTGACAAGTCTGTGGACCTCGGACGCGGCCGGGAACACCGGACGCCACCCGTACTTCGATGCCACCACGATCTTCCCGGATCACGTGGTGGGCCGGATCACCGCGATCGGCGCCCTGGCCGCGCTGATCCGGCGCCGGCGCTGTGGTGTCGGCGCCCGGATCGGTGTTTCCCAGGCCGAGGCCGGGATCAACCAGTTGGACACCCGTTTCGTCACGCTGGCCGCCGACTCCGCAGACATCCGTCCGGACCCGACCGAACACCTCCTGCTGGCGTGCCTGGGAGACGACGAGTGGTGCGTGGTGTCGATAACGTCCGCTGCGGACCGGCAGAGGATCGACGGGATTGTCGGCGATGAGTCGCTCGCCGAGTGGACCGCACGCCGGACGCCGCAGGAGGCGGCTCAGCGACTGCAGGATGCCGGGGTGGCGGCCGGCCCGATGTATCGGCCCGATGAGGTCTACGACCACGCCCAACTGAGACACCGCGGTGTCCTGGCCGACATGGATCATCCGTTTTTCGACGTCCCGCTTCCCGCCGAGACCGGGCCCGCACCGTTTCGCAACATTCCGCAGGCGCCGCAGCGCCCGGCACCACTGCCCGGCGCCGACACTCGCCGGATCTGCCGCGACGTGTTGGCTCTCACCGACGATGACATCGAGCAACTGATCTGCGACGGTGTCCTGTTCGTCACCGAGAAGCCGGGAGTCCCGGCGCGAGAGGAGTTACCGCAATGAGCACCCGACAGGGGAGTACGGCAGGCGCGACAGTCAGGGACGCGGAGTTCTTCATCGACGGGGAGTTCCGGCCCGCAGATCAGTGCGAGCCGGTGCGCGAGGCCGCGACCGGTGAGTTACTCGGCGACGGAGCCAGTGCCACCGTCGCCGACATCGATGCGGCGGTCGCCGCGGCGCGGGCAGCACTGCCGCTGTGGAGTTCGGCCTCGGTCGGCCACCGGGCCGCGGTTCTTGAAGCGTTCGCCGCGGCACTGCACCGGCGCGCGGACAGCACCGACAAGCTGGTGAGCCGTGAGAACGGCATGCCGATCGCACTGTCTCGCGGAGCGAACGGACAGTTCCCGGCGGCGCTACTGGGGTACTACGCCAAGCTCATCACCGAGACCCCGATCGAAGAGATCCGGCCGAGCATGTCCGGCCACACCATCGTGCGCCGCGAACCGGTCGGGGTCGTGGCCGCGATCGTCCCCTGGAACTATCCGCAGGCTCTGGCCGCGTTCAAGCTCGCGCCCGCACTCGCCGCCGGCTGCACAGTCGTTCTCAAAGCGGCACCCGAAACCGCCTTGGATGCCATGGTTTTCGCCGAGGCCGCCCGGGAGTGCGGGATGCCGCCGGGAGTACTGAACGTGGTACCGGGCGGTGTGGAAGCCGGCAAGCACCTGGTCTCCCACCCCGGGGTGGACAAGGTGAGTTTCACCGGTTCGACGGTGGCGGGCCGGATCATCGCTGAGGTCTGTGGCCGACTCCTGCGTCCCGTCACCCTGGAACTCGGCGGCAAGTCCGCCGCGATCATTCTCGATGACGCCGACCTCGATGCCACCATGCGTGGGCTGCGCTCAGTGTCCTTCGTCAACAACGGCCAGACGTGCTACCTGGGCTCGCGGGTCCTGGCGCCGCGGTCGCGGTACGCGGAGGTGGTCGATGCGTTGGTGACTCTGGTCGACGGTTTCACGGTGGGCGATCCGCTCGACCGCGCGACCGACATCGGCCCGGTGGTCACCGCTCGCCAGCGCGACCGGGTGCTCGGCTACATCGAGGCGGGCAACGACAGTGGCGCCCGACTCGTCGCCGGCGGCGGCATTCCGAGGGACCAACCGCGGGGCTGGTTCGTCTCGCCGACGGTGTTCGCCGACGTCGGTAACTCTGACCGGATCGCCCAAGAGGAGATCTTCGGTCCGGTCCTGGCCGTCATCGCCTACGACGATGATGCCGAGGCCATCGAACTGGCCAATGACAGTCAGTTCGGGCTCGCCGGGACCGTGTGGTCGACCGACACCGACCGCGCCACCGACGTCGCCCGGGCGGTGAAGACCGGGACGATCGGGATCAACGGCTACCAGTTGGACATGGGTGCGCCCTTCGGCGGAGTCAAGGCCAGCGGAATGGGTCGAGAACTCGGCCCCGAAGGACTCGACGAGTTCTTCGAGCTGAAGTCGATTTACCGGAACGGCCCGGCGTGAGACTGGATCCGCGAACACCGGTCCTGATCGGCGTCGGCCAGGTCAACCAGTTCGACGAGTCACCCGACGTGGAGCCGATCGATCTGATGGTCGCCGCGACCGGCCGGGCCGCCGCCCCGCGGGTGCTGGCGGCACTGGACTCCATTCGGGTGGTCAATCTGCTGTCCTGGCGCTACCGCGACCCTGCACTGCTACTGGGCCGGCGGATCGGGGCACCTGAGGCGAGCACGTCCTACAGCGGGATCGGTGGAAACACACCGCAGTCGCTCGTCAACCGCGCCTGCCTCGATATCCAGCAGGGTCGGGCCGATGCCGTACTTATCGCCGGCGCTGAAACCTGGCGCACCCGGATGCGTTTGCGGGCCAGGGGAATTCGCCCCGATTGGACCCAGCAGGACGATTCCGTTCCGGTCCCGCCCGGGGCTGAGGACGTTCCGATGTCGGGGCCGGCCGAAGACCGTGTCGGACTGATACCACCATCGTTTGTCTACCCACTCTTCGAGCAGTCGCTACGCATCGCAGACGGGGAGTCCGTGCCGGACCATCAGAGCCGGGTTGGAGCGCTGTGGGCGCAATTCAGCCGGGTGGCGGCAGCCAATCCGCATGCCTGGAGTCGCGAGGAGCGCACGGAAGAACAGATCGCCGAACCTGGCGCAGGCAACCGGATGATCAGCTGGCCGTACCCGAAGTTGATGAACTCCAACAACATGGTCGACCAGGGCGCCGCGGTGATTCTGTGTTCGGCGAGTAAGGCCGAGCAGCTCGGGATCCCCAGGGACGTCTGGGTCTTCCCGCACGCGGGCACCGACTCGCACGACACCTACGCCGTTGCCGAACGCGACGAACTACATCGCTCGCCGGCGATCCGGATCGGTGGCCGGCGCGTGCTGGAACTGGCCGGTCTCGGAATCGACGACGTCGACGTCGTCGACGTCTACTCGTGCTTTCCCTCCGCGGTGCAGGTGGCTGCGCGCGAACTTGGCCTTCCGCTGACCGACACCGCGCGACCGCTGACCGTCACCGGAGGCCTGACGTTCGCCGGCGGACCGTGGAACAACTACGTCACGCACTCCATCGCCACGATGATCGAACTGCTGCGCGACAACCCCGGCACCCGCGGGCTGATCACCGCCAACGGCGGCTATCTGACCAAGCACAGCTTCGGGGTCTACAGCACGACCCCGCCGGCGGAGGCGTTCCGCTGGGAGGACGTCCAGAGCGCGGTCGACCGCGAACCCACCCGTACTGCGCTCGTCGAGTGGGAGGGAACCGGCACCGTGGAGTCGTGGACGGTGCCGTTCGACCGGGAAGGCCGGCCGGAGAAGGCATTCATCGCCGTCCGCACGCCCGACGGTGAGCGGACCTGGGCGCTGATCTCTGATGCCGATGCCGCCGCGGCCTGCGTCGCCGACGACATCGCCGGCGCGCAGGTCTCGGTCTCCATCGACGGTGCCGCAACCCTCAAGTCCGGTCGCAGCCTCTAAGTGACGCAAAAGCAGTAGGCCTGCCGTCCCCGGGGGAGGGGGACGGCAGGCCTACTGTCGAGCGGATTCTCAGGCGCCGGATGGGGTGGCGCCGAGAACCCGTTGAATATCGGGAATCATCTGCTGAAGCTGGGAACCCCAGTACCCCCAGCTGTGAGTCCCGTTGGCCGGGAAGTTGAACACCGCGTTCTTGCCGCCCGCGGCGAGGTAGTTCTCCATGAAGGTCTTGTTGGTCCGCAACGTGAAGCCCTCCAGGAACTGTGCCGCCATCAGGTTTCCGCCACCGCCCGAGGTGTCCAACTCCGACGGGGTGCCGGTGCCGCAGTAGATCCACAGCCGGGTGTTGTTGGCAACCAGTTGGTTGATGTTGACCATCGGATCGTTGCGTCGCCACGCCGGATCCGACGACGGTCCCCACATGCTCTGGGCATCAAATCCGCCCGCATCGCTCATCGCCAGCCCGATCAGCATCGGCCACCAGCCTTCGGAGGGATTCAGGAAGCCGGACAGCGATGCGGCGTAGATGTACTTCTGCGGGTAGTAGATCGCGTAGTTCAGGCCCGCGCTGCCCGCCATCGAGATACCGACCACCGCGTTGCCGTTCGGGTTCACTCCGTGATTGGCCTGCAGGTAAGCCGGCAGCTCGGAGTTCATGAAGGTTTCCCATTTGTAGGTGTAGTTCTGACCGTTGCCCCGCGACGGCTGATACCAGTCCGAGTAGAAGCTGGACTGCCCGCCGACCGGCATCACTGTCGACAGGCCGGAGTTCAGGAACCACTCGAATGCCGGGGTGTTGATATCCCAGCCGCTGAAATCATCCTGGGCTCGCAGGCCGTCCATCAAGAACACGGCATGCTCGCCGCCACCCTGGAACTGGATGCGGATATTGCGGCCCATCGACGGCGACGGAACATCCAGATACAGCACCGGAAGTCCGGGCCGGGAAAAGGCCGACGCCGCCGCCGAACCCCCGACGGCTCCAATCAGACCGGGCAGGCATAGTGCGGCAGCAGCTGCGGCCGCCGTGCGGCGCAACCAGTTGCCTCTCATCACCTCGACGATTTTCATGAGGACTCCCATCACCTTTCGTACGCTTGTCACTCAGCAGTACTTGCTGTGTGCCGGTAGTCAAACACCGGTTGCGGGCGTGAACCGGTACGCGGCGCGGAGCGTCAAGTCGCGGTTGGCTAACGATCAGGAGTCGCGACGGACTCGACCGTGCCGGCGGCGGCCAATGACCTTAGGGAGCAGTTTCCTCCGACAGCGCGGCGCGGACCATCGCTCTGCGCTCGTCGATGGTTCGGCTGATCTCTTGGAGTAACGCTGGCCGGTCGAGCAGTAACTCCTCCATCGCGATGCGTTTGATCGCAAGCACGGTGACCTCACCCTCGGCGTGGGCGTCTCCGGCGACGGGCTCGCGGGTCAGCGCGGTCTGGCCGAGGAAATCGCCCTTTTGCAGGGTGCGGATCGGCAGCCTCGAGCCGTCCCCGCCGTCGACCCACAGCCTGATCCGGCCTTTGATTACAAATGTCATCGCAGACGGGATCTCCCCGCGTCCGAGGACGACTTCGCCGGCGCCGTACTTCGCGAGGGTGGCGTGCGGCAGTAGAGCCTCCATGTCGCAGTGGCTCAGTCGCAGGATTGGTGCGACGCTCCGTAGCGCCGCGACCCGGTCGGGTTCTGCGGTGAAGTCGTCGACGGCACCGTCGGAGTGCAAGCCGGCACGCCGGGATGAGTACCACAACCAGCGTTGGAACGTGGTCCTGGCGGCGGCGTCGTCACCGGGAGAGGTCAGCGGGATCGTGGTCGTGTACCCGGTGCTGTTGGTGGCGGCCACCACCGGCGTCGCGCCGTCGCGAAGCTGCGGAAGCCTCGCGGCGATCTTGGCCAACAGTGCGCAAATCTCATCGGGCGCGTCGGCGGAGCTGAAGGTTGACTCCACCACCAAGTTGTAGCTGTCGGTCGGTCTACTCAAATTCGCGAACGAGGCCGCCGCCAACACCGAGTTGGGAATGATCTGCATGCCGCTGCCGGTGTCGATATGTGTTGCGCGCCAATTCACCTCGGTCACCCGGCCGCGGACAACGCGAATGCTCGAGATATTGGTTTCCACCCAATCGCCCAACTTGAAGGGCTGCTCGAAGAGCAGCAGCAGCCCTGAGATGATCTGACCTACGGAGTTCTGCAGGGTCAGGCCGAGCACGATCGAGCCGATGCCCAAGACGGTGAACAGCTTGCCGACATTGGCACCCCATACCTGAGAGAAGATCAGGGCCACGCCCAGGGCGATGATCACGAATCGGGCCACGTCGAGGAAAATCGACGGCAGTCGGCGCCGCCAACTGCCCTCCGGCGCCCCCTGGAACAGCGTGGCGTTGAGACCGGCGAGCAGCATCAGCAACACCAGGAAGCCGAACGCCGTGGTGACGATCCGCACTCCGGTTGTCTGCGCCGAGATACTGCTTGTTTGCACGATGAGAAGCAAGACAGCACCCAGTGGCAGGACGTAGTTGCGCAGCAGGCCGACCGGCTTCGCCATCGCACTGCCTCGGCGGTTGAGGCTGTTGTGCAGTTCGGTCAGCAGCACCAGTGCGGTCGGCAGTCCAATGGCCAGGATCAGCGCCCAGTAGAACCACGGCGCTGTCACGATGCTCACAACTCACCACTCATGTGTCGTCCTCGACAAGCAGCCAGACGGGTTCCTCCCGGCCGCCGATGGTGACCGAGCCCGCAGGGAGATAGCGCCGGGTATCCCGGGTAACCTCGTACACACCGGAGGCGACGTACACGCCGGGTTTGGCGGTACTGCGCCGGATCGCGGCCGCCAGGTTCACCGTTGAGCCCCACATGTCGTACACCAGGCCGGCCCGTCCGACCAGGCCGCTGGTCACCGCGCCCGTGTTGATGACGACACGCAGCGCGATACCTTGATCGTTCTCGGCGTTGTATCGCTCGACGATCCGCTGCATTTCGAGGGCGAAGTCCACCGTGCGCGCCACATTGTCCAGCCGCGGAATGGTCAGCCCGCAACTGGCCAGGTAGCCGCTGTAGGTGTTGCGCACCCGTTCGACCCCCAGATCTTCGGCGGCTCGATCGAATTCGCTGGCTAGGTTGTTGATGATCGCCAACGTCTCCTCGGCGTCGGGCTCGCCGGACAGATCGTCGAGTCCGACCACGTCGGCGGAGAGGACGCTGACGTTCTGGTGCTCCTCGGCGATGGTCTCCTCGCCGTCGCGGTATCGCTGCACCACCGTGTCAGGCATCAGGGAGCGCAGCAGTCGCTCGTTTTCGGCGCGCTGCTCGGTGAGTAGTTGCTCCTTGACGGCCAGATTGCGGCTCATCTCGTTGAAGGCGGTGGTGAGTTGGCCGAATTCGTCGCGGGATTCGACGGGCATGGCGATGTCGTAGTCGCCGGCGCTGATCCGTCGCGCCCCGTCCTCGAGGCGCCGGATCGGGCGGATGAAGACCCGTGACCACAGCGCAGACACCAGGCAGGCGATGAAGATGATCCCCGCCGTGGTTCGGGCAAGGCGTTGAGCAAATCTACTTTCCGGTGCGAATGCCTCCGCACTGTCGACGGTGGAGACTATGACCCACTGCAGCCCCGCGAGTTTCACCGGAGCGTAGGCCACCAACGCCCGGCGGCCGAGGTAGTCGGTGATGATGTCGGTGCCGGATTCACCCCGTTGCGCGGCTTTCGACGCTGAGGTGCCGACCGGTTGATTAAGGACGGTGGTGCCGATCCGGATCGCTTGATCCGCGACAGCGGCGGGTGTGCCGGCGGCGATCACGGCTTTTCGGTAGGCGTCTGGATCTTCCAGGAACAGCCGGGAATCCGAGCGCATCCGGTCGTCGGGTCCGATCAGGAACGTCTCGCCGGTCTGCCCCATCCCGACCCGGGTCCAGTCCCTATCGAACGTCATGACGCGGTTCAGCATCGACAACGGAAACTGCATCGCCAGCACTCCGGTAGGCCTGCCCACCTGCCCGATCGGAGTGACGATCCAGGCCGTGGGCTCATCGACCGGAAGGTAGCGGGTGAAGTCGGTGGTTTCGACAGACTCGATGTCGTTGGTCGACATTGCCCGGCGATAGGCGTCGGCCAGGGTGCTCTCGCCGCGGTACGGGCCGGTGATGATGTTGGTCCCGAGATCCACCCCCTTGTTCGCGGTGTACACCACATCGCCGGTGGTGTTGAGCAGAAGCAGATCGGCGTAGCCGGTCCGTTCGATGAGACGTCGGAAATAATCGTTGTAGCGGGCGTTCGCCGTCGACCAGGCACTGCCGTCACCGGCATCGTCGAGGCCGCGCCCGGCGACGGGATCGTTGGTGGCAACCGTGTATTCCGCCTGCAGGTACTTTTGGGCGTTGGAGTCGGGCATGAGCGCCTTGACGTCAACAGTGCCGCCGCCGTCGGTGGCGCCGGCGAATCGGGCGGTGTAGTAGGCGTCGATGGCTCCGGCCTGCGCCGGGGTGACGGTGGCGTTGGCGAGTCGGTCGAATCCCGCAGTGAACGCGCCGATTGCCGAGATGGTGGTTTCGTTGGCGGCGGTGTTGAGCACCGAGTTGCGCATGTCGGTGAAACGGCCTTCGATCGTCTGGGACTGCAACTCCCGGATGCCGGTGAGTCGGTCGAACACCGCGGCGCGCAGCGAGGATCGACCGGACTGGAATCCGATTCCGCCGGCTGCCAGGGCGGCCAATACGCTCATCGTCAGGATCATCAGCAGCAGTTTGGATTGGATGCCGACCCGGGAGAGCAGGCGCCGCCGGGGCCTTTGCTGCGGTTTTGGTGTCGACATGGCTTGTGAGGGTAGTCCCACTAGGTGGGTCGGAGCACCTGCCAACCGTGTCGAGGTACCTCCGTTGTGCTCACCACCTGCTCAGCTGGCGCGCCGGTGCCGGCCAACAACTGGGCGTCGCGACCGCCGAATTGCCCGAGTGACAACGGCGTGTCCGCCAAGTTCAGGGCGACGATCAGGGCGTCGTCGCCGCAGCGTGTTTCATAGACGTAGCAGCTGTTCTCCAGCCGCAGGGCGGTGGTCCGCGCCTGGTGCAGCCAGGGGTTGCGACGGCGCAGGCCGATCAGATACCGGTGCAGATTGCCGATGTCGCGGGCGTGATCGTCGGGTTCGGTGGGTGTTGCTGCGAACTCCGGGCGGACGGCATCGTCGCCGCCGGCCCGGTCCTCCTTGACGCCGTGGTAGCCGAGTTCATCTCCGGCGTAGACCGACGGAACGCCACCGACGGTGAACTGCACGACCAGGGTATGGCTGAGGTGTTCGGGCTTGTTCAACTGGCTGGCGATGCGGGTGACGTCGTGGTTGCCGACAAAGGTCAGCGGGGCGAAGGTGTCGAGGAATTCATTGTGGCGCCGCATCGCCCAGTCCAACTCGTGGAGATTGCCGTCGTTGAGGCTGCTCCAGATCGCCTTCCACAACTCGTACTGGGTAACCGAGTCGACGCCGGAGCCCTCAACGAATGCGCAGTAGTCGCCGTGGATCACCTCCGCGACGAACCAGGCTTGCGGAAATCGTGAGCGCACCCGCGGCAGCACCTCCGCCCAGAATGCCTCCGGCACCGCGTAGGCGGCGTCGAGTCGCCAGCCGTCGACACCGCGGCCGAGCCAGTGGTTCATGACGTCCACGGTGTAATCCACCACCGCAGGGTTGCGATGGTTGAGGGTGATCAAGTCGCCGTGGCCCTCAAAGTTCCGGAACTTCCCGGGCCGGCCGGCGAACCACGAGGCAGCGGGCGCATCATGGTTCTCGATGGCCTGCCGGTAGTGCGCGAAGTCGGTCCCGACGTGATTGAACACCCCGTCGAGCAGCACCCGCAGACCACGGCGGCGGGCCTCGTCGATCAACGTGTCGAAGTCGGCGTCATCGCCGAGTCGCGGATCGATCCGGTAGTGGTCGGTGGTGTCGTAGCCATGGGTGCGGGATGCGAACACGGGGCCGAGGGCGATCCCGGAGGCACCGAGTTCGACAGCGTGATCGAGCCAGCCGATGATTCGGTTCAGTCGGTGCTCGGCGGGGGTGGGCGGGGGATCGGCCGGGAATGCGCCCACGAAACCCAGGGGATAGATGTGCCACCAGATCGCGTGGCCCACCCAGTCCGGCCCGCCTGCGGCGAGACGATCGGCCATGGTCGATAACTCTACGCAGCGGAGGTCGCCATTAGACACCGCGACCGGCGACATGTTCTAGTGCCAGGGTGCTGGAGTTCACCGTCGAGGACCTGTCGGATGCCGATGTCGCAAGGTTGCGCGGAATCTATGAGCCGCTCACCGAGTCGGTGCGCTCGCTCGTGGACGCCACCATCCGGACCGAGGCTGACGCGCAGACCATTGCCGAGGTGAAGCGGGACATCGACGCCGCACTGGCGCGGTTGCAGGCTCGCCAACTCGACGGGGCGTTCGGTGTTCGGGTGACCACCTCCGGGGAGAGTATGGGGTGGGGCAACGCCGTGATCGGGATCCGCAACGCGCTGGCCCCGCCGCTGATGACCGCCCGCGATGCCGATGGTCGGGTGTCCGCGGAGTTCTGTCTCGGTGCGGCTTATGAGGGCCCGCCCGGCCACGTCCACGGCGGCGTGGCGGCGATGATCCTCGACCATGTGCTCGGCGAGGCGGCCAGCGTCGACCGCCAGCCGCGTTTCACCGGCACGTTCACCGTGCGGTATCTGCGCCCGACCAGACTGGGACCGCTGCGCACCGAGGCGATCCGGCTCCGCACCGACGGCGTCAAGACCTATTGCGCGGGCCACATCGCCGACGCCGAGGGCATCACCGTGGAAGCCGAGGGCGTGTTCATCACGCCGCGCTGGCTCCGCGAGAGCTAGGGAGGTTGGCGCGATGGAGAAAGTCATTGTTTCGCTGCGGCGTCCCCACGCCGACGACGCCTGGGTGGACCGGCTGTGCGGGCCGGTTGCCGCCGCTCTGCAGCAGTTGGATCTGCCGGGGTTGATCATCAACGTCCGCGATGCTCCGGTGCGCGAGTCGATGATGACGCTCACCACACTGGACCCGCCGGTGCAGGCGTTGGTGAGCCTCTGGGTGCAACAGAGTTACGGCGAGCAGGTCAGCCGGGCCCTGGAGATTCTCGGATCGGAGGCCGATCAGGTGGCCGCCTACCTGGTCACTGAGTCCGCGCCGATGCCGCCGCCGTCGTCGCCGCCGGGCGCACGCGCGCCGGGCCTGGCCAACATCGCCCTGCTGCGTCGGCCGGCCGACATGGACGAGGCGACCTGGCTGACCCGCTGGCATCGCGATCACACCCCGGTGGCCATCGCCACCCAGTCGACCTTCGGCTACCTGCAGAACTATGTCGTGCGTGCGCTGACGCCGGATGCGCCGCGGATATCGGCGATCGTCGAGGAGTTGTTCCCGATCGAATCAGTGACGAGCCTGCACGCGTTCTTCGGCGCCGCCGACGATGCGGATCTGGCCGACCGACTTGGCAAGATGGTGGCGAGCACTTCGGCCTTCGGCGCCAACGTCGACATCGACACGGTGCCCACCGGTAGGTACGTGTTCGCGAACCCGTTTGCGGAACTGACCTAGGCTGACCGGCGTGACTCTGCTCATCAACGACGAAAACCGGGTGCGCACCCTCACCCTCAACCGACCGGACGCCCTCAACGCATTCAGCGAAGCGTTGTACGACGCGACCGCCGAGGCACTTAACGCGGCCGCTGAGGATCCCGAGGTGGCCGTGGTGGTGATCACCGGCACCGGACGGGCATTCAGTGCTGGACAGGACCTCAACGAGATGGCCGCCCGGATCAGCGATCCCGGCTTCACCCCGGGTACGCACGGATTCCCCGGCCTGATCGACGCGTTGGCGCGATTCCCCAAGCCACTGGTCTGCGCGGTCAACGGCCTCGGCCTGGGTCTGGGCACCACCATTCTGGGGTTCGCCGATCTGGTTTTCATGTCGACCACTGCCCGCCTGAAGTGCCCCTTCACCAGCCTCGGCGTGGCACCCGAGGCGGCATCGTCGTATCTGCTTCCCGCATTGATCGGCCGGCAGAACGCGGCCTGGCTGCTGATGTCCTCGGAGTGGGTCGACGCCGCGGAGGCGCTGCGGATGGGCCTGGTCTGGAAAGTGTGCGAACCCGACGCGCTACTGACCGACGCCCATCGGCATGCCGAGGTTCTCGCCGCCAAACCGATTTCCAGTCTGGTTGCGGTCAAGGAAGCCATGGTGGAGCCAACCCGCACACTGATCTCAGCTGCGAGAGCCCGAGAGGACGCCTATTTCGCCGAGATGATGGGAGCCCCGGCCAACGCCGCGGCGCTCGCTGAGTTCACCGACCGCGGCTAGCTTCCGATCACCCCTGCGCGGGCAGTGCTGCGATCCGCCGGGCGATGTACGGCGAGAACCAGCCGTCGTACTTGGTCCGCAGATCCGGATCGCGCCAGTCGGATCCGGTGACGACTTCGCGGCAGGTCGGTGCTTCGCACAGGCATCGGAACTCGTCATAATCGCTGGCGTCACACATCGCGTAGTCGAAGCACATTTCCTCGCCCGGTGCGATATCGCGCATCGCCACCAACAGCGTCTGCCCGACCAGACCGCAGTTCGGCTCGCAGGAGTGATTGAGCATGTCGCCGGGTTCCGGAGTGTCGCCGGAGAGTAGATAGAGGTCGGAATCCACCTGAATCGACCGGCTTTGCCGGTCGTCACTGAGTTCCGCCAGGTACGCCCCCGTCACAATCCATCCACCGAACGCGGCGACGGTCTCACCGGCCGGGATGGTTTCCAGGGCGAATGAGCCCCAGCCCTTGCCGCCGGCGGGCCGAGCCTCGGCCTTGGGACTGAGCCAGTTGTAATCCATGGGTCGCGCCTCCTGACTAGACCTACCGGGCGCGCAGAAGTCTAGGGCACCCGTGCTGGTTCGGCGCGTCGTGCGGAACTACCATCGGAGCATGAGCCGAATCGGAGACTTCGCAGACGACGATGTGTCGGGTTGGATCGCCCTGTCACCGGAACTCGGGAAGGCGATGGCGGCGTTCAGTGGTGCCGTCTACAACCGCAACCGACTGCCGATGCGGGTCCGCGAGATCGCCCGCATCGTGATGGCCTACGACAACGAGTGCGTGGTGTGCCAAAACACCCGCGATGCCGACGGCCCGGCGGCGGGTGTGGACGAGGATCTCTACGCCCACGCCCTCCAGTGGCGCACCTGGCCGGGATACTCCGAGCAAGAACGTCTGGCTGCGGAGTTTGCGCACCGATTCGCCTCCGATCACACCGGACTGCGCGCCGACGACGAGTTCTGGAGCCGTTGTCGCGAGCACTTCTCCGATGAACTGATTGCCGACCTGACCATGTCGTGCGCCATGTGGCTCGGGATGGGCCGGATGCTGCGCACGCTGGACGTCGGCCAGGCGTGCCAACTCACGCTGCCCAGCCGCGCCTGAACACTCGAATGCAACCGGCGTTTCTGTGGCCCGGTCGCGATAGGTGAATTCCACTTCGCTCCCGGGCGTCGTTTGGTGAAACGTTCCGCTACATATTGATGGTCTCTATGGCCACGCGCGCAGGTTCCTTGTCCAATAGAGCCGTCCGTTCCACGCTCTGGATGCTACCTCTCGCGAAAGTTCAAACATGCCTGCTCACAATGGATCTCACCGCTCGAAGCGTCAGTCGGCCAACTTCCCGGTGCTGCGCTGGCTTCAGGTTGGTGCGATTACGGCAGGCGTCAGTGTTGCGTTGACGGCATCGCCGGGCGTCGCCGCTGCGGAGAGTGCGGAGGCCACGGCCACGGGTTCCACCACCGCTGACGCCGGCTCGTCGTCCGCTAACAACCCCAGGACCAGCCCACGGGCCGTGCCGAGGCCCGACGCTACGGCGACCAAGCCCCGCACTCGCTCTACGGCGTCGACGAGCCCGGCCGACATCTCTGAAGACACCGCCGGTGCCCGCCGTTCGGTCAACGGCCGGCTTGGTTCCACGCCTCGTGTCAACCGGTCAGTCACGAATCGCTCGGCCGCGAACTCCTCAGTCCAGCCTGCGATCATTGACTCCGAGGCTCCGCGTTACTCGCCGGTCGTCACAGATCTGGGCGGCGATCTAGCGCCCGCGGCCGTCAGCGCAGCTATCGCCCATCCGATGCAGCCGGTCACCCCGGCCACCATTGCCGCCATCGGGCCGACAACCACCGCAGCCTGGGGCGTCAACCCGTTGGTCACGCGGTTGGGACTGCCCTACCCGGCGCAGATCACCGCTCCGGTGACTACTCGGTCGATCATCACCGACATGCTCGGCTGGATCGGACTCGGTGCGCTTAACCCGCGGGTGCCGGGCCCGGCGATGCCGGTCAACGACTTCGTCGCCGGTGTCTGGGTCGGCATCCGTCGAATCCATTACACGCTCTGGAATTCGCATCCGACGCTGAGTCTGACCAACGCTACCGCGGATCCGGTAAAGGCCGTCGTGACCGGCAACCTCGGCGGCGCTGACGTCGACGGCGATGAGTTGACCTACGCCGTCAGCACCGCATCCAAGGGAACTGTCGAGATCGCCGAAGACGGCACCTACACCTACACCCCGGATGCCGAGTTCGCCCACACCGGTGGAACGGACAGTTTCGTCGCCTCGGTGTCCGACACCGCGAATCCGTGGCACAGGTACGGACTTGCGGGAGTTGTCCACCACCTAGTGCGGCAGCTGGCGTGGGCAGGCGTGATGAACCCCGATACCAAAATCGTCAGAGTCACCGTTCCGGTAGGTTTTGTCAACGCCGCTCCGGTAGTCGAGGCAGCCTCAGTGGGTGCGGCCAGTCCGTCAACCGGTGCGGTGCTGGGGACTGTCGCGACCAGTGACGCTGACGGAGACACCGTCACGTTCACCACGAAGACCGCGCCACTGCGCGGCGCTGTCCAACTCAACTCCGCAACCGGTGCCTTCACCTATACACCCAACCCGGTTGCGCGGCACGCGGCCTCCGCGCAGGGTGCCGCAGCCGACGCACTCATCGACACCTTCACCCTTGAGATTGCCGACGGCTATGGCGGCACCACCCTGGTTCCGGTCACCGTCGCCATCGCGCCGGCCAACGCCAATCCCGTCGCCGCTGCCCCGACCATCGGCAACCCGAACGTAACCACCGGGGCCGTCGCTGGGGCACTGTCCATCACCGACGCCGACGGCGACGCAGCCACCTATCCGGCCGCTGTCAGCACCGCCAAAGGCACTGCAGTCATCGCCGCCAACGGCACCTTCGTCTATACCCCCAACGCCAACGCTCGCCACACCGCCGCGGCCGTCGACGCCACCGCAGCCGAGCGCACCGACACCTTCACCGTCACGGTCTCCGACGGGCACGGCGGCACTACCGCCGCGGTCGTCACCGTTGCAGTCGCCCCCTCCAACACCAATCCGGTCGCCGGCACACCCACGATCGAAACGGCCGATGCCGCAACCGGTGCCATCGCAGGAGCACTCGCCGCAACCGACGCCGACGGCGATGCCACAGCCTTCGTCGCCATCACGGCCCCCTCGCGCGGCACCCTGTCGCTCAATCAGTCCACCGGAGCGTTCAGCTACACCCCGGACGCTTCGGCACGGCATGCCGCCGCCGCCGACGGCGCCACCGGTACCGACATCGCCGACACCTTCACCCTCGCCGTGACCGACGGCCACGGCGGCACGACGCTGGTTCCAGTGACCGTGGACATCCTCCCGGCCAATACCGCCCCGGCCTTCGGCACCCCCACCGTCGGCGACCCGAACGTATCCACCGGTGCCGTCACCGGCACGATGGTTGTCACCGACGCTGAAGGCGACACCCCCACCTACAGCATCGTCGACGGACCCCTAAACGGCACCGTCACCATCGATCCGGCTACCGGCGCTTTCGTCTACACGCCGACCGCCGGTGCCCGTCACGATGCGGCCCGGGAGTCGGGAAGCACCGGTACCGGGCTTCAGACGATCACCCTGAGCAATCCCGCCGCCGTGACCATGGGGACCTACGGCGGGTGGAGTAGCGGTGTCGGCACCTACAACTATGTCGCTACCTACTTCACCGCAGCGGAAACCGGAACCTACATCTTCGGCCAGACCAGTGCTCCGGTCGACACCGTGATGGAGATCTACAGCGGCACGTTCAACCCGAGCGCCCCCGGCGTCGGGCGTCTGGCGGTCAACGATGACACCGGACCTTCCGAGCACGTCGACGCCGGAGCCACCGTCACCGGCTGCGGAGGTTCTGCGGGCCTCTGCCCGCAAGTCACGGCCAACCTCACCGCCGGTCAGGTCATCACCCTGGTGGTCACGACCTTCAGTGCCGGAGCACCTCTCGGACTACCGCAGAGCTTCTACTCCAACCGCGGAGGTACTTTCGCGGCAACTGCGCCCGGAGACTCCTTCACCGTGGCTGTCAACGACGGGCACGGCGGAATCACCACCAGCCGGATCTCGGTGCCGATCCTCCCGGCCAACGTCGCACCAACCGCGGTCGCGAGCACCGGTACCGCGGACGGATCGACGGGTGCAGTCGCCGGGGCACTGGCCGTCAGCGACGCCGACGGTGACACCACTGCGGTCGCCGCTGTCACCGCACCCACCCGCGGCACCCTGACTGTGGACCCGGCCACCGGAGCATTCACCTACACCCCGGATCCCTCGGCTCGGCACGCCGCAGCTGCTGAGGACGCCAGTGCAGCCGACCTGACCGACACCTTTACTCTCGGTGTCACCGATGGACACGGCGGCACCATCGCCGTTCCCGTCAGCGTGACCATTGACCCTGCCAATACCGACCCGACGGGCGGCACACCGGTCCTCGGTCTTCCAAACCCCGGGAGCGGTGCAATCACAGGTACCCTCACTGCTAGTGACATCGACGGCGACACCACCGTCTACTCCGCTCCGGAAACAACCGCATTAGGTGCCGTTACGATCGACCGGGTCACCGGCGCCTTTACGTACACGCCCACCGCGGATGCCCGCGCTGCAGCTGGCGCCGGCACTACCGATACCTTCGTGATCACGGTGACCGACGGCCATGGCGGCGTGGCAGCGGTACCGGTGACCGTCACAATCACCAGTCCGGCACCGAATGTCGCTCCGGATTCCCTTTCACTCGCATTCAGTGGGTCTGAGGACTTGCTACGCGCGTATCTGAGTTCAAGCCAGCCAAGTGTCCCGGCGATTCCAGCGGGCGGTCGGCACACCCTCGTCGATGGCGAACTGTTCCTCGGTGGCAATTTCATCGAGACCGGGCTCAGCGCCGTTGGTTCGTTTGGCACGGCGAGCCCGAGCGGCAGACCGAGCGGATTCTTCGGAACGAAAAGAGGGAGTACCGAAAACGCCAACATCGGACTGAGCAACGACGTCGACGGCTTCGGAAATGGCGTAGATGCCCGAATCGACTTCTTCTTCCCTGGCTCTCCCGAAGAGCGGTGGTCCGTCGGGTTCAACGGCACGCAATACGGCGGGTTTTCCGCACTCAACGGCGATGACGGCAATGTGGCGATCAGCGATGCATCGGTCACCGACACGTCCTCCGGAGACATACTTTCGGGAACCTTTGCCGCAATCGTCGATGACGTCCTCTCTACAACACAGATTCATAGCTTCCGGGTCAATGACAGTTTCTTCCAGACAACCGTGGAGCTGACCAACGTGGGAGAATCGCCCTTGAGCAACGTGGAATACATGCGTTCGATCGATCCGGACAACACGGTCTTCCAAGGAGGGTCCTACACAACCATCAATACGGTGCGTGGCCAGGTGGCAACTGACGGCGTGGCCGCTGTGTCGGCCACCAGCCTCCCAGGCGACAATTACGAGTCGTTAACCGGACAACAGGCGACGATCCTCTACTTGACGAGAGACGCGAAGGCCCTGGTATATCTCGGGGGATTCTCCAACTCCAATCCCTACAAGTACGACTCATCCAACCAATTGACCGGGTTGAGCCAGACCTGGGATGGTGCGATCGGCATCATCTACAAGGCCGGCACCCTAGCTGCGGGCGAGTCTACAACGTTCACCTATTACACAACGCTCTCGACGGATGCCAACGTCTCAGCGCTCATTGACAAAATAGAAACCCCCACCGTCACGGAAAAGGTCACCGGGGCGCGGGTGGGAATAGTTGCGGCAAATGACCCCAATCCGGGGGACGTCCTAACTTTCGCAGTGTCTGATTCGCGTTTCGAGATCACGACGGTCGACGGAGCTGAGGTCCTGAAACTCCGGGACACGGAATCTCTGGACTACGGCACGGAGCCGACCGTCTCACTCACCATCACCGCTACAGACTCTGCGGGCGCGGCAATCTCGCGGAATTTCACCGTGAATGTTGTGGAGGGCACCGTCGTCTCAGTTGCCTAGCGCCGCAGAGGGGCTGGCCTAGAGCCCCGAAAGGTGTAGGGAACAGCTGCAGGGACATGCCTCGAGTTGCATTGCTGCATCTAGAATCACCCCATGAGCACGTCCGGTGACGTAGGCGGTAACGGCGTAGTCCTCGGAACCATCGTCAACCCGGCGGGCCTGACCCTGGCCAAGACCGTCCCCGCCAGCGGCGCCGGCAGATTCACCGATCCGGGTCTGGGAGCCAGCCCGACCTGGCACGGTTTCGCGATCGACCGCGTCGGCATCGCCTTCACCGACGACATCAGCGTCGTCGGCGACCAGCGGTTGCGCATCGACGCCGATGCGCTACGCATCATCGACGACGGTCTCGCCTGGGCACCGGCGTCGTTCTTCGATCAGGACGGCAATCCGGTGCCGGCCTGCACCCGCGGAACGCTGGGGCGTATCGAATCGCGACTGGCGAAGGCCGGCTTGAGCGCTCGCGTCGGCCACGAGATCGAGTTTCTCCTCGTCGACTCGGCGGGACGGCGCTTGCCGGGTGAGCTCTGGGCGCAGTACGGGCTGGCGGGGGTCCTCGAGCACGAGGACTTCGTCCGAGACGTGTTGGCGGCCACGGCCTCCGCAGGGGTCACCGTCGAGCAGTTCCATCCCGAGTACGGAGTCAACCAGTTCGAGATGTCCCTGCCGCCGCTGTCGCCCGTCGCGGCGGCCGATCAGTTGATCCTGGCCCGAATCCTGATCGGCAGGGTGGCGCGCAGGCACGGTCTCCGGGTGAGCATGTCGCCGAAACCCTTCGCCGACAGTGTCGGTTCGGGCGCCCATCAACACTTCTCCCTGTGGCGAGGTGACAGCCCACTGTTCTCCGGAGGCGGCGACAAACACGGACTGACCGCCGACGGCGCCGCAGCGATCGCCGGGGTCGTGGCTGGCCTGACCGAAGCGCAACTCGGCCTCTGCGGTTCGATCGTGTCCGGACTGCGGATGCAACCCGGCAGCTGGGCCGGCTCGTATACCTGCTGGGGCACCGAGAATCGCGAGGCGGCGGTGCGTTTCATGCCGGCAACCCACGGCAATCCGTACGGCGCGCATGTCGAAGTGAAGATCGTCGATCCCTCCGCTAATCCGTATCTGGCCACCGCCGCGATCCTCGGCCTCGCACTGGACGGCATCGAGAAAAACTCGACCCTGTCACCGGAGGTCACCGTCGATCCGCACACCCTGACAGCAGCCGACCGTCACGCCGCAGGCGCGGTCCAGCTCTCCACTGACCAGGGTGCGGTGATTGCCGCACTGGATGGATCGACACGGATGCGAGAGATCCTCGGGGATCCCGTCGTCGACGCACTCGTCGCGGTCCGTCGCTATGAGCACGAGAACTACTCGGACCTCGATGCCGAGTCCTGTGCCGACAAATTCCGGATGGCCTGGAGCCTGTGACGGCTCGCCGGGCGCTCGCCGAGCACATCGCCGAGCTGAGGCTGGTCGACAACCATATGCACGGGTACTGGCTGACGAGCGGTGACCGGCGCCAATTCGAGAACGGACTCAACGAGGCCAACACCGAGCCGCTGGCCGATTTCGACTCCGGATTCGATACCCAACTCGGCTTCGCTGTGCGAGCGCAATGCGCGCCGATTCTCGGTCTGACGCCCCACGCTGAACCGCACCTCTACTGGGAACGCCGCAGCGAGCACGCCGCGGCAGAGTTGGCCGGTGTGTTCCTCGCCGCGGCCGGTGTCAGCGACTGGTTGGTGGACACCGGGCTCTCCGCCGATGTGGCCGGACCGGCGGAGATCTCCGCCGCATCCGGATCTGCCGCCCACGAGATCCTGCGGCTCGAGCAGATCGCCGAGCAGGCGGCCTCAGCGCCGGGCGGCTATGCCGACGCGTTCCGGGAAATCCTCTGGCGCAGAGCCGATGGCGCGGTGGCGACTAAGACAGTCCTTGCCTACCGCGGAGGATTCGACGGCGACTTGTCGCAACCTTCGCAACGCGAAGTGGCCGAGGCCGCGGTTCGCTGGCGCGCCGCCGGGGGAGTCCGGCTGACCGATCGGGTGCTGCTGCGTTTCGGCATTCACGAGGCGCTGCGCCTGGGTAAGCCACTGCAGTTCCATGTCGGCCTCGGTGACCGCGACTGCGATCTACATCGCACGAACCCGATGCTCCTGCTCGACTTCCTCCGGCACTCCGGACAAACCCCGGTCGTACTGCTGCACTGCTATCCGTACGAGCGCGAGGCCGGGTATCTCGCGAGCGCGTTCAACAACGTCTACCTCGACACCGGCCTGAGTATCAACCACCTCGGCGCCCGTGCCGGAGCCTTCATCGCTCGCGCGCTGGAACTCGCGCCCTTCCGCAAGATCCTCTACTCCTCGGACGCCTTCGGGCCGCCCGAACTGCACTACCTCGGAGCGACGCTCTGGCGCGATGGAATCGCTTCTGCTTTAGGCGATTTCGTCGATCGCGGTGAGTGGAGCGCCCAGGATGCCGTGCGCGTTGCAACACTCATCGGTCGAGACAACGCACGGCGGCTTTACCAGCTTTCGGAGTGAGTCTCAGATCAGCCCGGTGGCGTCGAACATCCACGACGTATCGGCGGCAGCGAGTTGCTCCATCCAGTCCGCCGGGGCGTGGTTGAGCAGGCCACCGAAATCCCAGTAGTCCTTCCATAGGGTGACCTTGTCGTCACGGACCTTGTGCACGGTGACGAACTGCAGCACTGTGCTCTCCCCGGTGGCCCAGTTCCAGGTCTCGGAGTGCTCGTACATGACGTCGACGCCGTTGCTCACCAGCACCCCGTCATGGTTCTCGTAGCCGGACAGCGACTCCAGGCCAACCTTGAGTCGCTTCACGATGTTCTCCGGGCCACGGGCTGCAGCGGCGAGACCGACCGGCATGTCGACGTAGATGCAATCGTCGGCGACGAAGGTCTTCAGCTTCTCCCAATCGCGATCGGACAGGGCGTGCCACATTCCGAGCACCGTCTCCTCAGCCGACATCAGCCAACCTCTCTTCGGTGGTAAGAGCCGGTCAATGACCGCTCTGGACAATGGGGTTCCGGGCCGCCGAACCCAACTGGACCGGCAGTTGCACCCAACCCCGCAATACCCGGGTGTCCCGCCGCACCCCGGCACCGGCGAGTTGCACGTCGGGAAAACGGGTGAAGAACTGGCGCAGGCCGACTTCGCCCTCAATCCGGGCCAGGGCCGCACCGAGGCAGAAGTGCCGGCCACCGGAGAACGCGAGATGCTTGCCCGCATTAGGCCGGCGCACGTCGAAACGCTGAGGGTCGTCGAAGACCATCGGGTCGCGGTTGGCGGCGGCAAGGTAGATCACCACCACCTCTCCGCGCCTGACCATCGCGCCGCCGACGACGGAGTCCGTCCTGGCCACCCGTGCGGTGAGTTGCACCGGGGACTCGAGTCGAAGAATCTCCTCGACAGCTCCCGGCCACAGCGACGGATCCTCGGCCAGGATCTCCAACTGGTCGGGGTGGTTGAGCAGCAGCCGGATCCCGTTGCCGAGCAGGTTGACGGTGGTCTCAAAACCGGCCGCCAACACCAGGCCGGCGACGGCCCGCAGTTCAGTCTGATCCAGCCGAACGCCGCCCTCCGATGCCTCGATGAGTTGGCTCATCAGGTCATCGCCGGGGTGTTCGCGCAGGTGCTGTAAATGCGTGCCGAGCCAGTCGTTGAAACCCTCGATGCCGTGCTGGACACGCTGATACTGCTGCCAGCCCAAGCCGAAATCGAGACTGGGAGCGGCTAATTCACCGAATTCGAGAATCTTCGACCGATCGGCTTCCGGCACGCCGAGGATCTCGCTAATCACCGCCACCGGAAGCTGGGCGCAATATCGGTCGATGATATCGACCACACCGGTATCGGTCGCGAGTCCGGCGAGCAGCTGTTCCGCAGTCGCCTCGACCCCGTCGCGCAACCCGGCCACCGCCCGGGAGGTGAATACCGACGAGACCGTCTTGCGGTAGCGAGTGTGTTCGGGCGGCTCGACGGCCAGTAGCGACGGAGCCAGCAGTGGGTGCAGCAGATCGGCTCGGGTTCGGCGTTCCAACCAGCGCAGCGGTGCGGGCAGGTTGGCGCCCGAGGTGATCACTCGAAAGTCATCGGAGCGCAGTAAATCGTTGGCGACTGCGTGGTCGACGGTGAGGTAGCCGACTCGGGACCGCACCATCGGGCCGTGGGAGCGCAACTCCTCGTAGAAGGACGCGGGTTCTGCGCGCAAGGCCGGATCAGTCACCAGGCGGGCCTGCAGATCGCCCCGCTTGGCCGACCAACCGGCTGCGGCGCGCACCACGCCGTGCATGGCGAACCAGTGCAGTCGCTCCTTGATCGTCGCCATTGTTCAGGGAGCCGGTGTCCAGCTGACCGGGAGCCTCTTGATGCCGTGGATGAACGCAGACAGCAGCATCGCCGGTTCCTCGGTCACGGTGATATCGGGAATCTGCTTGTGCAACTCCTCGAATACCACCGTGATCTCCCGGCGGGCAAGGTTGGCGCCGAGGCAGAAATGTGTTCCGCCGCCGCCGAACCCGAGGTGATGATTGTGCTGTCGGGCCACGTCGAACTTCCACGGGTTGTCGAACTTTTCCTCATCGCGATTGGCCGAGGAGTACCACATCGTCACTTTGTCGCCTGCGGCGATCGTGACGCCGCTGAGTTCAACATCGCGGGTGGCGGTGCGACGCATATACACCACCGGTGAGGCCCAGCGCACGATCTCCTCGACCGCGCTGGGTGTGTGCGCGTCGAAATCGTTCCACCAGATCTCGCGCTGCTCGGGGTAGCGGGCCAGCGCCAGTACGCCGTGACTGATGGCGTTACGGGTGGTCTCGTTTCCGGCGACGGCGAGCAGGATGAAAAACGACGCGATCTCAGCGGAGGTGAGGCGCTCACCGTCAACCTCAGCGGCCACCAGGGCAGTGGTCAGATCATCGCGAGGGTTGACTCGGCGGTCCTCGGCGAGCGCGGTCGCGTAGGCGCCGATATCGAAGGCGACCTTGATGAATTCTTCGTAGTCGGTGGTGAGGTCCGGATCCCCGAAGCCCAAAATGATGTTCGTCCAGTGGAAAATCCTCTGGTGGTCATCCTCGGGGATGCCCATCATGTCGCAGATCACCTGCAGCGGAAGCGGTCCGGACAATTCGGCGACGAGTTCGCCGTTACCGTCGGGATTGTTGGTGATCAGATCCGACACCAACCGTTGGGCGCGCGTCCGGACCGATTCCTCGGTCCGGGCCACCACCTTCGGCGTGAAGGCGCTGCGCACGATGTTGCGCAATCGGGCGTGGCGCGGATCGTCGAGGGAGATCATCGAACCGAAGTACTCGGCGACCTCGGGGGACTGATCGGCGATGGTGATATTGGGGTAGGAACTGAAGATGTCCGGGTGGCGGCTGGCGTAGTGGACGTCCTCGAACTTCATCAGCGCCCAGTGACCGGCACCTGCCGGAAAGCCCTCGTAGCCGACCTCGTTGAAGAAAGTGACCGGCGCCTCGCGCCGCAGGGTCGCAAACGCCCCGTCCCGGATCGAGTCATCCAGCGCCCAGAATTCCAGGGTGCCCAAATTGATGTCCGCGAGCGGCACCCGCGGGGGAGCCTCGCCGTTCACGCGGGTGGCGATTCCCCGGTGTGCGTTACCCATGCTTGACGTTCCGTCCTGTGAAGGTGATCGAAAAGACTCTATGACTGTTCTTCGACAACATTCTTGATGCGCTCCAGGGTGGTCCGCATGTCGCGCAGGTTGCGGCGTTCCCGAAGGAAACCCCCGAATACCCGGAACACCGAGATCAACGGTGAACTGATCATCCGGAACGATTCCGTGACGTCGGTGCCGTCATCGCGCGGCGTCAACCGATAGTGCCAGTTGTTAACCGCGGTGTCGCCTGGGCCCAGTACCGCGAATCCGAATTCGCGGCCGGGTTCGCAGGCGGTGACCCGGCAGGTGGTCCAGTACACCGGTCCGATCTCGTTGCGGCGGACGTGTCCGCGGAACTTCGCACCCAGCGCGGGACCGGTGGCGCCGTCGAGCCATTCCGACTCGAACACCTCCGGAGAGAACCGCCCGGTGTTGCGGACATCAGCGATCAGATCCCAGATCTTCTCGGCCGGTGCTGCCATGCGAACAGTGACGGAGCCTTTCATGGCCCCGATCCTAGGCCGTAACGTCATCCGGTGTGGGTTCAGGACGGCGGCCGCTGGTGGTGGAGCGCTTCATCGCCGCCCCGCCGCCGGCAGTGTGGAACCTGTTGGTCGACGTGTCGGCCTGGCCGCAGTGGGGGCCGTCGGTACGCCGTGCGACGTTGGCCGACCACGCCGAGGAACTCGCACTCGGAGTCCGAGGCGACGTCTGGACCGCGGTGGGGGTGCGGTTGCCGTTCGTCATCACCGAGTTCGACGCGGGCCGACGGTGGGCGTGGCGGGTCGCCGGAGTGCCGGCCACCGGCCATCAGGTGAACGCCGCCGCAGGTGGCTGCCGGGTGCGATTCGAGGTGCCGTGGTGGGCGGCGGCCTATCTGCCGGTGTGTGCGGTGGCTGTGGGCAGGATCGACAGGATGGCCGGCTAGCCGACCGGACCCTTCGCCAACATCAGGGGAGCGTTGCGGGGGATGCCGCCGCGGTCCACCCAGGTGAGCATGACGATAT